>LQAG01000078.1_pt1 | contig 48335 bp, 60 predicted proteins | sample 1535801 | NCBI WGS metagenome assembly LQAG01 (sample SAMN04331584, study PRJNA305678) | bioreactor metagenome | isolation source: bioreactor_3 inoculated with Wadden Sea sediment 1st replicate of a... | place: Germany:Bremen
CAGGGACAGTGACACTACCGCTGTGGTGAAAGAGGTAATCGCCATCCAGACCGGATATGCCCCGGACATGCTTGCGGAAGACCTGGACCTGGAGGCGGACCTGGGGATCGACACGGTCAAACAGGTGGAGATCTTCGGCAAGGTGGCCTCAAAATTCGGATTTGCCGTGCCCGATGACCTGCGGCTCAGAGATCTGAACACCATAGAAAAACTGGCCGCCTATATCCAGACACAGGTGCCGGCGGCACCGGTACCGGCGGAAGAACCTATCCCGGCTACCGGATCGGCGAGCAGGATCGGACCAATGAAGGGGACGGACCGGATGCACATGGGGGGCGGGCACCCTGATCCTGAATACGGCAAAGCAAGAGGTCCTGAATATTGCAGATGACCGGTTCCCGGACCCGGCCTCTCCCATTAAGCGCCTGGTGGTGCGGGTGGACGAGGTGGACATGCCGGGATCCGGACGGCCGGATTTTACCGGACAGCGGCTTCTGGTCTCCCTGGATTCCCACGGGTTTGCTCAGGCTGTGATCGAACGGATTCAGAAACAGGGCGGTGCGGTCGTCACTCTGGGCACTGAAAATGCGGATGTAATCGCCGATCTGTCGGATCTAGACAGACTTCAGGAGGCTATTGAAGCATTTGCTGAAAGCAAGCCCGGGATCACGGGAGTGATCCACCTGGCCGGCCTGGATGCGTATTTTGAACGGAAAATCGCACGTTCGCTTCAGATCAGGATGTGAACACCACGGTGAAGTCCATGTTTGTGCTGCTCAAAACCCTGTATGACCAACTGGACCGTCCGGACACCCTGATCGGCACCCTTACCTTTGATTCAGTGGTTTTCCCCTATATGGCAGACTGCGGTGAGATCCATCCGCTTTTTGCCGGGCTGGGCGGCCTGCTCAAGACCGTCAACAAAGAACTGGAAGCCACCCGGGTCAAGGTGGTGGATTTTTCCTACAAACAGCCCAAAAAGAGCCTGGATCGGATCGCGGACCTGTTTCTGGGGGAACTGTTGTCCGACGATCCCCGGTGCGAGATGGGATATAAAAACAAGAAACGGTATGCGCTGTCCATGCACCCGGAAACCGCACAAAAAGACCAGCCCATTGTATCGGACGGGGATACCCTGCTGGTGACCGGCGGGGCCGGGGGTATCACCTATGAGATCCTCAAACAGGTGGTGGCGGATTACCGGGTCAACCTGGTGATCCTGGATATCAATGATATCTATTCCACGGATCCGGAACTGTTGAAACTGGATACCAAAGAAGCTGACCTGATGGCGCTGTTGCGCAGCCAGATGCCCGGGGAAAAGCCGGTGGTGGTGAAACAGGCCCTGGACCGTCTTGTGCGGGTCAGGCAGTCCATTGCCAATATCGAACATCTCAAATCGCAAGGCGTTTCCGTGGAATATCTCTGCACGGATGTCACCGATTTTGAGGCGGTGAAGGCAGCGGTGGATCGATGTGACCGCATTGACGGGATTTTTCACGCCGCAGGTATGGAGATGAGCCAGTTCATCCCAAAAAAGAGCGCAAAGCGTTTGAACTGGTGATGGATGTCAAAGTTAAGGGGCTGCGGAACCTGCTGGCCGCAGCAGAGGACCGGGACTACCGGTACATGTTCACTTTTTCGTCGGTCACGGCCCGGTTCGGCAACCAGGGACAGGTGGATTACACGGCTGCCAACGATTTCCTGGGCAAGGCACTGTTCAGAGAAAGACAGCAGCACCCGGAGCGCACCTATAAGGTGTATGCCTGGACCGCCTGGGGCGGGGTGGGCATGGCCACCAACCCTACGGTGAAGAAGGTGCTGGAAGACCGGGGCATTCAGTTTCTGCCCCTGGACCAGGGCGTGAAATTTTTCATGGCCGACCTGCTGGATGCCTCCGAGTCGGAGATGGTGTTTTCCGGCCTGGACTATGACTTTGATATCGACGGTCTTTTGGGCACCCCACCGGCGCTGGCGTTCCCGTTTTTGGGAAACCTGACCCATAAACAGGAAGATACCGCTGTCTGGACCCGGGTTCTGGACCTGGATCATGATGTGTTTCTTCATGACCATACCATGGGAGATGTGCCGTTGTTTTTAGGTTCTACCGGCATTGAGACCATGGCGGAAGCGGCCGCGGCCCTGGCCGGGGACGGTTCCGTAATCACCGGAGTGTCTGAGTTTGCCATTCCCTACGGCATCAAGCTTCTCAAGGGCCGGCCCAAAGAGATCATCATCTCCGGAACCCGTCAGTCGCCTGGCAAAGTTGCCTGTGAGATCACCTCGGTATTCAAAAATCCCAAAGGCCGGGTCATGGGCGATCCCAAACTGCATTACCAGGGGAATTTCGTTCTGGCAAAAAAGAGACCGGCTCCGGAAACCACGGATCTGCCGGAATTTTCTCCGGTGTCCTGGGAAGGGAGCCTGGAGGACCTGGTGTATCATCCCAGGCGCTTGTTCATGTTCGGGCTGTTCGGCACCATCACGGACATCAGTTCCTTTGACGGAAAGACCCTGGTCACCACGGTGTCGGACCGGTCGGATGCGCCGTTCTTCAAGGATGTGACTGATCCGAATTCAGGCGGCCCGGTACTGGTGGATGCCATGTTTCAGACCGGCGGACTGCTGGAGTTTCTCACCACCTCCCGGACCGTGCTGCCTTTCCGCATCGCGTCCATGACCTTTTTCAAACCGGTGGAAAAATGCACGGACTATCTGTGCATTACCCGGAAAAAGGCATCCGGAGAGGAAACCAACACGTATGATCTTTTTTTGACAGATTTGTCGGGCAATGTGTTCATCAAAGTCACAGGCTTTGAAATGGTCAAGCTTACCCGTTTGGCTCCGGAAGACCGGATCACCGATAGAGTAACCTTCACCGAAACCGTAGCATAGATCCGTCATACGGCAAATAAAACGGCAAAGGCCTTGTCATCACAAGGGTCAATGGGATGGGATGCAGCCGTTGCTATCTTCCAGAGACCGTTATTGTGCGCGGAATGCAAGACAGGCTGTATAAAAACCGGCCGGAATCTTGATTGTTAATCTGTTTTGTGCCAGTCTGCCGGAAAAATGGGAAAGGTGTTTTCAGATGGGCATGGCGGCTGTGGCAGTGGTTTCAGGCTTGATTCTCCTTGTATGGAGCGCAGACTGGTTCGTGGAAGGAGCCTCTGCCACGGCCGGATATTTTGGCATGCCACCGCTGTTGATCGGCATGGTGATTGTGGGGTTCGGCACTTCCGCCCCGGAAATGCTGGTATCGGCCCTGGCGGCAGTCCAGGGTAGCCCGGGTATTGCCCTGGGAAACGCCTATGGGTCCAACATCGTCAACATCGCCCTGATTCTGGGAGTGACCGCATTGATCAGTCCGATCATGGTCCATTCCGCAGTATTGAAAAGGAACTTCCGATTCTGTCACTGGTGACCGCAGGATCGGTATGGCTGCTTTCAGACCTGTGGGTTTCTCTGACCGATGCCATAATCCTGCTGGTGTCGTTCGCCGGCCTGTTAGCCTGGACTATCGTACAGGGAATCCGTCAAAAGGCCGATGCTCTGGCCGACCAGATGGAAGTCCGGGCAGCGGAGCCGGTTCTCCCGGTTAAACGGTCGGTTTTCAAGCTGGTCCTGGGCCTGGTGCTGTTGGTCCTCAGTTCCCGGGTTCTGGTATGGGGAGCGGTGGAGCTGGCAATGATTTTCCATGTCAGTGATATGATCATCGGGTTGACCATTGTCGCGATGGGGACTTCTTTGCCGGAGCTGGCCTCGTCTGTGATGGCAGCCCGCCGAAACGAACATGACATCGCCCTGGGTAATATCCTGGGATCTAATCTGTTCAATACTCTGGCCGTGGTGGGAGTTGCCGGAATCATCCGGCCCATTGCAGTGGAACCGGCCATCCTGTTCCGGGATACGGCGGTGATGGGAGGGCTGACCCTGTCCCTTTTCATGATAGGATACGGGTTCCGGGGCCGGCAGGGCCGTATCAACCGGTTTGAAGGGGCGGTCCTTTTGGCAGTCTATGCCGGATACACCGTCTTTCTTATCGCTTCGATGGTTACTGCCGGATTACCCTGAACTGAAAATTTCGCAAAAAAGCCGGCACGCCTATCTGGACTGCATGGATTTTGTAGCTGAAATTTTTACTTGACAAATATAAAATTTTTATCCTATATATTTCTATATTATCAATTTTATCCTAAAAATTATTATATAAAATAAAGGTTATATGGAGAATAAACAGATTGATCTCGTGGACAGACAGTTAATCAGTCTGCTTTCCGAAGATGGCCGGATGCCAGCCAGGGAGATCGCAAAACGGCTGAATGTGTCAGCCCCCACTGTTCACACCCGGTTGGGCGCCCTTATCAAGAGAGGCATCCTCAAGGTGGCCGGCATGATTGATACATTCAAAGTCAAAGATACCCTGGTTGCCATTATTGCCATCCGGGTGGATGAAAATGGAAAAATGGGGCAGGTGATTGATCAATTGATGGAGTTTGAGAATGTTCATTGGGCGGTTGCCGTGACCGGGCGATACGATATTTTCGCTGAAGTGATTGTAACCCATGGGATTGAATGGATGTTCACGTTTTACGAAGAACAGATGAGCCAACTGGACGGTGTCAGCCATGCGGAATCATTTATGGTGACGAACACCCGGAGGAAATGGACTGTGCTGCCGCCACGCATCAGTGGATGGATGCCTGAATAACCTGACAAAAAGAGAACATTCATGAAAATAAAAAAAATCACTGTATGGAAAGAAAACCTGAACCTGACACGGCCCTATGCCATTGCCTATGAAACCATTGATTGTGTCGAAAATCTGTTTGTTCGTATAGATGCCGACAATGGACTCACCGGCATCGGGGCGGGATCCCCTGCTGAAGAGGTCACCGGCGAGACCATAGCTGCCGGTGAAGCTGCACTGGTGGAGAATTTGGAATCCATTTTTTTGAATAAGGATATTCGTTTTTGCCGATCAATGCTTTGGGAAATGGGCACGATTCTCAGCCATACCCCAGCGGCTATGGCAGCTGCAGATATTGCCCTTCATGACTTGGTTGCCAAAGGGATGGATATGCCTCTGGTGGATATCCTCGGTCGGGTGCACACCCGGTTGCCCACCTCCATCACCATCGGCATCAAGCCGGTTCAAGAAACCCTGGAAGAAGCCCGGGAATACCTGGCAAACGGATTTTCCATTTTAAAAATCAAGACCGGGCGATCAGTGGATGAAGACATAGAAAAGGTTCGCCGCCTTCATGAAACGTTCTCATCCGATATCCGCATACGGGTGGATGCCAACCAGGGATATGATCAGGAGGCCCTCAGCCGGTTTTACCACGACACGTCAGGCATGGTGGAGTTTATCGAACAGCCGCTCAAAGCCGCGGATGTGGAAAAATGCGGCAGATGCCTGAACCTGTTCGAACTCTGTCGGCGGCAGACGAACCTTGCTGTCCCCTAAATCTTGTTTGAATCTTTTTCATCCACCCAGGCCGTTTGGCATTTTCAACATAAAATTGATGAAATGCGGCGGTGTGGCACCTGGACTGGAAATTGCCGGCATGGCACATCATGCGGGGATCGATCTGATGTGGGGGTGCATGGATGAAAGCATCGTCAGCATCTCCGGGGCACTCCATGCGGCTTTGGCCGCTCCTGCCACACAATATCTGGACCTGGACGGGAGCCTGGACCTGGCACAAGATATTGTGACCGGGGGGTTCATGTTGGAAAACGGATGGCTCAGAACCCTTGATAAACCTGGATTGGGAGTGGAATTCACCTGATGAATGCCTATAAAAAAAATCAGTTCCTGCCACACAGCGCTGGTCCCGGCAACGTTTCCGTACAGCCGGATCAGCTGTCATTTTGACCAATGGACTACTGGACACTGCAGATGCCAAGACTGCCCATGGCCTGGTCCGCGGCACCGAACGTTTCGATATCAAAGGGGTGATCGATCAAACCATGCCGGCAGGGATGCCGGCGACATTCTGGACGGCATCTGTCGGAACATTCCTGTTTTTCAGACATGAGCAGTTGTCTGGCAGCCAATGGCACTAAGCCGGATTATGCCATTATCGGGGTCGCCTTGAGCGGCGGCCGGTTGGACAATCAGTGGCAGGATCTGATCCACAGCATCATCAACCGGAAAATTTCCATCGTGAACGGTATGCATATGCTGCTGGGAGACATACCGTCCTTTAAACATGCCGCAGAAAAAAATCATGTTAGAATTATCGATATTCGAAAGCACAAACCCTATGATCAGCTGCATTTCTGGTCAGGCCGCATATTTGATATGAAGGTTCCCCGGCTGGCTATACTTGGAACCGATTGTGCCCTGGGAAAACGCACCACTTCCCGCATGATTGTGGATACCTGCCGTCAGACAGGTATGGCTGCCGAGATGATTTATACCGGCCAGACCGGATGGCTCCAGGGGAATGCCTTTGGATTCATTCTGGACACCACCATTAACGATTTTGTCAGCGGCGAGGTGGAAGCAGCCATTGTCAGCTGTGAACAGGAAGCCTGCCCGGATCTTATGGTGATTGAAGGACAGTCCGGCATGAGAAACCCTTTGGGTCCCTGCGGGGCCGAGTTGATTGTATCAGGAAATATTAAGGGAGTGGTTTTGCAGCATACCCCTTTCAGAAAATATTTTGACGGAACGGAATCACTCGGGTGTATATTGCCGGATATCGACAGCGAAATCAAACTCATCGAAATGTACGGTACCCGGGTGATTGCCGTCACCCTCAACGGTACGGGCGGCACCAGAGGAGATCTGGCAGCCTTTAGCAGTGCCCTTGAAGAAAAAACCGGCATTCCGGTCGTCTGTCCTCTAGAGGAGCCCATGGAAAACTGATGTCCGCCATCCGGCAGTTTATTCATCACCATGATCAACTGCCGGATACCACAGCCCGGAAATATCACAACTGAAAAGGAAATCCCCATGCAGGATCTGATGATCACCAATGCCAGAATCATTGACGGCACCGGCAGCCCGTCATTTGAAGCAAATCTTGCTGTTTTGGGAGGGGTCATCACCGACATTGCACCGAACCTGGAAATGCCCTGCCGGAAAACCATCGATGCCACCGGTCTGGTTGCCTGCCCGGGGTTTATCGACATGCACACCCATTCGGATTTCACCCTGCTGCTGGAACCGCATGCGGACAGCCGGATACGCCAGGGGATCACCACGGAGGTCACGGGCAACTGCGGAGGATCTCCAGGACCGGTGACCCCTTTCGGACAAAAAGCAGTCATGGAATACATGACCGATCTTGGCCGGTTATACAAAAAATGGCTGACTCCGGAAGACTGGAAATGGGAAACTCTGGATGATTTTTACGATCATCTGTCAGATAGAGGTACGGCTGTCAACATGGTACCGCTGGTAGGACATTCCACACTGCGGGCCAATGTCATGGGCTACCGGAGCGGACCGCCTGATCCTCAGGAAATGCATCAGATGGTACGCCTGCTTGAAAAGGAGCTTGAAAATGGCATTTTCGGATTGTCTTCCGGACTGATTTACCATCCAGGCGCGTTTGCACGGACAGAAGAACTGGCAGAGCTTGCCACCGTTGTCAAGGCTTACGGCGGTATCTATGCCACCACATGCGCAGTGAAGGAAGATATCTGTTCGATGCGGTGGAAGAAGCCTGTCTGTGGCCCGGAATCCGGGTGTCACTTCAGGTATCCCATTTGAAATGCGAAACCCCGGCCATGTGGGGAAAGAGTGCTTTATTGCTTGAAACCATTGATCGGGCAAGGCAGAAGGGGATACAGGTCGATTTCGACCAGTATCCGTATACTGCCTATGGAACCAGCCTGCTGGAACTTTTCCCTGTCTGGGCAAAGGAAACCGGGTCATCGAGCATGATGGCGCTTCTGTCTGATCCCACTGCCAGAAATAAGATTATCGCAGACATGACCCATCTGTCCCATACCTGGGAATATCCCATGCAGGATCTGGACTGGGACAGGATCCAGATAACGGGATACACACGGTCGGAAAACAGGGGGTACAATGGTCTGAGCGTGGAGGATCTCTCATCGACCCTGGGCCTTGACCCGCTGGAAGCGGTTTTTCAGGTGTTTTGCCAGGAAAAGGGGGGGCTTGGCATGATCGTTTTTGCCATGTCTGAAGCAGACCTGATCACCATTTTAAAAGATCCCGCCGGTATGATCGGTTCTGACGGATGTGCGGCTTCCCCCGGGGGGCCTGGCCGGGCAGTCATTGGTACATCCGCGATTTACGGAACATTTCCCAGGATACTGGGGACCTATGTCCGTGAAAAAAGATCATCTCTTTGGAAAAGGCAGTGCACAAAATGACTGGCCTGCCGGCAAAAAAACTTGGATTGAAACACCGGGGCCGAATCAAGAAGGGGATGGCAGCGGACCTGGTCTTGTTCGACCCGGATACGGTGGCGGATAAGGCCTCGTTTACCGATTCCCATCGTTTTCCTGTGGGAATTGTTCATGTGATGGTAAACGGCAGACCTGTGCTGCTGAACGGTGAACCAACAGATGCCCTTCCCGGAAAACGGCTTTCAAGAGAGGTATAGGCAGGCATTCACCGGAGGGAGGACGAATCGAATATCGGCAGCACTACTTTTTAACAGGTAACGAACCAAAAAGGAGAAGTCAAATGAAAAAGGCAACCAGTCAGGTATGTATCATGCTCCTGGCAGCATGCATTTTTCTGGCACCTGTTCAGGCAGTTGCGGAAAAGTGCTTTACGCTTCAGGAGACCCCAATGAACTGGGGGTGACGACCTTCAACCCCATTAAAGTGGAATTGAGCCATGAAGCCATGAACCTGATTTATGACAAGCTCATTGAATGGGGTGCGGACGGCAATTTTTATCCGGCACTGATTGCATCCTGGGATATCAGTGATGATGGACTTATCTGGGATTTGAGTTTGCAGCAGGGTGTGACGTTCCATGACGGATCTCCTTTTAATGCGGAAGTGGTAAAATGGTTCCTCAAGGAAATGGAAACCGGCCCATCCGCCTATATGGTCGGATCTATCGATACGGTGGAGGTCACTGGTCCGTATTCGGTGAGAATGATACTCAAATACCCGGAACCCAATATGCTCTTCAATATGGCCCAGCCGTTCATGACGGTTCCCGAGCATGGTAGCCTATAAAAATATGGTGACACCTTCGGCATCAAACAGATTGTCGGATCCGGGCCGTACAAATTTGAATCCTGGTCTCCCGGAAACGAACTGGTCCTGGTCAAAAACCCGGATTACACCTGGGGGCCGAGCCTGGTCCAAAACAAAGGACCGGCCCGTATCGATAAAATCGTCTACAAGGACACCAAAGAGGAATCCACCCGATTCCTGGAATTGAAAACGGGAAAGGTGGATGTCGTTTTCAGTGTTCCCTCTATGTTCATCAGCAAGATTGAAGAAGATCCGGGGCTGAAAATAATCCGGATGCCTGGTACGGATCTGTTTCATATGGTCATGAACACCCAGTCTTCCCCCTGGACAATGAACTGGTCAGAAAGGGAATCGCTCTGGCCATAAACCAGGAAAGCATCACCAAAAACGTATTTGCCGGTGCCGGCAAACCAGCCTATACGTACCTGTTGGACACGCTTCCTGCAAGCCGTGTAGGAAAAGAAAACGAGATCCGTTTCGACCCGGAGGCATCTAAGGCCGCATTTGAGCAGGCAGGCTGGAAAATCGGACCTGACGGGATTCGGGAGGATAAGGACGGCAATAAACTGGTGTTGACACTGTTGGCGAAAAATGAATCCTCCTACCGCCGGTCAGCAGAGGTGATCCAGGCTCAGCTGGCAGAAGCCGGTGTCGAGGCAAAGATTACCCTGATGGACCCCAGTTCCATCAGGGCGCATTACAAAAAGGAGAGCACCAGCTGGCTGTCCGGTCCTATGAATGGAAATGCAGATATCCTCGAGTGGTTTTAAACTCCAAACGCATGGGATATCCCAATGCAGCCATGTGGCATGACAATGAATCCGACTATCTTATGCATAAAGCCATGACCCGGTCCCGTACCCAGCAGGAACGGGTGGCAAATTTTAAGGCCTATCATATATATCTGTTGAACCGGTATGTCTGGACTCCTTTTTATCAGCCGGATACAGTGTTTGGCATTGGCAAGCGCGTCGTATTGCCGGAAAAGAGGATGGCCAGAAAATTCATGGACATCGGCATTCTGGACTGGGATATCCAATAACCGCACGATCCATTTCCTTCCGGCCTGTAACGGACCGGAAGGAAAAAACCCATATTTTATCCGGAGAAAAAATACCCATGTGGCAATTTGTTTTTCGCCGTCTGTTATTGATGATTCCGATCTTTTTTGTTCTGTCGGTCATTATTTTTTCTCTGATCCATATTGTGCCGGGAACCCCCATAGACAATCTGATCGGCCCGGGAATGACCAAGGCCCATGAGCAGAAACTGATCGATAAATATCATCTGGATAAACCGCTTCCGGTTCAATATGGTATCTGGCTGGCCAACCTGTTCAAAGGGGACCTGGGCACCTCCATCATCGAAAAACGGCCGGTGACCGAACTGCTACGCCACCACCTGCCTTACAGTCTCTCACTGGGCTTACTGCTATCGCCCTGTCCTTTGTTCTGGGGGTTTCCATGGGTATTTTGTCAGCAGCGGCAAAAGATACCTGGATTGATCATGCGGCAATGGTGGTGGCATTGTTCGGGGTCACCATCCCGGCTTTCTGGCTGGGATTGATTCTTATCCTGATTTTTGCCGTGTGGTTGAATCTGCTGCCGGTTTCAGGATCTGGCACCTTGATTTCCCTGATACTTCCGGCGATCACGGTGGGATTGGGCGGTGCCGGCCTGATCGCACGCATTACCCGGGTATCGATGCTTGAGGTGGCATCCAAAGATTTTATCGTGATGCTCCATGCCAAAGGGTTGGGGAAAAAGCAATCCTGTTGAAACACATATTAAGAAATGCTCTGATACCGGTCATCACCATCTTGGGCCTCAGGATCGGATGGGTTTTGGGAGGAACGGTGACCGTGGAAATCGTATTCGCGCGTCCAGGGCTTGGCCAGATGTTGATCACCGGTCTTTTCAGACGGGATTACCCGGTGATCCAGGGGTCCATGCTGCTGCTGGCCATGGGTATCGTGCTGGGCACCTTTCTGGCCGATGTCCTTTACGCGGTTACTGATCCCCGGGTAAGAGACCAGCACCAATGAAAAATTTGCCGCCTTTGTCTTGACTAACCCGAGAATATATTCACAGCGAGCGATTATGGAAGCCCATCAGGAAAAGAATCGATCATTCCACCTGCCAACCGGTGGATAAGACGTGTGAAAAAAATAAAGACGAACAAAGCGGGGTTGCTGGGGGCATTTATCATTTCCGGTCTTATCCTGGTGGCCCTTACAGCGGATCTGATCGCGCCCTATTCTTACAAAGAACAGGACCTGACCATGATGAACAGTCCGCCATCAGCCGATCACCTCATGGGTACGGATGAATTCGGCCGGGACGTGTTCAGCCGCATTCTCCACGGGTCCAGAATATCGGTCTATGTCGGGGTGGTTTCGGTGGGCTTGTCCGTGTTGTTAGGATCTCTGCTGGGAGCCATTGCCGGATATTACGGGGGCGTGCTGGACAGGACACTTTCATTGATAACGGACCTGACTTGGTCCCTGCCCGAAATTCTGGTGGCACTTCTGCTGGTGGCCGTGGTGGGTGCCGGGGTCGAGTGTGTGATCATCGCCATTGCACTGACCTACTGGGCCCAATACGCCCGGCTGATCAGAGGGCAGATCCTGATGCTGAAAAACGAAATTTATGTGGAAGCGACCAGATCCCTGGGAGCGACCGACTTTACCATTTTGTTCAAACACCTGTTTCCCAATGCCATTGCACCGGTTATTGTGGCCGCCACCATCGGTATCGGACAGGCCATTGTGCTGGAAGCCACCTTAGGGTTTCTGGGCATGGGTGCGCAGCCGCCACCCCAGCTGGGGGCCATGATGAGCAACGGCACAGCTTATCTGTTCATCTCCCCCTGGGTGATCATCTTTCCGGGCCTTGCATGATGGTCACGGTATTCGGCTTCAATCTCTTCGGAGATGTGCTGGTGGATATCATGGATATCCGGGAGGATACCCTTAAATGACACTGCTTTCCATTGAAAATCTCAGCGTGGAATTCAAAACCCGGGACGGATGTGTGGAGCCGCTGAACGGTATCGGTTTTGATCTTGATGACGGGGAAATATTAGGACTTGTAGGAGAGACAGGTTCGGGAAAATCCGTCACAGCCCAGGCCATCATGGGCCTGCTCCCGTTTCTTGACGGCAGGGTGTCTCAGGGACGGATTCTTCTCAAGGATGTTGATCTGCTGTCACTGTCTGAATCTGAATATCAAAAAATTCGGGGAAACCGGATTTCATTGATTTCCCAGAATCCCATGACCTCTTTGGACCCTGTTTACAGGGTGGGGAGCCAGATTGTGGAAGGTCTCAGGCTTCACCTGAACATCTCCCGGTCAGATGCGGCAAAAAGGGCGAAGGCGGTGATGACTTCGCTGGGGATCGCCAATTCCGAAAAGGTGTTTTCGCAATATCCACACCAGTTATCCGGTGGATTGAAGCAGCGGATTGTTATTGCCATGGGATTGTGTGCAGATCCGCAGCTGTTGATCGCTGATGAACCCACCACCGCCCTGGATGTGACTGTACAGGCCCAGATTATCGAGCTGTTCAAAAAACCACCCGGGATCGGCATGTGGGCCTGATCATGATTACCCATGATCTTGGGGTGATTGCACATTTATGTGACAAGGTGGTTGTCATGTATGCCGGCACCGTGGTGGAAAAAGGTGATGTTGCAACAGTGTTCACAAATCCTGGCCATCCATATACACTGTCGCTGCTGGGGTGCATTCCTACATTTGGCATGGCGGAAAAGACCTTGAGTGCGATCCCGGGTAATGTGCCGAGCGTCAGAACTTTTCCCAAAGGATGCCGCTATCATCCCCGGTGCTCCCATGCAAAGCCGGTCTGTGTGAGACACAGCCCTGAAACTATCCGGACATTTAAGGGGACCCAGGTGAAATGCCACATGTTCAGCCCTGATTGGAGAAAAGACGATGACCCTCTTGGTTGATGTTCAGCATCTATCCAGATTTTTTTACCTGACCGGTGGGCTGCTCCAGCGCAGAATCGGTAAGATCAAAGCGGTAAATGATGTCAGTTTTTCCATCTCAAAAGGGGAAACCTTAGGAGTCGTTGGGGAATCCGGATGCGGCAAATCGACCCTTGCCAGGCTGGTGTTAAGCCTGATCCGGCCCACAAGCGGGCACATCCTCTTCGACGGCCAGGACATAAACCGCTTGGGGAAAAAGCAGCTGCGGGAATTACGGGCAAGGATGCAGATGGTGTTTCAGGACCCCCATTCCTCTTTGGATCCAAGAAATTCTATCTACCGGAGCCTTGAAGAAGTGTATAAAATTCAAAAAAAAAACCTCCCCGGAAAACAGATAAGCGAGAGGATACATGAGCTTCTCAACATGGTGGGTCTGAAATCTGAGCACTGTCGGGCCTATCCTCACCAGTTGTCCGGCGGTCAAAAACAGCGTGCGGTCATTGCCAGGGCCTGCGCCGGTACCTGAATTCATGATACTGGACGAACCCACTGCGGCCCTGGATGTCTCTGTCCAGGCACAGATTATCCTTCTGCTTCAGGAGCTGGGGGAACAGTTCAACATGACTTATCTGTTCATTTCTCACGACCTGGCCCTGGTGGATTATTTCTGTCAGAGAATCATGGTCATGTACCTGGGGCAAATTGTGGAAATCACCCAGGCAGACCTGTCACGGCAGCAGCCGGCCCACCCTTATACAAAATTCTCATGGACAGTGTATTTGTGGCGGATCCCGGTGCAAAAAAAGTTATCTCTGCCATTGAAGGTGAGATACCCAGTCCCTTTGATCTTCCTCAGGGATGCTCTTTTGAGAACCGGTGCAAATATGCCCGCCCTCTGTGCAAAAAGCAAGCCCCGGAACTTCATGAAATCCATACGGGAAAATTTGTGGCCTGCCATTTTCCTCTAAACTGAAATGATCGAAAAAATGATAACCGGCTCCGGGCGGCGGCCCCCATCATCCGGCAGAGACTCAGTACAATACTTGCCCGTATTTGACGACCACCACTCCGTCATGAATCCGGGAGCCCATCGGTTTTTCACCTCATCGGCCATGGCCACCCCACCAGCCCCGGTCATATAGATGTGGCGGATTTGATCCCTGTTCAAGTCAGTTCCCCTGATACACAGCCGGATACGGTAAATGCATGCATGTTTTTTAGATAGGCATCAGGGCCCACAGCCCTGACATCTGCTTCCTGCATGGCGGTTGCAATCTGTTTCAGGTTCATTTCATTCATTGTTTAAAGCCTTTCTCACCTTGATCGCAAAATTTGTTTTGGAAAAAGGTTTTTGAATGAATTGAACATCTGCATCCAGAACGCCGTGGTGAACAATGACATCAGAGGTATATCCCGACATGAAGAGAACCTTCAGTTTAGGATATTCCGCCTGGAGTTTTTCGGCCAGATCCCGGCCGTTCATCCCCGGCAAGACCACGTCGGCGATCAGCAGATGAATATCGCCGCCATGTTCTTTTGCCAATACCAACGCCTCATTGGGAGATGTCGCAGTAAGAACGTTGTACGTTAAAGGGATGAGGATTCTTTTAGCAAGTTTTAAAATGGAGGCTTCATCTTCGACAATCATCACGGTTTCACCCGATCCGACCGGAGTTTTTTCAGGACCAACCCCAACCGTTTCAATCGGGCTGGCATCATCGGCATGACGCGAGAAATAAAGCTGGAAGGTGGTTCCTTTTTCAGGTTCACTGTAAACATTGATGAATCCTTTGTTTGCTTGATAATGCCATAGATCACCGACAGGCCGAGCCCGGTACCTTTACCGATCTCTTTGGTCGTGTAAAAAGGTTCGAAAATCTTGTCCAGCGTTTCCTTGTCCATGCCGCGTCCGTCATCGCTGACGGCCAGAAGGACGTATTCCCCCGGAACAAATCCGGCATGATTTGCACAATACGCTTCATCAAAACGGACGTTATGGGTTTCAATGGTGATTCTGCCCACATCAGAGATGGCATCCCGTGCGTTTATACACAGATTGACAAGGATCTGATCCAGCTGAGAGGGGTCCATTTTTACCGGCCACACCGCTGGTCCCGGTTTCCAGGACAGGTCGATATCTTCGCCGATCAGACGGCGGATCATCTTGAACATGCTCTCCACCGTTTCATTCAGGTCGAGCGCTTTCGGATTGATGGTTTGTTTTCGGGCAAATGCCAGAAGCTGCCGTGTGATATCCGCGGACCGTTCCGCCGCTGTCAGGATCTCCTGCAGGTCAGCTCGCAGTTCATCTTCAGGATCTGTTTTATCCATACCAAATTGCGCATACCCGATGATGACACTCAACATATTGTTGTAGTCATGGGCCACCCCGCCTGCCAGTCGGCCTACGGACTCCATCTTCTGTGCCTGGAGCAGCTGGGATTGAAGCTGCTCGCGTTCAGCCTCGATTTTTTTGCGTTCAGTCAGATCTTCGACCGCTCCCAGAATTCCCACGACTTGATTTCGGTCATTGTGAACAGGTGCCGCTGACAGGCTGACTGGAAAAAGCGTTCCATCGTTCCTTAACCGGATCAGTTCCTTGCCGATAAAGCCGCCGCCTTTGAAAATCTGCCACAGCAACGCGTCAGATTCCTCTTGCTTGTCGGCGGGAACAATGGGCAAAGGCTTGCCGATTGTTTCCTCAGCATGCCATCCGAATATTTTTTCAGCGGAGGCGTTCCAGGTTAAAACATTTCCATCGAGGTCAATGGTAAACAAGGCCACGGGTGAACAGTCGATCATGGCGCGCTGAAATTCTTCACTGTTTCGCAGGGCCTCTTCCGCTTGTTTTCTGGCGGTGATATCAACGACGGTTGTCATGAAATACAGCGGGTTTTCTCTGGCATCACGCCGTATGGTGACACTGACATCGGCCCAGAGGGTGGTGCCGTTTTTGTGAACATAACGCTTTTCAAAACGATCCGAACGCTTCTCTTCGGTCAAAAGCAGGCCAATCCGTTTTTCAATTTTTTTAATATCTTCAACCGGTGTGAGATCCTGCCATTTTTTGCCCTTCAGCTCTTCCTGCGTATATCCCAGAAAATCAGCAAAAGCGTTGTTGACAGTTATTTCACCTGTCAGCAGAGTGAAGGATTTTCCGACATTTGAGGCTTCGAAAACGTATTTGAACCGATCCAGACTTTCCTTCAGGGCGTGGGTTTTTTCAGCAACCTGACGGCGCAGCGACCACGTCCATATGACGGCAAGCAGTATAATGAACAAAAGCGGAATGATAACGATTGCGGAATACCGAAGTGCATCCTTTAACGAAGGGGATGTAACCTGGTAAATACCGAACCACTTGTCATGGATTCGTCGGTATTCGCCCCTTTTCTCCAGCGCTTTCAATCCTTCGCTAAATTGTGCCAGCAGGGCTTTCTGGCCCTTAGCCGACGCATAGCAATACTCAAAGGAAAAAAATCGGTTTTTTCCCGGGAACCAGATTAGACCAGTTGTGCAGGTCTATCAGGTAATGTGCGGTAATCAATGACACCAGTGCACAGTCGTGTTTACCGTCCCTTAATTCGTGCAGGGCTTTTTCCTGATCAGGCACGGCAAGCACCTGGTTATCCAGGCCACTGTTTAAGATAAAATCATGCAGGATGTCGCCTTGTTGAACAACGATCCGTTTTCCTGAAAGGTCCTTGACTGATTCCGGTACAGGGCCATCGCCTTCCCTCACGACCGCCACGTAGTGACTGATTGCGTGCGGTTGTGAAAAATCGAACTTCAGATCCCGGTCCGGCGAATAAAACATGCCTTGCAACACATCGATTCTGCCGTTTTCCAGAGCCTCAAGCGTTTCTGACCATTTGCCTAGTCGGATATTGATATGCAATCCCATTTCATTGGCAATGGCTCTTGTCAGATCCACGTTGAATCCTGCGGGAAGATCGTTTTTATCCAGGAATTCATAGGCGGAAAGCTCCGGTCGCCTCCGACAACGATCGGTCGATCAGCAGGTAACTGCATGGCGGCAAACCACTTGGAGTGCAGATGCCGATAAGTGCCGTCCGCCATCACGATGGCCAGGCCCTCATTGAGCAGCGCAAGGGTGTCTCGGTCGCCTTCATGAACAGCGAAACAAAAATCCTGTTTGAACCCCTCAATGGGCCGGTCTACGATGCGCAGATCGGTGAGCCCGGCATTCTGTATCAGGCGCAGCGCCACCAACCGCTGAACAACCACCGCGTCATACAGCCCTTCGGACAGTTCCTGCAGAGCGATTTCAAAGGTGGGTCTTGTATGAATTTCAAAGCCTCGATCCTCCCGCCTTAAAATTCTTCGGCGTTATCACCTGCCATCACCGCAATCCTGCGTCCCCGTAAATCAGCAAAATCCCTGATGTCGATTTCGCTGGTACGCACCACGATGGCCCCGTGTAAAGACATGTATGGCACCGTGAAATCAAACAACGCCTCCCGCTCGGGCGTGCGGCCGACCAGGGGAAGTGCATCGATTTCAGCTTGTTCCAACCAGCCGCGAACCTCTGGCCACGGTCCTTTGCGGAAGGTGACGTCCCGCCCCATGGCGGCCAGTGCCGCCCGCATCAATTCGACGGAGAAGCCGTCTGCCTTGCGGTGTTCATCAACAAAACTGAAGGGGGGTAATCGATTTCCGCTCCTGAACGGATCGTTTCCCTGGATGACGGATCCGCGTTACCGGCAAAAACAGGATTCTCATATGGGGAAATGAAACCAATTCCAATAAGAGCCACCGCAATCCACAAGAGATAATATGCGGTCTTTTTGTAGCGGTTCTCAGTCATGTCGCTTTTCCCGGTTATGGCCCCCTGGGTCCCAGTCAATCAGACATCTCCGGCTCAATTTAACAATTAGGATAGCGGTGGTGGCGGGTAATGTCAATTGTTCTTGTCATCTGCATAAAAATGTCCTGGCATGTTGCATGTTGGCGGACCACTGAAGAAGCGAAACTGACTCACAACAGTCAGGCCACATGGAAAGTTTCCTGCACATCCGAATTTCCAAATGTTTGAAACAGGATGTGCAGGGTTCGGAACAATCGTTGAGATTCGGAAAAAGAAGACTCTTGCTTTTTCCCGGACTGCCAGGGTGATGGTCGGCGTTACATCTTCAGGATCATAAACACATATTCGCCGTCATTGAAATCAATGATCAGGTTGGCGCTTCTGCCCTCGGCGTAACGGATCCAGAACGGCCGGTCCGATACACCGCATTCGTAATCCGGGTAGGATTCACCGGTTTTGCTGTTTTTCCATGACAGGATCATGGGGCATCACATTTTTTAAAAGCCATGTCTTTGGCCATCTGTTTGGCGGCTGAAAAATCAAACGCTTCATCGGGAACAGTTAAATGGATGGTTTCCGGGGTCTGGTTTTCCGGGTTAATATGAATTTGAGCCATATGGGGCCTCCTGCCAAAATTGATATTTGGGGCGGCGGCATGTCTGCCGTCATTGCCCGTTTGAAAAAAATGTAATACAACATCATGAAATTGCCATCAGATATTTTAGACAGGAGCAATAAAATGATCGATTTTCAAGAACAAACCGCCTTGGTGACAGGCGCCGGAGCCGGCATCGGCCGGTTCTATGCCCTGGAGCTGGCCCGGCGGGGGGCGGCGGTGGTGGTCAATGATATTGGCAGGACGGCGGAAGGGCATTTCTGTGCCGATGCAGTGGTGGATGAGATCCGGGCCGCCGGCGGACAGGCTGTTGCCAGTCATGAATCTGTGGCCACTCTGGCGGGCGGGCGGCAGATGGTCCGGACAGCAGTGGAACGGTTCGGCCGGCTGGATATTCTGGTGAACAATGCCGGTATCCTGCGGGACCGGACCTTTATGAAGATGACGGAGCAGGAGTGGGACGAGGTGGTCAGCGTGCATCTCAAGGGTGCATTCTGTGTGACTCAGCCGGCATTGCAGCAGATGAAACAGCAGCAGTACGGCCGGGTGGTGTTCACCGCGTCCACGTCCGGGATGTATGGCAATTTCGGACAGTCCAATTACGGGGCTGCCAAGATGGGGATCATCGGGCTGATGAATACCTTAAAACTGGAGGTAGACCGTTACGGTATCCGGATGAACACCGTGGCGCCCAACGCAAATACCGGCATGACCGCCGGGGTGTTTCCCGACGAGGTGGCCCGCAGGATCCGGCCTGAATTCAACGTTCCGCTGGTGGCGTATCTGTGTTCACGGCGCAACCGGGTGTCAGGGAAGGTGTTCACTATGAGCGCCGGCTGGTTTGCCCGGTCCGCTATGGTATCGGGAAGGGGTGTGTATCGGGGATGCACACAGGGACATTGCGGTTGAAGAGATCCAGGAGCGATTCGATGAGATTTGCACCATCGATCAGGTCCGGGAGTTTGACACCTGTGCCGAAGTTTACAGTCTGGGTCGACCCCTGACTGGGCGGTGAGCCCGGCTTCGCAGCAAAGCCGCTCCGGGTCACGGACGTATCTGCCGATACCCGGAGCGGCGATTTTCAGTTGCCCAGCGTATCAGCGGTCAGATCTTTTTCCAGGTGTTCGTTCCATTTTTCGCCCCAGAGATCAGGGACGGTTTCTTCCACAGGGACAATGGAATCCCAGCTGATGCCGATTTCCGTGAAAATGTTCTTCAAGTCCTCTTCAGACGGGGCAAGCCAGATGCAGTAACGAATTCCTTTTTCCTCATTGTAATAGGTACGGATCCAGGTGCCGGTTTCCACGGCCGCCAGTTTCCGCCAATTTGCCTGAACTTCTGCACAATCGATTCCGGGGTTGTTATGGACCATCATGTATTTGTTCAATTTACTCATGGCAATTCTCCTTTTTTTGTGTTTTTGTCCTGGGGTTACATCGCGGTCATGGCCGATGATGTTGACAATTACAACTTACAACAAGCATGCCAGGCATGGGGAAAACCGGAGCGGAAATCTTGTAACTATCTAATATAAAACAAAAATTTTTATAAAATGGCCGGGTGTTGCCGTTGTTCCCGGAATGAATTGACTTCTGAAAAAGCGATGCATATAATCATTCCGTCAAGGTGGCGCCGGAGGTGGCGCCACCTTGACGGCCAAAACACAGCCAGAGGGGTCAGACCATGAACCATATCCAGCGGGAAAATTGAAAAAAATCAGCTGGTAAAACGGCTTTTGGAAGCCATTGGAGACGGGGTTTTCGTGCTGGATCCCCAAGGACGGATCGTGGTCTGGAACCCGGCCATGGAAGCCATCACCGGGTATGCATTTGACGAGATTGCAGGGAAACACTGCAGCCTTCTGAAATTCAACCAGTGTTTCGGCCGGGATCGCCCGACAGGCATCAAAGACTGCGGTATTCTGAAAACCGGAAAGGTGGTTCCCACAGAGTGCCTGATCAACCACAAGCAGGGACATACCCTTTCCATTACCAAAAACGCCCGGGTCATCAAAGATACCCGGGGGGAAATCATTGGCATCGTTGAAACGGTCACCGATCTGACCGAGCTGAAAAAAACCCGGCTGAAGATGGAAGAAGCCACCCGAAGGCTGGGGGAACTCAACCGGCTCGGAGGCATCATCGCCAAAAGCCGGATCATGCAGAACGTGTTTTCCTTTATCAAGGCCTCGGCAGCCAGTGACACCTCCATTCTGATCCAGGGAGAAAGCGGCACAGGCAAAGAATTGGTGGCCGGCGCCATCCACTCCATCGGAGAAAGGCGGGACCAGGCCATGGTGACGGTCAACTGCAGCGCCCTGTCCGAATCCCTTTGGAAAGCGAACTGTTCGGCCATGTCAAAGGGCCTTTCACCGGTGCTGGCCGGGACCGGATCGGCCGGTTCGAACAGGCGGATGGCGGCACCATTTTTTGGATGAAATCGGAGAGATCTCCCCTTACATCCAGGTAAAACTGCTCCGGGTGCTCCAGGAAAAAGAGATCGAACGGGTGGGTGATTCCCGCAAGCGCAAAGTGGATATCCGTGTGATCACCGCCACCAACAAAGATCTGAAATTCCTGGTGAATGAAGGATCATTCCGGGAAGACCTCTATTACCGGCTTAAGGTGTTTCCGATTTTTCTGCCGCCGCTGCGGGAGCGCAAAGAAGACATTCCGCTGCTGATCCGTCATTTTATCGATCTGAACAACAAGGGGTCCGGCAAAGCCGTCACGGGCATGACAAAACAGGCCATGCAGGCGGTCATGGATTATGAGTGGCCGGGAAACGTCCGTGAACTGGCCAATGCAGTCGAACATGCATTTGTGCTGTGCACCGGCCCGGAAATCGTTATTGAAAACCTGCCCCTGGAAATCAGACACCGGAATACCGGTCCCAGGGATTGGCATTATCCGCCGCTTAAAGATCTGGTGGCGGTGCGCAGGCCCGGACAGCAGTTGACTCCGGACCGGCTGAAGGCCATCCTCCATGCCGCCGGGTGGAACAAGGCGGAAGCGGCCAGGCAGACCGGATTGAGCCGGGCATCCGTCTGGAAATACATGAAAAAATGGAACATCCCCATGCAGCCGGAATAGGCGGATAAGGAGAAAACAGGTCATGGTATCTATTGTCATTCGGTTTGTCCGGGTTGTCATTGTTCTTGCAGCAGCATCCGCGCTGGGCCTAGGGCTGTTCAGTCTCCGAAAGACACCTGACAGGCAGCCGGTCGAAAAGCTCCCTCCCGGGGTTCGCGTGATCGAAGTGCACCCGGAAATACAGCAGATGGTGGTGGAGGCGTTCGGCACCGTGGCGCCACGCAATATGGTTAAGGTGGCGGCTGAATTGGCCGGCCGGATTGAAAAGATGCACCCGGCATTCAGGGAAGGTAAAAAGATTGAAAAAGACCAGGCCATCATTGAAATCGACCGGCGTACGGCGATCCTGGACCGGGCCGCAGCAGAGCCGGGTAAGCCGGGCAGAGGCAGAGCTTGACTATCTGACCCGGGACATCGAAAATCTTTCTTCAGATCTCGTCCTGGCCGAGTCCAACATGGACCTGACGTTGAAAGAGGTGGAACGGCTCAAGGCGTTGAATCAGCGGGAGTTTGCTTCAAAAACCAGTCTGGACAAGGCGCAGCAGCAGTACCTGGCGGCCAGGATTCAGGTCCAGGCGACCCGCAACCGCCTGGCCCTGGCCGGTCCATTGATGGCTCAGCAACAGGTGACCCTGGCCTGGCCCGAAACGATGTCGAAAAGGTGGACCTGATCCTTGAAAATCCGGGATTCTGGCTCCGTTCACCGGATTTGTACTGTCACGCCTGGTGGAGCAGGGGGATTATGTGAATCCCGGCCAGATCCTGGGCAGCATTTACAGGGCCGGGGCTTTGGATGTGGATGTCCGGATCCCTCTGGCCCAGCTCAAATGGATCCAGCCGCTGTTTGACAGGGGCCAGCTGCCCGAAGCCCGGGTCACTATGGCCAATGCGGCACCCAGGATGCCTGGGACTGGCCGGCCCGGGTGGCCCGGATCAAGGCGGAAATCGACGATAAAACCCGGACCCTTCCCATGACCCTGGAGATTCTGCCTGATCCGGGGCCGGACAGGAGCAATCCGTTGATGACCTTGAGACCCGGTGCCTTTGTGCAGTGCCGGATTGCCGGGAAACGCTTTGAGGACGTTTATGTCCTGCCCAGACATGTAGTGCACACCGGCAACCGGGTGTATGTGGTCAAAGACGGCCGGCTGGAGACCCGGCAGGTCTCCGTGCTGCGCAAATTCAATGACCAGGTGTTTGTCGAATCCGGACTGACGCCCGGGGATCACATCGTGTCATCGCCGCTGCCCGGGGCTTTTGACGGCATGGCGGTCACGGTCAAACCGGCGGATCGTCAGGAAGGCACCCCATGAAAGCCCTGGGCAGATGGTCCGTGGAACACCGGGTCAGTGTCAACCTGATCATGGTGTTTTTGATCGTTGCCGGGCTGTATACGGCCATGACCATGAAGCGCGAGATGTTCCCGCAGTTTTCAATGGACATGATTCATATTTTCGTCCCTTATCCCGGGGCTTCCCCGGAAGAGGTCGAAGAGGGCATCTGCATCAGGATCGAAGAGCAGCTCAAGAGCCTGGAAGATGTGAAGACCATGTATTCCACCGCCATTGAGGGCAATGGGTCGGTGATCATCGAGCTTGTGGGCGGTACGGACATCAGCGAAAAACTGAACGAGGTCAGAACCGAGATCGACCTGATCGACACGTTTCCGAAAGAGGCGGAAGACCCGGTGGTCACAGAGATCAAGAACAATGAACCGGCCATCTATGTGGCAGTCTACGGGGATGTGCACGAGCGGGTGTTGCGGGATACTGCGGAAAAGATCCGGGATGACCTGGTGGAAACCGATGAGATATCCTTGGCCTCCCTGGTGGGGGTCCGGGAGTTTGAAATCTCCGTGGAAATATCTGAGGAAAGCCTGCGGACCTACAACCTGTCCTTTGACCAGGTGGCGGCTGCGGTCCGGACCGGAAGCCTTGAGCTGCCCGGCGGAAAAATCAAGACCCGGGGGGGGAGTTTTTGGTCCGGGCCAAGGGAAAAAAATATGTTGGGGAAGAGTACGAGCAGATTCCTGTTTTGACAAGGCCAGATGGCACCACCATCCGGCTGGGGGATGTGGCACAGGTGAAAGACGGGTTTGAAGACACGGATGTCAAGCCCCGGTTCAACGGGCAGCCTGCCGCACTGGTGGTGGTCGAAAGGACCGATTCCCAGGACACCATCGCCATTTCAGAGCAGGTACTCTCCTACCTGGAGGAACGCCGCAGTTCTCTGCCCGAAGGCGTGAAACTGGGACATTGGTATAACATGGCGGATCTGGTCCAGGACCGGATCGACCTGCTGCTGAGAAACGGTATCCAGGGCATTGTCCTGGTGTTTGTCGTGCTGGCGCTGTTCCTGGATCTGGGGCTGGCGTTCTGGGTGGCCTCGGGCATCCCATCACCTTATGGGGGCGTTTTGGTACTCGAGTATATGGGGTATCCGTGAACATGCTCTCCTTGTTCGGGTTTATCATGACCCTGGGGATCCTGGTGGATGATGCCATTATTGTGGGGGAGAACGTCTATACCCATTATTCCGAGGGCAAACGTCCCAAAGAGGCGGTCATGGCCGCCATGGATCAGGTCGGAGGGGCCGTGGTCATGGCCGTGACCACCACCATTGTGGCGTTTGCCCCGCTCCTTTTCATCGAGGGGATCATGGGCAAATTCATTTCCGTGATGCCGAAGGTCGTGATCTGTATTCTGGCCCTTTCCCTGGTTGAGGCGTTCCTGATTCTGCCGGCCCACCTGGACGGGACCCTGACATCCGGGCGCCGTTCAGGCCCCGATGGTACCGGGCCCTGTTTTTCTGGTATGAGTGGGTCAAAAAAGACCTGTCAGACGGGCATGCCTGGCTGGCGGCTGCGGGTGGAAAAGCGCTGAACTGGGGATTCACCGTCTTTATCTGCCGGTATTACGGTACTGCGTTGAAACCGGTATTTCACGATGGCCTGGGTGTGGGATGCCTCATTGTCAGTTTGGGGCTGATCGCAGGGGCCATGTGCCGTATACCTTTTTCCAAAAAATGATTCCAACTGGATGATATGTGAAACGATTTATCCGCTGGGCACTCCCTTTGAAACCACGGAAAAGACGATCCAGCAGATAGAAAAAGGGGCCTTTGCCTGAATGATCATTTCAGGGACCGGGTCCGGGGCAGCCAGGACCTGGTCATCAACACTTTTTCCATGGTCGGGGTGATTCCCCGGCGGGACTGGAAACCGGGTGTATACGGCGGCCACTGCGGCGAGGTCTGGATCGAGGTACAGCCGTCTGCCGTCCGGCCCGGGATCCTGCACCTGAAATTACGGCCAGGTGGCGGGAACTGACCGGCGATATCCTGGGGACCGAGCAGCTCACCTTTACCATTATCGGCGGCGGACCGGGCGGCAGCCCCATCGAGATCCGGTTGAAGGGAGACGATCTTGAGATGCTTGCGGCAGCGGTAAAGGACCTAAAGGCAGAAATCGCCTCATATCCGGGGACCTTTGACATCACCGATGACTTCAGGCCCGGGAAGATGGAAAAGCAGATAGTCATCAAACCCGGCGCAGAAGCCTTAGGGATAACCATGGCGGATATCGCTACCCAGATCCGGCAGGCCTATTACGGGGACGAAGTCCTCCAGGTACAGCGCGGAAAAATGACATCAAGGTCATGGTGCGGTATTCAGAGCCGGAACGCAGGACCGAGGCCAGTATCGATGAATTGAGAATCCGGACCCGGGACAACCGGGAAATCCCGCTGAACCAGGTGGCCGGGATCACCACGGAGCGGGATACTCGACCATCCAGCGGTGGACCGCCGCCGGGTCATCACCGTGACCTCGGACCTGATGGAAGAGAAGCAATGCCGAAATCGTCCAGGCCTGAAGGCAGTTATCTGGCTGAACTCGACCGGAAATATCCGGGAGTATCTATGACCTGGAAGGCAGACCAGCGGAGCCAGGAATCCATGGAAAGCCTGATAAGGGTTTACCGTGGCAGCCATGGTGATTTTCTGCTGCTGGCCAGCCAGTTCCGATCCTATATCCAGCCCGTGATCATCATGTGTGCCATTCCTTTTGGCCTGGTCGGGGCCATCGCGGGGCACTTCATCATGGGACTGGACATCACCATGATCTCCATTTTCGGGATTGTGGCCCTTTCCGGCATTGTGGTCAATGATTCATTGATCCTGATCGATTTTATCAATGCCCGGGTCCGGAGCGGTGAGGCCGTGTTCGATGCCGTGTTCGAAGCCGGACGTAACCGGTTCCGGCCGGTCCTGCTGACCTCGGTGACGACAGTGGCAGGCCTGGCACCGCTCATGACGGAAACCAGTTTCCAGGCCAGATTCCTCATCCCCATGGCCGTCAGCATCAGCTTCGGCCTGGCAGCCGCCACTATCCTTACCCTGGTGTTTGTCCCGGCCCTGTATGTGGTGGTCAAGGACATCACCATGCTGGGAACCGGCCGGGTCATCCCTCATGACACGCCGGTATCCTGTGGGGAGTAAAAGGTCAACTATTCCGCAAGATTTGGTCTGGGTTAAACGAAAATATCATGTTTGGATTGTTTGAATATTTAAAATTTTTCCGGACTTTGAAAACTTATGCCGCGAATACATCCCGAGCTTTCTTTGACGGCCATTTGCTCACACTGAAAGTGCGAAGACTTGTGTTATCTCAGGAACAGCTGCGCCGTGCTCTACACGATCAGCTAAAATTCGAAGGTCAAGGGTTTGAACCCTGGCCATGGCTTCCTCCCGTGTCGCGCCGTAAGCCATGGCACCGGGTAGACCTATTACTTCGGCTATCCACCTGTCGCCTTCCTCTCTCTCTGATTCAATATTCATAACCTAATACCCTTCTTATCGCGATAGTTTGGCACCCATGATCTACATTGTCAACGATCATATTGACATTTGCAACCGGCGCTGCAAAAAGTTTTGGGCGTTTACAAAGCAGGTCCAAAGACGGCTCGGGTTGTTGTCACCGTCGGTCTTCGGTGCAGCGGATCCGGAAAAGGTGGTATGATTGTATTGAAATTTTTCCGGCGGGTGTGTAAAACAGGGCTGATTGAAATTTTGAAACTGCAAAGGGGAATCAGATGCCGGAAAGATCTGTTCTATTCCCTTGAAGAGGACATGGAGGACTGGAATCGGGATAAGATGATCCATGCGGCCTCAGCCCTGTTTCAGATGAAAAACACCGCCATGTTCGGCGTCTTCTGGCAGGCAATGTGCTTCAAGGGCAGCCGGCATCTGCCCTTGGCTGGGCGGAACAATGGCTGGCCCGGGATGACCGCGGGCTGAACTCTGCCCAGCAGCAAGCCTGATGCTGCCGTTCCGGTACCGGACCGGCCTGATCCAGGGACCGCCAGGTACCGGAAAAACCCATCTTCTGGGCTGGATCATCATCGCCCCTGATACTGGCTGCCCATGATGCCGGCAGACCGCTTCGCATCGGTGTCAGTGCCCTGACCCACCAGGCGATAGACACGGTGCTGGAAAAAGTGGTTCAGCTATCGGCCCGGCATCTGTCCGGGATTTTTCCGGGCCGGTGCGTGAAATGGGGGGAAAACAGGTCTCCTGAAACGGATCAGTCGGCTCCCTGCATCCCTGGCAAAGGAAAGGTGTGGGCCGATGGACGGCCTGCACCGGCAGTGGAATATGTACAGGATGCCGGCGATCTTCCGGCCCGGCCCTGGCTGATCCTGGGTGCCACCGGATACGGGTTTTATTCGCTTTTCAACAGCAAAGACCAGGGGTTTCCTTCGGCCCTGGACTGGATCATCTTTGACGAAGCCTCCCAGGTGCCGGTGCCCCAGGCCCTGCTCAGCCTGATTTACGGCAGGGGAATTTTCTGTTTCTGGGGATGAGCACCAGCTGCCTCCCATTGTCATGGGGACCTATGACGACAAAGAGAACAGGGCGGATGAAGAGGGCGGAAAGGATAGAAAGTATGGGGTGCGGTTCAGCGGTTCCATTCTGACCCATATCCGGAACCAATATCCGGCGTGTCACCGGGTCACCCTGAACACCACCTATCGGATGAACAGGAAATCTGCGCGTTTCCTTCCAAAACCTGGTATGGGAAGGCTCTTACCCTGCCCCGGAGGTGGGGCGGGCAAGGTTTACCTATATCCTGTAAAGGAAGGATATCATGACCCCCTGGGTGACAACGGGTGGGTCGACCATATCCTGGATCCGGAAAAACCGGTCACACTCATTCTGACTGACCACCAGGGATGTTCCCAGCAGTCCGATGAAGAGGCTGATCTCCTGGCCGCACTGGCCTGCCGCTTGATATGCGGCCACGGGGGTTTCCCCGGACCGGATGGCCATCATCACCCCCCACCGGACCCAGAACAACGAGATTCTGAAGCGGCTTGCAAAGATGATCTCAGAAAAGAGCCCGACCTCGGAAGAAATGACCCCGGCCACCGGACTGAATCCCTGCTGGCGAAAAACAGCTGTTTCAAGCAATTGCTGTCCCATTGCCAAAAGAGAGGCGCGGTTTTTCAGATCTGAACGGCCATTGACCAAAGGAACACCTTCGCTATTCATCCGGGTCCGGCATGACTTGAAAAATAAAAATGCAAAAAAAGCTTGTAACTTCCATGAGAAAGCTTATGTTGAGAGTTAATTCGTTCACGAATTATCCTTTTCCCTCCATCCAACAGGTCGCGTCACGCTTCCGTCCTCACTCTTTTGTGGGGCTGCCATTTGCCCCGGTGCATGTGTTAATAGCCGTAGACAGGAGTTGCTATCTGTTCAGCGCAATTAATTATTGTCAGCGGCGACTGACCGCATAGTTACAAACGCAGTCTCCCGGATGAGACGTTGTTGGACCCTTGTGTCATGTTGTATCATCCTCTTGACCTTTTATGCAGCAATGATATCCTTTTGCTGCCGGCCTCCTTAAAATCGGGTTGTCTTCCCTTAAATTATTCATACTTCAGCTGCAGACTGCCGGATTTCATGAATGAGTGATTCTGTGGTTGTCATAACAAGAAAAGTTCTTTATACATTGAGTGAAACAGTGATAAAATAATACACATTACGAATGCCTTCCACCGAGCGCAATCGCCCTCAATGGAAGGCAAGTGCAGTGAGCATGGCAAGTTTATCATTTAATTAAAAATGGGGATTTTCATGTCTCACTTGGGGATGGGTGCGTTCAAAATCGGCCAACTCTTAGGAGTCGAGGAAGTGGCTCGTCGATTCCTGGCGGCAGTACCTGCCCGTCACCGATCTCGTCTTGCTACGCGTTTGCTGGAACAGGAATTAAAGGATCGAGATAACTCGGTGGCAGCTGTTTGCCGGGCAGCCGATCGTGATAAAGCTTTAAGGCAAGAGATCTACGATTGGCGGGCATTTGAGGACGGAATCGAGGAATGATCGAACCCACTATCACGCGGGGAGACACATATGGTGGGTAGGATTGGACCCGACGCAGGGTTCTGAGATTAAAAAACTCATCCCTGTGTTGTCCTTTCACGCAATACCATAAACAGGCTTCGTCGGACTGTTGTTGTGGTTCCTCTCTCCACCGCTGCGAAATCACATCCACCACGGTTAATTGTCAGATGGCTCTGGTGGATCAGTTTCTTAGGGTGGCCATGATCCGCTCCGGTGTTTTCAGCAGGGAGAATACCGCCAGAACATCTTTGACCACCAGGTCGGCGGCAAAGAGGGCAGCCGTGGCCAGGCCTTCTTCCTGCAGAACGGCAATCCCGATGGCGGCGTGCTTGAGCATCAGTTGATCGTTGGCGCCATTGCCCACGCACAAAGTGTGTTGCACCCCGAGCTTCTTGATGAAATCCAGCTTGCTTTGTGCCTGGTCTCCTGGGGGATGATCGCGACCTCGCAATTGATGTCTGATACCTGTTGGGTGACAAATCCGAAAGTGTCCGCCGTGATGACATGAATTTTGGCCCGGCCGGCCAGGGACCGGATCGCTTTCTTGACCCCCGGAATCAGGATCCCGTCGATGGCGATGGTCCCGTTGTAATCAAATACAAGATGATGGATCTCTTTTTTCTCCGCACCGGGGATGTCTAAACAAATCATCGGTATTTCCTTCTGTGTCATGATATCAGCCGGTAAATCATTAACCCCTCTTTTTTTCCCCTTGATCTTGACCGGCGGTAGTTGTTCAGTGCTGTAATTTCCGGTGAGCAAATTTATAAGTGGTCTGACTCATGATGATGTCTACCCCGTGGTCTTTTGTCAGTCCTTCCAGGCGGGATGCCGTGTTCACCGTGTCTCCCACCAGGGCATAGGACATCTTTTCAGGCTGCCGATATTGCCGGCCAGAACGGCGCCGGAATGGATGCCGATACCATGGACCAGGGGCGGAAATCCCTGTTCCACGAGTGTCCGGTTCAAAGCTTCCAGACCGGCACGCATGGAAAGGGCGGCCTTTACCGCTTTTTCCGGATGGTCGTCCATGGCCACGGGAGTGCCGAACACAGCCTCGATTTCATCTCCCACATACTGGAGAACCAGCCCCTGGTGATCTGTGATGGCACGGGTCATCCGGGCAAAATATTGGTTCAGGATCTGGACGACCTGGCGGGGGTGGGTGCTCTCCACCATGCCGGTAAAGTTTCTCAAATCGCAAAACAGCAGGGTGGCCCGTTTCATCTCTCCTTCCAGCGATATATCCCCGGACAGGATGGCATCCCGGATTTCATTTCCCATATACCGGCCGAACGCTTCTTCCGCCCGCCGGCTTTCCCTGAGACTGTCAATCATCCGGTTCATTCCTTCCGCCACCTCGCCCAGTTCATCATTGGACAAAATGGGAACCCGGGTATCCAGATTACTGTCTTCCACCGATTGAATGGCCGTACGGATCTGTTCCAGGGGCACGGACACGGCTTTGGCCAGCAGGTAGGCCAGAATGCAGGCAATGGCAATGCAATCCAGGGAGATGAAAAGCAGTTCCCAGAAAAGGGAATTCATGATCCGGCTGCGAGTCACGGCATCGGCCATGTGGATTTGGTGAATGGCTGAAGAGATGGTCGTGCCCAGCACGGGCAGCGGGATGAATGCAATGCCCATGACTCCCAGTAAAAACCGCTTTTGGACACTGATGCGGAAGACATGTGTGATACGGTTCAATTTGCCGTCAGGAAAAAAATGGGGCAGTGATTCCCGCCAGACGTTTTCCAGGGCAAAAAACTGGACGATGCAGGTCACCCCGCCCCCAAGTATGGTAATACCAAAAAATTGCCGGAGGCACAGAACCAGATTCTCCATGGGAACATCAAATATGTGGGATGCAATGACCGGATCCAGAAATCCAAAGATAAATCCTGCCAGAATCCATACCCCGAAAGTGACGGCTGTCAACGTCAAAGGCAGCTGCATGGCCTCTCTCTGGTGGTACATTCGGACATGCGGCTCCAGGCTGGCAATATCTGTCCTGCCCTCTGCTATATCAAACAATTCCCGGCGAGATCCCTTCCTTAAAAGGATAAAAAACAGGAACAGTACCAGGCTGGCACCCACAAAAAACAGCACGCTGTATTCCCAGGGAAGCTGTCTTTCCGCAGTTACCCCGGGAAGAATATAATAAAAATAGACAAAGGTGGACACCGCCCCCGCCGTATTGATGAGCGGCATCAGCACGATTGGATTTTTAAGGCGGTGCCTGTTCAATGGGTACCATGTTCGTTATTGTTTATGTTTTTCAAGTGCTGAAATTCCGGGTTGTCGACAGTATGGATTCATTTTTTCTGCCATAGAAACGGTTGATGCCGTCAGGCGCTTCATCAATTCAGAACTTCTTAGCATTTTATCCGTCATACGGCAATTTTGAAACTGACCTTGTACATTTCTGAAACCGGCCGTGAACGGACAGCCCTGTGCCGGGCACCCCAGGCCGGCCTTGATTTGCGCTTTGTGTCGGGGTAATGTTTAAACCTGAACAGTCAACTGATCGCGTATTGTCTGCTATGAATATGGCAGGGCAGGAATGCCAGTCATATTTCTGCGGAGTGATTTTGTGACGGAACCGGGTCTGAAAAAGCCTCGGCCTATTGCAACGATAACGATGTATTTGAATGTTACGACCAGCTCCGGCAGCCTAACGGCCCGCCGGAGCTCTTTTCACTGCCCTGCATCCCGGTGTTTGAACACACCGGATCCGGGAAGAGAAAAAATCAGCCATTCTTGTGCGGGCCGCCCGAGCCGCAAATCCGGCATATTCAAGGACCAGCGGGACACGATCCGGCGTATTAAGATGAATAACGCCCATCACTTTCCGGAGCCGCATTTGATATGCTTGGGTATCAATTGTTTTTTACTTAGTTAATAAACCCGAACAGGCGGGGAATGAAAAGTGAAATGTCAGGGGAGATAAGTGGTGACCAAGGCCACCGGCAGAGCAATGAATGCCATTAGGATGACGGCCGGCCCCACGGTCTCGTGAATCTCACATTCTCCGATACGGCAGGCCATATACAAGATAGGGGCGGTGGGCGGGCTGTTGGCCCCAATGACGACGCTGGTGGCGACGATGGATGCGAAATGGACCGGATGTACCCCTATTTTCATCATCAAGGGCAGTAACAGGGGGGAAATGATCACGGTGACACTGATATCATCCATGATCATTCCGGCTATGATTAAGAAAAATTGACCGCCAGGAGCACCATCCAAGGTTCGTGAATGTGAGCATCATGAAGCTGGTAATTCCTGGGGACGCGCAGTATGGTAAAACCCGGCCGGCAACCAGAGAAACAGCAAAATAATCAGCATGATACCCGTGGTTCCGAAGCTGCTGAAACACTGGCGATAAACTGTTTGAACGAAAGGTCTCTGTAGATGAGAAAACCTATGATCAACGCGCTGAAAGCAGCAACCGCAGCCGCTTCCGTCGGCGTGAAAATTCCGCCGTAGATTCCTCCTAAAATGATAAACGGTAACATTAATGCCGGAATGGCTCGGGCACTCGATTTTTTAAATTCAGGGAGCTTTTTTTCTGAAAAAATATAATGGGTTTTTCCGCAGGACGGTAACGTCCATAAAGAAACCGGTTGGCGACCGACAGACCAATGATTAAAAGAATCCCCGGCCCGATACTGGCGGCAAAGCAGGCGCAACCGATTGCCTGGTGACCGCGGCGAATAAGATCATGGTGATGCTTGGCGGTATCAAATACCAATAGAGAGGAAATGCCGAGCAGTGCGGTTGAGTAACGTCTGGCATATCCGCGTTTTTCCATGGGGCGGATCATGACTTTTCCAATGGAGGCCACCGCGGCGCTGGCCGTGCCTGATATGGCACCGAAAATTGCCGAGGAAAGTATCAGTGCAACCCCTAATCCTCCCCGGACGCGTCCGATTATAGACTCGATGAAATCGATGAGCCGGTCGGCAAGACCGCCGCTCTGCATTAAATAACCGGTCAAAATAAAAAGCGGCAGTGCAATGAGTACGACCGAATTCATTGACCAGAAACCGGTTATCATCAGAGAAGCCATGTTGACATCGGCCAGGAGGCATAACACAACGGTCATGCCGGCAAAGGAAAATGCGATGGGCACACCGACAATCATGAGAACGATCAATGTGCCGATTCCAATTGCTGCTTCCATGAATTTTTCCTTATTCAATCTGTCTATTCAAGATTTTCCAGATCAATGTTTCCAGAGGAAAGAAGTCTATATGCTTCAAGGGCGGAACAGACAACTTCCCGGATGCAGAAAACCCCTATCAGAAGGCTTGCCAGTAATATGCTCACCTGGAGACAATCCAGGGCACGTTGAGCACCGGCGACATCTGCGGCCGGCGAACTGCCCAGTCAACCAGGTCATAAGCCCATCGTATAAAAATAAGACGATTGCCAGGTTTAGCATTGCAATCATTACACGGTGGGCGGCCATCTTTTTTGCCTTTGAACAAAAGTCCGAAAATCTCAACACGTAGGTGCGTGTTATGGTCCGAGGCGATGACAGCCCCCAGCATGTAAAGCCACATGGCCAGAATCAGTGTTAATTCAGATGCTTCTGCATATGATTGATTGAAGATGTATCTGGCTGCGACGTCAATGAGAATTAATCCCATGATTGACAGATTTAAAAAGATCGCGATATATTTCAGTAGAAATCTCAGTATGGAATGGATGCGTTTTAATACTTCCATCTCTGCCTCCGGCAATATTTCAGGGCGCCTGATCTGAATGAGAAATCATCCCAAACGCCTGTTAGCAGATCCGTCTCAATTCCGGGCAAGACGAATGATCAATTATTTCTACTGTTCGTTCACCTTCCTGCGAATAGCTGTCATGATTTCGGCACCTACATACTTTTCCATCTTCGGCCATACTTTCGCCCGAACCGTTTTCATGTTCGTTTCATATTCCTGGGGGGTCAGTGAGATAATCTCTATTCCAGTTTCTTCCGCTTTTCTGTGGTAGATCTCATCGGTCATTCTGGCGCTTTTAAACTGTTCTTCCATGATGATGCCGGCTGTGTCCCTGACAATCTGCTGATGTTCCGGGCTCAGCCGGTTCCAGGCATCCAGATTCATGTTCATCTGTCCTGTTATGAACTGATGCTTGGTAAAAACAAAGTAATCCAGTACATCCCTGAAATATTCATAATCCCAAAAGATGATATTGCCTGAATCCCCATCCACGACCCCGGTTTGAATGGCGGTGTAGAGTTCGCCCCAGTCAATGGTTGCCGTGTTGTACCCCAGTGCCTGCATGATTTCCATGTTGGGAAACGTGGGCTGGACGCGCACCTTAATCCTGGCTGCTGCCTCCGGTGTTGTGGCGTAGGCCTTTCTTGTTGCCACGCCGTTGAACCCTTCCGGCCATGTTCCCAGATATTTCAGACCCGCTTTTTCGAACAATGCTCCTAAGGTCAGGTTCAACCAGCCCCCGGTTTGAAACGCATCCAGTGCGTCTTCCCAGTCCTTGACCATGTATGGTGTGTACAGGACGGCCATGCGTTTATCATACGTGGCCAGGGGCCAGTGGAGCATCAGGTCGATATCTCCCATCAGCAGTTTGTCAAAGACTTCCTGCTGCCCGCCAAGTTCCCCGCCGTAAAATACATCCACCTTTATTTGACCTTCTGACCGGGTTTCGATCATGTTGGCCAGTTGTGACAGACTGGCCGGGAGGGGTCTCTTTGGAACCGACATCAACGGCCATCGTGAGTTTGGCCGGCCCTGCCAGTGCATGGGTAAAAGTGAAGGCGGCAGCAATGCTGACCATGGCGATAATCATTTTTTGAATCCTGCTGATTTCATGACTTCCTCCTGAAACATCATCTGTATGGTTGTTGTGGCAGCTCATCTTCAGTCATTTCGTCTGGCTTGTCTGGTAGAGACTGAAAACCGATTGCCCGGGTCTATCAGGTGACACGGCTTAGCATTATGCGTTCAACGCCATCTGTTTCATTATTTTTTTTTCTCCTGTTTTTCTGATTTGTTCAACGGTTTCTTTTATCGGCTGTGCCAGCGGGATGGGGGTATGGGTTTCAAGGATCTGCCGGACTTTTTCATTACATTTGTCTGCCAGATTTTTTTTCCCTGCAGCTTCCCAGCCGGCATAGCTTCCCCGGGCAAAGAGCTCCGGATACCAGCATGATTTGAAATGCTGGAATGTATGCCTTTCCTGCAGATAATTCCCTCCGGCCCCCACCTTCTGGATGACGCTGAGTGCCAACTGATCCGGTTCGGTAGAAATCCCGCCGGCAAATCGTTTGATAAACCCTGCCACCTCATCTCCCATTACCAGCATATCCGCGGAACAGATCATCCCCATGTCCATATACCCCACATCATGAATCACGTTCACCCCGGGCAAGCCCCTGGGCCATCATTGTCAAGGCACTTTCGATGCCGGCCTGGGCATCCAGAACTTTGGAATTGGTTGTGCCGGCATATCCCCAGCTGGGCAGGCCGAAATGCCGGCCGATTTCCGCAAGGGCACCATGCAGCAGGCATCCTTCGGGAGACGACATTCCGCATAATCCGCTCTGCATGTCGAACATTCCAAAGTTGGCAGCCAGGAACATGGGTGCTCCCGGCTTGTAAAGCTGGACCAGTGTAACCGTCATCATGGCTTCGGCAAGCATCTGAACCAGGCTCCCTGAAAGGGTGACCGGCGAAGTGCCTCCCAGCTGACCGGCACCGCATGTAATCTGGGGGATTCCCAGTCCGCCGACACATACATCTTGTCGATGATCTCTTCGGGGTAGGTCATTGGGGAGATGGGTTCAGGATAAGAAATAATAAACGGCCTTTTCTTTAGCCGTTCTTTTCCTCCTGCCACGGTGGCGGCCATTTCAAATACCGTTTCAACTCCCATCGGCGTATAACCGCAAAAAATGACGGGTTTGACAGTATTGTGGACCACTGTTTCAAATTCATATAAATCCGCAACATTTGAATCCACGTCCTGGGAAGAACCGAACGGCATGACAAAATCAATGTTGGGCAGTGCATCGGCCAGTTTCGCGCCAATGGATATATCTTCAACCCGTGTCGGATGAATGTCTCCTGTCAATGCGTTTCTGGTCCGCGGGCTGGCGGTTGAAGTGCCATAATAAACATGGTTGCCCCACAACTTCATGGAAGGCTCTCCAAGCCGGTTATATATCTGAATCCCCTTGGGTGCCGTGTTAAAGCAGTGTTGAACAACGGCCCGGGGGACATATACCAGATCATCAATCACGGTGGCTCCGGCACTTTCCAGCAATTGACAGGCCGTTTTTTTGAAATTCTGAATCCGGTGCTTTCAACAATGGTATAGGCGGATTGAATGATTTCATCCAGCTGAGGGTCACTTAGGATCTTTAATCGTACCCCTGTGAATGGATGATACCTGGTGTCATCATGGTGTTTACCTCAATGAATATCTTTTTTTCCGGCAAAGGGCCGGGCATCATCCCAGTACGGAAAAACTGCTTTCCTGATTGATTTCTCTGAGCCGGGAGTAAAACTTCATGTTTAGATCATGACCGGTTTTTTCAAGATGAAAGACCACCGGATCGTTGTCATGGTCCCTGCCGTTTTCACACTGTTCAATGAGATGGGCCATCATTTTTCCAACAACCGGGGCGTTTTTATATTGATTGCCTGAGGTGCCGACCGCCATATAAAATCCCGGCAGATCCGACTTGTCATAGATGGGAATCCAGTCGTCAGAAACATCATACAGGTCAACAACGCCCTGAATCCGGCTGGGAATCGGCATGGTCGGTATTCTCTGTGCCAGCCGCAGGGCCTGGGCCCTGGCCTGTTCGGTCAGGTTTCTGTTAAACTCATCTGGATTAGCAATCCACTCTTTGGGATCGCATTCCGGGTCCTCACTTCCGGTTAAAATATGATTGCCGACTTCAGGACGCCAGTAGGCACCGATATCGCTGTCAGAACTGGGACAGCCCGTCGATTCATAGTCAACCCCCTCTGGTGCCGGCAGATGGGCCACTTCATGGCGAAGCGCCCGGGTTTTGATTTTCATTGTTTCTCTATGCCGGCCATCCGGTTGATGACAAACGAATGGGGCCCGGCTGCATTGACTACTACCCGTGCATGTATGACGGTGCCATCCTCCAGGGTTACCCCGGATACCCGGGTTCCATTTTTGATAATATCCATGACGCTGCATTGAATTTAAACTGTGCGCCATGGGATTCGGCCGCAACCTGGACATTGTGAACCGACAGAACCGGATCAGAGATATATCCGCCTTCTTCGTAATAGATGGCGCCCTGCAGGGGGCGTTCATTGGGTGTGCCAAACTCAGGATCATCAGGACGGCGGGGGGGATGATAACTGGTGTCATCAAGCATGCCGCATTTTTCCTTAACCGCTTCAAATGTCAGATCTTCATAGGCGATGCCCAGTTCTGCCATCATGCGCTTGATTTTTCTGAGCTGATCATTGGCAGTGGATTTCATTACCATGACCCCGCGCTTGATCAGTTTTGCCAGACCGAGAGGGTCTTGAACACCGATGTATTCAGCCCAGTTTTCCCAGTATTTGTAACTTTCATATGCAGCAGCCGTTCCGTCAATTGTGGAATAGTGGACCCGGATGACCGCACATGTATTTGCTGTTGAGCCATGCCCTGATGCAGCCAGTTTGTCGATGGTTAATGTTTTCCAGCCTTTTTTTGGACAGTTCGTATGCAATGCTGCATCCCATAATTCCAGCGCCGATAATAACGGCATCATATGTCTGGTTCATCATTTTTTTTCCGTCAAATGTGGATAGGTTGCTGATTTTTTTCAGCACAGTTCCAGCCGGTCATTGCTGAACTCTGATGCCGAAAATACGGTTTTTTAAAACAATAGAAGATATCAAATACCATGCCAGGCAAAATATTTAACATAACCATTTGAATTTTATATATAAGTTTGGATTAATGCGACAGAGCGTACAAAATAAAAAATCGGCGTTAATGTCCGAATATTTAATTTTTATAGGTAACTATTTGAATATAGTGAGGATATACGGAGCAGACGAAAATGTCCGAATCAGGTCGGTTTTATCCGATGATACATCATTTTCCGGTAGAGAGTTCTCGGGGTGATGTTCAGTTCCCGGGCGCTGTCGCCCCTCCGCCATTGATTTTTTCGTAATGTGTTCAGAATCACCTGTTTTTCTGTAAGATCCAGGATTGTTCTCAGATCCCCAGTAGAATATGATTCAGAAATCTCGGGCCGTCCGTTTGGTTTGCGGTCATGCATCAGGGCATTATCAAAGGGACCCAGGGTACCCATCACAAGATATCGCTGGATGATATTTTCCAGTTCTCTGATATTGCCGGGCCAGTTGTATTCATACATTGCCTGACGGATGCTGCCGGGGATGTTTTCTTCAGACCCGGGTCGCCTGTGTTTTTCAAGGAAGTGATCAATGAGGAGAGGGATGTCCTGCCTTCTTTCTCTTAACGGCGGCAACGTAATCGGAATGATATGAATGCGATAATAAAAATCCTTTCTCATTCTGCCCTGTTTGACCAGTTTTTCCAGATTTCTGTTTGTGGCGGCGATGATTCGGACGTTGGCATGTTGGTTTTTGTTTCCTCCGACCGGTGTATACCCATGACCATCCAGTACCCGAAGCAGTTTGACCTGGAATTCAAGACTGATGTCGCCCAGTTCATCCAGAAAAGCGTGCCGCCTTCCGCCGCCGCCAGAAAGCCGCCCTTATCCCTGCCGGCTCCTGTAAACGCCCCCTTCTTATATCCGAAAATTCACTTTCCAGCAGTTTTCGGATATGGCTGCGCAGTTTACGATGATCAGAGAAGCTTTGCGCTGGTTGCCTGCATTGTGAATGGCTCTGGCTACGAGTTCTTTTCCGGTACCGGATTCACCGCAAATGATGACACTGGCATCGCTGGTGGCAGCTGTAGAAATATATTCATAAATTTTTTGCATTTCAGGGCTTTTACCGATAATGTCACCAAACCGGTATCTCTCCCGGCTGGCTGATTTGATAAAGGAGTGAAGCCTGAATTCTTCATGCTTGAATGTGGTAATATCCATCATGAAGCCCTCCATTAACAGAGGCGCACCCGCATCATCCAGCAGAATCTCTCCTTTTTCCCACACCCATTTATAATTTCCTGTGGCGGTGTTGATACGGTATACCAGCTCAAAGGGCCGGTTCTTCCTGATAGATTCGTCTATGGTTTTCCAGATATCCCTTCTGACATCCGGTTCAATCAGCTGGGAGTAAATCACTTTCCGATTGGCCAGGAAATGTTCCCTGTCATACCCAAGCAGGGCGGTTATGCCGTCACTGACAAACTCCGCAGTCCACTTTCCCTTGATCATCCGGTTCCTGTATACATTCCCGGCAGATGATTCATCAGGGTTGCCAGACGTCTTTCTTTTCAGCAAGTGTTTTTTCCGTTTTCTTGATGCGTTGAAATATTGGAAACAATCCCCAGCAATAGTTTGCGTTCAGGCTTTTTGCCAGACGATGTCATCCTGCCGTTGAAAAACATCCTCAAGGGCCGGCCGGTTTTGTCTATGGACCTGAATTCCAAAGAAATCTGACTTAACTGCTGGTCAAAACATTTTTTCAACTCAGATTCGGTTTTGATCCTGTCTTCAGGATGGATGTGGTCAACAATGGCGCTGTGAGGGCTATGTGTGTCAGTAGGATATCCGAGCAAAAGATAGTAGGACTGACTGAGACTGGCTTTTGTTTTCCGCCTTCCCAGCAAAACAAAGCGGTTTTTCCTGAAACCAGCGCTTTGTTAAGCAGGGATTCTCCGTTGTTCAGCGGTTCCATTTCTTTTTTAACATATGGGTCTAACAGACGAGGCATCATATCCTTAAAAAAAATTGGTACTGATTTGATCGATCCACCACTTCCGAACAGGTTCCGGTTTATTTGCCTGATTGTTAAATTAGCGGTTATTGTGAGCTTTTACAACGTAAAAAATCATGCTACGCTTGAGCGTAATTTTGGCAGCGGAAAACCGGTTTTTTTTGAGGGAAGCCACATGCATTATCAGGCCGCCATCATTGTCATGGTCAAATATCCCCGGCCAGGGTCGGTCAAAACCCGGCTCGGCCTTCAGATCGGCATGGAAAAGCTACGGAACTGTATCGGGAATTTGTCCGGATCATGCTGAGAACCTGCCGGTCACCGGTTTCGATGTGGTGATCAGCTGCCATCCGGATCATCCGATTTCCGATTTCCGAAAATGGCTTGGCACCGGATTTCAGTACATCGTGCAAAGGGGACCGGATCTGGGATATAAAATGCGGGATGCTTTTGAACAGGGCTTTGCCTCAGGATTTGACCGGCTCATTCTGACCGGCAGTGACCTGCCCCATCTGCCGAGTGCCGTGATTGAGGAGGCGGCACAAAAAACAGGGGTGTGTGATGTTGTGATCGGACCGGCCTGGACGGGGGATACTACCTGGTGGCCATGAAAAAGGACCGGTTTTGTCCCCGCATGTTTGACGATATTCCCTGGAGCACGGCAGAGGTACTGGACACCACCCTGGAGAAACTGGCGGCTGATCAGCGCAGATCCTGCCTGCTGAGGCCGCTCAGGGACATTGACACCCTGGCGGACCTGCATGCCGTGTCAGCGGAAACCGGACTGATGTCTGCGGTATCGAACCAATGAAAACAGATAAGGCGGTCAATGAGGTGAGAATTTCTGTCATTGTACCGGTATTCAGGGAAGCGAAAACCATTAACAGATTCCTTGAGACGGTTCAGATGGTTTTTCCGGCACCGGCCCATGAAATCATCGTGGTGGACGGCAGCCCTGAAAGAGAGACCCTTGCAGCGATCCATCTGCCGCAGGTTCTGTCAGTCGGTTCCGGCAAAGGGCGGGCCAGCCAGATGAACCAGGGCGCTGCCATGGCCAAAGCAAAGATTCTCCTGTTTCTGCATGCCGATACCCGGCTGCCTTGGAATGCTGCGGATGTGGTCACCCATTTGTTCTTAAGAGATCCGGACCTGGTGGGCGGGGCGTTTTCTTTGGGGATCGACGATGACCGCCTCCCTTTGAAGATCATCGAGTGGTCGGCCAATCTTAGGTCCCGGATGACCCGGGTACCCTACGGCGATCAGAGCGTTTTTTTGAGAAAACCGTATTTTGACCGTTTGGGCGGATTCAGGGAGATCCCCATCATGGAGGACCTGGAACTGATGACCCGGATCAGAAAGCAGGGCGGCCGCATCCATATCCTGAAACAAAAATCAGTGACATCTTCCCGGCGGTGGAAAAAAGAAGGAATCGCGGCCTGTACCCTTCGTAACTGGCTGATCCGGCTGTTGTATCATCTGGGGGTTTCTGCGGACAGGCTGGCAGCTTTCTACAGATAAACGGCAGCGGCTGTACCTGGAAATACGGCCGGTGTATCTCTGGGGTCTGTTCCGTGGCAGGATAAACGGATGGTCATTGGATGACAATGGTTTTCATAAAGTCACTGTCTACTGATCATCAAAAACCACCCGGTTACGCCCGTTATCCTTTGCTTTGTATAATGCGGCATCGGCTGACGTAAGCATAGCATCCGCTGTCTTGTTTTTTTTGCTGTTTGTTGCACCGATACTGATCGTAATGCCGACTTCACCGGATTTCGTTTTAATTTTATTCTGTGCTATTTCAGCCCGGACTCTCTCGAAAATATCCGTCTCAACCGATCCGGACGAATCGGGTACAATGATCAGGAATTCCTCTCCACCATACCTACCTATGAGATCGTAGGGGCGAAGAATATTCTGTATGGCTTTAACAAAACCACATAAGACATCGTCACCCACGTGGTGTCCATATGTATCATTGACATGCTTGAAATGATCAATGTCACACAGTCCGATGCTTAACGTTGATTGTTTCCTCTGAGCACGGGCCAATTCATTTTTCAGGTTCTCTATGATCGCCCGCCGGTTCGGGGCTCCGGTTAAAAATCGTGTGTGGCTTTATGCGCCAGTTTCAAGTTTAATAATTTCAATTCCTCCTTGGCCTGCTTCTGCTCAGTAATATCGGTTAAAATGACCACAAGCTTTGATATCCCGCCCCTCAGGTTTTTGATGCACGATGCGCTTACAATGACGGAATGCTGTTCCCTTGTTTCGTGTTCCGTCTGGTTTCAAACTGTACCTTATTCATAGAGTCATACAGCTCTTTCAATTTTTCAGAAGTTATCTTCTCTTGGTCATCCGGGACAAATGGAATTTGTTTGCCTCGTAATTCATCGATGGTCCATCCGAATAAATCGACAAAGGCCGGATTCAGATATTCCGGCGCCCCCTTGTTGTTATAAAGTACAATCGGATCTGGAGTCGCTATTAAAATGGCTTTCATGCGTTCTTCACTTTCCCTTAAAGCGTCCTCGGCTTTTTTTTTGCTGGGTGATATCGGTAAGAACAGAGATTTTTTGATCCGTTAGAAAGGTGGATCTGAACTCAATATGTTTTGACTGGCCATTTTTACAGTTGATAATGAACTCGCGGCTCTTCTCTTGTTCCGATTGATTACTGTCATGGCCCCATGTTTCTGAGACCTTTTCCCGATATTTTTTGTCCGGATACGCTTTGTTAAACCAGACGGTTTTGGTGGGAATATCTTTCAGTGTATATCCTGTGATTTTGGTAAATAGGGATTGACATACAGGTAGTTACCCTGGTTGTCAATCAATGTAATCCCATGAGGCGTACATTCAAGAATGGTTAAAAGCATTTCTTTTTCTTCCTGCCGGGCTTTTTCCATCTGCACCCGCTCGGTGATATCTCTCCAGATCGTATGAATGACCCGGTTGTCTTCCTGATTGGAAATGGCGGTTAAAAGGACTTCCACGGGGAAGATCGTTCCGTTTGCCCTGATGTGTTCCCATTCGAATCGGTGGCTGCCGTTTTCAGGGCGATATCCATCATCTCCCTTGCTTTTGTATATGAGTCTCTGCCATCGGATTGAAAATCCGGGGATAATTTTGAAGGATGGGTCTTAAGAAGCCTGTGCTTATCATGATAGCCCAGCATATCCAACGCGGCCTGATTACAGTCGACGAACTGTTCATTCTTTAAAATTACAATCGCATCCTTAGATTTTTCAAAGAGAACACGATACGCATCGTTGTTGTTTTTTGCACCTCTTGTTTTTTTGCGCTGTTTCAGATCCGGATAGCCTTGGTTCCGAGGCTTTTTTGATCGATCCTTCACCCATCGCTACCTCCTCTTGGTCTAAACTTGCGAAATCAATAAAGGCACTCTTCGGGTTGAAATTCACGTTACACAAACCAACACAAAAAAGCAAGAACTGCACTTAAGAAGGAAAAACAAACTTCGACATTGATGGTGTCATTCAGCGGTTCGGGCTGTATACACTGCGTTTTCAGCCCTGCTGCCGGTAATCGGGTTGTCGAAACGGATGGTGTGGGCATGGACTTCCCGGAATACGGCTTTAAGCAGGCCTGTGAACGCCTTTTCAGGGGATCATCCGACCACAGGGCAAATACCCCGCCCGGGGTCAAATGTCCGGCCAGTTCCGTCAAGCCTTCGGGGGTATAAAGCCGGGCGTTGGTCCGGTGCAGGAGCCGGTTGGGGGTGTGGTCGATGTCCAGAAGGATGATGTCCTGTTTTTTCCGGGGAAGTCCGGATCAAATCCCTGGTCCGCATTCCGGGTCCGAGCAAAAAAATCGTCATGGACCATCCGACATCGGGGATCGGAGCACAGCAGGTTTCCCAGGGGAACCAGGTGGGCTTTGTGCCAAAGAAGCACCGGTGCCAGATACTCCACCACCACTAGAGAGGTGGTCCTGGAATCCGCTAAAGCGGCAGCAGCGGTATGGCCCAGCCCCAGGCCTCCCACCACCACGGCCAGATCATTTTTGGTCGCCATGGCCAAGCTGAGTTCCACCATTTTAGTTTCTGCTTCATGAAACAGGCTGGACATCAGAAAATGATCCCCCAGCTTTACTTCGTATATCTCTTTCCCGTTCAGCTGAAGCAGGCGCCGCCGCCTCAGGCTCAATTCTCCCAGGCGGGTCTGCTGACAATCCAGTTCTTCAAACAAGGGATTCATATATCTCCAATAAGGGCAATAAGGGTTATGGGCCGGTCAAGGCCGTTTGCTCCGGGGGCCGGCAGGGAATGATGAAAGAACCATTGGGTTGGCCATCGTTTTAATATGACGTTCCGGTAGTGTCCCTCGTTTCGGTTTCGCGTGTGAAACTGTTCTCATTGTTTAGACTGAAGCCCTGCCGGAAGGATGAATCAGTTCTGCCGGTTCCACGGCCCTGTCCAACAGTGCCCGGGCAGATTTCAAGCCATCAATGTCTTCCTGGATTCCCACATGTCCGGCCGGATCAAAGACACCGGCACCATGCCTGCTGGCCAGGGCGGAAGCGCCCAGTGGGCTGACGCAGGAATGGATGGCGGCCGGGATCATGTCCAGGGTGACAAACGCCTGAATATGGGACAGGTGGATGGTTTCGATGTCAAGGCCTTTTTCCTGTGCCAGGGTCATGATGTGATACAAAAAGGTATCCAGGTTCCCTGCTTTGACAGGACTGCCCGAAATTCCCACAATGCGCATGGCCGTTCCTCCTTGTTTCTAAGCGTGTTACTGCTGATGATCTCGGCTTGACCGAAACCATAGCACAGCCGGCACGGGATGGAAAACCCCAATTATGTGCCGTCGGAAAATGACCCCTTGATCTGATGCCCAATGTGTTCTATTAAGCAGAGTGAACCCCTTGAACCAATAGAATGATACAGGAAAGCATATGACCGATTTATTCGACACCACACAGATCAACGGCATGACACTGGCCAACCGTTTTGTCCGGTCCGCCACCTGGGAAGGAATGGCTGCCGATGACGGCGCCGTGACCCCCCGGCTGACAGAAACGGTGACCGAACTGGCCAGAGGCGGGGTGGGCCTGATCATTTCCGGCCATGCCTATGTGGTCCCCGAAGGCCAGGCCGGCCCAAAGCAGATGGGGATATACAAAGACGACCTGATTCCGGGCCTGAGATCCATGACCGATGCCGTGCACCAGGCCGGCGGAAAAATGGTGGCCCAGCTGGCCCATGCCGGCACGTTTGCCGCCGAAACCCTGACCCGGACCTCGCCCCGGGCCGTGTCCGCATTTGACGGGCTGTCAAAAACGTCCCGGCAAGAACTCACCCCCGAAGATATCTCACACCTGGTGACGGCCTATGTGCAGGCTGCGGAACGGGGCAAAGGCAGCCGGATTTGACGGGGTTCAGGTTCATGCAGCCCATGGGTATCTGTTCAGCCAGTTTCTGTCTCCTGCCTACAACCGGCGGCATGATGCCTATGGCGGTCCGGTGGATAACCGCAGCCGTGCCCTGTGTGAGGCTGTGGCAGCTATCCGGAAGGCACTAGGGCCGGATTTTCCCGTGCTGGTGAAAATCAACGCCTGGGATGATGTGGAAAACGGGCTTATGCTGGAAGATTCCGTCAGGACGGGCCAGCTGCTTGCGGCGGCCGGTATCGATGCCGTGGAGGTGTCCGGCGGTTTTCTGACCAGCAAAATCCTTTCCCCCAGCCGGCTGGGCATCAACAGCCCGGAAAAGGAAGCCTGCTTTCAGGACGGGGCAGCGGCATTTAAACAGGCCCTGGACATTCCCGTGATTCTGGTGGGCGGGATCCGGTCTCTTGAAAAAGTCCGGGAACTGGTCGCCGAAGGGGTGGCCGATTATTTTTCTCTATGCCGGCCTCTGATCCGGGAACCCGGCCTGATCAACCGGTGGCGCAGCGGGGATACCCGGCCGGCCCTGTGCCGTTCGGACAACCTGTGCTTCCGCCCGGCCTTCAAGGGGGAAGGCGTCTATTGTGTGACCGAACAGCGGGAACGGTCTGCATGACCCCCATGCCCGTCCCGGCAAATCATATCCGGTTCCGGCGGTCCTCAGGAATCTTCCTGCCAGTGGCCTGCGGAGATACCCATCCCGGGACAACGGTTTTAAAGGGGGCGGCATGCAGGTGGATCTGAACAAGCTGAAAACCTTCTATACCCTGGCCAAAACGGAAAGCTACACCGGGTGTGCCCAGCGCCTGCACCAGCCCTGTCCAGAAGGTTATTCATTGCACTGATTTTGGCAGGCAGCGTTTTTTGTCTGGAATGTCAAGAAAGGTTCGGTGCCCGGATCCATGATCAAAAAAGAAAAACCCTGTTGCGCTCGATGGAACGAACAGATAAAATGATTATGCCTGAATCTGCCGGAGGGCTGAATCGTAGCAGCACAGCAAGGAGACGATGCCATGGATCGACGAGATTTTTGAAAAACCATCACCAGCGGGATCGCGGCCGGGTCCATGCTGGTGTTCCCGGAAATGGACCGGCTCTTGGCCGCCTCCCTGGCAGGAGGGGGGTCCTGCCTGGGACCTGGTGGCGGTCCGGGGCGGGGAACCGGACCAGATGTTTGACAATGCCATCGCCGCCATGGGCGGGATCCAGATGTTTGTTCCCAGGGGTAGCAACGTCCTTGTCAAGCCGAACATCGGCTGGGACGTACCCCCGGAACGGGCCGGGAACACCCATCCGGCACTGGTAAAGCGGATTGTGGAACACTGTCTGTCCGCCGGGGCAAAAAACGTCACCGTGTTTGACCATACCTGCGACAACTGGACCCGGACCTACCGGAACAGCGGCATTGAAAAGCGGTGAAAGATGCCGGTGGCAGAATTATTTCCGGTGACAGCAAAGGGTATTTCAGCAGGTGGACGTGCCCATGGGAAAACGACTTACCCGTGCCAGGGTGCACGAGGCCCTTCTGGAGGCGGATGTGTTCATCAATGTTCCGGTGTTGAAACACCACAGCTCCTCCATGGTCACCATCGGCATGAAAACCTGATGGGGGTGGTGTGGGACCGGTGGTACTGGCACCGGAACGATCTTCATCAGTGCATTGCGGATTTTGCCTCTTTCCGGCCCCCGGATCTCACGGTGGTGGATGCCTACAATGTCATGATGCGCAACGGCCCCCGGGGGGTATCGGTCAATGATGTGGTATCCATGAAGGCCCAGGTGATCTCCACCGACTTTGTGGCCGCGGATGCAGCGGCCGCCAGACTGTTCGGCACCGAACCGGCCGACATCCGGCACATCCAGATTGCCTCGGGCATGAACTTGGGGCAGATGAACCTGGCGGATCTGTCTATCAACCGGATCCGGCTTTGATTGGCCCGGACTTCTAACGATCAGATTCTCACAGAATCAGACCCTGAATAGATGAGGATCCGACATCTCAAACAGCTGCGGATATTTTTCGCCCTGGTGTTCTTTCTCCCGGCCCTTTTTTTGTTCCTGGATTTCAGGGATTCGGGGTTCCGGGCCATTGCCGGCGAGGTGCTGTTTCTTCAGTTTGTCCCGTCGCTGCTTCAATTTATGGACAGTGCCGCCATCGGAGCGGCAGGATTCATCCTGGTTTGATCCTCACCCTGGTGTTCGGCCGGGTCTACTGCTCGTTTGTATGTCCACTGGGAATATACCAGGATCTGATCAGCCGACTGGCCCGGAAAAGGATTTCATGGCCGGGGAAAAAAGGAAACGATACCGGTCCTCTTATTCCCGGCCCCATTATTTCCTCTGGTATGCCGTCCTCATCCTGACGGTGCTGTTTTTTGGCGGGCAGCGGGCTTGTGCTCAACTTGCTGGATCCCTTCAGCAGTTTCGGCCGGATCGTGTCAGCGCTGTTCCGTCCCCTGGTGTTGGGGGCAAACAACCTGGGGGCCTTGGTGCTGGAGCAGCTGGGAAACCATTCCCTTTACCGGGTTCGGTTGCCGGTATTCGTCCCGGTTTCCACGGGGATTGCCCTGGTAACGCTGATGGCGGTGGGATGGTTGAGTGCCCGCCACGGTCGTCTTTACTGCAACACCCTGTGTCCGGTAGGGGCACTGCTGGGGCTGTTTTCAAAAGTTTCGATGTTTCGGATCCGCATTTCACCGGATGACTGCGGCAGCTGCCGTCAGTGTCAGAGAGACTGCAAGGCCGGATGCATTAATCTTGAGGAAAAGACCGTGGATGTCAGCCGCTGCGTGGTCTGCTTCAACTGCCTGGCGGCCTGTCCGGGGCAGGACATTACCCTCAGGAATCACTGGCGGCTGCAGGTCCGGCAAAACCTGCCGGCATCCGGGCGCAGGGGGTTCCTGCGCTGCCTGGCCGCAGCAGGCCTGGGGATGGGTTCAG
>LQAG01000079.1_pt1 | contig 46713 bp, 54 predicted proteins | sample 1535801 | NCBI WGS metagenome assembly LQAG01 (sample SAMN04331584, study PRJNA305678) | bioreactor metagenome | isolation source: bioreactor_3 inoculated with Wadden Sea sediment 1st replicate of a... | place: Germany:Bremen
CGCCGCAACAGTATTCAGGTTGCTGGATGCGTTTTCCGAAGCATTGGCCACAGAGGTCATGTTGGTGCTCATCTGTTCGGCGGCGGAAGCTACAGTGTTGGAGCGCTGGGCAGTTTGTTGCGCACTGGATTTCATCTGGGATGAGATGGCCGACAGTTCAGTGGAGGATTCCGCCAGGGTCACGGCACCTTCTGCCAGGTCTTTAAACATTGACCGGAGTTTGGTGGCCATGGTGTTCAGAGAATCCGCCAACAGACCGAGTTCATCTTTACGTTCGATATGCAGTGTGTGGGTGAAATCCCCTTCTGCCAGCTTTTCCGCAAATCTGCTTCCCTGGGCGATGGGTTCAGTCATGATCCGGGACAGATAATACGCCAGAAGAATGAAGACAAGAATGCAGCATATGGCGATGATGCCCATGGTCCTCTGTAGGACAAACGCCGGGGCCAAGGCTTCGGATTTGTGCACTTGGGCGATGATGGCCCAGGAGGTGTCCCCGATTTCAAAAGGGGTAAAAACAGACATCACCGGCGTACCGCCATAATCCGCGGTCATCATTTTTCCGGTCTTTCCTTTCAGGGCCGCTTGGACGGAAGGGGTGTCTACCTTGCCCTTTTCGCCCAGTGCAAACGAAGCAGCCACGGAACGGTTTTCAGTATCCAGCAGGGAATTGGAACGCATTCGCTTATCCTGTCCCACCAGGAAAAGTTCTCCGGATTTTCCCAAGCCGCTGTCCGCAGACAGGACTTTTGTGATGGCGTCGATGGACACCTGAATGGCAATCACGCCGATGACATCCCCGTTTTTTTCACAGGAGCTGCCATAAACTGGGCTGGAATGTTGCCGGAGGGCGCATAGGGCGCCATATCTGAAATCAGGACCCGGCCTTTGGTTGCGGCCTGCCATGCATGCTGGAGCGGTGAATCGACCGTGGTTACCCGGGTGCCGAATCCGGTTCCTTGGACACGGAAAAATAACATTTCCTTTTCCGCATCCAGCAGAAGGATGTCATGATAGTCCTGCAGGGTCATGTGAAAGGCGAATTGCGCAAAAACTCGTCATGGAGGTGTCGGTAATCGGCAGGGCCTGAAACTGACCGTCTTTTTGCCCGATGAACCGGCCGCTTTCTACCCCGCCTTCCACGTTAAATGAAGAGGAAAGCGTTTCCAGGGCGTTGATCACATAAGGCGTGTTGGCCAGGATCGCCACATCATTTTCCCGGTCCAGATAAAACTGGGCCATTTCGTGTTTTTTCAGGTCCCGGATGGCCATGAATTTTTCAAATGTCTGACGGGTCAATCCGTCAATGGTCATCCACTGGGAAATCCCACCCAGTATGGCATAAGGAATGATACCCACCGCCAGCAGGGCAGCAATGAATTTCGATTTCAGACGCCAGTTTTTAATGTTCATTTAATCATCCCTCCTGATAACTTCGGATTCATGTGTTCAGAATATGTGTGTGAATGCTTTCCAGCAATTTTTCCTGGTCCAGTTTTGATCTGGTAATCGTCCACGCCGGCGGCTTGCCCTTTTTTGAGATCTGAGTCGTCCGCCAGTGTGGACAAGGCGATGACCGGCAGATGTGCCAGTCCCGGATCATTTTTGACCGTCTGTGTCAGGGTGAATCCGTCCATATGGGGCATTTCCATGTCCGTGATGACCAGGGACAGTTCTTTGACATGTGTTCGGATCAGATCCAGAGCCATTTGGCCGTCTTCTGCCGCGATCACGTTAAATCCCGCACCTTCGATCCGGGTCTTGATCAGGTTTCTGAAAAATGCGGAGTCTTCAGCAATCAGGATCGTTTGTTTGTCTGTAGCATCATTGGGTTGTTCAGGCATCCGGATATCTTTGTACCATTGGGGAAAGCGGTGGAGCGCCACCTGGTCCGGATCCACCACCATGACCGTGTGCCCGTCCAAGGTCAGCGAGCCTGAAATACCGGGCTGAGACAGGGTCTGCCGATCCAGGACCGCACTGGTTTCCACGGAGTCCACAGGCCCGGTCACGCGCAGTCCCATGATTCGGTCCTTCAGATCGCACACCACCACCACCATCATCTCTTCCATGGGCACCGGATGGATGTCCGCCACCTCATCCAGGGCACACACCGGCAGCGTGGTATCCCTGGTCTGGACAACGGTCATGTGGCCCATGGTTTCCATGCTCCGGGCCAGGATTTTTTCGATACGGATCACCCGATCCAGGGGGATGGCAAACCGTTCTTCCGGTGCTCCCCGGAACGTGAGAAGCGATCGGGTGCCTTTTTTTGTGAATTTTGGGAGCCTGCGGTATCAAAATCCGGATCGGAATGGCTGACAGGGGTCAGGGAAGCAGTGTCGGCCAGAGAGGTGATATCCAGGATCAATGCCACCCGGCCGTCTCCCATGATGGTGGCCCCGGCATATGCTCCGCAGGATTTGAGATGTCGTCCCAGGGGTTTGACCACGATTTCTTCTGCGTCCTGAAGTTCATCTACAACCAACCCATAGGTTAAGTTGCCGGTGGAGACCACTGCGATGTTCAGGGCACTGGCTGCGTGAAAGCGCCGGTCTGTTCCACACAGGTTTCTGCGCTCCCGGTTTTCAGGGGTATCCGGCAGGGGGGTGGCAGACCGCCGATCTGCAATCTGATGCCGCCGGTCTGTTTCCACCACACCGGTAGCAGGACAGTCATAGGAGCGTGGCAGGGCCAGAATATCCGCCAACCGGACCAGAGGCAGGAGGTCTTCCCGTAGCCGGATGACCGGGGCACCGCTGATATATTCGATTTTTTCAAAAATCCGGCCAGGCGGTATCCGGACCAGTTCCACCAGATTTGCCTGGGGGATGGCAACCGCTGGTGTTCCGTCTGAACGATCTGGCTTGGGATGATGGCCAGTGTCAAAGGAACTTCAATCAAAAAACGGGAGCCGAGACCGGGCTGAGATTCAATGGTGACCTTTCCCCCGATGGATTCGATATTGCTTTTGACCACATCCATACCGACCCCCCGGCCTGACAGGTCGTTCACTTTTCTGGAGGTGGAAAATCCCGGCAGGAAGATCAGACGGTATTTGGCTTTTTCATCCATGGTCTGGGTCTGATTCTGTGTGATCAGGCCCAAAGCGACTGCTCGTTCCGTCAGTTTGTCCGGGTCCATGCCCCGGCCATCATCAATGATTTCAATAAAAATTTTTCCTGCGCCGTGGCTGGCTTTGAGAATCACTCTCCCGACCGGGTCCTTGCCCTGTTTTTGCGGATTTCCGGGAGTTCGATCCCGTGATCAATGCTGTTTCGCACCAGGTGTAGCAGCGGGTCGGTCACCGCTTCCAGCAGACTTTTGTCCAGTTCGACCCGCCGGCCTTTGATGACCAGTTGAATTTTTTTTCCAAAGCGGCGGACAGGTCCCTCACCACTCTGGGGAAGCGGTCAAACACCTTTCCCATGGGCTGCATGCGGGTGAGCATCACGGTTTCCTGAAGCTCCGAGGTGACACTGTTGATCCGCTGTCCCACCCGATGGATGGACTGGAAGTCTTGAGTGGCGATAGCTTGCAGCAGCTGGTTTCTGCTCAGAACCATTTCTCCGGCCAGGGACATGAGATTGTCCAGCAGTTCCAGGTCTACCCGGATCCGGCTTTGCATCATTGGGGTGTCAGATGAAATGTGCTGCTCAGTCTTATTTTTTTCAGAAAACGGTTCCGGCTTCACCACAGAAGAATCGGTTTCCGGCATATCTGTCTGTATTGGATCCGTCTTGATCGGATCGACCGCTGTCAAACGGGTGGGGTCCCGATGGGAACCATCCGGTTCGGAAAAGACGGTAGCCGGGTTTCCCGGGTGTCGGTCGACGAAAGCTCTCCGGTTTCGGCCACCCGATGAACCCATCGGTCATCAAGGCTGAATACGATTTGAATGTCTTCTTTTGTCAGAACAGAGGTAAACAGTAATAAAGTAAACGGTCCCGGGGAGCCGTCCCCGGACAATGGTGAATAGTTTGTTTCGATCCGATGCTCAAGCAGGGTGCCATACTTTTTGATTTCGGAAATGGTTTTGTCCGGATGAGTTTTCTTTCAGGGCTTCATCTGTCTCCATCGGCTTTTCAATCAGATACACCAGGTTGTTTTCTTTTCTATCGCAAGAAAATCCGCTTTTCCAGAATAAACAACGGTGTCCCGTTCCGGGCAGCCACAACCACCGGATTCTCGTCATGGCCGGTTTCCGGGCTGCGAATTTCGGAATCTGATGATGTTTCAGGAACCGGATCCTCACCATTGTCAAAAGGGGTATCCGGCGATGCGGAATGGACGTCGGGATGGTTCCGGGGACTCGGACAGATGGACTCCAGTGCGGCGACCGGTTCGGAAATATCGAACTTGTCGCTGTGATCCATATATTGGATCAGGTGGGTCAATACGTCCGATCCTTGCAGCAGAAAATGAATGACTTCCGCATTGGGGTCGAGCGTGCCTTCCCGGATGTGGCCTAAAACCGTTTCCATGGCATGGGCCAGCCGGGTGATGGTTCCGATGCCCAGAAAACCGGAGCCGCCTTTGATGGAATGCACGGCACGGAACACTTTGTTGACCCGTTCCCGCTCCTTGCCCAGGTCTCCATTTTCAATGCGGATCAAATCCTCTTCAATGGATGACAGATGTTCCAGAGATTCTTCGGCAAACGCTTTTTTGATATGGCCGTCGCTGTTGGTCATAGAATCCGGTTTTCTGCGGTTACAGCCGATTGACAAACTGGTGGAATTTTTCTTCCTGGAACGGGCTGATGCTTTTGATGAAAATACCGACACCCGTCGGTTCCACCCGGACCACCTCGGAGATGAAGTCAAATTCATCGCCACTGGAACTGATCAGGCGGACCGCAAGCTGCTCACCCCGGGGAATATTTTTTTCCGTGCTGATAAACGCCCCTCTCAGAGAAACATCTTCCACCCGGGCTGTGATCCGCTCTTTGCCGGTATTGATGTTGACGCGCAAAGATACTGGTTTGCGAACATTTTTCCCGTTCATCGATATGAATCACATTGTCACAATCCGGCTGACACATTTTTGCAGACTGAATCAATTTCAAATATTTTTTGTCGGTCTGGGCATCTGTGACTAGAATTTCCTTAATTAACTGTAATTTGTCCATTACCACTCCTGACTTTGAATTTGTTCAGCATGCTATCGTCAAGTGTATGCGGCATTTTCATATGACAGACTGAATAAGTCAACATGTAAAAGTGGTAAAACCCGGATAAAAAGACATTTTTATTGACATCAAATACACAAATAGCTATTGATGACTGAATACAGGAAAGAAAGATATTTTGGGTAGCATCCAAAAAAGCAGATCAAGGGAAACAGCCGGGAAAACGTCCAAAATTATGAATGAATCTGAAATTCACCATGATGTCACCATCAATTGCTCTTCTGAAACAGGCAGTTTGAAACAGTTGCAGTTGGGGGTGTATTTTTCCCGCCGAATGCTGACCCTGGTGATGACAGCAGTTTCCAGGAAAAACGCACCCCGGGATCTGGTCAAATGGGCCTGCTTTTCCGTGCCGGACCACCTGGATCCGGAGTCGGACCCATGGATGGAGTTTTTTGAAGACACATTGTCCCGGTTTGCCGGTTCCGCCGGAAAAATGGATGTCTGGTGTGCCATTGATCCCTCTGACCTGAAAGTCAAGCGCATCACCATCCCGGATATGCCCGTGGAAAAAATCGGCAATGCCGCGTTCTGGGGATTGAAGCGGGAAACCGATTTTGACGAAACAAAAGAGATTTTTGATTTCGAGGTCCTGGAAGACATAGTGACGGACGACGGGGTGAAAAAAAAAACCTGGTTGTGTTCAGCGGAAACAGACAGCGGATCCGGTCGCTGCAGAGCATATTTGGCCGGGCAGGGTATCCCCTGACCGGCATTACCGCCATTCCGTTCGCTTTACAGAATTATTTTCGAACCCGTCTGCTGGAACCGGATGCCCCTTATTTTGCGGTGACTCACATTTGTCAGGAAACCTCGGATATCTACTGCTTTTCCAGGGCAGGAATGGTTCTGGCCCGAAGTCTGCGGACCGGGGCATTGAATCTGATCGGAGAGCTGGATGAAAATCCGGAAATTGCACAGTTCTTTCTGCCGGGTGACGAACCGGAAGCTTCGGCCTCCATATCGCCCCAGGTGCAGGAAATATCTGAACGTCTGGTGAGCAAGATCATTCGCACCGGTGATTACTGCGCCCAGCATTATACCGGAAATACCCCGATCACTCATTACTATTTTCTGGCTGAGACCGGTATGTTCGGGCCGTTTATGGATCTGGCAAAAAATGATTCCGGGGGGGGTGCGAATTTTTCAGCCGGCTCTGGACAATGCCACCTGCAGGGACAGACCGGCTTTGCCGGCCAAGGGGGATGAGCGCAGTGCCTTTCCGGTTGCGCTGGGGATCGCATTATCCGGTCATGATCTGACTCCGGACTTTCTTCATACTCATCAGGACAAGAGAGAACAGCTTCGTCGTAAGCGGATCACCGGAACAATTTTCTGGCCGGTGTGATGATCCTGTCCGCTTTGATTGCGCTGCATCTGTTTTTCATTACCGCCCATAAAAAAGATCAGGCTTTGCAAAACCGTCTGGATCAAGAACTGGCAAGAATTGATAAAGATATTTCGCCTGCCGATATCGAGCAGATGATCGCTGCATCCAGGAAAAAAGTCGGCCAGGCAGATGTCTATATCGACCGGTACCGGCCCCTGGGCGTGGTGTTTGATCTGTGCCGGCTCACACCGGATCATATCCGCCTCACCTCACTTGCCTATGGAAACTCAGGGACGAAAAAGGAGAAAAACCGGACTCTTCGAATCCAGGGTCAAATCACCGGACCGGGCGTGACTCTGGAAGCGGAGCTGGCCCATTACGTTCTGACATTGTCCAATTCCCCCATGTTTGGAAACATTCAAGTGACAAAGGAACGGACAGATGTCAAAAATGAACAGGATCAATTATTGTTTTCAGCCACGCTGGAGGTATCTTGAGATCAACGGGTGTCCTTTTTAGGGGCAAAATACCGGCACTGGCCGTGATTTTCGCGGGTGTGTTTGTGCTGGGAAGCGCCATCTATGCCGGGGCCCTGGTTTATCCGTCATATCAGCGTATTCCCAGGCCCGGCAGACCATTGATGAAAAAAACAGACTTCTGGAAAATAAAAAAAAGATGGCCGACACCTATGCCAGAGCCCGGCAGATGACCCGGGCCCCTGTTGAAACACGGCTGCCTCTGCCGGAAAGAATTAGCCTGCCCCGCACAAACCTGATTGCCGTGACCCGGCAGCTGGCTCAGATGGCCGGATCCCATCACCTGGATGTTATGGGTCACACCGTTCATATCAACGGGGTGACCGACCAGTCCCGGTTCATTTCCATGACTGTTCAGCTGAAAGGGGGGTGGGCCGATTTCAGGGCATATCTGGTGGATGTCATGTCTCTGGACAGCTTCAGCTTCATGGATGGGCTGCATGTGTATACAGACAACGCCGGAACCAAATATTATACCATTGACATCCGCCTGTGGCTGGAAGTGCGGGCATCATGAGCAGACGGGAAAAATCATGTTGTTCATGGCCCTGGCAGCCGCCCTTATGGCGTGCTGGAATGGGTTGTGTTCTCATCGAAAGAACCCCCTGCCGAACCGGTGACCGCAAAAACAGACGTCTCTGCAAGTATCGTTGATAAAATGATGGCAAAGATTATGCAAGTGGAAATTGAACATCCGCATAAAAAAGAGATCATCTCAAGGATTGAAACCCTATGGGAAAAGGATCCGTTTGTCCGGCCCAAACCGAATAGCGGCTCATCGGCGGTGTCATCAGAGGAATCCGTGTCTTTTGTTCCGGACCTGCGCTATGCGGGGTTTATTTTTTCAGGGGAGCGGGCCATGGCCATTATCGACGGAAACGAATATTTTGTTGGTGACACGGTTGTGAATACCGGATATCGGGTGATCCGCATCACCCCCGGAAAGGTGCTCATTCAAAAGGGTCAGAATACAGGTGAAATATTTTTTAGCGGGGACTGAAACCAGGGTTATGAAAACAAGGATATCATATTTGAAAGCACTTCTCATCGTGGTCCTTTGTCTGATAATGATTCTGGGCGGGTGTGTCGCAAATAAAAAATCGGACCCGGCTCCGTCCTTGCAGCTGGAAAATGGCGTCTTTTAGCAGACAGATCTTTCAGCGATACCACTGACGTTTCGGAAAAGTCCCGATCCGATGATCAGAGGGAAGCGACAGAGAATCCGACCCTTCCTGAGTCTGAAACTGATCCTGGGTTGGCTGACACGCATGTCCCGTTGCCAATGGTTCCGGTACCGGTCCGCAAACTGCCGGACATGCCGGTCACCATGCACATGAACAATGTGTCTGTGCCGGTCCTGCTGCGGACACTGGCAAAAATTGCCGAACTGAATATGATGATCAACGACAGTATTACCGGGCAGACCCAGCTGGTGGTCACGGAATCCCCGTGGGATCAGGTGTTTTTGGGATTGATGGATGCATATGGCCTGGCGTATGAATGGGCAGGGGATATCCTGCAGGTGTTCAGTGCTGCGGATTTCAAAAACGGCAGTCGCTTCTGGAGGCCAGAAACGCTTATGAAAATGCCAAAATTGAGCAGGAACTGGCCCGGCTCCAGCTGGTATATCAGAAACGGCGGCAGGAACCGCTAACCACCCGTATTGTAACCATCCGGTATGCCAATCTGGAGTCACTTTATAGAAATTTGAACCAGTACCTGGCCGTCACCCGGAGTGAAAAATCGCTTCTCTGGGAATTTCGTCGATTTTGGTGCCGACGGAAGATGCGGCATCCGATGCCGGCGATCAGGTCCGGCCCGGAGAAAAAGGCAGCATCATGATGGATGAAACATCCAATGCCCTGATCATTCACGCTTCTCAATCAGATATCGATCAGTTGATGCCCATTATTCAGAAGCTGGATCAACCTTCAAAACAGATATTGATCGAGGCCCATATAGTGGAAGTGGAATCCAATACCGGCAGAGCCCTGGGGATTCAGTGGGGGGGGGTTGGGCAATTTTAAAACCAGTTCTGACAAGCAGATATCCGTGGGCGGTGATATTTCTCCGTTTGAGAAACAGCTGAAGGATGGCGAGTTTCTCAACCCGGTGGACGGTAATGTGGTCAACCTGCCCATGGTGGGGAAACCGGTCTGAATCTGGGCATCATGGCCCAGAAAATGGGAAGTTTCGTTCTGTACGCCCAGTTGATGGCACTTCAGGAGGAAGGGATGCTCAATATCTTGTCCAAACCTCCATCACCACCCAGGATCATCAAAAGGCCATCATCAGAAGCGGTAAGGAAGTGCCTTACCAGACCGTAGAAGGAACGGGATCGGATCAGACCGTCAGTATTGAATGGAAAGAGGCGGTCATCAAACTGGAAGTCACCCCCATATCATTGATGATCAGATGGTTCGTCTGGAGATTCTGACCAATAAAGATGAGCTGGATTTCAGTGAACCGATCAACGGCAATCCCACCATTATTACCAAAAATGCAGAAACTTCGGTCACGCTGATGGACGGGCAGACCACGGTGATTGCCGGACTGAACAAGGAAAAGAAAACCGACAGCGAGCAGGGGATCCCCGGGCTCAAAGAGATGCCGGGGCTGGGGTGGCTGTTCAAGAGCACGAACAAGGAAAAGGAAAAAGAGGAATTGCTGATTTTTATCACTCCCCATATTCTGGACAATTCATTTATCCCTTCAGCAAAAAAAGGATAAAGACACGTGGCGGTTCGAAAAAGATTGGGAGAAATACTGCTGGATGAAGGGGTTATTGCCCCGGATCAGCTGGAGACAGCATTGTCCCAGCTCAAAGAGACCGGACTTAAGCTCGGGGAATATCTGACGCAGAAAGGGATCGTATCCGAAAATATCATTGTGGAAGCCATTGCTTCCCAGATGAATCTCAAGAAATTTGAACCGGGAGAGTATGATATTTCTCCGGATCTGGCCCAGCTGATAGATGTGGACAATGCAGCCAAATTCAAGGCCGTCCCGGTGAAAAAAAGCGAGGGTGTGCTGACCATCGCCATGACAGACCCGTTGAATATCATCACAGTGGACTATATCGAAGTGATGACGGACCTGGAAGTGGAAACCGTGATCTGCACGGAACAAAATTTCAATTATCTGATATCCGCCATTTATGGGACCTATGCCGGCAAAGACGGTGTCATGCAGCAGGTGCAGGATATCGCTGATCTGGATGAGGAATCGGATGATGGAGACGGATCCGAAGCACTGACGGAAACCGATCTTCAGCATATGGCCGAAGACGCGCCGGTCATCAAGCTGGTGAATTCCATTCTGACCCAGGCAGTCAGGGAAGGTGCCACGGATATCCATCTGAGCCGGAGAAAATTATGTCGAGATCCGGTTCCGGGTGGACGGGAAACTGCATAAGGTCCCGAATCCGCCGAAAAAATGTTTCTGCCCATGGTTTCCCGCATCAAGATCATGTCCAATCTGGACATCTCCATATCCCGGATTCCCCAGGACGGCCGTATGACAATCCGAGTCCATCAAAAGGAGATCAATGTCAGAGTGTCCACCATTCCCACTATTTACGGGGAAAACGTGGTACTCCGGCTTCTGGACACCAGTTCAGGTATCCATACCCTGGATCAGCTGGGGTATTCGGCCCGAGACATCCAGGGGATCAAAAAGATGATCAAAATGCCCTATGGTATGATTCTGTGCACCGGTCCCACCGGCAGCGGAAAAAGCACCAGCCTGTTTGCCATGCTCAAGGAAATCAATTCACCGGATACCCATATCATCACCCTGGAAGACCCGGTGGAATACCGGATGGAACATGTCCGGCAGGCCCAGCTGAACCGGCGGGCCGGCATGACCTTCGCGTCCGGACTCCGGTCGATTTTGCGCCAGGACCCGGACGTAATCATGGTGGGGGAAATCCGGGACACCGAAACCGCCAATGTGGCGGTGCAGGCCGCCCTGACCGGGCATATGGTATTTTCCACGGTTCACACCAATGATGCAGCCGGTGCCATCACCCGGTTCATTGAAATGGGCGTGGCCCCGTTCCTGGTGTCTTCGGTCATGCTGGTGATCATTGCCCAGCGGCTGGTCCGGCGGGTGTGCACCCAGTGCGGTGAACCGGTCATACCGCCTCCTGAATTGCTCGAATACTGGGGGATCCCTCCGGATGACGATCTCCGGTTCATGAAGGCAAAGGGATGCGTCCACTGCCTGGATACCGGGTATCGGGGACGGGTGGGGCTGTATGAAATACTGTATGTCAATGATGCGGTGCGGGACATGATTCTGGGCGGCAAACCGCCAAGGAGATCACGCAGCTGGCCCATGAGGCCGGCCAGATAAGGACCCTGAAAGAAGATGCGGCCGGAAAGTTATGGACCGGATCACCACTCCGGAAGAGGCCATGTCCGCCCTTCAGGTAAAATAAACCGGATGTGCGGGCAGGATAACCATCATGGCAATCTATCTGTTTAAGGCGATTGACGAAACCGGAAAACCCGTGTCCGGAGAGATCGAGGCCGATTCCCGGGATGCGGCGTTAGGGCTTGTGTCGGGCCGGGGTCTGATCCCCCAGACGGCCAAAAGAAAATCAGGTTCGTCCAATGTCGTGGGGATGTTGAACAATCTGCCCATGCCCGGGCGGCTGGTCAAAACCCAGGACCTGATCCTGTTCACCAAACAGTTCAAGACAATGGTTCAGGCCGGGGTTTCCATTGTCCAGGTATTTCAAATCCTGTCGGCTCAGACTGAAAATACTCACCTGCGCAAGGCCATCACCAAGATGTTGGATGACATCAGACAGGGCCGGTCCCTATTTCGGGTGTTTTCGGCCCACCCTCGGATTTTTCCCCGCCTCTACTGTGCCATGATCCGGGCCGGGGAGGAATCCGGTGCCCTGCCCGAGATCATGGACCGGCTGATCTATGTGATCAGCCATGAAGAAAAGGTGAAAAACGATATCCAGAGCGCTCTTCGGTATCCCATGTTTGTCCTGGCGGTGCTGGGCGGGCGTTTCTGGTGCTGCTGACCTTTGTAGTACCCCGGTTTGTGGATATCTTTGAACAGGGAGGGGTGGACATCCCTCTGCCCACTCGCATCTGCATGGGGATGTACGCATTTTTATCCCAGTTCGGGGGATATATGTTCCTGACTGCCGGGGTCCTGACGGTGGCGGGATTTTATTTTGTCCGGACCGATGCCGGCCGGCTCATGAAGGACCGGCTGCTTATGAACCTGCCGTTGATCGGCCCGCTGCTGGTCAAATCCGCCATGTCCCGGTTTTCCAGTATTTTTTCCATTCTTCAGGCCAGCGGTGTCGGGGTTCTGGAATCCTTACGGGTCCTGACGGACACCATTGATAACGAAGCCATTGCCGTTGAATTCAGAAAAATAAAAAATCAGCTGCAAGAAGGGCGGGGCATTTCAGGTCCGTTGAAGCGGGCCAGATATTTCCCTCCCATGGTGGTCAGTATGGTCGCCATCGGTGAGGAATCCGGCAATCTGGACGGCATGCTCAAAGAGGTTTCCAGTCACTACGATGCCGAGGTGGAATATGCCACCAAACGCCTGGCTGAAGCCTTAGGGCCTTACTCATGGTGGCCATGTCCGCATGGTGGGGTTCTTCATCCTGGCGATTTTCAAACCCATGTGGGAAATGGCGAATATCATGTGACATGAAGTGCGCTTCCGCCGGCTTGATTATTCCTTTCCCCGGTGTTAAAATATATATCACAGGAACACATTAGAGAAGGAAATAAAAAAAAATGCAGCGAACCGCTGTTTTAGAAACCTCGAAAGGGTTCACCCTGATCGAAGTCCTGTCAGTCGTGGTCATCATTGGCATTCTGGCGGCTGTGGCGATTCCCACATACAATAATTATATTGCCGAATCCAGGAAAAAAGCCGCTGAGGTGGCGATTGCCGAGGCCCGGTCCCGCTTGTCTCTGGAATTAGCCCGCTATCAGCTGGAAAACAAAGACAAGCCGCCGAATATGGGGCTTTCCTCAACACGACGGTGAGTAACAGTATCGGCCTGAGCGGAAGCACTCTGGATCTGGGCAGTGATTTTACCGTCACATTGACCCGCCATGACAGCACGACCGCCACCATCACGGTCAGTAAGGTCAAAGGGGTGGATCTCGTTACGAATGAAACAGGCTCTTGGACACTACCGTGAAAATGACTGTCCCAGGACACTGGAGATGGGAACACCTGACCGGCCCGGGAACGAATATGATCGATCGTAATGGATTTACCCTGATCGAAATCGCAGCGGTGCTGGTGATTATTGCGCTGTTGAGCACTTTGGCGGTGAAGCGCATGGGAAACGTAGGTATTTCCGCATACAGCGAAGCCGACCGCCTGATATCGGATCTTCGGTATGCCCAGTCGCTTTCCATGACCCGGACCCGGAATGTGGCCGTGAAAATCACCCTCTCCCCCGACGGTTGGAAATGGGAATTTAGCGAGGCAGGACTGCGGTTTGCAGATGGAGAGAAAAGCCGGACAGCCCGGCAGAGAGTGTCATTTTCCGCCGGTGCTATCGTGACTTTCATGGCTTCCAGTGGAAAAGCGGATTCAGACCACACCATCACACTTCAGCGGGGAAGCAACAGCATTGTTGTCAAAGTCTATGAAGAAACCGGTTATGCGGAGATCGAATGATGGGGAGTACTGAGATATCACCGCGGCAGGGGTTTACCCTGCTCGAACTGATCGCGTCCATGGTTCTGGTGGGCGTGGCCGCAGCGATCGCTGGAGTGGGGTTTATGTCCTTCTCCGGCATTGGCAGCGAAAAAAAGGCAGTGATCAACGCAAACATGGCTCAGCAGCGCCTGGAGCTGATTCTGGCGGAAAAATTGAAAAATGGATTTCCCGCACCGGACATCGGTCCGGGTCCTGACCCATGTCCGGTGCCGGGTATTGACGGGTGCAGTCTGACCGTATTGTTTTCCAACAGCGATGACGGCGGAGGTTGCAATACCGGCAGTGGTTTTGATTTTGACTATTGCTCTGTGACCGTGACGGTTGACGGCCGGGATTACCTCATGAGGCTTTATAATTACTGATGAACAAAGACGTCCGACAAATTGTACCGGACCCGTTGACCAAGGCGATCGGCACCGTTGCCAGGAGAAAGCATGAAAACGGGTTTTCTCTTTTGGAACTGATTCTGGTGGATGGTTCTGGTGGGGATTGCGGCAGTCATGGTCGCACCCTTTGTGGGGCATGTGTTGTCGAATCTTCTTGAAGGCCGTGAACTCAGCGACAGAGAAGGACAGGCGGTTGCAGCCTGGAGCGGTTTATCAGGGATGTCCGCAGGGCTGAAACCGTCACTCTTGACAGCGATCAGCAAATTACGCTTTCACTGGATGGCGGTAATGTGATCTATCTGATCAATTCCGGCAGCCTGCAGATCAACGGCCAGATTCTGGCAAGGCATCTGGCCGGGACAAGTAAGTTCACTGAAACTCCCGTCAACGGTTTTCAGTTTTCAGTTTGCGCCTGGCGCTTCAGCTGAGCGGCACCTCTGATGTTGTATTCTCAGCTTCTGCAGTCCCGCGTCAGAGTCTGTCTGGGCCCTAACCGGTGGTGCATATGGCGTAAGATCTGAAGGCTGAAGATAGTCAAACCAAAATTCGAAATGATGAAGATGCATTCTGAAGACATGGCGATTGGTATTGAGGCATGAATAATGACATGACCAGGTTGTTTTTTTAACAGCAGGCGAGTTTGTTTTTTATAGGGATGAATCAATGTTTGGATCTGAAAAAGGCAGTGTGCTCATTATTGTCATAACCGGCATTACCATTATCGCAGCCATTGGAGCAGGTGTGGCCACCATGGTCGGTTCAGGCGCCGTACGGGTTCGGATCACAGCCTGTCAGCCCAGGCCTATTTGCAGCTGAAAGCGGCTTGGAGGCTGCTCGATCTAACCTCAGTAAGATTCACCATGCCGGTGGCCCCTGGGAAGATTACTGCGGGTCTCAGCAGCAGATAGATGATGTCAACAATGAGCCGCCTATTGGTGCAAATATCGATTTTTCCATTGATGCCGCTGCATTGTATCCCGGTGGTGGGATTGACGACGGATGTGCGGTGACGGTCTCCGGGTGGGTCGGGCCGGACCGGAACAATTCTCTGGCGATAAGAGTGATACCCGGACAGGATCAGGGGCTGATACCCAAAGAACTGATCGTGGGCGATGACACCGAGGAACCCCCGACAACCCCGGACACCCCCACGTCATCCGACGCTATTTATTATGCGGCTTCCTCCTTTGAAAAAGGCATCACACTTCCGTTCAAGGCTTCTGTGGACGGCAGTGTTTATGGGAAGGATGTTGTGCTGTCAAGCCAGGCAGATGTCACCGGTGATGTCGTCGCTGAAAAAGATGTCATATTGGAATTCAGATCTTCGGTTGCCGGTGATATCTGTGCGTTGGAAGATATCACACTGGGCAGTAAAGCTCTGGTGGGCGGGGATATTCATGCACATGGAGATGTGACGGTCGGGTGGCAGTCTACCGTTACCGGTGATATTTTCGCCACTGGAGACGTCATCCTGGACTCGGATGCACAGGTCATAGGCAGTATTCATTCCGGAAAATCCATTATTGTCGGATGGAATTCCGTTGTTAAAGGGAATGTTTATGCCGGGGGCGCAGTGATTTTGGAGGGGCATGCCCTGATCATGGGCACTGTTTATGCCAAAAAACGGTGACGCTTGGATGGAAAGATACGGTCCAAGGTGATGTGATCACCGAAGGAGATATTGATTTAACTGCGGGAGACAATGTGATTGAAGGCAATGCCATTGCTTCAGGAAAAATTAGACTCGGAAGGAAAAGTGAGATTAAAGGGACGCTGTCTGAAGAAAATCCGGATCCCGGTGTGAAACCTCCATCGCCGCCAAAAGAGTGTCCGGGAGTAAAAATCCCTGAACTGTCCGAATTTTCAGCGGGGGCAATTGATATCTCCATCGGACGGAGACAGGATGAAAAAATTCTGCCCGGTGCGTATCACATTTTGTCGACAGGTGGAAAAACAGCCTCTATTTTACAAGAGAGTCTCCGGGTGAATGTCAATTTGTTTTCAACAAGATGATTTTGGGGTGGGATCTGGATCTTTATCTGGATCTTTCTCAATGTGCGGATGCGGATGGCGACCCCGCTGATATGACCATTTTCTCCGAGGATGGCATCTTTTTCATGGGTGCAATGAATATCTTTATCATGACAGAAGAGGGCAAACCTATTAAAATGAAGGATGCCGATCCCGAAATCGCCAAACGGATCTACTGGGAAACCCATGGCGATTTTTCCAGGGCAGTTTCAGTGACTGGTTCGGAACGGTTCTGGCAGAAAATAATATCTTTTTTATTCGGATAACATGATGTTGATCGGTGCTGCGGCTTCCGTGAAGGGCACGGTGGCAATGGGGCATTCCGCTGATGTGATATATATGCCGGCAAATTATGCCGTTGAAAACTGGTGACAGAAATTTTTTGTCCATGATGGAATACTATCAGGATATGGAAAATCGGAAGTGCTGCTATCAAACTGACCATGGGTGAAAATGAAATAAACATGTCAACGCTCACGACTGTCAGACAAGCACCCCGACCGGAAAAAAGAACCCCTGTATTGTGTAGACCGCAATGAAATGTCTGATAATTAATAAAGATTTCCCCAGAAGTGCCGAAAGCAAAACATGATGATGAAAGGCGGGCAGGCAGCCGTGAAACAGTGCCAGGATTGCGGTTTCACCATTGTGGAAATCATTTCCGTGCTGGTTATTGTGGGTATCCTCAGTATCCTGGCATTGCCTGATTTTTTTCAACATTCAGGAGCGGATTCGGCTCAAGATGGTGGACAATGCGATCATGGATCTCAACAGACGGGAGCATATGTTCTGGAGTACGCATTTCGGGTCAAGTGGCGATCACGATGACACGGCAATTTTCAATTCAGTGAATCCGGAAAATTTGGGTGCCAAATTTTTTTTGGTCTATGGGGCCCCATGAGTCCGACATCAGTACCATTGCGTTCGGCCCCGTGATCGTAGATGTGCGCAGGATTCCTTCCACCGCAGTTAATTCGGGATATTGGACCCGGGTGACCAGCGACTATTATGATTTTACGACCAATGCGCATAGCCCGGATGACTTCATCAAAGTCGACCGGCTGGCAAAGACAGATAAAGGCCTGGTGGTGTCCGGCGGTTCCGGGGGGTGGGCGGCAGCAACCGGATTTACATAGCGAATGGTTTCAGTGACGGGAATTATGCCGTTTCTACTACGGCACAACTTGATCCGGGGACCACTGGCGGTTATGGTGTTTTTTTGATGCAACGGTGGATGAGGCTGGGGTGGTGTCATCCGGATATATCCTTCAGTTTGACCGGGGGTATGGAAATGGAGAGCTGGTCATCCGGCCCTGGAGTGATAATTCCGAGGGAAATACCGTTTATCGCTTCAATGACAGGCGTGTTATTCCGGATAAAGATGTCGACCGGACTGGTGGTCCAGTGAGAAAGACATTCGGATGGAAGTGACGGACACCGGAAATGGCCAGAATACGCTGGCGGTTTACGTGGATAATCAATTGATGTTCAACGATTTTACGTTCGACGGCAATTCAGGCCAGACCTATACCGGTTTCAGGGGATGGCACCAGGATGACACCGCGTTTTCCAATCTGGATATTGCGCCATTGTGAATGGGTGAAACCAGGGGAAATCTCACGGCATGGCTGCTTTCATTTTCTGCTCATGGAATCCCTTGATAAACGTCTGGTTGACAAAAAAGACCGGGGTGGAATGGATGCCCAGTGACCGGATGGTGTACTCTTCAGCCTTGATTTCAGACAGAAACTGCTCGTTCAGATACGTTAACGCCTCTTCCGGGGTCTTGCCCCATGGATCTGCCTGGGCTGGAAATTTTTCCATGAATTGGAAAAGAATTTTCAAGGGATCCGGGGAAGTATCCAACATGGTATAGGTGAAATCAATGATATCAAACACCATGGATTTTCTGTGATACGCATCCGCCATGACCAGAGCTGCGGTTTCCGCGGACGGGCTTAACGGAAAATGGGCCAGGCGCAGGGTCTGGATCCGGTCCAGGTTCATCTTGATGAATTCCCATCCCCGTCGGCAGTGGGGGCAGAAGGGATCGGACACCACGATGACGGTGTGAGGACCAGTGCCCGTGTAGATGGGGTGGCCGAAATCGGCCGGTAAATCAGTGAACGCCACGGTCTGAAGCTGGTCCACCACATCTTTGACCGGGCTGGCGCCGGTGGCCAGTTCCTGAATTCCCCCGAACTGAAGGGTGCCGGTGTTATCCACCACCAGGGTAATGAATTCAGGAGAGAGGCCCGGCACCGGCGGGGTGATTTTGAGCTTGACGGCAAAAACGCTCAAAAAGGGGTTTGGACCGGGGATTTTTTTTTCGACGGTCACATGGTCGGACGTTATCTGCCGGAATCGTTCATCCTTGACACCCCGGGCCGTCCGGAGCCGCTGGGCAATGCCGGTTTCAGGGCCGCCTCATCCAGGGTTGGTGCCGCACGAGCCATGCCGGCCGGCGGCCGGTTTTGGGGTTCCGGGGACGAGGTGCCGGCAGTGGCGGTGTCCGGAAAAAGCACAGGACCGGTATCCAGAAAACAGCGGCAGCCAAAAAAACGCAGCCTGTTTCAGCAAAAGAGTCTGGAAATCAGCTTGGGCAAGACCCGGAATAAAACAGGAATCCGGAGTTCGGGAATGGCTGCAAAAAATCATGGTCGGGTCACCTTATTGAATTCGGCAAATCTGGCCGGAAAGATGTTCAAGACCGTATAGGTCAGATCAAAGGTCTGGGTTTCCCCGGCATCCACAAGGATATCGAACCTCAGGGTTTCATGGTCTTCAAGGGTATAGGCATGTCCCATGTTTACCGGTTCCCAGTGGCCCGGAATCCGGTCGATGAGCCGGATGTCGGCGGACGTGTCACCGGTGTTTTTCAGAATGAACCGGTCCGTGATGGTCTGGTCAAAAACTTGAATCACGCCCTTGTCATTGCGCCGGATTCCGGTTTTTTCGCTTTTCATACGCCGTTTGGTGATGACAAGATCCCGGCTGCACCCGGCTTTAAGGAAAAACGTATCGCCTCCGGGAAGGAAAGGCAGGATGTCTTCCCCGGTAAATAGCTGATGGCCCCGGGAATCTTCCAGAAAAAGTCTAACTTTGCCGCCCCGTAGGTCCCGGTCGTTTCCGGACAGATCCTCCGGAAGGCCGAGCTGGTACCCAAACGGGACCCCAGCGTATGAATCCATGTTTTCCGGATCATGGGGCATGGTCTGTCCATCCCAGTGAAACCGTTTTGTGATCTGCGTATCGCCGGAAACGGAAAACGGAAACTGCCTGATTTCCTGGTCAAGAATCTGTGTGGCAAATGCTGTGTCCGGGTCCAGCCACACCCTAGCCAACGGATAGGTCTGTCCGGAAAAATTTCTCAAAGCCAGTTCCGCATCCAGGTTCAGATCTGTTTCACGGGCATTTACCGTTGCAGTATAGGTGACCAGACTGTCCAGGCCGATAGTCAGATAGGAGATGACCACGGGAACGGCCCCGGTCTTTTGGCACTCGATCTCCCAGATAAGACTGCTGCCATCCGGGGAATGGTTGTGGAAGCACCTGTACCGATTCGGGTCCTCCAGAGGGTGAACAGCACGGTGTCGGGTCCAGCGACATACCGGACCAGGAAAAGCCACTGGTGGATACCTTTGTCCAGGGAGAGGTGATGATATTCCTGAACAAGGGGATTCCCTTTGTCCGGCAGGCGGATCTGCACGGCTTCAGCCTGCGGCATAATTCCCATGCGGGTGTCGGCTGACAATGGATCCGGCAAGGCAGCGCCGGCGGTCAGCAGTGATAAATGATCAGGATGCGGACGGCCATTTTCTGTCTCCTTGGTGGGTGGTAAGAGTGTATTTAATGGTTTTTTTACTTCCAGGAGGTACTGTGACTGTGAATCGGAACCGTTGCTGGTCGATTTTCTCGAATTCATCCTGCCCAGACAGGTCAGAGAGTGTGAAGTGACTGTCAGCCACGGTTCTGAAAATATCAATTTGGGCCGGGTGATCGGAAAAATTGACCAGATGGATGGCCATGGTCTTGACCTCGTCAAACCCGGACAGGTTGTTCTGTTCGTCAAAGGCCAGACGGGTTTTGGCATAGGCCATGATCCGGGGGTCACGGGTGATTCGGGAGGCCGTTCCCAGGCGGAGTGGGTGGTGTTTGCCGGCAGGAATGTAATCAATGGTGTCTGTTCCGGCAAAGATCATGCCACCTTGGGAATCAATGGCTTGAAACATCTGGACCCTGCCGCCGGGAAGGGGAAGCGATCCCAGGCCGGATTCAGCATCGTTGGTAAAGGAAACCATGCGGATTACTGCATCGCCGAACCGCTCGGTATCATACATATACCGGGTCTCCACCGGCACGGATCCGGCCTTCATAAAGGTCAATTGGTCAGACCAGCCGTCAGACAGGGTTTTTTCCCCGTCAAGGGTGTACACGACATAATCGGATGCCCGGTTTTTTTCCATGGGCTCAGGCGAAGGGGAGCCGCCCATGAATTGCAGGGGCATAGCAGAGGCCGATTCCATGAGCGTTTTTCCCCGGGCCATCATGTCCTGGTATCCGGATTCATCTGCCGGCGCGTCCGGCCGGCCATGGGGATGGGCCTGGTCTGCCAGATTCGCAATACGGTCCAGCAGGTGGATCTTTCCCGTCACCAGAGAGACGGCGGCATCCGGATAATCCGTGCCGGACCGGTTGTTTATCCGGACCTGGCCGGTCCACTGCATCTGGGTCCGGTCAGGGGACAAGATGGCCGTATACCGTGGCTGCCAGGAAATGCCGGAGGTGAAGTAACGGATCACCACTTCTGCTTGGCAAGGGCCTTTTGCATTGATATACCAGATAGTCTGATTTTTTCCCTGGGTCGGGAAACGGATTTGCCTGATTTCCAGGGGAAGGTCTGGATCGGATATGTCCAAAGACAGGGATGTGGGATCGATGCGGGTCCGGCCCAGGAAACCGGACCGGGTCATGCCTTTGGCAAAATGCAGGACCCGGGTGTCTTTGATCATGGTCAGATCCGCGCTGTTGTAAATATAGGTCTGGATCCGGCGGGTCGGTGTCAGCACGGCCGTATCAATGCGGGCCATGGCCGGCAGGGGGCCTGTCAGAAAAAGCAGGCGAGAAAAAAATTAGGCATCTTAAATAGGTTGTCATGTCGGAACCTCCGGTAACAAAGGGTGTTTGCTGATTAAAATATCATACTGGTGAAAAAAGCCAAGGCATTTATCCGTGGATTTTGGTATATTTAAAATTTGAAAAACCGATAATCTGAAATGAGAACTCGATATCTGTGCTTCGTCTGGTAAAAAGCAACCGCATGGAACTCCTGATTCAGGCCCTGGCAGAGGTGACCGATAAGTGCCCGCAGGACCCGTTTGTCCCGGAATGGATCTGTATCCAGTCCCGGGGGATGAAACAGTGGATTTCCCTGGAACTGGCAAAAATCAGGGGCATCAGCGCCCGGCTGAATTTTTTGTTTCCCGGGGACCTGATTCAGCATTTCCTGGAACAGCAGCACCCGGATCGGAGGGTTCTGGATATGGATGCCCTGGTTTGGGCGGTGTATGCCCGGCTGGACGACTATCCGCCGGGCCCGCACCTGGCGCCGCTGGCCTCTTATTATGAAACCGATGCCACAGGCAGAAAACAGATGCAGCTGGCCAGGCAGATTGCCGGGGTTCTGGACGATTACCAGGTGTACCGACCGGACATGCTGTTGAACTGGGAAAAAAGTGGCCCCCAGCAGCATCCGGAAAACCCCACGGAAATCTGGCAGTCCTGGCTGTGGCGCAAAATCGTGTCCACGTCCCGGACAACATCCCTGCCTTTGGTGATGAAAGATTTGGTCGCGGCGGCCGCAAAAATACACTGCCAGACCTGCCCTGCCGGATCAGTCTGTTCGGGCTGTCGTCTTTGCCACCCTTGTTTCTGTCCGTGTTTTCAGCACTGGACACAGAGGTGTTTCTATTTCTTCTGACCCCGTCCGACCAGTATTTTTTTGATATGGTTTCACCGGGCCAAATGGACCGGATCTCACTGAAAAAAGGAAATGGCGCGGCAATGGATACTGAAGAAGACCACTGGGAAATCGGCCATCCCCTGCTGACGTCGCTGGGCAGGTCCAGCCGTCAATTCCAGGCGTTTCTGGAAACCGAAGCATACCTGGAACCGTTTTCGGACCTGTTCGTGGATCCGGCTGCAGCCCCGTCAGCGGACCTGGGTGCCGGCTCGGAGGCTGGGACCGCCGCAGGCAGCTTCGCTGTCATTTCCACTGACATCAATGATGATGCCACGGCTGACTATGCCGCCAACATGGCTGATGCAGATGCCAATGCCGGATCCGTGACCCTGCTTTCCCGGATTCAGTCCGACATACTGAATTTGACGTTCCGGCAGCCTGGCCGGGATGCGCCACCGCTGCCCGTTGATCCGAGAGACACGTCCGTCTGCGTCCACGTGTGCCATTCTCCCATGCGGGAGGCCCAGGTGGTCAAAGACCTGCTGCTGGATACCTTTGCCGGGGACCTGGAAACCGCTCCTCATGACGTCATTGTCATGATGCCGGATATCGAGGCGTATGCCCCGTATATCCAAGCCGTGTTTTCCCGGACACCTGCCATCCCTTTTTCCATTTCCGACCGTCCGCACAAAACCGAATCCTTGACCATTGAGGCGTTTTTCAAAATCCTGGACTTTGGCAGGCTCCCGGCTGGAGCAGTCCCGGGTGATGGACCTGCTGCTGAATCCGGCCATTGCGGAAACCTTTGACATTCCTTCGGCGGAGATCAGGGAATTGACCGGGATGATCCGCCGTTCCGGTATTCTCTGGGGAATGGATCCGGACCACCGCCAGGCCCTCACAGGCAAGGCATTCAAAGAAAATACCTGGCAGTTCGGTTTTGAACGTCTGTTCATGGGGATGGCCATGCCGGCAGGCACGGAATTATTGGTAAACCAGGTGCGGCCCTGTCCGTTTGTAGAAGGCACGGATGCCGGAATTCTGGGGCGGTTCGCTCACTTCTGCCACACCTTGTTTTCGCACCTGAACGCCATGGGCGGCCGTCATACACCGGAACAGTGGGAGCGGCGGTTCACGGCCTTGATCCAGGAAATGATCACCCTGACCCCGGCCCGGGAACCGGATATCCGGTTTCTTTTCCAGGTATGCCATGACCTGACCCGGCTGCGGACGCTGCCGGGTTTGCCAGGACCATCGGATTTCCGGCGGCCCGGGACCTGGTGGAGTCCAAACTGGACCAGACCGTTTCCCGGGGCGGTTTCATGACAGGGGCGTGACTTTTTGCAACCTGGTGCCTATGCGCAGCATCCCGTTTAAAGTGGTGGCCTGATGGGAATGGATGAGACTGCATTTCCCAGGAAAGTGTTTCCCCGCAGTTTCGATCTCATGGCAAAAGATCCCCGGCCCGGGGACAAAAACCTGCGGGAAGAAGATCGGACCCTGTTTTTGGAAACCCTGCTGTCGGCCCGCAATCGCCTGATCATCACTTATACCGGCATGGACATCAAGGATAATACGCCGCTGCCTTGTTCCGGGGTGGTGAGTGAGTTGGCGGATGTGGTGAAGGCAGGGTTTGTGTTTTCTTCAGGGCACCAGTGGTGGATCACCCACCGCCTCCACCCGTTTGATCCGGCCTATTTCGATGACACCCCGGCCCTGTTTTCCTATTCACAGGAGCATTGTCAGATTGCCCGGTCCCGGGCCGGACAAGGCCGGACCGGTCTATTACCAGATGTTACCGATCTGGTAACATCTGACACCAGCCCGGTGTCATCTGGAACAGATACAGGGTTTTCCGGTATCGCCACAGGAACATCATCGGTAAAAGATGCCGGTGTTCCTGAAACGATTTCCCTGACATCACTTGGCCGGTTTTTCACCCGGCCCCTGACCGTGTTTTATCAGACCTGTCCTGAGATGGTGTTTCCCGAATTGGAAGAACCGCTGCCGGACCGGGAACCGTTTCTGGTGACCGGACTGGACCGGTATGCGCTGGGATCCTGGATCCTGGAAAAGAGGTACCGGAATCCGGATATCTGCTGGCCCGGGCCGGAGGATGCCTGCCGCTGGGAAACCAGGGCCGCCTGGCATGGCAGGAACTGGTGCATGCGGCCCGGCCTATTCTGACTCTGACCCGGAAATGGGTGCCGGATACATCCTGTGAACCGGTATCCGTGGACCTGGATTTGCCGGGATCCGGATTCGGGGGACGGGTGGGGGATTTGTATGCCGTGGAGGGACCATGGTCCGATGCGTGACCGATTTCGGCCGGGTTCATGCCAAACGTCTGATTCAAAACTGGATTCTCCATCTGGCAGTGACCATGATGATGCCTGATATTCCTGTGACCACCCGGATCATCGGGACAGATCCGTTCCGGCCCAATACAGCAGGGATGCAGGTGTTCACACCCGTGGGAGATGCGGCCCGGACCTGTTTGGAGGATCTGGCGGCTTTGTATGTATACGGCCTGAAGCAACCCTGGCCCTTTTTCCCGAGACCGGACTGTTGCTGGCCCGGTCCCTGGCGGAAGACCTGTATGAACTGGAAGATAACGCTGTAACCCGTGCCATGAAAAAAGCCCGGCCCGGGTGGTTCAATGTCCATTCCGGCACCGGGGAGAAAACCGACCGGTATGCTGCTGTCTGGCTGGCCGGTCAGCCGGATCCCTTTGACACGCCGGCACATTTGCTGGCTCAGGAATCGTGGTACATGCCTTGTCCGTGTTCAAACCGCTTCTCGCCCATTTGGAGACCCGGTCATGAAGCCATTGAACCCTTTTGGTCTCGACCTTCAGCAGACCACGCTCATCGAGGCCAGTGCCGGTACGGGCAAAACTTATACCATCGCCACGCTGGTGGTCCGGCTCATTGCCGCAGGATATCCCATTGAATCCATCCTTGTGGTGACATTCACCGAGGCGGCTGCTGCGGAACTCAAACTGCGGATTCGGGACCGGCTGTCCCGGGTTCTGGCCGGTATGACGTTGAAGGCTGGCGCATCGGCCGATGATTTGCCTTCTGAAGAACCGCCGGACGAGCTGGTGTCGTTCATGGCGGCCCAGCCGGACCCGGATCAGGTCCGAAGGCGAATCCGGGTGGCGTTGACCGGGTTCGACCAGGCCGCTATCATGACCATCCATGCCTTTTGTCTTCAGACGTCGACGGCCCACGCCTTTGAGACCGGAACCGCCTTTGACATGGAACTGATCAAGGATAGCGCCGGGTTTTACCGCCAGGTGTGCATGGATTATTTTATGACCCGGATCAATGACCTGGACCCCCTGATGCTCCGGTTCCTGGCAAAAAGAACCTGACTCCAGACACCTTGGGCCGGCACATGGCACCGGTGGTATCTCGCCCCGGCGTGATCCTGCTACCGGAAGATCCCGGATTCACGGATGTGTGTGATGCGTATCGAAACGCCACCGCCGCTGTTCACGACTGGCTTGACCACCATACTCAGGACATCATCGATGTGATCCGGTCCGATCCCGGCCTGGATAAACGCAGCTACTCCGCCAAAAATGTTCCCAGATGGCTGGAAACGGCCCGCCAGACTCTTGAGGAGCAAGGGGAAAACACCCTGTTTGTGATGACCGAAAAAGGAGATTCCCTCTACCGGTTTTCCTGCACCTGCCTGGCACGGAAAACAAAATCCGGTGCCAGGTGTCCGGTCCATCCGTTTTTGATGCCTGCCAAACCCTGGTGGAACTGTATCAGGGTTTGGAAGCCAATGTAATGGCCATTTTTCATGGGTTTCCCCGGTTTTACGATCAGGCCTTGGCCGAATTGAAACAGCATCAGGGGCAGTGTTTTTTGATGACCTGGTGCATGACTTGGCCCGGGCATTGACCAGCGGTTCCGGCCGCAAGATGCTGATTCAAGCGGTCCGGGATCAGTATGAAGCCTGTCTCATTGATGAATTTCAGGACACGGACCCGGCCCAGTACCGGATTTTCGCCACCCTGTTTGCCCGTGCCCGCTCCCGGTTCGGCGGGTGCCGGCCTTTTTTATGATCGGGGATCCCAAGCAGGCCATATACGGGTTCCGGGGCGGTGATATCTTTGCCTACCTCACGGCAAGCCAGGAGAGTGACCAGCAGTTTACTCTGGACAGAAATTTCCGGTCTTCGCCGCTTCTGGTGCAGGCGGTCAACGATCTGTTTGCAGCCGATCCCCATCCTTTTGTATTCAAACAAATCCCGTTTTACCGGGTGGGCACTCCGGACTCAGCCGTCCATGGCATTGAAGACGACACCGGGCCGGTGGCTCCGTTGCAGTTTGATTTTCTTCCCCGGGTTACCCTGGAACCGGATTCATCCGAATATATGACAAAGGAGGCAGCCCGCCGGCTGATTCCGGATATCGTGGCTAAAGCCGTGCTTTGCGATATGACCGCCGGTTATACCCGGGTGGACAGACACGGGGTCAAAGCCTCCATCGATTTCAAGGACATGGCCGTGCTGGTGCGCACAACCTGGAGGCCAAAGATATTCAGGCGGCATTGTCCAACGCAATGATTCCCTGTTATCTGTCCAAAACCGGATCCGTTTTTGACGCGCCCCAGGCCATGGAACTCCATGACCTGTTATGGGCCGTGTTCCGGCCGGATCATCCAGGGTTTGTCAAGGCGGCCCTGAACGCTTCCGTGTTCGGGTTTAATCCGGATGACCTGGCCGGGTTGTCCCAGACCGAAATCTGGCAGTGGCAGGACCGGTTCAGGCACTGGAAACATCTCTGGGAATCCCGGGGGTTCATTGCCATGATCCAGGACCTGCTCCATTGCCCAGAAGGGCTTCTGGATCCGGCTTCCGAAATGGATGACCGGGGATTGACCAATTTTTACCACCTGGTGGAGCTGATTTCCCAAACCGCTTTGAACCGGCATCTGTCTTTGTTTTACCTGCTCAAATGGTACCAGGCCCAGCTGTTTGTCGACACCCGGGAGGAGACTGAGGATGAGCTGCGCCTGGAAAGCGACCGTAATGCCGTGGCCATTGTGACCATCCATAAAAGCAAGGGCCTGGAATACCCGGTTGTGTATCTGCCCTATCTCTGGTCCGGCTCCCGGCCGAAGACCGGGGAACCGGTTCTGTTCCATGACCCGGACAACCATTTCCGGCTCTGCCAGGACCTGCGGGGACAGGGGTATCAGGGCCCGGACACGCAAGGCATGGACCGGTCCGCAGACCAGCACCGGACAGAGGATTTGCGGAACAGCGCCGGCTGCTGTATGTGGCGGTCACCCGGGCATCGGCCTTGTGCCGGATTGTCTGGGCCGGGATCCGCGGTGTGGCGGAATCAGCTCTGGGCCGCCTGATTCATCCGCAAGGATGTGACACGGACGACAGCATGATCCGGAACCTGAACGCCTTGGCTGGCAAGGGGAATCACATCCAGGTGAACCTGCTGGACCTGGCCGGACCGGTCCCGGCCCTGTCCGGAACGAATGAGATGCTGCCCCCACTGTCGGCCCGGTCCCTGGCCCGGCCGGTTCAGCCGTTATTCCAGGTCACCAGCTTTAGCACGCTGGTGAAAGGGCATCCAGACAAAGCAACCGAATCGGATCTGTCCGGCGGCAGCCGCGATGAATGGGTGGCCCGGGACATGTCAATGGATTCTGATGCAGACATGGCCTTAACGACTTCTGACCGGGAAAGGAGAGAAATCCGGCTTCAGGGATTCCCCAAAGGGGCCGGGGCCGGGGATTTTTTTTCATGCCGTGCTGGAACACATGGATTTTCAATGGGATACCGGCGGCTGTGTCCGCGTGTGTGTCCGAGTATCTGCACCGGTTTGGGTTTTCCGGCGACCGGTTTTCCGGCCCGGTTACCGCAGCCGTCCAGGAGGTGGTGACCACGCCTTTGTCAGCAGGTGGGAGCACGTTCTGTCTCAATGAGATTGCCCTGTCCGACCGGATGACAGAAGCGGAGTTCTTTTTGACGGGACCCGGGGCAATGGATTCCATCCTGGGGATCTGTTTGCCAAAACAACCCGGTGGAAATCGTATGCCCGCACCCTGCAGGAACTGAGCCCGAACCGGTTGTCCGGATTCATCAAAGGATTCATCGATCTGGTGGTGCGGTATAGAGGAAAATACTATCTGGTGGATTACAAATCCAATTTTCTGGGAGACTTCTATGAGGACTATCATGTGTCCGTCATGGCAAGTGCCATGGAATCCAACCATTATGTACTGCAATACCACATCTACACCAGAGCCCTGCACCGGTATCTGTCGTGGCGCATGAAACAGTATGATCCGGAAGCGGATTTCGGCGGGGTCCTGTACCTGTTCATCCGGGGAATGCACCCGGATCATCCCGGGGCCGGGGTGTTTTTTGACCGGCCTATCGTCGTTTTCTGAACCAGGTCTTTTTGTGGTGGGTGACCAGCGGGGCCACGGGGATGGGTTTTTCCTTGAAAAGCGAGATCACCATCAGCCCGGAAAAGATCAGTAAAGCCCCGATCCCGGTGACAGGTGTGAACACCTCATTGAGCAGCAGGATCCCAGCAGACATCCGGTCAACGGTTCCACCAGCATCAAGAGCGCTGTCATGGACACCGGCACCACGGACAGACCCCTGGCCAGCAGCAGATAGGCTGCGGCTGTGGCCACCAGTCCGAGATACAGGACCACGGTCATGCCGTGCATGGTCATCACCGGGGAAAAATCCTCGAACAGCAGCAGCCGGGGAAGAACCATCAGCGCGCCCACGCACAGAATCACAGAGATTCCCAGTATGGGCGAATGATCCGCCACCACGGCCCTGCTGCCCACCAGAGACACGGCATATCCAAACCCGGCGCCAAGGGCCAGCAGAATGCCGACAGTGTCCACCTGCACTTCGCTGCCGGCCACGGACAGGAGTATACACCCGGAAATGGCCAGAAGCGATGCGATCAGCCAGATTCGTGTCAGCGGTTCTTTTTTGAAACACCGCGCTTAAAAGCCCGGAAATCACCGGCGCCATACAGATGGCCACAATGGTGCCCAATGCCACCCCGGTTCTGGCCACGGCTTCAAAAAAACACAGCTGGAACATCACGATGCCGGACGCGGCCACAATGGTGGGAATGACAGGGGGACGAAACGTGGCCAGCCGGATGTGGCTGAAGATCAGAGCCATCAAAAGCAGGCCGGCCGCCGATGATCAGGCGCAGTGACCCGATGGTGGTGCCGGAGATGCCGGCCGGAGCCAGGGCCTGGGAGGTGCCGGTGGTGCCGAAGAGCACCGCTGCAAAGATCACCAGGGCGAATCCCTTGTACAGGTCTTGCTTGTCCATCATTTGAACCGGTCGTCAGACCGCCTTTGTGCGACATCCTTTTCACTGGCCTGCATCCACCCGGACTGGCTGTCTGCCACTGCGTCGAATTTTTCTATGTAGGGCTTGATGTCCAGCAGCGGGGTGTTGTCAAGCACGTCGATGTCCAGAATATGCAGCAGGTTTCCCTCGATTCTTTCCAGCCGGACAATAGAAATCCCGATGTGGTTGGGCCTCAGCGGTGACCGGGTGGCATACACGCCCCTGGGCTGCGTATCCATGAAAGGGACCACACTCAGCTCTGTACGCGTGGCCTTGTGAAAGGAATAGATCAGGTAGATGTGGCTGAACCCGTCCAGATCTTTGAGACCCGGGCTATACACGTCATCCACCAGGACCTGCCCTTTGGTGCCGGCCGCTCCTTTGGGCTGAATCGGCATGTCTTCGATCTGTTTGAACGGGAAAAATTTTCCGATGGGTCGGATGGGATGCATGGTCACCTGTTTCGGATCTGGTGGGTTACAGTTCCGCATTTTCAAGGGCGAACGCCCAATTGATTCTTTTGTCAAGCACGGCTTCGACATAAACCTTGCGCTGGTTCTGATAATCCAGGTAGTACGCATGTTCCCATACGTCGATGGTGAGCAGCGGAACCATGCCCATGGTAAGCGGTGTTTCGGCATTGACGGTGTTCAAGGCTTTCAGGGTGCCGTTTTCCAGAACAAGCCATGCCCACCCGCTGCCGAACTGGGAAGTGGCAGCAGCCAGCAAAGCCTGTCTGCATGCATCCACACTGCCGAAATCATCATCCATTTTGCGTTTCAAAGCAGATGGCGGCTCCCCGCCGCCTTTGGGGCTGAGGCTTTGCCAGTAGAAGGTGTGATTCCAGACCTGGGCCGCATTGTTGAAAAGTGCGGTGTGGTCCGGGTTGGCAGAACTGCGGGTGACGATCTCCTCCAGGGTCAGATCCGCATACGAAGTCCCGGTGATCAGTCGGTTCAGGTTATTCACATATCCCTGGTGGTGTTTGCCGTAGTGAAACGACAGGGTCCTGGCGGTGATTACAGGAGCCAGTTCCGTATCGGCATAGGGCAACGCCGGCAGCTTATGGGAAGATGATGCAGCCGCTGCGGTCCGGGGCAGTCCGGCCATGGCAAAGGAGATGGCAGCGCCGGTCGAAACGGCCAGAAAGGTGCGGCGATCCATGGGATGCGTGTGCCGGTCTTTTGGGTCAAAAGATGTCATAGAAATTCCCTCCATTTACTTCTGATGATGACTGATTGACAGCTTATGATACCATTCAGATGCATGAATGGACAAGCAGTTTCTTTTATGTTTTGATTGACAGGGCAAAACCGGATTGCGTATGCTGGTCTCCAGAACAGTGAAAAGAACCTGTGTCATATCTAAAGGTGGTATGAAGCAAACCTCGATATTTAAATTGCCAACCTTTTCCCTAACCAGACAGGGCAACCTTCGTCAAGTGGGATTTGAGCTGGAATTCATCGGGCTGGACCTTGATCAGGTGGCTCGGGCATGATCCCTGTTCTGCTGCTGTTCGGGTCCGCGTTTCTGGCAGCTACCATCCTGCCGTTTTATTCCGAGGTGCTGCTGTTCACCCTGTTGCGCAAGGGCCATGATCCACATCTTCTGTTCTGGGTGGCCACCACCGGCAATACCCTGGGATCTGTGGTGAACTGGTGGCTGGGGCGGTACCTGCTTCGGTTCCAGCACCGGGCCTGGTTTTATTTCAGTCCGACCCAGATCGCACGGGCCCAGGCCTGGTTTCAGCGGCACGGCATCTGGACCCTGCTGCTGGCCTGGCTGCCGATTGGAGGAGACCCGCTGACTCTGGTGGCAGGCATTATGAATGTCCGCCTGAGCATATTCGTTTTTTTGGTGGGTGTCGGAAAAGGACTTCGGTACGTGGCGGTAATCTGGTTCAGTGTCTGGTGCTAGCTTCTTGTGAATGGATTTTCTGGATACATGTCCTGCCGATCACCATGTAAATTAAAACCGACCCTAGAATGACGACTCCGAACATCCCTCCGTTCCGGGTTTTCAGTACAAAGGCGATGATCACGACGATGGCGGCGCTGATGGTATAAAACAAGGGTTTGGGAACCTGTTTCATAATTAAACGTCCCAGATGGGCAAACCGGAGGGTGCTGACCATCAGGCAGGTGGTCAAAATCACCACGGGCCAGACATACTGAGAAGGGACCAGCAGAATGGCACCCAGCAACAGCAGTGCCCCGGCCGGGCAGGGCAGGCCGTTGAACACCCCCGGCGGCAGATCGGTGCGTTTTTTGTCCACAAACAGAAATCGGATGAGCCGGTATGCCACGCCTAAGATGTAGATCAATGCGAACACCCATGCCCAAAAGGATTGGCCAATTTTTAGCAGCATATAGGCCGGCGCCACTCCGAAGCTGACAAAATCCGCAATATCATCCAGATAAGGACCGTATTTGGTGCCTCCGTGTTTTTCCGCCATACGTCCGTCAAACAGGTCAAACAGCTGCCCATGATAATGATGATGATGGCCGGCCGAAAATCCGTGATAGGTCAGTACTAGACTGATTATTCCACAAAAGAAATTGAGCATGGAAAGAATATCCGCATACAGTCGGTTGGGTATGAATTTAAATACAATGGAGGCGCCTGAAAGAATCACGCAGGCCAGCAGAATCTGGTTGCCGATGTGGATGATATGGGGGTTGGCATCCACCAGGGCGCAGAAAATCACCAGCGCAAAACAGATGATGGCTTTGATTTTGCCAAAATTGTTGGCTGCGACCGATGTCTTCATCAGGGATAACAGCCTGCGGGCCGCAAACTGGCCGAACAATTCAATGCCCACCAGGATCCATACCAGTTTCTCGGAAATGATTCCGGTATAGGCAAATCCCAGCAGCGGAGGAAGATACGTCAGTTTGTCGCACAGCGGATCCAGCCATTCCCCTAGTTTGGACACCAGGTTGCATCCCCTGGCCACCAGCCCGTCCCACGCCGTCGAGAATGGCAGCAAAAGTGAAGATGATGATGGCGCCCGATTGATATTTTGTCCAGAAGTACAGGACGAAACCGGCAATAGCCAGGCCGGTCCGCCAGTAACAGATGGCATTGGGGTGCAGCAGCCATTGATGGGTTTGGACATACCGCTGCAGGCGGTTTTTTTCAGCATCCAGGCAAACCAGTAGTAAAAGCCAGTCCCGATTCCGGCAGCGGCGCATATGACCAAAAATCGTTCCATAAGGGGTATTATCCTGTTATCTGCAGTGTTAACAAAGGCAGATTGTTTTTATCAGATTCCGCATAGGATTGCAATGAATGGATACCCCTTTGAAAAGGGGGTGCCATGTCAGTATCAAAGTTTGATCAGCCTCAACGTCCCCCACAACCCGATCCGCGTATCCTTGATGATTACCAGGCCCTGAACCCCGGAAATCTGCTGGCCCGGCCCTCAGGGTGGGGGAAATGTCATCGCAGGTCTTCACCAGATTGGCCAAACCCGTGGCGGCGGCATCCGCCAGCATACAGGATCGGGCCATGACCATGACGGCATCGGCTTTGCCAAAACTCTGGGAATGTCCAAATGTGCCAGAAGAGGTGCAGATGCCGAAGGCCTTCGGTTGCCGGGGGATTTGTATGCCGGTGGTCAGGCTGAACGGCGAGGTGGCGGCAAAAATCGTCAGCACCGTGTCGGTGCGGGAATGGATAAAGATGTCGCCCCCGTTTTCCACCACCACTTCCGCAGATAAGGATTGCAGGTGCCGGCCGGTATATTCCGCCACGGCCCCTGCCACAGCCGCCATAGGGCCCACCTGTGCAGCCCGGGAAGCCCTGGCCATGTCCCGGATGATGGGTGGCGCGGTACCGGGCACCGCCATCGGCGAAAGTGTGGTTTTGAATTCAGGATCTTGCGCAATATAGGCTTCAATCTGCTTCCGGCAGCGATTCACGGCCTGAAGAGCCGGGCCGGACAGGTCCGTATCCGCCTGAATATGCAGATTGGTTTCCTGTACCGTGATTTCAAAGGCGGTCAGGCCCTGTTTGTGGTGCTGCCGACGGTAGATCCGGCGGTTGTCAAACATGATCCACCGGGTGGGGGCGCAACTCCGCCGGCGCCTGGCGGATAAAATAGGAATCGGTCATGCCGGCGATGAAATCCCGGACGATCTGAGCAAAAGAATGGGTGTTTTGATAGGTGTCGGACATGCCGGCCAGGAACCGAGTGAAAATGACGGAAGACCGGTTGTCCTTTTCCAGGTCGGTCAGGTACTGGTGAAACAGAAGGTCATAGATGGCTTCAACCGTTCCCAGGTGCCGCTTGATGGCCGGATTTCTGTATATATGGCTGTAATTGAACGCCTTGAGGGTTTCCAGCGCATCTGAAAAGTCATCCGAGAATCCGACGAACGGCTGGTCCAGGCTTTCGGCAATCAGGTCGGTCACCAGGTTGAACACAATGGTGCCGTTGGTGGTCCCCAGAAGGTGGCGGCAGGGTTCCGGAATCTGCTCCCGGGTGATGAGTCCCAGGCGGATCCCGTCTTCCAGGTCCCGGCCGATGTAGCTGATGGTGTCTGCCATACGCACCACGCACCCTTCCAAAGTCATGGGAGAATATCCGGTCTGTTCGGTCTTGAAAAAGGTCTTAATCATGTCGTCCAGATCGTTAAACGTGCGGGGTCCATGGGGAGAGAGCCGTCTTACATGAGATTCGCCGTCATGGCATAGAATTGCATCCAGGGTCTGAAGACTCAAATTCCATCCGGCGCCGTGGCGTTCAATTTTGTCCAGAAATTGGATGCTCTGGACATTGTGGTGATAATATCCGGCCTGATGTGTGCGGGTGAGCCGGGACAGAAACCGCTCGCCGTCATGGCCGAACGGAGGATGGCCGATGTCATGGCCTAAAGCCGCTGCTTCGATCAGGTCCTGGTTGAGGCCGAGATACCGGCCGATGGTCCGGGCCACCCGGGACAGCAGTTGTACGTGCAACACCCGGTGTGTGAGATGATCATTTCGGATCAGTGAAAACACCTGTGTTTTGTCAATGTACCGGGTGAAAGCCATGGAATTGAGAATCCGGTCGGCATCCTGGCTGAACGCCTGGCGGTATTCATTGCGGGAACGGTTTTCCTGATGCCGCCGCACCGCATGGCTGGAAAGACAGGCCAGGGACCGCAGGGCATTCTGTTCCATGGAATTCAGAAGCGGCTGCAGGTCCCTGATTTTTTCAGGCGGTCATTCAAGGCGGTCCTGATTGGTCAAAGGGGATTACAATTGTTTGGTGATATTGTCCACCACCGTCAAAAATGCTTTGGTGAAGGGGGTTTCCTTGTCCTGGAACATGATGGGAACCCCCTGATCCCCGGAAGCGACCACCCCGGTATCGAACGGGATGGATCCCAGAAAGGTCAGGCCCTGTTCTCTGGCAGTTTTTTCTCCTCCGCCATGGCTTGAACAGATCAACGGGTTCACCGCAATGGGGGCAATTGAAAGCGGACATGTTTTCCACGATGCCTAATGTTTTGAGTTTCACGGTTTTGCAGAATGAGATGGATTTGCGGATATCGGCCAGGGCCACTTCCTGGGGGGTGGTCACGATCACCCCCATGGCGTCGGGAATGGTTTGTACCACGGTCAGGGGTTCATCCCCGGTGCCAGGAGGGGCGTCAATGACCAGAAAATCCAGTTTCCCCCAATCCACCATGCCGACAAACTGCTGAATCATGCCTGCTTTGGCCGGTCCCCGCCAGATGATGGCCTGGTCTTTGTCCTGCATCAGGGCCTGGACCGATACCACCTTGAGGTTGTCGTTCACCTGTTTGGGAATCAAACGCCGCTGGTCCGGCGTGATATCCAGCAGTTCGGTCATTCCCAGCATCTGGGCGATGGAAGGGCCATGGACATCCACATCCATGAGACCGGTCTTGTATCCCTTTTTGGACAAGACGGCGGCCAGGTTGGCGGACACGCTGCTCTTACCCACGCCGCCCTTGCCGGACAGCACAAATATCTTATGTTTTGATTTTAGCCAGATTGTCTTTGATCATAGCCTGCTGTTCCTGCTGTTTTCTGGCCATTTCATTGTTCTGGGACGGACATCCCTGGGATTTCTGGGCGTTGTCTACACTGTCGTGAATCATTTATTTTGTGCTCCTTATTAGAGGTCAGTGGTTTGAAATCAACACCTATTATTGTCATGATCCAAAGGGTGTCAACTGGAAAACCGATTCTTTGACCGGGATATCGGACCAGAATCGCGAAATGGTCATCCGAACCTGCCGGTCCCGGCCGTCGGCAATGGTAAGATCCACTGGTATCAGACGACTGTCTATTACATCAAACGCATGATACTTTATCTCGTAGCGGATTTTGTTCTGCCTGTTTTGAGACGTAGCGTTTTAAGCGGTTGATCCGGAGCCTGGATCAGTTCCTGGAATTGTGAGGCAAATCGCCCGGTTAGCTGAATCCGGTTGATATCTTGAGGGGAGAACCAGGCATGGTGGAACGGCTGAACTGGAATCTGGCCGGAAAGCAGGCAGATGAGATCGGACAGTTTCAATGGAACACCGGTATAGGGCTCCAGGTCCGGATCACTGGATGCCGTGGTGTGGGGCCGGTGCCGGCCGGTGTGAGAAATAAAAATGACCTGGCTGCCGTCTGCGATAACGGTTTCCACGGGACTGGCCAAAGCGGTAAACGTGAGGCGGAGTCGGTCTGGGGTCTGGACGGCCCAGGCCATCTGAAAGGTCTGGCTGCCGTTGGCTGTTTCCAGCCGCAGATGGGCCAGGCCTTTGCTGGTAGCGATATCTCGGTTTAGATTTTTCACGGCCTCTGCTGCAGCCTGGGCCGCAGCATCCTGGGCCGGGTCGGTATGGGGTTTTTGGATACTGCATCCACACAGACCGGCCAATGAGATCAGGCAGACAAGAAAAATAGTGGACAGGGGTTTCATGGGAGGAGGCCGTCAGGTTCTTCCCGGTCCGGGGTCTGGATCTGCTGTTCCAGAGTGTTTATTTTTTCAGTCAACTGGTCAATGAATTCGGTATCTGATTTTTCAGCATTAAGCAGGGCTTTGTGATATGCTTGCAGGGCTTTTAGAATCTGGCCGGTCTTGACATAGGCATCTGCCAGGTGCGTGGCGATGATAGCTTCATGATTGGTCAGTTCGGCCGCTCTTTCCAGAAAATCCACGGCTTTATCATATCTTCCCTGCCGGTAATAGACCCAGCCCAGGCTGTCCATGATATAGCGTCATCCGGTTTGATGCCCAGGGCCTTTCTGATGAGGGTTTCCGCCTGGTCCAGGTGAATGCCGAGATCGGCATAGGTATATCCCAGATAGTTCAGTGCTGAGGCATCTTCCGGGTCCAGGCGGATGACCTCTGTCATGGTGGCGATACTTTCATCTTTGAGCCCGGCCTTGTCCTGAACCGTTCCCAGGCGGAACAGCAAAGAGGTGTTTTCCGGTGCAGTTTTCAAGCCTTCGGAAAGCAGGGCCATGGCCTTTTCCAGCTGGTTGTCTTCTTCATAAAACGCTGTCAGATAGGTGAGGATATCAATATCATCAGGGGTTTGCCGATGATGGAGTTCCAGAGAGGCGATGGCTCTGTCCGTTTCACCTGCTTCCCGGTACAGGAATGCAATGGTCAAAAGGGTTTTTTGTACTGAGGGTGGGCTGGTGATACCTTGAGGTAATGATCAATGGCCAGTTTCGGATTGCCACTGGATTCATGTTCTAGACCCAGAAAAAAGTTAAAGTTGTCATTGTCCGGATCAGCCGGAAGCATGCCGGAAAAAACGACCACGGCATCGGCATACCGTTTCTGGGAAAGATACAGATCCACGGCGGTCATGAGCAGCCGGGTGTCGTGCAGCGCCTGGTTTCCCAGATCCATCAACTGCTGTGCCGCCAGTTCGGGCTGCCCGGTTTTGTGATACTGAAGGGCCGTTTCCAGTAGGGCCCGGTCATTTTCCGGTTCAATGGCAAGGATCTGTTCAAACATGGCCAGCAATTGGTCCGGGTCCGGATCATCCGTCAGATTTTCCGGGTCCTGAAGGATATCCACCAGCCGGAACCGGGGTTCAATCAGGTCGGGTTCCAGTTGAATGGTTGTCTGAAAGGCCTGTTCCGCTTCTTTGTGGTTTCCGGAAGAAAATAAGCTTCCCCAGGTAGAAATGGGCCACATAGTAATCCGGCATTCGGGCTGCCATTCGCTTGAACAGTTCCAGGGCCTCGGGAATCTGTTGGTTGTCCATATAGATTTTGCCCAAGCGCAGATAGGTTTCCCGGTTGTCCGGATCCAGTTCCAGAATCCGTTGCAACAGCGGGTAAACAGCTTGTTCCCGGGTGTCCTCTTTTTTCATGCGTGCCAGCATGAGCAGGTTTTCCACATCATCGGGATACTGTTCCACCAGGGTTTCGGCCATCGCCAGTGCCGTATCGTCACGGCTCATACCCAAATATGTCTGGATTCGATCCCGTTTCAGGCATGAGACATCAGGTTCCAGATCAATGGCTTTCTCAAGGGCTGCCAACGCGTCTTCCAACCGGTTTTCTGATGCAGTATCAAAAACGCGAGATAATGGTAACGGGCTGACTTCCGGGGATCCTGCAACGGCAGGGCCGGGAGGGATTGTGTCATCAAACATTGAAAGAGCCGGCTGGGCGAAGTCGAAACCGGCTGTGCCGGTAAAACTTCTGGCGGTTGGAGGACACCGGCGCAGGTTGAATCCGGCTGCATCCGGATAATCCGGCAAGGATTATCAAAATCAAAAGGACATGAAACGTTGTCTTGGTCATAAAATTAAGGATCACTCTGTATGGCTGATTATTGGGTATGGTCGTACATATCAAAATCAGGCATGTCTTTTTGAAAAACGCCTTCATTTTTTTTAAAATATTGTTTTCAATCTGTCGGACCCGTTCCCGGGAGATATTGTAAGTTTCGCCGATTTCCTGGAGAGTCAGCGGGGAATCGGAAAAATACGCTGCTCAAAGATCTCCAGTTCCCGATCATTCAGGGTACGTTTAAACTTTTTGACTTTGGTGTGAAGAATGTCTTCGATTTCCTTTTTCGCCATCCGGTCTTCCGAAGAATCTGATTCCATGTTAATGAACTCGATCCGCTCAGTGTTGGAGTCGTTTTTCAACGGTTCATCCAGGGACAGGTCCCAGTTGGCCAGGCGCTGGTCCATGTCCACCACCTCTTTTTCTGAGACACCCAGACGTTCGGACAACAGCTTTGGCTTGGGATCGAATCCCTGCTCAATCAGCTGCTGTTTTTCTTTTTTCAGCCGGAAAAACAGCTTGCGCTGCCCCTGGGTGGTACCGATTTTGACCATCCTCCAGTTGTCCATGATGAATTTGAGAATATATGCCTTGATCCAGAAAGAGGCATAATAGGAAAATTTGACGTTTTTATAGGGGTCGAACTTTTTGACCGCCTGGACCAGTCCGATATTTCCTTCCTGGATCAGGTCCAGCAGGTTCTGCATCCATATCCGCTGGAACTCCAGGGCGATCTTCACCACCAGACGCAGGTTGGAAGTGGTCATGATATACGCGGCTTCCTGATCCCCGTCTTCCTGGATGCGCCTGCCCAGCTCGATCTCTTCTTCCCGGGTCAACAGCCGGTACCGGGTGATCTCATTCAGATAACTTTGAATTGGATCAGATTTCACGAGGGCTTTGGTGCCGGCATTTCTGGTTTTGGGCACCGGAAGCAGAAATCTTTTTGGTCAGCCGTTTTTTGTCTGTTTCGGATTGATTCTGATCAAGTGTATTTGTCATTCAATAAACCTATAAAATCTTACAAATCATAAAATTAATATTATATCATCATCGATAGCAGTATTAAAGCGATAAAATTATTAATACGGAAGAGCAGCGCCGGGTTGTTTTTTTTCTGGACTTTTCGGTCGCTTCTTGCTAAAAGAATCGATCGTTGCGCCTGTAGCTCAGCTGGATAGAGCAACGGACTTCTAATCCTAGCCACAGGTTCGATCCTGTCAGGCGCGCCACTGATATCAAGGGTTTTCGGCTTTTAAGTTGAATACTTTTTTTGTTAATGTGATCTGTAACGGGGTTTCTGAATTTTGTGAGATCGATGTATCTTCAAAACTCTCTATGAATCTTGGCAGTGTTGATGGCTAAAAGAGTAGGTTTCAGACAGTGAAGCTGGTTAAATATCAATTCAGCAAAAAATACTCGAAATATTTTTCATGTGCTATAGCAGCACAGACATGGAAAACAAGATGATAGGAAATTAAGTACAGAAGTCCAGCAGGAACTCCGGTTATGGCAATCCGGCTCAAAAAATCGGGGAAAACCCACAGGGAGGCTGCTGAAATTGTTCATCGGCATTTGCAATGACAGCTATCATGGAAAAAGTAATGCCTCCTGTGGTTGCACTTCTGCTATAAAATTGCGTCCACGAGGCCAGCGTGTAAATTTGATTTCAATCATCACAAACCAGGGCAAGGTCTGATTTGTGATTTACAAAGAAAAGATGAATGCTGACACTCTGATCCGTTTTATGAAACGATTGGCGAAAGATACCAGTCAGAAAGTGTCTTTAATCCTTGATAATTTGAGGGTTCACCATGGTTATGTTGTTAAAAAGTGGCTTCAAGAGCATAAATTCGAAATAGAAATTTTCTTTTTACCGTCTTATTCACCGGAGTTGAATCCGGATGAGTACTTGAACTGTGATTTGAAAATTGGGGTGCGCAGTGAGGCTCCGGTCAGAACAAGGGAGCAATTATCGAAAAAAGTGCTGTCACATTTGAGGATGCTGCAAAAGATGCCAAAACGGTTGGCAAATTACTTCCGTCACCCCAAAATTGTCTATGCAGCTTGATTCGGGAATTCAATTGCCGGAGTAATATTAAATAGCCGTTGCTCATATCAAGGCCAGTCTCGTAACTCACTGTTGTTATTTAAATGCTGCGGTTATGTCTCAGGACGATGTAAATGGCAGGGGCCTTTTCCGTAAGAAAAAGCCCCCGCAATTTTTCTACTTAGCCAACTTCATAACGCCTTTAAGGCTGACGTCATCCGGCGGATAGGCGGCAGGGATATTCCATTCAACTGAAAAATTGGATTGCTCATCCACATAATCCGTTGCTATGAAATACCCTCCGACGTTCGCAATCATACCGGCTTCGGGAATAAAGCTTTGATGCCACCAAATGGACCTATATAACCGATCTTTCTGGTCATAGCAGTCCGTTACGGGGATGAAGAAGGTCTCCTTATCCATATAGATGATCCGTTTGCTGTAAACGTAGTTCGGGTCCAGTTCGGTGACCTGGATCACATAAAAGGGACGCCGTTCCAGCTTTATATTTTTCATTGCGTATCCGTCGGTGCTGTCCACGTATTCGTCGCCGGTTGTCTGAAGTGCCACGGTCAGGTATTCCCGTTCATCAATGATGTCGAACTTCATTGGGAATCGATCAGGGGTGAGTTTCTGCGCAAAGCCTTCAGAGTCGTCTGCGGTTGCATTCTCTCCCGGAGAAGGGTCTTGACTATCGGTAGCGCTCTGTTTCCGGATCCGCCTGTAGGATGGAAGCCACATCAACAGTTGATCCAACTCCCGGGGATCCGCGAAATAGGTTTGGTGCCATACCAGGCCCCTAATATCCCTTGGGGATTGATATACGACAGCGACGATTCTGGTCTGCAGTCTTTCTTTGGCTGCTTCAGAAATCCAGTCGTAGGGTTCGAAGAGAAGACGTCCTTTTGAGCGTACCCCGAGCACTTCAATTTCATTTTCACCTTCGATTCTCAGATTCTTGTTGAATGAAAATCCTTTAATGTACCCGTGCTGGTCCCCTCCCCAATTGCTGTATTTGGAAAGATGGTTGTAAATGAGTTGGCGGCCTTTGAATTTACCGCTCGGCTTTGGAAAGGGATAGCCGGCCCCCCAAGTTTCAGTTTTAATGTATCCGTCTTCATCAAGTTGTGTCTTGCCGATGTTCTTTTTGGTTTCCTCTGAAATGGGAAGCGCCCAATAATATTGACGGGGCGGTATGATTTCAAAGTTTTGAATGGAACAGACAAACGGGGGGCCCGCTGGCCGGAGCCTGAATTTGAGCGGAGGAAGGAGAAGTTCATCGAACCCGGGATTGTTTTTCACATCCTCGAGGGAATACTTTCCCGGTTTGATATCGGGGGCTATCTTACCGACAAGGTCCGGTGCCTTGAACCCAACCAGGTCGGACCAGGCCGCCTTCATAACCTCCACGTCATGTGTCAGATGGTCCCAAATTTCTTTGGGTAATACCGTATCAGGACCAAAATTTTTCTGAATCGGACGAGGATCGTCAATTGGGTTTTTGTGGTCATACACTTCATTCATGCGGGGAACATAAGTTTTAGGGTGCGGTGGGCTAAAAGCCACGGCAGCCGAAATAAACAGAACCGACATGATGCATGAAATCAAACTCCATATCATGTATTGGCGAATTCGTCTCATTTGGTATCCTCCTTTTATTGGTATGCCGAAAATATGTAGCGGTTTAGAATTGATAAGTGACCGTGAAATACGCATGGTCCTTGTTTTTAAAAGTTTCCATTCCGTATCCGGTTCCGGCAAGGGAATCTTTAACGGTTTCAACACCGACATAGCCGATGCCGAATGACCAGGAGTCGTCATAGGTATAATTGAAACCCAACATGTAGAAATCATCTTCGGTCGTAAGATCGCGGGTCCAGTATATAAACGGGGCAAGTTTTGAACGGAGGTACTGGGTTTCTATATAGACGTCGACCTTGTAGTTGTCTTCTTTCGAATACCAGGAAAGGCCTCTCTCCGGGTAATCGAATATTTTCCGGTGGAAAAATTGGGGCTAATGTTAATTCCCGACATTGGATTGAGAAACGGAATGTCTACTTTCCAGTCACAACCGATGCCCCACAGCAATTCATCTGTTTCCACCAGGGTCAGTTCATCAAAGTCCGAATAGACATTGTCAAAAAAATAGGCAACTTCTACTCGAAGTACCGGCGAATAACCGCCCAATGAGGAAAGATATAATTGATCCAGATCCCGGGTCAAGGTGGCTCCCACATACTTCTGCCGGTGATATTCCCCGTTATAGTAGATGTGGTATGTTGGCAGCCCGTCCCAGGCAGAAAATCCATATCCGCCAAGAATGCCGCGTCACTGGCCGCATAGTCTGCAAGCGGCATGGGAGAATTGGATATGCCATTAAAGTATATCAAAGTTATGAGGCTATTGGAAAAGTTTCCTTTAAGCCGTATCCCCACTCGGTGCCGTCCCAGCCGCTCCTCTTTTCGATGTTTTCGACACTTGACCCCAAGTGGGCATAGAATCCGTCCCCAAAGTCTAAAAGATGTCCTGGGGCCCAGATACCTCCCTTGTCGTTGCCATAGTCCAGCCCCAAATCGGTTTGAAAATAAAGATTGGGATTGAAAAAGAATTCCAGCCCAAGATCCCATAACCAGGACGTTTCCATCGGTACGTAGTACTCTGCTTTGGCCATCCATATGGGCAGTATGGTCGTTTCGAACTTCACGTCGGTGAAGCCCCGCCGGCTGTCAAGGGGGTTGATTTGATCGGTGATCCGCATTCCGTCCATCTCCCCCCAGGATAGGATCTGTTTTCCAAGCCGGATATTCCAGTTGCCCGGCGTCCATGTAATGTGGAGTTCTTTTATAATATCCTCCGCCTCATCCAGAAAGTACAGATCATCCCGGCTTTCACTGAACCCTTTCTGGTTCCATTCGCCTGAATCGGAATTCAAATCATATGCCCAGTCCACGTTGAATAAAGCAGAACCAAATATCCTAACATTATACGAAGGGCAGTAATCGGCCTCAATAAGTGCCTGAAAAATCGCCTGCTGAAGATCGGATTTGGTGTCGTAGGCATCTTTGTTGTCAAATCTGTAGGCGACTTGTTGACTTATAAATCCAGAAAGTACCAGAGGTTTCTCTCCTCCCAAATCGATATTAATTACAGCCATGGAGGGCCCTGCAAAAAATACAAGACTTAAAGTAATGGCCAATAGCGCACTGCAGAAAGTGCGATTTCCAAATTTTCGCCGGCAAGTTGAAATCTTCATTGTCTCCCCCTTTTTTAATTCTTTGAAATGATTCCTATGAACCCAGCCCCATTGTTACATGACGTCTAAACCCTTCCTTTTTTTTCTTCAACCTCCGTCATCAAGCAGTTTACAAACAATTCCATCTTTCAAATTTTTGTATTTATCCGGATGTATCAAACTGACACGCTGTTGCACGCCGTTCCATGAATTTCGGTTTAATCAAACAAATCAAAAATGGATGCAACGTCATAGCACCGACCATGTTCACGAACAGCAGCATGGAAAGAAAAAATCCCATTTGTGCTTGAAACTTCAGCCCTGAGATGAAGTACCACAGCAGAAGCGGCAGTATAAGGGTAACCCCAGTAAACACGATTCCCTTTCCGGCGGTGCGAACCGCTGCCAGAACTGTTTCAGTGTAGCTGTTACGATAGCCGTATTCCTCAATGCACCGGCTATAGAGGTAGATGGCAAAATCCACGCCGACTCCGACCCCGATAGCCGAACACGGAAGAGTATTGGGTGTGAGCCCCAGATCGGTGAATGCCATGTAGGAAATGCGATCAGGTTCGACAAAATCAAAGGAATGGTCAGCATGAGTCCGGCAGTTAAGGACCGAAAGGCAATCGAACACATGATTAAAATTGCCAGCAGCACAAGGCTGTCCATCAGTACATGGGACTTCTTCATTTCCTCATTCAATGCGATTTCCATGCCGATCCTGCCCCCGGCCAGCTTGAATGTTCCAATGTCGGTCACAGCCGGGTGCGCTTTGAAATAGTCATACGCGGCATCCCCGGATTCGCAGAATGTTTTCCGACGTGTGATCTGAAAAAAAACAATGTCATCTGGGTCCGTTCCCGGGTAGGGTCCATGTAGGAACTCAGTGTCGACTGTCCGAGATCCATCCGTAAATATCCCAGCAAACCGGTAAGCTCGATTGGATTGCTGGGAAGTTGGTAGTACAGGGGATGCCCGTCTCGAAGGCTGTAATTAACCATTGCCGCGAGGTTAATAATGGAATCGGAAAATTTATAAATATCCGGCAATGCATTGGCCATATGTTCGTCAAAATCTTTAAAACGTTTGATAGACTGCCGGATCATAGACCGCACCTTTTTCACCTTCGAAATAGAGTATGAAATCTTCTGAAGAAGCTTTAAAATTTTTATTGATGAATGCCTGATCCTGATTGTAGGTACTGTCCGGCCAGAGAATAGACGAACCCGGCGACGGATCTCCTGCTTTCAGTTTGGTAATCTGCCATATGCCCACCGCCAGTATGGCCACCACCACCCCAGAAACTACCAGACGTCCCGGGCCGATACAAAATTCAGCAGCCCTCATGTTCAGTCGCCCCAACCAACTATTACCATCGGAGTCGTGGGTGCATATTTTTTCATGTTTTATTGGCATGTAGCTGCAGATGACCGGCACCATGATGCCGGACAAGGCGATCGTAATCATCCAGAAACTCATAATGATCGCAAGCTGCTGCATTAAAACAATTTTTGCCACCGCCAGTACCAGGAATCCCATTGCATCGGTGAGCACTGCGGCAGCATTCGGTTTCCACATGGCTGCCACTGTATTGTATGTAGCCGTTGTCACATCGCAGGTTTATCAAATTCCTCCAGGTAACGATGGGTAATCTGCACTGAATTGCTCAGCATGCGAGCCCCCACAAGAAAGGCCAGTACGTATAACAAAGGGCTGAAATTCATTTGGATCCAGCCTGTAAACCCCAGCCCGAGAAGCGTGCAGATAGCCAGCATCACTGTTGGAGCGACTATCCCCAGTAAATTTCGAAAAATCAGATACAAAATTACCATCATCAGCCCCACGCTGATGGCAAACACTACGTACATCTGGTATTTGAAACTGTAGATCCAGCCCATCAACATGGGAAAACCGATGACGCTAATGGAGGTGTCCGCATCAGAATGGCGATCCACCACCTCTCGCATCAGCTTAAAGACATTTTCATAGGAAATGTTCTCTTTAAATTCAGTAAATATTAGTGCGGCGGATCCATCTTCAGCAACGAAAATGCCATTGTAGGAAGGATCTGAAAAATGTTTTTTCAGTCGGTCCATTTCTTCCGAATCGGCAGGAATATCCGGATACATGAGCGGTTCCACCCGTATTTCGCCACCGGAAAGCAAGTTCACTATTTTTGCATCGTTGGAAGAAATGGAAATGGTAAACTGCCGGTATATTTCATTCCAGAGCTCGATTTCAGAGGTAATATCCTTTATTTTTTCCAGCGTATTCTCATTAAAGATATCGCCATTTTTCCTGTTGACTGCAATCACCACTCTGCTACCCCCCTCTCCGAAGACTCGCCAAACCTTTTCATCAGCTGAAGATACGGATGGTTTTGCGGAAACAGGTCTGAAATAATGACATCGGTCTGGATTCTGGTAATACCAAAAGCGGCGGCTGCAGTAATGATCAGGACACCCGCTATAATTGCCAGACGGTTTCGAACCACAAAACCTGACAGCCGGCACGTGCAGCCGTCTTCTCTATTATTGGTCATCGTCAACGTTTTCTCCTTTCGGTTGCATGTCGACCCTGAATGTGACTGCAACTGCCGATTCTCTACTCGCTTTCCACCTTTTGCCATGAATCCTTGGCATTTCCCTGAAAGATATAAATTCCGGTGTCCTTTCCAACCGCTACATAAGCATTCTCTCCCACACCGGTGATATCCCCTATCCAGCTGTATTCTAGCACACGCTGTTTTGAGGGATTGCATTTAGGTGGAGTTACATTTGCATCTTGAAATGTTAGCCTTCATCCCGGCTTATGAAAAGCCCTTCCTCGCCGCCGATGATAACAATGTCGGCTTTTCCGGCAAATACGCTTAGAAGATGTTTTTTGGGAAGGTCTGTACCGATGAGGCTCCAGGATTGACCCCCGTTTTTACTTTTCAACGCGTGACCCTCGATGCCGACCGCATATACCGTTTGTTCGTCAACCGCCGCTACACTGAAAAGAAAGACGTCACCGACAAGATCTCCCCTTCATCGATATCGAAGTGCCCGGCCTGTGGGACCCATGTCTCCCCGCCGTCTTTTGTGTGGTAAATATATCCATATTCACCGACTGCCCAGCCGATCTTATCGGAAACAAAAGAA
>LQAG01000080.1_pt1 | contig 46252 bp, 68 predicted proteins | sample 1535801 | NCBI WGS metagenome assembly LQAG01 (sample SAMN04331584, study PRJNA305678) | bioreactor metagenome | isolation source: bioreactor_3 inoculated with Wadden Sea sediment 1st replicate of a... | place: Germany:Bremen
CCTTCGGCTCAGGCCGTGCTTTCACAATCTTCGGCTTGGTTTTTAGATTGATTTAGTGCTGTAGCAATAAAAAACAAATCAGATGTCCTGCATTTTTCAACACCTCAAAACACCAGATTCGGCCATAACTCACCTTCGCACATTTATAGTACGTAATAAATTAGCTCCCTGGAAAATACCAGAGAGCTAAAAGAAAACCCCTAAAAATCTATTTTCAGTTTAAGAAGAAAAAAATCACCTTCCATCAGGCCATGTTGCTTTTCCAGATATTTCAACTTGCGAAGTCCCACGATATTTTGGATGTGATGCAATAACAACAACGCTCCATTTAACCTCATTAGCACCACCAGGATTATTAAAACCGATAGTAAACCCTTGAGGGCCTACAAAAAAAGAACAATTAGTGCTCTGCCCTGAGATAACTGTCCCAGCTGGAAAGGATAAATAATTGTAGACAATCCCCTTTGATGTTCTCTTATGTGTGCCTGTCAAATGAGAATCCCACAAACCATATCCTTGTGTTGACCATAGGAGTTTAGGGAGTGTGGGAAAGGCAATTTCAGTCGACTTGACAACAGACCAATAACTGTCCGTCATCCCTGGTACGACGACTTTAACCCGATAGTAATATTTAGCGTAATCGGCTCGACCTGTTATCGCAACACTCGTCGCAGTAGTATAGGATGCAATGGTTCTGAATGCTGTTGTAAAGTTATTGTCTTGTGCTTCTTGAACGACGTAGGTTGCTCCCGGCTGTTGTGAAGCGGTCCATGAAACGGTATAAGCTCCATCTGAATCTGTTGCTGGGGCCGTTAATGTAACGGTATCAGCAATGAGAGTGATAGAATTATCAGAGCTTGTTTTCCAACTACTCTCCTGCATCCCTGCTTTTGTTGCCTTTACCCTGAATCGATAACTGCCACTCGATGTTACCGGCACATCTGCAGAAAGCCCACCACCACTATAAACTTGCGAATAAGTACTGCCACCATTACTGCTCATTTCAAGAGAATAAGTGACACCTGAGGTTGCTGATGCCGCCCAATTCACTGTGAATTTCTGCGCCGATGCATAAGCAGTTGCATTAATTGAAGTTGGACGACTGCACGCACGCACAACAACACAATTGCCACCAGCAACCCAAGCTGAGTCGGTGTAGTTTTCTTTCACTGCCTTCACGCGAAAACCGAAGGTTCCGTCCGATCCCACCGTTACCACCGCCGATGTTGCGGTCTCTTTGTAAACCTGCGTGTAACTGGCACCATTATCTGCTGTCATTTCAACAACATACTCTACATTCGGAGTATTTGACGCACCCCAGGATAACGCCATTGAACCATCACTGCTGGACGCTTGAACCACCATACTTCCAGGGCACCAAGAACAGACTGACACTCAGAGGACAGTGTCCAACCACTATCGGCTAGACCTGATTTATAGCCTTGACCCGAAACGAATAGGCCCTTCTTTGGTTACGGGAATAGATACAGAGCTTGCTGAACCTTGATAGACGGGGGTGTAATGACCCGATATCGCAACAGGGATGAAGATGACAGGGTCTATAGAGATTGGAACAAAAATGCTCCCGGAAGACGACTTCATTTCAACAATATAAGTCACTCCATCTGTTGATGAAGCATCCCAAGCGACATTAATCATCCCGTTGTCTGAGGTCGTGGGCACAACGATATTGGACGGCATACCGCAGGCTGCCCCTCCGTCACCGACAACACCACTGATTGCAGTAGACTGAACATCACTCCATGCACCATCAATATAGCCTGACTTCACAGCCCGGACTTTAAACTTGTACGAACCATTGGTCAGCCCGGCAACATCAATAGCAAGACTGCTCCCTTTATAAATCGATTCAAAAGGGCTACCGTCTTTGCTCATCGTCAGTTCATATTGCACACCGGCAACACTACTCGCCGCCCAAGAAACAGAAACAGTACTACTGGATGAACTTGCAGGAACTGACAGCGATGTAATACTTCCAGCAGAAAAGAAATTGTAAAGTCATCATCAGACAGATCATCGCTAATCAGTTCACCACTTGAGTTGGTCGCCTTTAAACGAACCCGGCACTGTTCTTCCGGTTGACTGACTGAAGGCGTCTGCCAATTGAATGATGTTGCCCCTGAAACAGTCGTGATCGTGTTCCATAGACCATCCCCAAAAGTGTAAAACAATTGATAATCCTGAGCACCAGTGACGGCACTCCAGCTGATTGGAACCGCTTGCCCGGCAATCAATGTTTCACCACCGTTAGGTGTTAGTATTTTGCCCGGTAGAGTATTAGTGTTAGAAAGAACACGTAATCCATTTTCCCGGTCGGCCACATAAATCAATTCACCTGCAACGGCAACTGAGCGCGTCTGCCCACCTGGATTTTGAGTCTCTATCAGTTCAGGTTCTGTTGGGTCGGAGACATCAACCAGAACCAAACTCTCTGCCTGAGTCGACAGGTAGACGATCTCCCCGGCAACCGATAATTTTTGAACAGCGCTCCCAACGGACAGTCCACCAATAAGAGTGGGAAGGATCGGATTACCGACATCAACCATTTTCAAGCCACCTGTCCCGTCAGCGATATAGGCCAGATCATCTATGACTGTGAGAGCCTGACTTGTACCTTGCGTATCAAGGGTTGAAACAACATAGGGGGAAAGCATGTCGTGAAGTGCCAGAATATGTATCCCTGCAGCCCCTGCGGCTATGTACGCATAGGGGGCAACAATATTGATATCCTGAGCTGTTCCTGAAACGGGAAGGGTCGCATAGGGTTGCGGATTATCAGCGGATGAAATATCAATAATCTGAATTCCGGAGGAACCGCTGGCAACTAAGGCATAGCTGCCGTAGAGAGCAATACCGGATGCAGTTCCAGAAAGTGCAGTCGCAGCAACTTCCTGAGGGGACGATGGTACAGTAACGTCGACAACCCTGAGTCCACCAGCCCCATCGGCAACAAAAGCATGCGAACCTTCTGCTGCAACATCCAGCGCACTGCCGGGAGTATCAAGAACAGCATTGGTTGTTTCGGCACAAAGACTATTGACACATCCCAGCAGAAGTACAACAAGCAGCAGACTTACCCATTGACACTTATTCATGCCCCTCCTCCAAAATCATAACTTATATTTGGTGATCTTTTTCTATCCATTGCGCTCAAAACAAAGAAACCACAATGTCGATAATTTTAAGATTTTTCTATTTTTTATCTGGTTGCGCTGTCTTCCGTGGCAGATAAACAAATTTCCAGTCCGAGTAACGTGATTTTCCGCTAAACTCTTATTTTCTTCGCAGAACCATTCGTTTTAAAAGGCTCGTCTTCACTACTGCTATAGACACCCTGTAAACGCCCCTTCGAGTCTCGAATAATCTGCCACTCTTCCCCTGTCATGGGATCAAGGTATTTCTTACGTAAATGGCGAACGACTCCCAAGGCACGTGGGTCACGGATAAGATCATCAAAACTGCCAGGGAAACTCGCCTTCATTCCGGCATGGCCGGTTTTATAATAAGACTCGATGGCTTGTCTGATTTGTGCCCCTCGCCAGAGGAGTTCTTGCTCTTTGGAACGTTGAGTCACTGTTTTCCAAGTACTTCCTGCAATACCAGCAGATAGACCTAGTATGGAAACAGCAATTAGTATTATTAGAAGAATAGAACCTTCTTCTTTATTTATTCTTTTTACTAAGAACATTCCATGAGATACCAATACAATTGTAATGTTTTTCGTGAAAGAAATATGATTCTAGCCTGAGTAACGAGATATCCCTGTATAACTGTTTTTCTTTGACACTGTTGCTACAGACTCCCTGTAAAAAAACCGTTTGAGACTAGTATAGTCTATTTTCTCACGTCATGAAGTAAAAGCATTTCTTACGTAGATGGCCAACTATCCCCATGATACTTAAGTCACAAATTTGATTAACAAAACCACCCAGTTTAAGATTAATGATATTTTACATGTTTTTGATAAAGTAATAGCAGTCTAAACTGTCAGTGAGCGAATGAATTCAAACTAAAGGGCAACCATGTATAAACATATCATTCTCACTGACCTTGAAGTACATGAGCCTTACTAATATAAGAAGATCTATTATTCACGAATTTTCGTTATTACAACTTATCCAATAAAGATCCCCCAATCAGTTATACTACTCGAACATATTAATTACTGTTATTTTTTTTATCTAAAATTGTAGGTTTAACAATTCCGAAACTAATTGCAAACACCAAAGCAATAACAACATCAACTAACCAATATTCCCCATATTTTTTTATTTAACAACCAAAATACAGGCAAAATAATCCCAAAAAGTTGCCAAATATTTACTAGTACAATTCTTGTTATATTTTTATTTAACTTTAGCACCTTAGTAATTAATATTTCAAAAGAAATAAGAGAAACATATGAAATAAGAATATGATGATATTCAATACTAGAAAAAAACTACTCATTAAAAGCTCCAACAGATGTGCTTATAGTTGTAGCCGCCTGAGTGCCAAGACCAAATGCTGTCATATTATACTTAGCAGCCGTCATATCTGACCTTAAACGGCTAAACAACATATGTGGTGCTTTCTTAGAAACTTGAATAAGATTCAAACTCACTAAATCAAGGCTTAGGTTAATCACTGCATTATATTTTTTAGACATAGCATGAGGGTTTGCGACATCTAATGCAGTAAGCCCTGTTTCAATAGCCGCTTGTGAAATATTAAACCCTTTTCCTGTAGGAGAGTTCAACCCTGTTAGACCATCTATAACGTTAATAGCCCCTGTTACCATTAGAGGTATCCCTAAAATTGCACCACCAAAAGTTGATGTAGCCGCAACACCGGCGGCAAACTGACTAAGTCCGCCTATTATGTTTAATGAATTTTGAATTGTAGAGGCAGCTTCACCAGCTCCCATAAGATTACCATTAGAATTTGACTGAACTCCTTTGCCTTTTTTCCCTCTCTTGCCTTTACTACCCAAAACACCATCAAAAAGCCCTTTCAAGCCACCCACCATATCTGAGAGATGCTCAGACATGGATTTAGCATCAGCATTATCCTCTCCGCCTGCAGAGACATTTTGGTCTTTCCCTGTGCCACCAATAGAAATCGATTGAGAGGTCTGCGCCCCAGGCCCATGACTAATATTTCCATCGGTATCGACTGAAACTTCATAATGACCGGTAGGATCTATAAAATTTAAAGGGTTATTATTGACATAGCCATATCGGTTGAAGGATTGAGATTCATAAAAATGAGGCACTAAAGAATCTGGACTTACAAAACGCCCTATCCGAGGATTATAGTAACGTGCATTATAAAAAATAGAGATCGGTTTCAGCATCAAGCTCCTGACCGGTGTACTTGTGGTTCAGTGAAACAGAACCAGAATCCTCGATAACTTCCCCGAAGGGTTTATAGAAACCTGTTCAACCTTGTTTCCATTGCCATCGGTAACGATACTTGTGCCCCCAAATGATCTTGATGGTAATAGAAGGTATCGGTCTGATTCACCATGGCCACACGCTTTGAACCCGCAAAATATACTTGGCGGTAGAAGCGCCATTAATTTCATAGAGCTTATCGATATAGGTCGTATCCCCATGCGGACCAGACTTTTTAACCCGATTGCCATGACCGTCATAAACAAACGTGGTCATACTGCCGTCATAACTGATGGCAACAGGTCTGTTTTCCGCGTCATACTCAAGCTGCGCACACCATCTGAAAGCATATTGCCATTGGCATCATGGTCATACCAACGACCATTGCTGGATGAAACAAGTTGATGCGGTTTTGCTGTTGTGTCGGTGAAGTAATCGATCCCTTCCTTATGGGTCAAGTTACCCAATTGATCGTAGTTGTAAGTCAAGGCACCGTAAATCACACTGTTGGCACTTTTAAGACGATCCAATTCGTCATAACCAAAGCTCTGGGTCTTGTTGGAATCCAACAGATCTGTAATCGATTGAATATTGCCACTTGCAAAGTAAGCATATTGACGACTTAGGTAACTTGATGAAGTCGTTCCAACCTGGCTGGTGAACAAACGACCATTCTCGGCCGTAAAGGTGTTTTGCGCAACGACACCATTCTGATAGGTAATTGTCTGAGCGCTGCCCATGGCAGTGTAATTACTGAAAGTTGCATAAGAGCCCGCTTGAGACAAGTTACCGGCAGCATCGTAAAGATAGACAAGTGCCTGACTTTCGCCGGGGTAGGTAATCGCCTGGGTTCGTTGCATTGCATCAACCTGCGTCCTGATGCTGTAAACCTGCCCATCAATAGTGCGATCGACACGACTGTCTCTTGCCAGAGGGTCGAAATAGTAGTAGTCGGTCACACCGGAGCTATCGACCATGCGACTGATTCGACCGATTGAATGATTACGACTGGTGTCGTCATAAGTAAAACAACGTCCGAATCAACAGCAACATCTGACGCTTTTCCCAGCATGGTCGGCAGATATAGATCGGTCCCGTTCAGGTAGCCGAATTGATGATTGATGTCTGTAGATTCAAGGTTGCTAAGAGCAGACAGACTTCCCGTGGCGTAGGACTTTCGCTCCAGGCGGTTGAGACTGTCATACTGAAACAAAAGGATCTGCCCTTTAGCATCACGCTGATAGGTCAGATTACCACGAGTATCGTATCCATACCCCCATCGGCCCATGTCCGGGTCATTCATCTCAACTTTACGGCCTAATGAGTCATAGGAAATCTGAGTCAGATTCCCTGTCGCATTTTCGACCTGAGTCAGACTGTCCAGACTATCGTAGCGATATCTGGTTGTGGCATAAGAGGCACCTATGTCAGGACTGCAAGAACTGAACTCACCGGTGTATTCATCAACTCGGACCAAACGTCCATAGGCATCAAACTGATGGCGCTTCTTGTGTTGATTGGCATCAATTGTGATTTGACTCCCGTCGAAACCGTAGCAGGCTTTTTCAACCCGACCATCAGGAAAGACAGTCTGCAACGTACGTCCCAGTGGATCAAAAGTGCTGTTTTTGTAAAAGACCGTACTTCCTTCAAAATAGGGAAGTGATTCCTGCTTCAGTAGCCCACGTAAATCGTAGATTTTACTGTTGACGATAATATCGGTTCCAGCTTGCTCACCGGGGCCTGGCTGGCGGGTCTTAATTACACGCCCTTGGCCATCAAAATATAGTTCATACCACAAGCCTAAGCTGTTATTAAGTTTTGCGTGCTGAGCACCAACGGTACCAAAGTTGTTGTAAGACCAGGTTGCCCACGAGCCATCGGACAGACTTTCTCGAAACTTGCGGCCAAACAGGTCGTACTGATAACTTTTTTGCGCACTGTTGGGGTCAGTCATGCTTTTTAACTGACCATAAACGCCATGATCAACCGCTTCACCATCAACACCATAGTAACGATTGGTCAATTGATGGCCTTTGGCATTAGTCACAATGCTTGGGTAAGTGGACGTACTATCGTAACTGATGGTGGAAACATTTCCACCTGGATCTTTACTGCAAATCTGGTTGCCAAAACTGTCATAACCGAAAATTTCAACAGGATCGGTGCCATTCTTCAACCAACGGGTAGCACGAGTGACATGCCCCTTGGTTGGTGTTTGGTTCTCATTGCTACTGCTGCAATTGCCATGACCACTGTCGTAGTCATAGGTTGTTCTGGCGACCTGATTAGTGGTTCCGATGCCTTGATAAACCGTTTCCCGGAAAGCCAATCCGACAATCCAATCCTCCAGATTAACAGAGTATTCATTGACGGTCGTTCTGTCATCAATCGGATCGTCCGGATCGCCCCACTCCTCTTTTCGAGTCAAGTTTCCATAAGCATCAAAACCCATGATAGTTTTGGAGCGCACATCACAGGTTCCGGTAATATCACAGCGTGTAACCTCCACCTCCTGAGGGGGAGTGAAATAGTAAGGCAGCGTTGACGATTGAGCGGGTGCATAGATCGTTTGGGTTTGTGAGTACAGAGTCCCATTTCCATCAAGGACCTTACTCAGGTAGGGTTTACTTTTAGTGTAACCATCGACGACACTTGGTTCATCAGCAGCGGGAGTCGTCCCTGCACCCTGATGATACCAGGTTTCTACAACCTTACGCTCTCCATTGCCTCCGGCAGGGCCAGTTTCTTTGATATAGGAGAAGCCGCGGAAATCTTTTTGCATATGATGGTAATAGCCACCGGAGTATTCATAGTTGGTTGTTGAAATATTGCCATTCCCATCGTTGCGCACGATCTGACTAACAACAGGAATCGGAAATGGCAAGCGGGCGTTTGGAAAAGATGCAGAAGGGACATAGCTTATCTGTGTTGTCCCACCGATACCGTTGCGAACCTCTTTGAGCAGATCAGCTTTACCACCTGAAGGCTCAATGACATTTAGCACGCGCCCCAAGCGGATATAGCCTTGCCTACCGTCTGCATTGGTATCAGACAACGCAACATGAGTACTACGGTAACCGTTGTAAACGACTCCACGATCAATTAGTTCTTTTCCTGTATTTTCAAGATATGACCATGCCCCACTTCCAGAGTAAGGACCTAACAATATATCAAGAAGGCCATCGCCATTAACATCTGAACTTCGTATACTCTGGTGAGGTTCATTTTTATACTTCCAATAAGCGCCTGTCGCCCACTTTCCATCATAGACAAAACTGCTACCGGTCGAAATCAACGCATGCCAGTCACCGTTTGAATCAGAAGTAATCAATAGATCATCAAGCTTATCGCCATTGAGATCCATCGCCCTGATTGCCTCTGGACGAACCTGAACACCCACATTTCCTGTGTGCCAGGCACCATGGTCAATAAACCCAGCCTCTGTGTACTCTAGAACATAAAAGCTACCATCGGCATCAGGTCCGATGACGATTTCTTCCCCACGGTCTCCGGTAACATCCATAACCCTGATTAAATGCTCATTTTTCTCAGCGTCAACATTTATATGGAATTGGCCATAACCATTACGCAGAACGACACCTTTATCTTCAAAACTGGTTCCATCAGATAAAAGCAAAACGCCAAAACCCGTACGGATCCGGACCGACCACTAAATCCTTACGGCCATCACCATTAACATCGGCAACGTGAACACTTTTTTCATAGTTTCTCCAAACAGCGGTTGTGTTATTCCAAGCCCCTTTATCAACAAGCTGACCATTTTCGAAGTCCAACACATAGAATTCACCACCGCTAGTGGGGGCTGCAGTATAATCGGTCCGCATACCATCATCAACGCAGTGCCCTCCATCACCGCAGAGGCCCGGATCAAAGATTTGGGGATAATTTAAATGCGGCCCGACAATTATTTCCTGACTTCCATCTCCAGTAACATCGGCGGCAAATGTTCTCTCAGGAGAAGTACTGTATTCACCGTAGTTAGAGCCACTTTTCCGCTCTACAAATTGTGAACCGTTAGCTGTGTACACATACCAACTTCCACTAGCTTTAGGTCCGTGAACAATATCAGTTCGACCATCACCATTGATATCTGCCGGGATAAAATCATCGGAGTTATTATCCCAGCTGTGAGTCGTTGCCCATCCGCCCCTATCGACAAAAGCAACCTCACTCTGCGAGTAATCAAATTCTATAGTTCTCAAAACAGACGCACCATCACTACCAATTATGCGAATTGACTCCAATAATGAGCGGGCACTAGAAGAGCTTTCTTCATAGGCTAAATCGTAGCGCTTGATCAAGTTCCCCAGCGATTTTATATCAATCGCTTTCAATCTGTAGAGCATGTGCTCACGAAATTTTGGTTTATAGCGGGCAGGAAGATCATTTCTGTTTTCTAGAATGAATTGAATAGAATGAACAGAAGCTTGTTGCTCATGCCCAGTGTAATCAATCTGCTCTAAATAAATCTGGTTATTTTGAATATCTTTAAAATATGTAGCGGTCAGATAATTACCATCAAGATCCTCAATCCTCTCCAAACACCAACGATAAATTTGACCATCGTCCTCGGCATTATCCATGCGAGTATCAACATTGAGACCAAAAAGATATTTCACACCCAATTTATTGGTCATGGTCCACATCGGACGGCCATCAGGGGCAGTTCCTTTAATAAAACGCAAGAACCTGCCTTCGATTTTCAAACGAAATTCATTTCCCGACGTCTTTACAAGCTCATAGGCGCCATCAGACGTACGATAAACGAAATCATCCGCACCATAATTAACTCCGAATTTACTATTGCGTTCAATTGCACCAAATTCCAACTGCCAACCAAATCCAGTCCAACTATCCCGGTAAATGCTGTTATATTTAAGCGTCAGATCGGGATCAACACCCTGGCGACCATCGGGGCGATCAATAGAGATGGCATAGGTTGCAGCCCTACGAATTTAGCAGGAAGGACACCTGAATCTTCTGTGAGGAATCAACGGATGTGATTGAGTGTGGCAGTGTTGAATCTACAAGCTCCGCAGTGGCTTGTATTGGCGTGCATACAACTGCAAACAATAAACAAATCGCACATACAAAACGATACAAAGAGTTCATGCCCCCTCCTGAACTAATTTGATTTATAAAATTTTTATGATAAGTGATATTTGCTTCACCATACAGGACTATCCTAAAATCAAAAAATTATCAATCAAAAAAACAAATTTCATCTTTTTTTGGAAGTTTTATCTGCCCATCTGAACCAATTTTCGCAATTTGCATCAATGTTAATAGGCGTTATATCCTCCTTTGCCGTCATAATCCCCAAATAAGGTTTCGCATCCTGACCAGATTGCAGGTGGCAACCACCAGGCCAGCGAGACTGCAGACCATCAAGAGCAGACGAATCAAGAGCAGACGAATCAAGATCAGCAGATCATGATGTATCTCTCAGCTCTTAAGCTGGCCGGTCGTCCAGCGAACGATATCCTGGGCGCTCATGGCACCAGGCTGTCGGGCAACCTCTCGACCGTCTTTGAAGATCACCAGTGTCGGGATGCTGCGCACGGTGTGCTGCGATGCAAGTTTCGGCTCTGCCTCGGTGTTGACTTTGGCGAGCCGAACTCTGGGTTCAAGCAGCTTCGCTGCCTGCTGAAATTGCGCTGCCATCATTTTGCACGGGCCACACCAGGGTGCCCAGAAATCGACCAGGACAGGGATGCCACTGTGCTCGAGTTGACGACGGAAAGTTTCCGTCGTCAACTCGACAGGCTCGGCGGAAAACAAGTGTTTTTGCAGCGACCACAGTTGGGTCGTTGATTCAACCTCCCCACAGGCACACGGTTGATCGATTGACAATAGTGACAAACAATGTGTAATGCATCACTCATGACGAACCTCCTTCACTCTCTGCGATGAGTCCTGCTGACAACGCCTTTCGAATTCGCTGTAGGGCTCGGGTTCGATCATCCTGACAACCTGCCGGTAGCTTTGAAGGGACAGCGGCCACATGGCGACGACGAGCCGGCACCCGAGATTCCATTGATTTTTGTTTCCACGACATTCACCCCTTATAAAATCGTCCTCTCGCTAAAGTACCGGCGTAAACAGGCGGGCAAGACCATTCCGCAATTTGATCGGCCAGGGGATGTCATCAACCTGGAATATGTCACTTCAGTCGAATGTTGCCGTATGCCATCGAAAATCTGCTCCAATGAGCAACAGAGCCGTGCATCATACACTTCGACATTAAACTCGAAATTGAGCCGCAAACTGCGTGCGTCCCAGTTCGCCGACCCCAGGCAGACCCATTGGCCGTCCACCAGCATCAGCTTGGTATGGTCAAAGGGGCCGGGCCGCTCGAAGATACGAACACCGTGCTCCAGCACCTGCCAGTAATGCGCATAGGCAGCCCATTGTACGGTCAGATGATCGCTGTGGGCCGGAGTCAGAAGTTCGATCTTGACACCGCGCAGTGCCGCTGTGCTTAACGCAGAGATCGTCGATTGATCGGGCACAAAGTAGGGGTCCAGATACGAACTTCATGGCGGGCAGAATTCAAAGCTCCCATAAAGGTCCAGCGCATGCGATCTATGGTTTCATCAGGACCGGCTTCGATTCCCCTCGCCACACTTTTCAGCGTGCTGTCCGAAGGGCGCTGAGAAGGTTCACCCCAGAACGCCCCGTCCAGCACTTCGCCGGTGGTATCGTACCAATCTCGAGCGAAGGTGTCCGTCATATGTGAAACCACCGGCCCTCAAGCCGAAAGTGCAGATCGTGACAGCTCTGCTGTACATCCTCGGGTGCCAGACGAACTGAATATTCATACCACCGGTAAAGCCCAGACGGCTGTCAACGACGAGAATCTTCCGATGGTTGCGCAGATGAGCAGAATGAAGCCGGGCAGGGATCAGGGTTGGGTTGAACGAGGCGACGCTAAGCCCAGAGCGGCGCAGCGGATGATAAGCGCTCCAGGGAGACAGTCTGGCATAGACATCATCGATCAGCACACGTATCTTGACCCCGCGCTCATGCGCTCGCCGCAGGGCATCGATGAATGTCTGACCGATTCCTCGACGGTCGAAGATGTAGGAGGCCAGAGCAATACTGTGTTGTGCTCCCTCTATGGCCGCCAGCATCGCCGGGTAGGCCTGTGCGCCGTCGACAAGGGGAGCAATGCGATTACCACAGGTCAAGGGCAGGTGGGTCGCTCTGCCGACCAACTGAGCCAGGCCTGAAAGCGAAGCGGGAAGGTCCGGCGGTATCGCGCCTGCACCAGGACGCTTTCCCCCCAACTCAGCATCTTTTGACCGACGTAGTGCTCGGCGCCGATAACGGTTGATGCCAAAAAGCACATAGGACAGCGCACCGGCAACCGGTAGCAGAGTTATGAGCAACACCCACATGGTCGCTGATCGCGGATCACGCTTATAGATAACCGCATGGCCGGTTGCCACCAGTGCCACGACAAGTGAGAGCGTCGTAGATATCCATATCAAAGCATCAAGTGTCAAAACAACGGAGTCCTTTTTTCCTCTTCGCCTCAACAAAGAAGACTCCGCTGTCCTGTTGCGGGTCTCTCATTTAACGGTCAAATCCGCTCTGCAAAAATATCACCAAGCGTTTTAAATTGTTACTATTTTTACAGCTGATCAATTATTTCTCAGCCGCTTTCGTCTCATCTATTGCCAGAACATTGATGAGCAGAGGCGACGACAAAACGATGAGACAAGCAATCGCCCCGGCAACAACCTCTCCTGATCCGCAATAAATGGCTTTCGTGGCAAATAGCGGCAATATTGTGGTGACGACAATCGCGATTACCAGGGCCGCGTAGAGGGTTTCCGGGAATGAGTCCCGCACCGACAACTTTACCCACAATCGCCTTACCCTTGTTGGCATCAACCTGGCAGACAGGCGATGGCTCGCTCAAAGGAGCCGTAAGCGCATTCCACGATATGATAATTGCCATTTTCACGTTCACGTTGAAGGCATAGCACCTTCTGCAACACTTGCAACATCTGCTGCCAGGAAATTCAGGTAAGCGCTCTCAGCCAACCGTCATAAGAATATAAAATAATTAAATAAAATTTTATTCCTTAAAATTAAATGCCGAAAGCGATGCCCGAATGATTGACACAGCCCGACGCCTCAAAAAGAATTAGAGAAACCGGAAAAGAATTCCTGAGGACAAAAGATATAAAGGAGAGAACACCATGACAACTCAAGAAATGGCTAAACGGCAAAACACACCCACGGTGTCCCGGGAAGAGCCCCGTTCCGCTGGAAGAGTTTTAATGCCGGCGGTCGATATCTTAGAGTCGGATGCGGCCTTGACCCTCGTGGCCGATATGCCAAAGGTGTCGCCAGGGAAGCCCTGGACATCAATTTCGATAAAAGGGTTTTGACGATCAACGGCGAAATCAAATTGCCTGGCCACGGACAAGCGGTGATGCGCGAGTTTACCGGTGTCAGTTATCATCGTCAATCCAAGATTTCGGAGCAGATCGATGCCGAAAAAACCCCAGCAGAACTGGCGAACGGGGTTCTGTTTGGCGATTCCAAAAGCGGAATCGGCCAAACAGAAAAAGATTGAAATCAGAACTTAATTTCTTACCGCTGGGCACCCCCGGCAGAAACCGGGGGCAGTTTTTTTTTGCGGTCGGCGGCTGCAAATGCTTCCGCAACATCGATTGCAGCTGAAACATTGGTGGCATGACAGCTATTTATAAGCGTGCTTAATTGCCAATTATCTGTTCTTTGGCGCCCATAGCTCTATTCGACAGTCACACTCTTGGCCAGGTTTCTGGGCTGGTCAACATCGGTTCCTTTGAGCACGGCAACGTGATAGGCCAGCAGTTGCATCGGCACTGAAGTCAGGATCGGCATCAGGTCTTCCGTGGTTTCGGGAACCTGAATCAGGGCTGAAACCTTATCGCGCAGTTCATCTTCATCCCCACTGGCGACGGCAATCACTTTCCCGCCCCGGGCACAGACCTCTTCCATATTGGAGACCACCTTGTCGTAGGTGGCGTTGCGCGGAACCAGCACCACGACCGGCAAATTTTCGTCAATCAGGCGATGGGGCCATGCTTCATCTCCCCGGCCGGATAGCCTTCAGCGTGGATGTAGGAAATTTCCTTCAGTTTCAACGCACCTTCGAGAGCGATGGGGTATTGGTTGCCACGACCGAGATAAAGAAAGTCGCGCGCGTTCATGTAATCGCGGGCAATCTTTTCAATCTCATCATCGAGCTCAAGAGTCTTTTCCAACTGCCGCGGCAGGGCGACCAGGGCTTCGACATTTTACGGCAGTCGTCAGCACTCAGCAAACCGCGGACGCGGCCCAGTTTGAGCGCCAACAGATAGAGGGCAACCAGTTGAGTGGTGAAGGCCTTGGTTGATGCCACCCCGATTTCCGGGCCGGCGTGGGTGTAAACAACACCATCACTCTCACGGGCGATGGATGAATCCACCACGTTACAGATACAGACGGCTTGCCCGCCCTTGCCTTTGGCTTCACGTAAGCCGGCCAAAGTGTCGGCGGTTTCTCCGCTCTGGCTGATCAGGACAGTCAGACTCCTGTCGGTCACGATCGGATCGCGGTAACGGAACTCACTGGCAATATCGATCTCGACCGGGATACGGGCCAGCTTTTCAATATAGAACTTGCCGACCAGTCCGGCATGCCATGAGGTTCCACAAGCGATGATAAAGATCTTTTCCAACCCGGCTAACCGTTCATCGTCGATATCCAGATCTTCCAGGTGAATATCGCCCTCTTCGCCTTTCAGTCGTCCGGCAATGGTGTCGGCGATGGCACGCGGCTGCTCGTAGATTTCCTTAAGCATGAAGTGCTTGTAGCCACCCTTTTCGGCCATCAGCGGACTCCAGGTAATGGTTTTACTTTGTTTGGTCAAAAGTGTACCGGCCAAATCGGTAATACGCATGTCGTCCGGCGTAAATATGGCAATCTCTCCATCTTCGAGAAAAATCATCTCGCGGGTATGGGAAAGCAGTGCGGGGATATCGGAAGCAACAAAAACTCTCCCACCCCTGACCGATGACCAGTGGAGCTCCCTGCTTGGCGGCAATCAGCTTATCCGGTTCGTCCTGACACAGAATAGCCACGGCGTAGGCCCCTTCCGCTTCGGCCAAGGCCAGCCGGACCGCCTTTTCAAAGTCGCCACACTGACTATAGTGCTCTTCGACCAGATGGGCGATAATCTCAGTATCGGTTTCAGATTTAAACTGGTGCCCTGACGCTTTGAGCCGCTCCTTCAATTTGAGGTAGTTTTCGATAATACCGTTATGAACAACAATAATACTGCTGGCCTGATGCGGGTGAGCGTTGATCTCTGAAGGGCGGCCATGGGTCGCCCAACGAGTATGACCGATTCCACGGGTTCCGGTCGCCGGGGTTTCACGCAGGATATTTTCCAGGTTGACCAGCTTGCCTTCAGCCCGATGAATCTGAGGTTCACCGCTATTGAGGGTACAGATTCCCGCCGAATCATAACCGCGATATTCAAGCCGCCTCAGACCATCGATAATAATCGGCGAAGCTTCCTGCTGACCGATATAACCAACTATTCCACACATATCATTCCCCCTGAAATCAGGATTTTTTCTGTTTACGCAAGCGCCAGTCGACGATTACCTTCTGTTGAGTTCTCGACATGGCCAGAGAATCGGCCGGTACATCCTTGGTGATGGTTGATCCGGCGGCAATCAGACTGTTACGGCCGATAGTGACCGGAGCGACAAACTGAGTATCACTGCCGACGAAAACGTCATCCTCAATGGTCGTCTTATGCTTGTTGACACCATCGTAGTTGCAGGTAATCGTACCGCAACCGATGTTGACGTTTCGACCGACCTCGCATCGCCGATATAGGTCAGGTGGCTGGCCTTGGACCCCTCGCCCAGAACAGCCTTCTTTGTTTCGACGAAGTTCCCCAGTTTGTTTTTACCCTTCAGGATATTTCCCGGCCGCAGATGAGCCATAGGCCCGATCTCACACTCGACGCCAACCTGCGATTCTTCTATCACCGAACCGGCCTTCAAATGGCAACCATCACCAATGCGAGAATCAACCACAACCACGCCGGGTTCAATAATACAGTTTTTACCAATGCTGGTTTTACCACGTAAATGCACGTTCGGTTGAATCAACGTATCCATCCCCAGTTCGACACCATTGTCGATATACACCGTCGTCGGATCGGTCATCGAAATACCGCCCAGCATCAGATCGGCGTTGATCTTCCAACGCATCAGTACTTCGGCCTCAGCCAGCTGACAACGATCATTAATCCCCATCACTTCTGTCGGATCATCAACGCAGAGCGCGCGGGTTTTCTCACCGGCGGCAACGGCAGCCGCAACGACGTCGGTCAGATAGTACTCTCCCTGAGCATTGTTTTTGTTCAGTCCTTTCAGGGCCGACAGAACAAAAGCCGCATCAAACAGATAGGTTCCCGTATTGATTTCTGTCACCTGGCGCTGTTCTTCGGTAGCGTCTTTCTCTTCGACAATACTCAGAACCTGCTCGCCATTACGAATAATCCGTCCGTAACCGCTCGGTTCGGCATCTGTGCTGTCAATACGGTCACTGCAGCCTTCTGCTGGGCATGATAATTCTGAAGCTGGGCCAGGGTTGCTGCTTTCAGCAGTGGGACATCCCCACAAAGTAACAACAGCGGACCGGAATACCCCGCAACGCCTCGGCGGCACACATCAGGGCATGGCCCGTTCCCAACTGATCCGTCTGCTCAATCCAGACAACGTCATCGCCGGCAAAACACTCCCGAACCTGGGCCGCCTGGTGACCGACCACGACCTTCAGCTGCCTGAATCCAGCCTGTCTCGCCGCTTCAAGCGGATAGTACAGCATCGGCTCACCACAGATAGGATGTAACACCTTCGGAAGAGCTGATTTCATGCGTGTTCCCTTACCCGCGGCAAGAATGACGGCCACTAACCCCTTATTCATCATAAAAATCCCTTTCTACAGGTATTATTATTTATCAGCATAGATCTTGGATTATCTTTAATAAACCAAGCAAGTCAAGCACTTCACACCGATTAACAAGAAATCGGCGTGATTATTTACTTTCACCAGCCCCTCACGTATAGTTCGGTAGCGAAAAGGGGAGATGTTTCCATGGATGAAAAGCGCAGCCTCGCACATGAACTCGATGAAATCCAGCAAGAACTAAAAGAACTGGAAATTCGTTACGAACAGTACTTTGCCGGCATCGAGCGACGCGAGCCCTACAACGAACGCAAAATCTGGCCCGCAGGCTGCGCCATTTTACCAATCGCCATATCGTCTGGACCGATATGAAATTCCGCTACCAGGGACTCGCTTCGCGCTTCATGTCCTACGGCCAGTACTGGGACCGTATTTTACGTTTGATCGACGAAGGTAAATATCATCGCCACACGTCAAAAATCAAGCCGCCAGAGATAACCCCTCTCCCCTCACAGATATCGCCGAAAGAAGAAGCGGTCAGACTCCAAAAAGAGCTGAGCGAAGCGCGTAAGGCACTCGGTCTAAGCGGTAGCGGTCCCAGCACCGATTCGGTTGAGGTTTTCCTTGCCGCCCAGCGGGAAAAATCCGTAGTCGCTACGGCGACAAACCCGTCACGTTCAGTGTCGATACCAGTGGTGACAAGCCACGCATCAAGGTCAGTCTGAAAAAATAAATGCATCTCATTATCGCGACCCTGCATGTCAGGGAATCAGCTCAGGCGGTGGCTCTGGCAGCAGGCTGCCTTAAATCAAATCTGCCTGAAAAATACAGAAAAAACACCAAACTGATCGATCTCCTGCCTGACCAGGACAATGATACAATCCTCGAACGGTTGTTGCAAGGCAAGCCCGATCTCATTGTTTTTCCACTTTACACCTGGAACCGTTGTCAGATTATGGAAATCTGCAGACGGCTGAAGCAACAGCATCCGGATCTGATTCTGGTCGCTGGCGGACCGGAAGCCAGCGCCGACAGCATAAGGGTGCTGAAACAGGGGCAGCTTGATGCCGTAATTCGTGGTGAAGGAGAGGCAGCCCTGGCCACGCTGGTTGATCAGATCGCCCACAAGCAGCCCCTGTCAGAGATTCCCGGCCTGGTGAGCAAAACATCTGGGGAACCAGTTCCAGGCGCCGCTCTTTGCCCCGACCTTGAAGCCCTCCCCTCACCCTGGCTGGAGAGGACTCTTCCTCTGGAGGAAGGATGCGGTGTCCTCTGGGAGGTTGCCCGGGGTTGTCATTTCAATTGCGCCTTCTGCTACGATACGAAAGGTCATCAGGGGGTCAGACCGCTCCCCCAAAAACGCCTGAAGCAAGAACTTGAACTGTTTGCCGCCCGTGGTGTCAGTCAGATATGGATTCTCGATTCAACCTTCAACGCCCCCCCCGGCCGCGGCAGGAAACTGTTGCAGATGCTGCTGGGAACCGCGCCCCAGATCCATTATCACATTGAGGCCAAAGCCGATCTTCTGGACGATGAGACGATCTGTTTACTTGCCGAATTACAGTGTTCGGTACAGGTCGGCCTGCAATCCGCCGATCCGAAAGTCCTGTCTCCCCTGCAACGCAAGCTGGACCCTCAGCAGATGATCCGACAGCTGCGGAAACTTTCAGATGCGGGCGTGACCTTTGGGCTCGACCTGATTTACGGCCTCCCCGGAGACAACCATCAGGGCTTCAGGAGAAGTCTCGATTTTGCCCTGAAAAGACAGCCGAACCAGATCGACATCTTTCCATTGGCAGTCCTTCCCGGTACGGAGCTGTACGAGGACAGGGATCGCTTTGGAATCGCAGGGGAGGAACAACCCCTTACCGGACCACTTATAACCGCAGCTACTCTGCCGATGACATGCGGCAAAGTCAGGTATTGGCTGCCGCTGCCGATATCTTCTACAATCGTGGTCGGGCGGTCGGTTTTTTTCTGCAGCTGTGCCAGGCACTGGAGACAACTCCGGTTGAGTTCCTCGAAGCCTTTTCTGTCTGGCTACAGTCGGCCAGAGGCTACTCTTGTGAGGAACTGCAGGCAGAGGACTGTTGGCGACCAGAAACAATTCTCCCTTTGCAACTGGCTTTCAGCGGGCAAGAACTGAAACGGACAAAACGCAGTAAGCTGATTTCAGCCGCTGAAGACCTGATCCGCTATCACTTCTGTTGCGCTGAAACAATTCTGGCCGACAACTGTATGCCCCAGCCGGAGATCTCTTCCACAGAGCGGATGAAAAACAGCTGGATTCTTAACCCGGCACTCCAGATTGCCCCTTCCACTATTCTCTGGAAGGTCTGGAGATGTTCGGAGGGGAGACCTTAAAGACCATAGCAAGTCAGTTATCTGAAGAACCTGGTTATGCCGTTTTTTACGCCAGGAAAATGAGATGATCATTGAAACACTGGACAGCGATTTTGCCGGACTTCTTCTGCAGGCCAGGCAAAAACAAACGGGGAAGCAGCTTATTGCGAGGCTAAAACCCCACACAGGACAGGAGCTACTGACCTTTGCCATCAGCCAAGGCCTGTTGATTGCTGCCGATTTGGACGGAACTCCGGACCAGAAATCGACTTAGAGCAGACATTCAGACAAGATGCGCCTCTGCCGTAAACCTATTTGAGCAACAGATCCATGACCCCTGATAGGTCTGGCGCTTACGTTCTGAACGACCGTAGAGGGTGGATGAAAACAGAGCTGTTGCCGCATGTTCGCCCAGCATTGAAAAGAGCTGGTAATCGATCGACTCCAGCTGTTCCTTCTGGATAAAGAGACGGTAGATCGCCAGCAGACCGATCATCTGACCATGGATGATCAGCGGAATAGCGACAATTGGAGCAAAGATATCATCTGACCCTTCGCTGACAGGCCCGTCGAAAAAATAGGTGTCTCCCGTCGCGGCGGTTTCCCCCAAAACGCCCTCACCGAGCGGAATATCTGGAAAAGCATCCGCCGGGTCAAACCCTTCACCCGTTTCAAAAGTCAGCTGCTGACTTGCTTTGTTAAACAACAGTACGGCAAACTTTTCCGCACCAACAAAATTGATGACAACTTCCTTGATGATTTCCAGGGTTTCTTCACGATCAAGAGTCGAGTGCAGGCGGGATGAAGCAATATAAAGGTTGGTCAGGTTGTTATTAACATCCTCGACCTGAACCAACTGGTTGGCGAAATCAAGGTTTCCTGTTCCAGCTCACCGATTCTGCGCAGAGCATCATCCTGTTCGTGGCGCAACTGCGAGCATTCTTGCTCCAGGCTTTGAGACGCTGGTTGAGAGCCTCATCACGCCGTCTCGCGTTCGCTTTTCGGCCCTTTTACTTAAGACCAGACGATCAAGAAGCTGCTTGCTCTGTTGGTCGGGATAAATAAAGTAAACGCCGCAACCATCCTTGTCGGCCTTGTCTGTTCGTTTAATCTTGCCATACAGCGACAATGATTCTCCTTGCGGTGCCTCAAGTTTAATCTCGACCGTGGTATTTTCTTCCAAAGAAACTGATGATTTGAGGTAAGCACCTGTGGTTGATAAATCTTCCGCACTGACCACATGCAGTTTGTCGCCTTCGTACAACTGAACCGGCATTTGAACAGCGACCCGTTCGGCAGTTCGACGCTTGATCTGACCGAGCAGGCGCTGAACCTTTTCCCGCAATTCGTTCTTGTTCACCGGCTTGGTGATATAGTCGTCACACCCGGCGTTCAGACACTTTTTAACCTCTTCCGGTTTGCCGGCAGCTGTGACCATCAGGATCGGCAGCTTGCGCCACTTTTTACTCTGCCGCACGGTCCGGCAAACATCATCGCCGTTGATTCCCGGCATATAGTAATCAAGTAACAGGACATCCGGGCAATTTTGTCGAGACGCTGCAATGTCTCTTCTCCCGATGAAGCCGTAACCAGATCGTAGCCGCAACCTTCAAGATATGATCGTTCCAGCTCGAGAAAAAGATCAACATCATCAACCAGCAGAATTTTGCCATCCATTAACTCCTGAAATTTTAATAAACAGAAACTAAGAATAACCGAGAAAAATAAAAAAGTAAAGGCTCCTGACGCAACGGCATCGGGAGCCTTTAATGGAAGGACTATAGTGAAGGATGGAAATCAGGAAACGACTGCGACATCCTTGAGATAGCGAGGTCTCTCAGCGATGAAATTAACAATTTCTTCAACCCCGGGGACCCTGCCGGCAATACGAACCTGATCATCGATCAGCAACGCCGGAACCACATAGATCCGGTTATCAATCATCTTGCGAGAATCACTGAACTGATGGACCTCAGCCTCGACTCCAAGCTTATCAAGCGCCTCACGTACATTTTCCACAGTCCCTTGACAGCTTTCCGGATTATCCGGTTTACAAAGAATATCGATACGCATGATTTCCTCCGCGACTGAACTTATGTTTAATTATTACCTTATAGGTCACATTATATACTCATCAATTAAATAGGCAAGCTTTTTATTACCTATTGAGTAATAATTAGTATCCTTCCGGGGTTTCCGGATAGGGACTCATTAAATCCCTCAGGCATGAACAACAAGCTCACCGCCTTCTACAGTAACGCTGACTTTACCTCCTTCGCCCAAATCACCAGCGATCAATTCCCGCCCAACACGGGTTTCAAGCTGGTGTTGGATAAAACGTTTAAGTGGTCGTGCCCCGTAGACAGGGTCGTACGCCGCATCGGCAATATATTCACAGGCCTCGTCGCTCAGATCGAGTTCAATACGACGATCGGCCAAACGCCGGCGTAAATCTTCGATCAGCAGTTGTACAACCTGCTTGATTTCAACCTTACTCAACGGCTTGAAGATAATCGTATCATCCACGCGGTTTAAAAACTCCGGTCTGAAGCTCTGCCGTAGAGCCTGCTCAACCTGATTCTGGACCTCTGCGGGGATCTCCCCATCCCTGATCCCTTCAATAAGGTATGCAGAGGCAATATTGGACGTCATGATAATAACTGCATTTTTGAAATTAACGGTCCTCCCCTTTGCATCCGTGGCACGACCATCGTCCAGTATCTGCAACAGAATATTGAACACGTCGGGATGAGCCTTTTCAATTTCGTCAAACAGAATAACCGCATAGGGCTGACGCCGAACGGCTTCTGTCAACTGTCCCCCTTCGTCATAACCGACATATCCGGGGGGGCCCCAATCAGACGGCTGACCGCGTGTTTCTCCATGTACTCCGACATATCGATGCGAATCATGTTATCTTCGCTGTCAAACAGTGCTTCAGCAAGGGTTCGGGCCAGCTCCGTTTTGCCCACTCCGGTCGGGCCGAGAAAGATGAACGATCCGATCGGACGCTTGGGGTCCTTGATGCCGGCCCGCGCTCGGATGACAGCATCTGTGACTCTCTGTACAGCTTCATCCTGGCCAATGACCCGTTTGTGCAGGATTTCGTCCAGCTTCAGTATTTTTTCCCGTTCACTTTCAACCAGGCGTGTCACCGGGATTCCGGTCCAGCGAGCAACAATCTCCGCCACCTCATCGGCGGTGACCTCTTCACGCAGCATCCGAACTTCGCTGTCGCCACTCTCCATCTTTTCTTCCTGTCCGTGGAGTCGGCGCTCCAGTTCAGGTAAACGGCCATGCTTCAACTCTGCCGCCCGGTTCAGATCGTAGCTACGCTCAGCTTCGGCAATCTCAAGCCGGACCTGTTCGATCTCTTCACGCAGCTGCTGGACAGTACGGATTCCGCCCTTTTCGAGCTGCCACTGGGCCGAAAGAGTCTGCTCCTGACTCTTCAGCTCAGCCAGTTCCCTCTGCAGGATTCCCAAACGCTCACGGCTGGCCACATCTTTCTCTTTTTTCAAGGCCGCCTCTTCTATTTCCAGCTGCATCAGACGCCGTGTCAGGGCATCCAGTTCAGCCGGCATCGAATCGATCTCTGTACGAATGGTTGCACAGGCCTCATCAACCAGATCGATCGCCTTGTCGGGCAGGAACCGATCTGCGATATAGCGATGGCTTAATTCTGCGGCAGCCACCAGGGCATTATCGTGAATTCTGACACCATGATAAACCTCAAAGCGCTCCTTCAAACCGCGCAGGATACTGACCGTTGCGTCAACATTCGGCTGCTCGACCAGAACCGGCTGAAAGCGCCGCTCAAGAGCGGGATCCTTTTCCAGATATTTACGGTACTCATCAAGAGTTGTCGCACCGATGCAGTGCAGTTCCCCCCGGGCCAGCATCGGCTTGAGCATATTACCGGCATCAATCGCACCATCCGTTTTTCCAGTGCCAACAATGGTATGCAACTCATCGATAAAGAGCAGAATGCGCCCGTCACTGTCGTGGATTTCCTTCAGCACCGCTTTCAGACGCTCCTCGAACTCTCCCCGGTACTTGGCGCCGGCGACCAGTGCCCCCATGTCGAGCGAGTAAACGGTCTTCCCCTTCAGCCCCTCGGGGACGTCACCGCGGACAATTCGATGAGCCAGCCCCTCGACGATGGCCGTCTTCCCGACCCCCGGTTCGCCGATCAGGACCGGATTGTTTTTGGTTTTGCGCGATAAGATGCGAATCACCCGACGGATCTCTTCATCCCGACCGACAACGGGATCGAGCTTCCTTTTTAACCTCTTCCACCATGCGCGACCATATTTTTCCAACGCTTCGTAAGTTGCCTCAGGATCCTGACTGGTTACCCGCTGATGACCACGAACTTCCGTCAGCGCCTGCAACAAGCGGTTACGATCAACCTTCTGACGGGTCAGGATGCGGCCGGCAACGGTTCTTTCACCTTCTGCGACAACAGCAAGAAGAACATGCTCAACACTGATGAATTCATCCTTGAGCTGCTTTGCCTCTTCATCGGCCTTCAACAACAGTTGACTCAAACGGCGACTGGCGTAAAGTTTGCTGCTGTCAGCTCCCGGCCCGCCGATCTGGGGGCGCGCATCGATATCTTTCTGCAAGCCTTGGCTGACCAGGGCGACATCAACCTCCATCTTGGCCAACAGACGCGGAATCAAGCCATCCTGCTGGCGGCACAGTGCCAGGAGCAGGTGTTCTCCGTCAATCTCGGCATGCCCCTGGCGCAGTGCCAGAGCCTGAGCGTTTTGTAATGCTTCCTGGACTTTTTGTGTTGTTCTGTTCATATCAATCATGACAACCTCATATTTTCACTATCTGTCTGTTTCATTAAGTATAACCTCTGTACCGCCAACGGCATAAAAAAAGCCAGGTCATGGATAACCTGGCTTTGATTGCAACTTTAGTGCAATGTCTGTACGGCAATCCGTTTTGGTTTTGCCTGTTCGCTTTTCGGTAACCGCAGGGTGAGGACTCCGTCTTTCAAAGCGGCATCCCCGGCGTCAGCGTCAATCCTGTCGGAGAGCTTGAACTGCCGGTAAAATCCTTTCTGTCTTCCTTCGGCCTGTTTTTCCAGCACCGCTTCCAGAGTCAACACCCCGCGGGAAACTTGTAAATCAAGGCCCGCATCCTCGACACCAGGCAGATCAGCCTTCAAAATCAGGCATCGTCCACCTCGTAAATATCGACTGCCGGGCTGAGCCAGCGAATCTGTTGTTTTTCCACTGAACTGTCGTTAACGTTCCGACTCTGATCCATCATCTGCTTTTCGTTCATTATCTATATCTCCTTAGCATCTAACTTGGTAAAGGTATCGGCCCCGATCCACTCAGCCCGCGTTCACTGTGATTTTTTTCGGCAATGCGGAGGCGGCTTTGGGAAGCTGGATCTCCAAAATACCGTTACGATATTCGGCCTCGACCTTATCAGCATCGAGATGACTGGTCAGTTGCAGAATTTTTTCAAAAGCACCACGATTCCGCTCCTGACGATAGCAGTGCGCACTCTCCGGCAACTCTTCCTGAACAAAATCACCTGCTATTTTCAGTTGTCGACCGAGGATGCTGATATCCATCTTTTCGACATCAAGACCGGGGAGAACGGCGCGAACCTTGAAGCCTTTCTCATCCTCGGAGACCTGCAGGTCCATATTTCTATGATGTCCTTGCTGATGGGCACCATGCAAAATCTGATTCATTTGACGTTGAAAATTATCTACTTCATTAATGAACTGCAATCCGAACATATCAAGTTCCTCCTTGGGAAATGTGTTTTTTTTGTTTTGATGCACAGCTTCAATTCAAACAGGGTGCCAATTTTGACAAAAAACGACATTCGCTTATTTTTCAACATGTTAAAGGAGGAAGAATAAAACAGGGGAAGCTTCCTGCGACGTCGCACCTGTTGCAGGGAGCAATGTTGTGCGACAGGTGCGACGTCGCAGGAAATCAGGAAAGATTATCGCGAACCAGATTGAGACGTTTCAAATGACGATAGAGGGTTGCCCGGTGAACACCAAGGATTCTGGCCGCCGCAGACAGATTCCCATCAGCCTGCTGGTAAGCCTGACGAATCACAGCTTCGGTCAACGCAACCTTTTCCCCCTGACTGTGAGGAGCAACGGGCAGATCCCCGGCGAGATCATCACCATGATAAGGAACAGCAACAGGCAGAGGCTGGGGAGCGTCAGCAAGAGGCTGCGGCTGGGTTCCGGCAGAGAATTGTTGGCGCTCCTGAATCCATTCCCGGAAGGCACGGGCGCCGATCGCCTCGGTCTCCGATTCAACCACGACCCGTTCGACAACGTTGCGCAGCTCGCGGACATTGCCCGGCCACAGATAGGATTGCAGCAGACGGACGGCCTCACTGGTCAAGCGCCTGGCATTCTTTCGATAGCGGGCATTAAACTGCTCCAGAAACTGCTCAACCAGCAGGGGGATATCCTCCAGTCGCTCGCGCAAGGGGGGGAGATGAATCCTCAAAACCGCCAGCCGATGATAGAGGTCGGCACGAAACTTTTTTTCGGCCACAGCCTGTTCAAGCGGCACATTGGTCGCGCCAATAAAGCGGACATCCACCTCGCGGTTTTTTTCACCGCCGACGCGCTGTACCCGCCCGTCCTCAAGAACCCGCAGCAACTTGCTCTGCGTGTGCAGGGGCATATCGCCCAGCTCATCCAGAAACAGGGTGCCTCCATCAGCACGCTCGAAATATCCGCGGTGCTCTCGCACGGCGCCGGTAAAAGCGCCCCTTTCATGGCCAAACAACTCAGATTCCAGTAACTGCTCACTGATCGCGGCGCAGTTAAGAGCTGCGTACGGCTTGTCATGTCTGCTACTTTCATCATGCAGCGCCCTGGCAACAAGCTCTTTGCCGGCTCCCGTTTCACCGGTAATGATCACCGCAGCATCCGATGCCGCATACAGACGAATCTTCCGAAAGACCTCGCGCATGGCCGCACTGGTTCCGATCAGATTGCGAAAACCCTGCTCCTGGCGGCTGGCCAGAGATTCCCGTCGCAGAACGATCCGGACCAGTTGCCCCAGATAGTCGTCTGTCAACCCTGCAAACTGGATATCTGCAGAAAATTCCTGCTCGCCCGGGTGCAGTCGCAGCTTGATATCGGACAGGTCCTGGCCATGGTCGAGAACTTCGGCGGCAAGATCGATCAACGAAGGAACGGCATCGGGAAACAGCGACCGGGGAGAGCGGCCGCGGACAGCGCTGGAAGGTATTTCCAATAGCTGGCTCAGCCGCTCAGAGAGACTGCGCACCTGCCATTCCCATGCCCCAGCGAACAAGAAGAATATCGGGAGATACCGCCGGCAGATTTTGTCTGGAAAGCACCGTTGTATCAACCATCGAATCAATGCCTCAGCGTTGCCAGAAAATCTTTAAATTCCTGTTCTCCGGCCTCATATTTCAAAAATTGAATTCCCATTCCGGGTTTATTGGCAACGCGGACCAGATTGGGCGGAACCTTCTTGGCCCAACGCACCCGTGCAAATACGATCACCTGCTGTTCATCCGGCAGACTCAGCTCGATCAGCAGCTTGGTACCAGGCCGTTCCGGCTGTCCGGTAATAACATAGAGCCCACCCTCGGAAGCATCCCCGGTAAAAGCCACCTTCCTGGGGTAGTCGACCCCGAAGCGCAGTTTCAGGCGCTTTTCCTTCTCAGACTCTCACGCTCATTAACCATGGCATCTCCACTCATCAAATAACAGCGACGACGGGTTGAATTACATCATAGGCTCGTCTGATCATATCAAAAATTACGGTTTTGCACAGAAAAAGTAAGCCTCGCTGCCAACTGTCCGGAACGGGACTCCGGCAGTCAACGAAGCAGACCTTCGCCCTCCTATTCAGAACTCTTTTCAAGCCGTAAAATACTGACAGCCAGCCTTTCCATGATCAAAACGGCAACACCAACCACAAGTCCGACCACAAAATCGGCGGCAACGTCGGAAACGGTTCAACCAGATGATGAATCATGTGATGTTGTGGGTAAACATCCCTCCGCCGACCAACAGCATCGCAATCGTACCAATCACTCCCAATAGCCGGATCACCCTGGGGAGAGCGGCGACGAGGAGCGTTCCGGCAAGCCTCAGCCCCTGTGCGATCATGCCGACAAACCTGGTAGATTGTTCAATCAGAAAAAGACCTGCATCATCCATGCGTACCAGCACGGCCACCAGCCCATAAACACCAACAGTTGCCAATATGGCGATAAACGAGACAACAACGACCTGCATGGTCACGGGTTGATCGACAACCGTCCCCAGAGCAATCATGATTATTTCAATCGACAGAATGAAATCAGTTCGGACGGCAGATCTGATTTTCTTTTTCTCACGTGTCAGAAGTTCGGCACTATCCGCAGTCACCCTGGCCGCCGGACTTTCAGCGGGATGTTTCTGCACCGCATGGTAAAGCTTTTCAACACCTTCAAAGCTCAGATAAGCCCCCCCCGAGCAAGAGCACCGGCACAATCAGCCAGGGCACGAAGGTACTCAATAAAAACGCAACCGGCAGGATGACAATCTTGTTCAGAAAAGAACCCTTGGTGATCGCCCATAAAACCGGCAACTCCCGCGAAGCCCTGAAGCCAGTTGCCTTTTCAGCATTAACGGCCAGATCGTCTCCCAGAATTCCGGCTGTTTTTTGGCGGCAATCTTGCTCATCACTGCAGCATCATCAAGCAGCATGGCAATATCATCCAGAATTGCAAACAGCCCACCTGTCATCTTGGCACCTCCATTCCAATGATTGGGAGTATAGCAAAACAATTCGTACTTCGAGAGCGCTCTTTGAAAAGAAGACGATATCGGACGGGCTTTGTGAGGTTGGAAATTCACAATCCAGGGAGACGTTATTTCCCGGTTGCCAGGACAATGAAAGGAAAAAAACTGTAACTAAAAAGCCCCTTACAGCGAAAGGCCGTAAGGGGCTGATTTTAATGGCTCCCTTTGCTGGGCTCGAACCAGCGACAATCTGATTAACAGTCAGATGCTCTACCAACTGAGCTAAAAGGGAATAACGTGTTGCGGAAACGGAATATAGGGGATTGCCCCTGGCTGTCAAGACTTTTTATCCGCTTTTTTTGTCATCCTTTTTTCAGGTCGTTCAAGACCAGTTTGGCCACAGCCTTGAGGGTTTCGAAAACCCCCTCTCCGGTCATGGCGGAAGCTTCGAGTTCCGGTACCTTACGTTCATTCAACAAGCTGCTTAATTCTTCAACCGAAGATACATTGGGCAAGTCACGCTTATTGTATTGAATAACGAAGGGGATTTTCTCAATATCAAACCCTGTTCTTCGAGGTTGTCTTTAAGATTTTCCAGGCTTTCAATATTGGCATCAAGGCGCTCTTCCTGCGAGTCGGCAACAAAGACAACCCCATCGACCCCTTTCAGGATCAATTTACGCGAGGCATCATAAAACACCTGTCCGGGCACAGTGTACAAATGAAAACGGGTCTTGAACCCCCTGATTTCACCAAGGGCCAGGGGGAGAAAATCAAAGAAAAGTGTCCGCTCGGTTTCGGTTGCCAGGGAGATCATCTTCCCCTTGGATTCCTCTGCCGTTTTATTGTAGATGAACTGCAGATTTGTCGTCTTGCCGCAGAGTCCTGGTCCGTAATAGACGATCTTGCAGTTAATCTCACGTGATGCGTAATTTATGAAGGACATGGTATCAACCCCAATCAGTTGAAGAGGTTATCGATATCGTCATCGGTTATTTCTGCAAAGGGGCTTGGTCCGCTCCGGACATTTGCTTCCACCTCAGACTTATGGGCCAGCTCTTCGAAAACCGTACCTAGCTCGATGCTTGCCTTTTTCACTCTCAGGCGAACCAACCCCAGCGAACTGCGCTGATCAAAAATCACAACAAGTATGACACGTCCCCCCACGATGGAGATATGGATATTATCCTTTTCTCCTTCATGGAACAGAATTGAAAACTCCTTCTCACCGATCAGCTTGGCCAAACCGCCTGTTGCTGCAATATTCCCCGCCGTCAGTGACGCCAAACTGGTCGTATCCAGATGAGCAGTTTCACCGGTTGCCGCGATCAGCTGACCATTCTTATCGACCAGAAAGATAACTTTGGAATTTGATTCGCGCAGCAATCTTTCGATCAGAGCAAGGATGCGCTGATACTCTTCATCGTACATGACCAGAGAAGACTGGGGACCAAGCATGGGTCACTCCTTATCGAGGGTTGAACGAACAATTCTATATAACATTTAAAAGTCTCATATCAAGAGTCTAATCTTAGTTTTTTTAAATTTTCCCATGCCGCAGCAGGGCTCCGAAAAACAATCGTCTTATTGACTTCAGAGCAAAAATACTCTACTAATTCAAGGAGTTTTGGTTCAAAATCAGGGCGCATTATCGATCCCGAAAATGATTCAGATCTTACAGGTCGGTTCTCTTACCAGGCACCACTCCGGCCCACAGAAATGTCAACCGAATGGCCGACTCAGATAACAGCCGTTCCGCCATGCCCCTGGAACCGCCAGAATTCTGGATTTTTATGTGTGTAATTATTGACTTTATGAGGACTCTTTTGACTGATCACCTTAACTACCCGCAGGACTGCGCCATTGGCCGGGCTTTACCAATACATACCCACACGCTGAAGGCTTTGAGCTTTCGCTGCTGGAAGATTGCGATAACGCTTACCGTTTCACCGCCGTTGCAGATGTCGACAAAATCAGGGCGATCATTACCGATTTCGCTCAGCTTCTTCCCGAGGAAGCTTTTTTTATTCTTGAGTATTACCCGGAAGATCCGTTGCTGTCCCGCCCCAGCTCATCCTCTGAACGGCCGATACCGGCGGTCTTTTATTCTCCCTATATACCGACGGATGAACTTCTGGAGACAATCATTCCCTATCTGGATCGCCTGATTCATGATGGCTTTGTCGGTTTCGGCCTGGCTAATAATCGCAAGGGTCTGGAGCTCTTTTATTCGGAAGAAAAGATTCTGACCTTTTTCACTGACAATCATCTGCGTTTAAGTGATTTCCTTTACCGTCATCAGGTTCACCATGATGACGACCTGCGTCTGCCTTCGGACTTTGGTCATGACCACCTGTCCCTGCTCGGTTTTCCACAGGAAGATCTGCCTGAAAGTCTTGCAGGTCTGAGCAAGAGCGACCTTGATTCGTCTATTTTCTGTAGTGAGCTGACCGAAATCTTTGACATGTACCAGGTCGAAGAGGGATTATCCTTCTTCCTGACCCGCAAGGAACAGGAACAGATTGCCCAGCTGATCAAGGCCCAGCTGGCGGGACATGAGTTTTCCGATGCAGAATTCGGCGGCCTGTTGCTTGACTGGAGTGACTTCGTCAATGAATGTGAGCACGGTTTTGAAGGTGACCTGTGGGAATATAAGCAAGGGCTGAAAATCAGGGATGCCATCCAACTGGTCATTGAAGTCGCTCCCTCCGATCTGGCCCAGAAGATCACAACCATAGTCAGCGAACCTGACCATATCCTCGAAAACATCCTCACTGACCGTCGTAAACGTCTCGACCCCGCAGAGGAACTCCCCCTGAGACAGGAACGCTTCTGGTATCAGGCGTCATTGCCAAACAAGGTTCGGATCTGCGTAGAGATCTGATTCGCTATGGCTGGTTCAACAGATTATCATGATTCTTGTCCTTGCCGCTGTTCCATTTGAAACCCAACTGCTGCGCAGTCTGATCGACAACCCCAATCGTCTGGAATGTGGGACTGCCCAGATCATAACCGGCACCCTTCATGGCCACTCGGTCTCAATTGCCCACAGCGGTATTGGGCTGGTCAACATGGCCGTTGTCGCCAGCCGCCTGATTGATCACCTGAAACCGGGCAGTGTCGTCCTGACGGGTTGTGGCGGCAGCTATCCCAACAGCGGCCTGAGCAATGGTGATCTGGTTCTGGCGGACAGTGAAATCTATGGCGATCTGGGAGTTGAAACCGAGACAGATTTTTTCCTTCTCGGAGGGATTGGAACAAAAAGTCCCGATTTCAAGGTCAATGACGTTCACCAAACCATCCTGTTCAATAAAGAAATTATCAACAAAGCAAGGAAGATACTTCCAGAAGCGATCTGCGGTCCTGTTGTCAGCGTCAATTGCTGCAGCGGTACGCCGGCCTTGAGTCGAAAGCTGGAACAGCGGACACAGGGTCTCTGTGAAAATATGGAAGGAGCGGCAGCGGCTCAGATCTGTACCGAGACGGGGACCCCTCTGATTGAATTGCGTGGCATATCCAACCCGACGGGCACCCGCGACCCCAACCTGTGGGATCTGAGAATGGGCGCTGAAGCCGCACAGAGCGGCCTGTTGAAACTTCTGGACAGCTGTTTTTTTACTAACTGATTTTTGAAAGAACAAAGCATGAAGACTCTTAGCCTGGGGTACTCACCCTGCCCCAATGATACTTTTATTTTTTATGGCTTGATCCACGATAAAATCCCCTGTAGCAACATCACCTTTAAAGAGCAACTTGAGGATGTTGAGACATTGAACCGTCTGGCTCTTGACGGAGTTCTCGACCTGACCAAAATTTCCTACCACGCTTTTGGCCACCTGCGCGATCAATATGCATTGCTACGCAGCGGTGGCGCCCTGGGCCGTGGTTGTGGCCCGCTGGTGATCGCCCCGCAGCAAGTCACGATGGAACAGTTGCGCGGCAAAAAGATCGCTATCCCCGGCCAGCTGACCACAGCGAATCTGCTGCTTCAACTCTATGGAGAGGGGTATGAAGATCTACTGATCCTGCCTTTCGAGCAGGTTATGCCGGCAATACAGGATGGTCAAGCCGACGCCGGTGTCATCATCCATGAATCCCGCTTTACCTACCAACAGTACGGACTAAACAGGTTCTGGACTTGGGGCAATGGTGGAGCAGGATTCCGGCTGCCTATTCCCCTGGGCGGGATCCTGGCTAAACGCAGCCTTGGAACCGAAACCATCAACCGTATCGACACAGCCCTGCAACAGAGCGTGAGATACGCCTACGCTCACCCCCAGGAACCGGGTGATTACATCAGGCAGCATGCTCAGGAACTGGAAGAAGAGGTTGTCCGCAGTCATATAGATCTTTACGTCAACGATTTTTCGATTGATCTTGGCAACGAAGGGATTCAGGCGGTTACGACACTTTTTCAAGAGCTGAAGAGCGCGGGATTATTCCGGCATCCAGGTTCCCCCTGTTTGCAGAATAAGCGAACATGACAAACGGTTCACAAAAAAGGCGGCCTGCCTGAGCGGGTCGCCTTTTTTTGCGTCACCTTATCGTAAATCCACAGCTTACTTGATGTGAACCGCTTTGATAAAACGTGCATCAACAGCGTCTGCGACTTTTTTCAGAGTATCGTCATCAACGGGTGAATCAACCGAAAAGACAACCATCGCTTCTCCAGCTTTTTCCCGCCGACCCAGACTCATATTTCCGATATTGACCTGAGCTTCCCCCAGGATTGTACCGATTTTACCGATCAGGCCCGGACGATCAAGATAATTGATGACCAGCATGTATTCTTCAGGGCGGAAGTCGATAGAGTAATTGCGCATCTTGACAATTTTGGGCGTTCCTTCGAACAGAGTTCCCGAAATCGTGCGACGACCTTCCGGGCTTTCAAGCGACAGAGTGATCAGACTGGAAAAAGAATCGGTTTCAGTAGAGCGGATTGAATCGACTTCAATTCCCATATCCCTGGCAATCAGGCCGGCGTTAACCATGTTGACATCCATATCGGAACAATGATCCAACAGCGCCGCCAGCCCACAGACACTTAAGGGGCACAATCGTAGCGAGCCAGCTTACCGTTATAGGTAAAGGTGATCTTGTTCGGATTAGGTGGTGCCAACTGCGAGATAAAGTCGCCCAGGATCGATACCAGCTCCATGAATGGCTTCATATGCTCCATCAGGTCGGGATCAAACCTTGGGATATTAACCGCGTTCGCCATCGGTCGACCATCAACATAATTGACAATTTCATTGCTGACATCGACAGCCACATTCTTCTGGGCTTCTCTGGTGTTCGCTCCCAGATGCGGAGTGACCAGCATGTTTGGATGTGCAATCAGCTGCCTGAGAATTTCACTCTTTGGCGGCTCTTCACTCCAGACATCAAAAGCTGCACCAACACACTTGCCGCTGTTCAGAGCGTCCAGCATCGCCGCTTCGTTGATAATGCCTCCACGGGCACAGTTGACCATAATGACACCATCCTTCATGCCTTCAAAATGTTCGGCATTGATGATATCACGCGTCTCTTCTGTCAGCGGAGTATGAACGGTGATGATATCCGAGAGCGGATCACATCTTCCAGCGGCACCAGTTTAACACCAAAATCCTCAGCCCGTTTTCCGAGATATAGATCATAGGTAATCACGTTGGCTCAAAGGCGCGACAACGACGAGCAACACGACCGCCAACTTTACCCAGGCCGATGATACCGATGGTCTTGCCCTTCAGTTCACGACCTGTAAAAGGCGCACGTTGCCAATCGCCCCCTTTAAGGCAGCTGTTGGCGACCGGGACATTACGGCACAGCGACAACATGATTGCATGGTGTGTTCGGCAGCTGCGTTAACATTGCCATATGGAGCATTGACAACAATAATCCCTTTACTGCTGGCGGCGTCGACATCGACGTTATCGATGCCGACACCGGCACGAGCAACAATCTTCAGGTTGGTGGCGTGATCGATAAGGGCCTTATCCACCAGTGTCCCACTGCGGGTAATGATTGCTTCGTACCCACCAATAACCTCATGCAGCTCGGGGATAGACAGCCCCAGCTTTTGTCGACTTCAATACGAGGATCTTCTAATAACGGCAACAGACCACTGTCTGAAATTTCGTCGGTAATGAGAACTTTCATCTTCGACCTTTCTTTATTGAACTTTGAGAATAATACCTGAGACAAGAGGTGGGATTTTACGGCCATTGTTAACAGTTGTCAATCAGGTAAACAGTTATTTTAAAAAGAATTATTCGAATGACTGCAACACACATTTCAGATCGGGAAAGAGATCAGCGACAAGTCCGGCGGTCCAATCAGGGCAACAGCTGAATATCATCAAGATAGATGGTCCGGGGTCGCTCCAGTTTGCCGACAAAAACACCCATACCAGCGACCCGGGAGAGGTCAAGCCGGCGTGTTTTCGGAGCCGGGCGACCTTGTTCAAGGACACCTTGATTTCATTCCACCCACTCTGAAGTTCAAAGCTGTTATTGTAACGATCACTATAGCGGTTATCATGCTGGCGATCGTGGATACGGAAATGCAGTAACATCAACTCCGGATCAGGATTAAAACCTGCAACCGGACCGATCCGTAAGAACTCCAGTCATGGGGAAAATCTTTCAGGCCAAGCCCGGAGTACCTCTGCGTACTTAAATCAAGCCGCATTGAATATTGGCCGGAAAATGCCAATTCACTGACAATCCTGCGCTTGGCACTTCCATTCCAGCGGGTCATTTCCATGGATGTTTCAAAACCGGAAAGCAGAGGAAACTGCTTGTGGGCGATCAAATCATCAACAATGGCTTTAGCTGTCGGCAGTAAACTCCAGACTACCAGAACCAAAATGGGGATCTGCAATATTTTTCGAGCCATGGGAAAAAGCTGCAAGCGGGCAGGTGCCAGAAAAAAAATCCCCACCAGACTGCCGACAACATCATTACCCAGATCTTGCCAGCTGGCCTCACGACCGATACCGGACTGCAGCAATTCGGTCGTTCCACCCACGACGAGAGTCAGCAGAAGAGCTTCAATCAACAACCTGCGAAATGAGATATCACAACGCCACAGCGCATAAAGGTAGGCCCATAAGGCAAAGCAAAACAGATGACCACTACCCCAGCCATAACGATAACTGCGCAGAGAATTAAAGTCCGGTCCGCCAACAAACAACAGCACGGCACAAACCAAAGCAAGGGGAACCAGAAGAAATAAACGACGTTGATGCGGCCAGATCATCTCACTCACAAATAATTTGTAATTTTTTCGACAGTTCACTCATAGCGACCTTCCAGCGATAAAATCACTCAACCTTTATTTTAAATTATCGAATTATTCACCATCTTTTTGCCTGAAAAATACATATTTCACAACAACTTAAAGTAGTTATAATCCCACCATTAAAAGCAGCAAAGCTTCAAATCGAAGCTTGAGGTATAATATTTGCAAACAACTAATAACTATGAGAAAATAGGGACCATACAGAAAAAATATACACCATTTCATGCCGTGATGGTATTGTTCGAAGGGGGGAATGGGGATTCTCTAACAGTTTCAGAGGAGCAAGCAAATGGAAAGTCGTATTCAGTACAGTCCAGTCAGACAATTTCAGAGATTCAAGGCAATGGATCGTGCCTTGGTACTGGTTGATCAGGGCCCGGAATCGCTTCCATATCATATAATGGATATCAGCGAGGGCGGTTTGTCGTTTCGCTATCTCGGCCAAAGGCTGAAACGTTCCGAGATTAAAAAAATCAGCCTTTACCATGACTATGAACTGATCGTCGATGATCTGCCGATTCAGTCGATATCCGACTACCGTATGCGTGACAACCTGGTGCCAGTGCGCCGCGGCAGTGTCCGCTTTGCACAGATGGACAGAGAAAAGCAGAAAAAAACTTGAAAGTTTCATCCGCAGCTTCACCGAAGCACCTCTTCCTGTCGCATAGGGTTATGCACATCATCCAATAAATCAAAAGGCCGCCAGGGTTCAGGGGGCCTTTTCGTATTCAGACTATCCTCTTTGCTCTGCGATGGAGTCTTACTTCCTCATTTTCTGCGGTAGATGGCCAGTCCAGCCAGCCCAGAGCCAAGCAAGACAAGCGTTGCCGGTTCCGGCACCGGTGCCGGTCCGGCGATCAGCTGATCCTGATTATCACCCAGATTCATAACAGCGACATTACCATCAAAGACATAGCCTGCAGCGCCGACAACAGATTCAGCATGCTCAACCAGCCTTGCAGCAGCACCGACAACAGAGGTCAACTCATCCTCAAGAAACCAGATCGCATATTGCAAGGCATCGTAACTGCTGTCTTGCGCGAAATCAAACAACCCGGTTGCAGCGAGACCACCAGTTGTGAAGTTCCAATAAAGCCATTGAGTCGCCGCCGACAATGGATCTCCAGCTCCGTTAGCATCACGATCCGGTCCCCCACCATAGGCGCGATCGGAAATACCGACAACCGTATACTCACGGTTATAGGCAATATGCTCTCCGCGCTCCAGGCAGAAGGTTGTAAACAGAAGCGCATCAGTTTCAGCATTCAGGATATTGAACTCGCCGCCACTCGTATTTCCATGACCAGAATCCTGAAAATAGATCGTATCACCAGCAGACACGGGGAAAGCAAAAACATTTCCTGCTGCCCCAAAGCCAAGCGTCAGCAATGCTACAGTCATTATCATCAGTTTTTTTCATCTGTTACCTCCACAATGGAATTGGTCTGAATTGATCACTCTCTTCTGTTAGCAAGACAAAAGCCAAAACAATGTCCATTGAAACAAAAAGGCAATCAAGCTTCGCCAATCACAAAATAAGTAACTAATTTACAGTGACTTCCAGAGCGCAAATGAAAAAATATCATCGGTGAAAACAGCAGGCCGAAAACAATCGATATTATTATGGATTTCTCCCTCTTGTCGATTTTCATTACAAGAAAGCCCGGACAGTTTGCGCTATCCGGACCGAGTTGTAAATTATTCCGACATGTTTCAGCCGTTTTTCTGGCGGAAGGACTCCATAAAGCTTGCCAGTTTTTCGACCCCCGCCATCGGCATCGGATTATAAATGGAAGCGCGCGCGCCACCGATTGTCCGATACCCCTTTAAGGCATATAACCCTATGGAGTCTGCCTCCTGCAGAAACCGTGCATCCAACTCCGCAGTCGGCAATTTGAATGAAATATTCATCGTTGAACGATGATCGGGGTGAGCAATGCCGTGATAAAAATCATCAGCATCAATAACCTGATACAAACGTGCGGCCTTTTTCTCATTCACCTGTTCAACAGCCTCAACCCCGCCCTGCTCTTTCAACCACTCCAGCACCAGCTTGATGGCATAAACGGCAAAGGTATTGGTCGTATTGGTCAGAGAATTGTCCTTATCGCATTGAGTATAATTCAAAAGGGTCGGAGTGCTGCCATCCGCATGTCCGAGCAGGTCTTCACGGACAATCACCATAGCCATCCCGGAAGGTCCGAGATTCTTTTGCAAGCCTGCGTAAACAACGCCGAAACGATTGTAATCGATCTTACGCGACAGCAGCTCGGACGTCATATCAGCAATCAAAGGAACCTCACCCGTCTCCGGGAATCTGTTCCAACGGGTTGCGTAGATCGTATTATTCCCGGTGATATGCAGATAAGCGGCATCCTGGTCAATCAGCTCAAGCGGAACCTCAGGTATGACATCGTAATCAGTCGCTGCACTACTGGCGATTATTCTGGCATCGCAAACCGCCTGCGCTTCTTCGGCAGCCAGCTTGGCAAAATTGCCGGTTTCCACATAAAGGCATTTGCGCCCTGGAGACCTGGATGCAAAATTGAACGGCAACACCGAAAACTGCATTCGCGCCCCGCCATGGACAAAGAGGACCCGATAATTATCGGGCAACCCGGTCAGCTCACGAAAAAGCTCCTGCGCCCGATTGATAATATCGTTAAATTCCTTGGAACGGTGGCTGAGCTCGATAACCGAAACCCCCATCCCCTGATAATCAAGCCATTCCTCTTGAATTTTTTTCATCACCGGAACCGGCAGCATTGCCGGACCGGCACCAAAGTTATAAACTGGATCTTTCATTTCCACTTCCCGCCTATGTTTGACAACTCAATCAACACATCTATTTCACAACCCTGAGGCCGGCCTTGTTGACAGGCCGACCTCCTCCACCGGGGGGATCGGTATCATCATCAGAAGATGACGACTCTGGAGACCCAACAACAGGCAACGAACCATCTTCCAACATCCGCTCGACAGACTTGGCAATCAACAAACACTGGTGCATGCACACCTTATAAGCCGGGCACATGGTGCAATCAGCTTGTCCGGCAGCAGCCTTAAGACTGTGAACAAGCAACTCCACACTTTCCAATTGTGATAATGGAACGAAATACATAAGCCTCCAACAAAGGTTAAATTACCCGGCCATTTCGCGACCGGCGACTTCAGCAAATTTTCGCAGCTGCTGCATCATCGCTTCAAAAGCTTCCGGACGCAAGGATTGCGGTCCATCGCTGGCCGCTTTTTCAGGACATGGGTGCACTTCCACGATAATACCGTCAGCACCGCAAGCCGCAGCAGCATAAGACATTGGTGCAATGAGTGAGGCGTGCCCAGTCCCGTGTGAAGGATCAATCATAACCGGCAGATGAGTTTGCTGCTTTAACACCGGAACGGCAGAAAGATCCAAAGTATTGCGGGTAGCAGTTTCAAACGTACGGATACCACGCTCGCACAGAATAACACGTCGGTTACCTTCTGAGAGTACATATTCCGCACTCATCAGAAATTCCTGAATTGTTGTCGACATACCACGTTTGAGCAGAATCGTCTTATCCAGCTGACCTAACATTTTCAACAACGCAAAGTTTGAGTGTTACGTGCTCCAACCTGCATCACATCGGCATACTTGGCCACAAGCTCAACATCACGCGGATTGACAACCTCGGTCACAATCGGAAGTCCGGTCTTCTCCCTGGCCTCAGCCAGCAATTTCAAACCATCTTCTTCCATACCCTGGAACGAGTAAGGGCTGGTCCGTGGCTTATAAGCTCCACCACGCAATGCTCGCGCGCCCGCCGCCTTGACGGCCGCTGCTGTATCACAGATCTGTTCGCGACCTTCCACCGCGCAAGGACCGGCAACGACGACAAACTCCTTACCGCCGACAGACAGTCCTGGAACAATTTCAACCGCACTCGGCTCAGGTTGAACTTCAAGGCTGGCCAGCTTGTACGGCTTGAGAATTGGAACAACATTCTCTACACCCGACATCGACTGCAGGATCTGCAGTTTTTCCTTGCCTCTCTCTTCACCGACCGCCCCTACAACATTGCGCGTCTCGCCGTGAATAACGTGCGGCTGATATCCAAGTTCAACGATCTTTTCTCCACCGCCTTCAACTCAGACTCCTCAGCTCCCTTTTTCATAACAATAATCATTTTGCTCTCCTTTGCCGCTCAAGGCTAAAAAGGCAAAAGGCCGCAGGATTTCTCCCAGCGGCCTTATTTCTTGTATAAAAAAGAAAAACCATGGGGAGAACCGGTAAGCCGTTCCGCCATGGTTTGTGTGCTTTCAGTTATATCCTATCACACACTTATTCCCAGGACAGACGGCTGATCAAAGCCGAAATACCAAAAGAAAAAGTTAAAATAGGAAACGGTGAAAGTCATTTAAAGGATTCTCTCTTTCTGCTCACGAAGAGTACACAAGGAGACTATCTCAATCAAGTAAAAAAATACTCGTCTTTTTTTAAACTATTGCTTGACAGTTCATACCCCATTAGTTATAAACGTCTTCGCTTCGCCCAGATAGCTCAGTCGGTAGAGCAGAGGACTGAAAATCCTCGTGTCGGCAGTTCGATTCTGTCTCTGGGCACCATAAGAAATCAAGGGGTTACGTCATTTGACGTGACCCCTTTTTCTTTTTAAAATGCATACAAATGCAGACGCCCGGAGCCGTTCTCGCCAGCTCATGCTCAACGTCGCATTTGGCGAGTCGGGCGACATCAACAGAACCAATAGATATATCAATTTACGCCATAATGGATGAAAGATATGAATAAATACAAACTTACATTTACAATGACCATTGAAGATCAGGATGACCCCGCGGCCAGAAAACAGGCCAAAAACATCGCTGAAGCGATCGGCAAGGAAGTTCAAGGGGCAGAGATAAAATTGCAGCAGGTCTACACGGACAGGCCCCCTCGGGGGATTCTAATCGCCTGAAACTGCATCCTGTTTGTTGAAATTTAAGCTTTTCCTTCAGTTTGACGATGACTTGTCCTTGAAGAAGCTAAACCCTCATAGTTTAAGGCGGTTTCTCAGCATAAAACGGTTAAATCACCAAGGCTCAGCTTGCAGGCCTCCTCAAGGACGACAACAAGATAACTCTTCGCTATTCTTACTCTTTTTAGATAATAGCAATTCTATCGCACTGACTGTATACAACAATCTCGGACCGATATCGTTTTTGATTGCGGTTTTATTTTGCTTATTATTCGGGATACTGCAACTAAAGACTATGACTCCTAAGTCTCCTGCCAGAATAGGAACCGAAACGGTTTCCGTCTCACCGTACTCCCCTTCTTCGTGAGCGGAAAATCCGTAAGTATTTATCTCATCCTCAGACGCCTTGATATAAGATTTCACGGTAGACCACATTCCACCATAGATTTTCTTTAACTCAATCATCAAAGATTCCTTCTCTTTATCAGGGAGGCGAGAAATCAATGCCCTTCCCGCACAAGTCGTTGCAAGTGGTGCGTCGATAGGATTTGATTCGTGCGTGGCATAATCAATGGAGCAATGGTAGGAATCAAGATAAACAATTTTCAATCCTTTTTTAACACCAAGCCGGACAGTCCCTTTCGTAAAGGCCGCCAAAGAATACATGAATGGGCTAACGAGTTCCCTGATATTTACTTGGTACAAGGAAGAAAGTCCAAAATCAAAGAGTGCCGGGCCGGGCCTCAACCTTCTTTCTGCATCGGAAATCTTCAAATAATCCAGGCTGACCAAGGTCTGAGTAAAGCGGCGAACTGTTGATATAGGCATGCCTGTCATATTTGAGATATCAGCATTACTAAGCGGCGTTCTTTCAAATAAAAAGCATTCCAAGACTTTCAGCCCCTTAGCAAATGTCATCGCAACATGTGATTTATCAGGTGTAAATATGGCTTTTTCTGATTCCATAACAAACAACTGCCCTCAAGATCAGCTTATTCACAAATTCCGATCAAAAAATCACTATGGACAATGGAACAACTAAGCAACAGCAATTCAATTCGCTTTATTTCGAGGAGATATGCCTTTCATTAAATCAACTGCAGCCTCTGCAGCAACAACACGCGCAGAGCGCCTTGAGTGCACACCATACCATCCCACATGAGGAGTAAAAATAACCTTTGGATTACTATAGATTGGATGCGAAAAATCTCCTTTTCGACATCCAGTTCATTCTCTACAACATCAAGAGCGGCGCCCGCTATCTCATTATTATTTAATGCTTCATTCAAGGCGTCTGAATCGACATGAGCCCCCCTGGCCATATTAACTAAAAAGGCACTACGCTTCATGTCACGTAAGGACTCAGAATTAATAATATGCCTTAACTCCTCTCGGTAGGGAGGTGCAAGCTTACAATATCAGCTTTTTTCAACCCTTCTTTCAGGTTATCAATTTTCTTCACTCCAATTTTTTCTGCTTGATCATGACTGACACATGGGTCAAAAACCGTGATATTCCCTAAAAGCGGATTGGCCTTTTCGGCAACTCGCTGCCCAATTTTCCCAAATCCGATCAAAAAAAGCTCAATTTCATCCAGTCTTTTCATCGGAGGCATGCTTTGATGATCCCAAATGCGATCCACCTTTATGTGTTTATCGTAAAATGGAATATTCCTGGCCAACGTCAAATACAGAGAAACTGAATGGTCACTTACCTCGGAAACACTGCCTCCGGGCACATTACAAACAGCTATTCCAGCAGCAGTCGCTTCTGCCAGGGCAATATTATCAAGTCCTACCCCCTGACGAGCAATCAGTTTACATTTTTTCATCAAGTCGATATGTTTTTTAGTGATATTATTATTAGCCACTATCAATATATCTACATCGCCGATCTGACGTATAAATTCTTCTTCAGACTTTTCATCTATAATCCTTACTTCAGTATTAAAATCAGAAAATAAAAGGCTTTTCTAAATCATATTCACCTCGATTAAACATACTATAAAAACAAATAACAAATTTATTCATTTCAAACTCCATCTCGCTATGAAAAGCATCTTTTACAACTATTCAAAATATTTTCATGATGCACATTAAGTGTTTGTATTATTGACGACAAATCATTGTTCCATAAATTATCAATAATTTCTCTATGTTCTGAAATTACAATTTCAACATTCCTCATTTTATCCATAGAAAATATTGCAACTCTCATCATTTTCGTCGCAATTATCTTTCCAAATTTTCAATAAAAGACTATTTGATAAATTTTCTATGATCGTTGTATGATATTTAATATCAAATTTTATAAATTCCAATGGATCATGGCGGCTTTGCTCCATTTCATTTACGATCATATCCAACTTTCCTGCAAGAATTCTCTTTGTTTTTGATTCAAATGCATAAGACAATGCATAAGACTCCATCATTGCTCTAAACTGAAACAGTTCCATGACTGATTGTATTGTCAGTTCACGGACCTTCATACTTCGTCTGTCTGATGTGATTAACCAATTTTTCCTGAACAAGCTTTATTGTTGCTTCTCTTACTGGAGTTCTACTAACATCCAATTTTTCCACAAGATCACGTTCCGACAGAATCGACTCTGGTGGAAATTCTAGCTCCACAATTTTCTTTTTTTATCTCGTCATAAACTTTACTAGATAAATTTTTTGCGATTATTATCCACAATAAACCCCCTTAATATTAATAATGATTACTTATTCAAAAAATAGTGACAATCCTGGAATGTAAGAAAGAAGTAATAGATCTATGATAAGAATTCCCAGGAAAGGCAATATTTTATAGACAAGTAATTTAAAGTTAATATCATCACGTAAAGAACCTGCAACAAATAGATTTACGCCTAATGGTGGGGTTATCATTCCTATAGACATGTTTACAACCATTACTACGCCAAAGTGAATTAAATTGATGTTGAATTTCATGAGCAATGGAAGAAAGATTGGACCTAAAATAATAATTGCAGCATTCGGCTCCATAAAGCATCCTACAAAGAGTAGAATTATGTTGAGTAAAAGCAATAGAAGAAAAGGTGTATCAGCAAATGATGAAATTGATTCAGCTAAAGTCACAGGGATTCTCTCGGCAGTAAGAATCCAACCCAGGCTGTCGCACAACTTATAATCAGTAAAACCATTGACGACGTTACACCGGCCTCCCAAAAACCTGTGACCATCTCTTTTATGTTCAATTCCTTATAAACAAAAAAGCCGACTAACAACCCATAAACACAAGCTACTGCCGCAGATTCTGTCGGTGTAAAAATACCTCCATAGATCCCACCTAATATAATTACAGGCATCATAAGCCCCCAGATAGACTCTCTCAGGGCAACCATAAATCCTTTCCATGACGCGACATGAGAACTTTTCAACCCTCTTTTCCTGCAATAGACATACGATATCACCATCAAGCTTAGACCTAGGAGTAGACCAGGAAATATCCCTGCAGCAAAAAGCCCCCTATTGAAACTCCCATCGTAACCCCATAAGAGACAAAGGGAATGCTGGGCGGTATAATAACGCCGATCACTCCCGAAGCCGCGAGAAGAGCAACGGAAAAGGTCTTGTCATAGCCTTCTTCAACCATGGCGGGAACTAAAATAGATCCAATGGCAACCACTGTTGCAGGAGCAGAACCAGAGATAGCTGCAAAAAACATACAGGAAAGAACCGCCACATGAGCAAGACCACCATAGAAACTACCCACTATATTCATAGCCAATGCTATGAGTCTTTTTGAAATCCCCCTTTCCATTAATCGACCTGCAATCATAAAAAGAGGAATTGCCAAAAGAGTGAATGAATCTATCCCTGTGAACATTTTCTGTACAAGAAGAAGCAAAGGAATACTGCCGGCAAACCACAATGCAAGAAAGGATGCCGCACCCATACAAATTGCTAACGGTATATTAAGTAAGACCAAACCAGCCAAACTGATAAATAATACTTGTGACATATGGAATTACCCTTTGTTTTTTTCAGGAACAATTAGCTCCATCACTTTGACTGAATAATGGATAAACATCAAAACACATCCACTTGGGACAGCTAAATAGGCCCACCAGACAGGTATTCTCATTGCTGATGACAGCTGATTCGTCGCCATCAACTTACCGATATATTTGTAACTTATGCATATTACAATGATGCAAAAGCATAGGCAGACTGTATTGGCAATTATTTCCAGTATCTTTTTGGTTTTGGCGGCATTACTGAGACAAGCGCTTCAATCCCGATATGCGCTCCAGTTTTCGCCCCTAAACCTGAACCAATAAATGCAGCCCAAATACTTGTATATCTAGCAAGCTCTTCTCCCCAGATAGTCCCAAATTTAAATACAAATCGATCTAAGACTCCCCAAAATGTAATAGAAATCACAAGTGCCAACAAAATTGACAATATGGCTTTTTCTATGTGGGAAACATACAGATCTATTTTATTTAATAACAACATCCAGCTTCTCCTGTGGAGGTAATTTCACTACATCTGCGAGAAGCTGAGCTTGAGCCCAGCTTCTCTTTCCACTAACTAATCTTCTGCTAACTTACTATAATTCAACGCTTCATCCACAAGATCCTGGCCAACTTCTTTTACGATCATTGGAATGATGGACGCTGTTGCTTCTCTAAAAGGTTGAGTTCGTTTTCGTCTATAATATAAACGTTCATTCCCGCTGATTTTAAAACTCAAGCCCTTCTTCATTCTGCTTCACACTATACTTTCTATGTGTATCTCTCCAAACAGAAGCGCCTTCCACTAAGTACCCTCTAACATCTTCTGGGAGATTTTTCATATAATCGTGATTGATTAAAAGGGCATGCGGACTATAAATATGACCATCTGCAGTTAAGTAACTTTGAACTTCATAGAATTTTGATGCTTTAATCAAAGAATTAGGATTTTCTTGCCCATCCACAACTCCTTGCGCCATCGCCGTATAAAGTTCTCCGTATGGAATAGGAGTTGGAATAGCCCCCATCGACCTCATCATTGCTAAATGAATTGGGTTTTCCATCGTTCGAATCTTTAGACCTTCGAGATCGGCAGGAGTCTTAATCGCTCTTTTGAGTTGGTAAAGTTCCTGTATCCATTTTCACCAAACGCCAATAGATTAATTCCAGTCTGGTGCAAAAATCCTCTCTTATTTTATCTCCAAAAGGACCATCAAGAACTTTCCATGCAACCTCACTTTTAGAAAACAAATATGGAAGGTCTAAAACCATTATCTTTGGATAAACAGTCGGGAAGGTTCCTGTTGTAATCGCTGCCATCTCAATCATCCCCATCTGGAGACCTTCCAGCAATTCACGTTCGTTTCCTAACTGATTATTTGAATTATATTTACAACAACTTCACCTTTTGATTTTTCTTCAACAAATTTCTTAAATGCCTGCAGGCAATTTCTGTCTTGTCATCAATAGGCGGGGCACTGTGAGCTAACTTGATTTCAATTTTTGCCAAAGCAATTCCAGAAAAAAAGAG
>LQAG01000081.1_pt1 | contig 45520 bp, 57 predicted proteins | sample 1535801 | NCBI WGS metagenome assembly LQAG01 (sample SAMN04331584, study PRJNA305678) | bioreactor metagenome | isolation source: bioreactor_3 inoculated with Wadden Sea sediment 1st replicate of a... | place: Germany:Bremen
CTTCACTTATAATTTAGAATATCTCATTTTTTGTCCACTTTTTTTCCGTTTTCTGTATTTATCTTTAAAAGAATAGGGTATGTATGTCCATATCGATTAAAAAACCTGTCTAATCTTATTATACATGAACTTGTAAAGTGAGACAGGACAACTTAAGGGGGAATATTCATGAAAATCGGGCCTATAAAATTCATGAAGCAAGACCTAATGCGGCGAGTCATCTATGCCCTGCTCCCGATCATTCTTGCTTCCGTTTACTACTTTGGTTGGCGAGTCATTCCGCTTATTATCAGCACAAGTTTCTTTGCTGTACTAGCAGAATGGTCTTTCAAGCGAAGCACTGGCAAACCTGTCTCTGAAGCAGTCTTTGTCACAAGTATTCTATTTGTACTCACACTACCTCCAAAAACACCTTACTGGGTCGCAGCTGTCGGCATTGTGTTTGGTATCGTTTTTGGTAAAGAGGTCTTTGGCGGCTTTGGGCGAAACGTTTTCAATCCAGCTCTTGTCGGACGGGCCTTTGTCTATGTATCTTTTCCAAAATTTTTAACCATCGAATGGGTTGCCCCAATTCGGGATTCTGTTTTCGGTGGATTTACACGTTACATAGGACCTACAATTGATGCTGTAAGCAATGCAACACCCCTCATGACATTTCGAAACACAGGGGAAGTCATGGCTTATGAAAACATGCTTTTTGGAAATATTTCTGGGTCATTAGGTGAAACGAGTGCCCTTTTGATCATATTAGCAGGTTGCTATCTTATTTATACGAAGACTGCGCATAAAGAATCTACCTTTGGTGTCCTCATTGGATTTGTCATCACGTCTCTGGCCTTTAATTTTTTAAATGTCAAGGAAGTGCCTAATCCTGTGTTTGGTCTCCTTTCTGGCGGCATTCTTTTTTCTGCTGTTTTTATGGCGACCGATCCTATATCATCACCAAAGACAAAAGAAGGTCGATGGATTTATGGCTTAATGATTGGAACATTGACAGTTATAATTCGTGGTTTTGCCCTTTTCTCAGGAGGCGTTATGTTCGCTATTCTCATAAGCAACAGTTTTGGTCCTCTTCTTGATGAAATGGTCAAAGCCCTCAAAGCACACAAGAAGAACAAACAAGCCTCAGTAAAAGGGGGGACAGCAAATGGCTAACAAGAAGAAAAAACCCGTCTTGTTTCCTGTTGTTTTCATGATCATCATATCAGCTGTATTCACTTTTATTCTTGCATCGCTCAATGCAGCATCTCTTGATTTGATAGAAGCCCAAGAGGCTCTAAAAATCAGAGAAGTCTTCTCTATCTATTTGATCAGCCTATTCCTGAAGATAGAGAAAGTGTTCAAAACGCTTACAAGAATTTATTTGAAATCAAGAGTATTGATGACATCACTTACTACCAAGCCGTTTCAGAGGGTGAAGTCATTGGCTACGCTTTCCCATTCCAAGGGTCCGGACTTTGGGGCTCAATCTGGGGCTATATCGCCATTGATCCTGACTTTACAGAAATCATTGGAATTGATTTCCTCAAGGATTCTGAGACACCAGCCTTGGGGGCGGATCAATGAAACTGCTTTTAAAGAACAGTTTAGGGGCATAGACATCAGCGCACAGATGGACAAATTTGTTATTTACAACCCCGCAGAAAATGGAAACGCAGATGTTATCACAGGTGCCACACTCACATCAAATGCTGTTCAAAACATGATCAATGCAGAAATAGAACGCCTGTTAGAAGATGTAAAGGGGGAGATCTAAATGGCTGTTAAGACAAAAAGATATTCACCCTTGGTGTTTGGGGCGACAATCCTGTTTATAGACAAATACTGGGCATTTGTTCTGCCCTGGCTGTAACAAACCTTATGATGAACTCACTGTTTATGGGGCTTGGACTCATGTTCGTAACAAGTTTTCATCACTGACCGTATCACTTCTTCGCAATCATACGCCGAAGCATATACGCATGATGGTACAAACCCTTATTATTTCAGGCTACGTTATTATGGTTGATATATTTCTGAAAGCCTATTTCCCAGCTATGAGCGAGACCCTTGGCCCCTATGTCGGTTTGATTATCACAAACTGTATTATTATGGGTCGAGCAGAGGCCTTTGCCCAGTTTAACTCGCCTATACCATCCTTCTTTGATGGTCTGGCCAATGGCATAGGTTATGCACTCGTCCTATTGTTCATTGCCTTTTTCAGAGAACTTCTCGGATTCGGCAGTCTCTTTGGATTCAATATTCTTGGACCAAATTGGGTCAGCTGGACACTCATGATAATGCCTCCTGGTGCATTTTTCATGTTGGGCATTGTTATTTGGATTTCAAAAAGACTTCTTCCTAGTGATGAAGACACGGCGAAAGGGGCGCAAAAGCATGATAGACATACATCCAATGGTCATTTCTTTGCAGCTATTTTTACAAACAACATGATTTTATCGAACTTCCTCGGTATGTGTTCATATATAGCTGTTTCCAGTGAAATTAAAACTTCATTGAGCCTTGGTCAAGCTGTGACTTTTGTCCTCACCTTCACCACATTGCTTAATTACTTGGTATATCATTATATACTTGTGCCACTTGGCATCGAGTACCTAAGATTCATAGTGTTTATAATTGTTATTGCGGCTTTCGTACAACTCGTTGAAATGATCATCGATAGGTATTTCCAGAGTTTGTACTACGCACTGGGGATTTTTCTCCCCTTAATCACTGTAAACTGTGCTATTTTAGGTGTTTCTCTGTTTATGATCATTAGAGACTACTCCTTGGTGCAGTCCCTAGCATTTGGTGTTGGTTCTGGCTTAGGCTGGACGCTTGCCATTGTTATGCTTGCAGGCATTCGTCAACGCATTAAGAAGAACCCACTTCCAAAAGGACTCGAAGGACCTGGCATAACCCTAATTATCACCGGCCTTATGGCCCTTGCATTTGTTGGTTTTTCCGGTATGGTTCAAATTCAGTAAGGAGGCAATCCTATGACAGTAATACTTACGCAGGTTGTCGTTATTTCCGGCATTTCCGGCGTTCTTGCCCTTCTCCTTTCACTGGCCAATAGAACCATAGGAGACTACGGCGAGAAACAATTGACTATTAATAATGAAAAAGAGTATACGGTTGATGGCGGGGACACCCTGCTTTCCACCTTGGTTTCAGAAGAAATATTTATTCCATCGGCCTGCGGCGGTAAAGGCAGTTGTGGTTACTGTAAGGTCCATGTAAAAGAAGGCGGCGGTCAGTTTCTACCAACGGAGGCAGGCTACGTGACTCCAGAAGAACAGGCTGAGGGCGTTCGCCTATCTTGCCAGCTTAAGGTAAAAGAGGACATTAAAATTGAAATTCCTGAAGAACTCTTTAATGTTAAGCAGTATGACTATACAGTGACAAAACTTGAAACAGTGACTCCAAAAATTAAACATGTTCGACTGGAACTGCTGAGGACAAGGAAATTAAGTTTAAGCCTGGACAGTACATTCAGATCCTTACGCCAACATATAAGGGGAATGACGAAGAAGTCTACAGGCTTACTCCATCGCATCATCCCCATCTGACAATAGGGCGGTTGAACTCTTCATTGGCTATGTACCTAAAGGCGTCTGCACCACTTACATTCACCAACACTTGAAACTAAATGACGATTTGACTGTGGTGGGACCATTTGGTGATTTCTATTATCAGCATAGTGACAGGGAAATGGTTATGGTGGCTGTAGGAACAGGTATGGCACCAATTATGTCCATACTCAAATACATGAATGAAGAGAAAATTGATAGAAAGGTGACTTTCTACTTTGGTGCTCGATCAGGTGAAGACCTCTATATGATGGATGTTCTAAAAGACCTTGAAAAGACTATGCCAAACTTTGAACTCAAATGTTGTTTATCCAGAGCCAAAGAGGAAGACAATTGGACTGGCGATGATGGCCGTGTCACTGACCTCATCGAAAAGTATATTGAAGATGGCTCTGACAAGGAGGCCTACCTCTGTGGTAGTCCAAAAGTTATTGATTCTGTCGTTGAAAAACTTCAGGCCAAGGGTATGCCTGAAGAACACATTTACTACGACAAGTTCGAGTAAATAAAAAACAGACCGCCAAGCAAGCGTTTATGAATTTTTAGACGCATTGTCTCTGGCGGTCTTGCACTGTTTAAAAGGTTCATACTAAAATAGAGGCAGAAGGGGGAATACATATGGATTTTAAAAATCAAATCGATCAAGTCATGGACGACATGGTCAAGGACATTCAAGGCCTTATTCAAATCAAAAGCGTGGAGGCACCGGCTGAAGGCAACATGCCTTTTGGAAGGGGTGTCCAAGATGCCCTGGAATACACACTAAAACTTGGACAAGACATGGGATTTACCGTAAAAACGTGGATAACTACGGTGGCCATATTGAGTTTGGCGAGGGCGAAGAACTTATCGGCGTTCTAGCCCATCTCGATGTTGTGCCTGAAGGGTCTAATTGGGACTACGACCCTTACGGCGCCACTTTGGTCGACGGTAAGATCATCGGTCGAGGCACCATTGATAACAAGGGCCCTGCTGTTTCTGCACTTTACGCTATGAAGGCTCTAAAGGACGCAGGCGTACCTGTCAACAAGCGCATCCGCCTTATACTAGGCACAAATGAAGAAACGGGATGGGAAGGCATTAACTATTACTTTAAAAAAGAAGAAAAACCCCACATGGGTTTCACACCAGATGCTGATTTTCCTGCTATTCATGGTGAAATGGGCATTCTCATTTTGACCTTGTTAAAAGTTTGAAGAAGACTGCCTGATGGAGGCATAGAAATACTTAAATTGCAGGTGGCAATGCGCCGAATATGGTTCCAGATTATGCAGAAGCCCACTTGAAGGTGACAAAGCCTATCAGCCACATCCTTGAAGCTTACAACAAAGACAAAGATGGCAAGCTTGAGATGACTGAAGAAAATGGTGTAACACTTTATCCAGTCTTTTGGTGTTTCGGCTCATGGCAGCACACCTGAAAGCGGAAAGAATGCAATTTCATATTTAATGGACTTTTTAAACTACTTAGACCTTCAAATTGGTGACGTGACCAACTTTGTTCGCGACTATGCCCGTCTGATCGGTCTAGACTACAATGGTCAAAATATCGGTTGTGACCTTGAAGACGAATACGGCAAACTGGTCTTTAATGTTGGCGAGATAGATTTTGGACAAGATGAGGGACGTATTAGTGTCAACATTCGCTACCCAATCACAGAAAATGTCGACACAGTTTATAAGGGCATGGAAGAGGCCTTAGAATTTACAAAAATTCAAATAGAAAAGCATGAACATATGGCTCCAATATACCTGCCACCTGACCATGAACTTATACAAGCGCTTATGGGCACGTATACAGAAGTCACTGGTGACGCCACACCACCGATAACAATCGGCGGGGGCACTTATGCCCGTTCAATGGACAATGCAGTTGCCTTTGGGCCACTTTTCCCGGGAAAGAAGAGACTGCACATCAAAAGAATGAGTACATTGAAATCGAAGACCTTAGAACCATGACAAGAATTTATGCCAATGCCCTGTACAAACTAACACGGTAAGTTAATTTTGCTAAAAAGCCCCATGTCTAGACCTAATATTTAAGGCCAGGCATGGGGTCTTCTTTGTATTTCAACCCCTTTTACAGGGCCATAGTCAGACATTAGGCTGCATTTTTAGACAGGCCTTGACCAGGTTCTCTGGTGAGTTTTATAAAACCACCCACACCAACGAAACCGAATAAAGCTGTCACTAAAAATGCTGTTGATGGATCTATCACTTCCAGCATGGCTCCAAATACCATTTGTCCAATTGGCATGGATGCCATGATAAGTGTAGAAATCACACTGCCCACACGTCCCAAAATTTCAAGAGGGACTGTTTTTTGAATATGTGTGGCTATACAAACATTGATAATGGAAATTAGCACACTCGCGACAAACATAAAGACACCGGTTCCAATCATTAGTGGGATTGGTGTCTGGTAGTACTGCGGTACAAAAGCGCTGGTATAAAAGGCGAGCCCGACCATCATAAGGGATGTCAGGGACATTGCCCTAGAAATAATGTTTTCTGTCGTAGAGAATCTATCCCATAAAAGCCCAACGCCAGGGCCGACGACCATACCTATACAGATCACTGAACTGAATAAACCATATTGCGTTTCACTCACACCAAATTTTTGAAGAAACATATAGGGCAAAAGAACACTAAACATGCCACCAAAAGCAAAATTTACAAAGGTGCCTAAAAACAGTATTCCAATCACGAGTTTTGATTTTTTCACATAGTTCAAACCAACCTGGAACTCATCCATTACGTATTTTATACTCATCTTATCTTGAGTAAGCTCCATTTTAGGCATTTCTATAAACATTTCGCTAAAACCCGAACAGAGAAAGCTAATTCCATTCACAAGCATTACAGCTGTTAAACCAAATTGACCATACAAGACACCTGCCACAAGCGGTGATAGGACATTTGCCACCTGACGCATGGTTGATAGGAAGGCGTTGCCTCCCATTAACTGTTCCTTTTCCAAAATGGATGGTACAACTGTGGCGATTGCTGGTTCAAAGAATGCATTGATCACCTGTATCAAAACCACGTATATAATTATTTCTCCCACACTCAAGTAACCCTTTATGTAAAAAAGAACTGCAAAAATCAGTGTCAGACAGCCACTTAAAATATCAAGACTGACAAAAGTTTTTTTCCTATCCAGCTTATCCGCCAGCACACCACCAAATGGACCCAAGACCAGCCTCGGTATTGTTCCAACAGCAATGACAGTTGCAAACATAACCCCCGAACCGGTTGTGTTTAAAACATATAACGAGAGAGCAAACTGCTGTATCAATGTTCCCATTAGGGAGACAAAACTACCAAATGATAATAAGAAAAATGACTTTTTTCTAAGCAGACTAAAATCCATTCCTGACATCTCCATTTCCTCATAACCCATAACTTAATATCAACTTCTAGTATGAGTATACCTTTTCAAAACACTTGTAACATTAAAATATCATTAACGTTTAATGAAGCTGAATACTTTTCAAAGGTCTTGACTTGAAAATGAATGGATGTTTTAAATTAAAAAGAGCTCATGAGAATGATTGATGAACACAATCATTCTACATGAGCCCTGTTTTTTATACACCATAGGGTGTCTTATAATTTTGCTGCCATGTCTTTTATATAGGCCTTGAAACCATCTTTCACTTGATCATGACGAAGGGCATACTCCACAGTGGCTTTTAAGAAACCAAGCTTATCTCCTGTGTCATAGCGAGTGCCTTCAAAGTCATAAGCGTAAATGCCTTGTTCCTTTAAAAGGGAATGTAGGGCATCGGTCAACTGAATTTCTCCACCCTTACCTGGCTTCGTATTCTCTAAATGACCAAACACCTCAGGTGTTAAAATATATCGTCCTAGGATGGCCGCATTTGATGGCGCCTCATCAACAGCTGGTTTTCAACCATATCTGTCAACTTATATGTTCGCTCATCAATTTTATCCCCTGCGATAATGCCGTACTTGTCAACTTGTGATGGGTCAACAGTTTGAACACCAACCACCGAACAACCTTTTTCTTCATAAACTTCTGTTAGTTGTTTCAGACAAGGCTTTTCATCATTGTAAACAATGTCATCCCCTAAAAGAACTGCAAATGGTTCATTGCCCACAAATGCTTTGGCACAGTGAATGGCATGTCCCAGACCCTTCATTTCTTTTTGACGGACAAAGTGTACATTTGCCATGCCAGAAATGGACTGTACCAGTTCTAAAACTCATCTTTTCCACTTTTTTCAAGGGCGTTTTCAAGCTCAGGTGACTTGTCAAAATGGTTGACAATGGATTCTTTGTTGCGACCATTGATTATTAGAATTTCCTCGATACCTGCAGCCACCGCTTCTTCAACAATGTACTGAATAGCTGGTTTATCAACAATGGATAACATCTCCTTCGGCTGCGCTTTTGTTGCTGGCAAAAAACGCGTGCCGTATCCCGCTGCAGGGATAACTGCCTTTTTAACTTTCATTATAACCTCCACTATACTCCATTAATTCATTTCTGATAGGTTAGAATCTTGCTGAACCTGTTCTTTATAAGCTATATTTGTATTGTTTAGCTTAAAGTAAAGGGCGTCTATAAACATCATTAGAAGTTTATTCCCTAAGTCTGGTTCATTCGCTATGAGGTGCTCTAAATCCTGCTTAGAAATGGTTAAAACTTCAACAAATTCACTGGCCAGCCCAGTGGAGTTATATTTTGTCTTTTCTTGAACAAGGAAAGTTTCACCGATGACACCGTTGCTACACACTGTCCCTAGGCGGACTTCCTCCCCTTTTTCATTGTATTTCACAATACGAACACAGCCCTTTAAGACCATAAATAACTGGAGACTGTCACTGCCTTCTTTAAAGAGTCTTTCATCTGTATTAAAGGCTTTCATATCTGTAACTTGGGCAAGTCGAGCCAGTTCTGTGTCTGTGAATCGTTCAAACGACCTGAACTTACGTAGGTTTTCCACAATCACACGTTTTGATATATTGGCATACTTTTCATAATCAATATTGTATATAACCCTTGAGATATTGTTGGTTTCCGCTTCTCTTCGCAGAACCTCTCTATGCTGGATTGTCATGTCAATAAGTTTGGTCCAGTCTTTTTGCTTTTTACGGTATTCTGTAAAAGGATCTATTTTTGGCAAGGCTTCATACTTGCTTAGGTAAACATTTCGGATGGACTCCCTGCACCCTTCCACATTGCCTTCTGAAAGATACTCAAGAGCTAGCAACATGTTTGTCTTGAAAATTTTATCTTCAAGATCCGCTTTCATAAAATCTCCTGGGTAAGGGTCAAAATCTTCCGGTGTCACCCGGTTCATATTATTGACTTCATACTGGGAGTTTATTTTGGCCTGCTCGTAGAGGAATCTGTATATATCTTCTCTAAAACGCTTCCAAATTGGATGGTTTTTCTTAGGTGGAAGATGTTTTATACTCAGCTTATTGTCTAGGAAAAAGTCAAAGCCAAACATTTTGGAGTTGAGAACATAGTCAATATCTTCACCACGTGTAACAGCGCTGTCAAAAGGAACCATCTTAAAGAGGTTCTTATGAATGACCATGGCTCCACCAAAGGCAAATGGTGTCACCTTCAACCTTGGATCACAACCGATAATTTTATCAAACGCCTTTGTCTTTGAGCCAAATCGGTTCCAGTATGTCATCCATGGCACTATGTCCACATCATCATAAAATTCATCATATTTATTTAAGTAATAACCTGCAACACCATAAATGCCTTTGCCATAAATTCTTCTGCCTATATATTCGGTGGCCATGTCAACCCATTCGGTGTTCTCAAAAATTTCATCATCGTCAATGAGGATTGTCACGTCTGAAGAAAGTAATTGGGCTGTGTACAAACATATGTTTCTTACATTTGAGTATCCCTTTTGATTCAACAACTCGTTAGCCCGTTCGCTAAGTCCATTCTCCCTCAAAAGGCCTTTATATTTCTTAGATTTTTTTGTGTAAATAAGTACACATCAATATCAAGATCTGCGTTTTTTACAATTTCCCTTACACGTCTTTCCGCCTCATCTTCAATGTCATCTGTGGTTGGACATACAGGAATTATAAGCTTGAAATTCTGATTCTTTAAGGTCTTAATGCTCTCCAGTGTTCGTCCAAGAGTGTCCTCTCCATCAATTGGTGTCGGATGATCGTAGACGGCGTCCCCTTCATGCCAGGGATCTTCTTTTCTTTCTTGACCAATATGTTGGAATGACCATACTGATATTCATGTTGATACGCTCCTTTCCAGTGTCTTTATTCCTACCCATATCTTCTGACTGTATGTCAGACTTCAAGTTTTCATAACAGGCTCTTCCCCGTCCTGTGAATTTGTAAAATCAAAGAGGGCTTGATGCATCACATCAAGCCTCTTATAAGCATTCTTACCCGACAAGTGATTTGTAAAGCGCTTCAACCGATTTTATCGAGTGTTTCCACGAAAAATATTTCAGGGCATACTGGGCACACGCATCGGCCCGCTCTGCCTTATCTTTTCTTTGAATTTCATGTGTTATAGCATCCGCTAATCCCAGGTCGTCCTCAACGGGCACCAGGTCCCCACTGACTCTGTAATAAAATCTGGAAGACCACCTTGATTGGTTCCCACAACCGGTGTTCCACATGCGAGGGCTTCAATAGCCACCAGTCCAAAAGGCTCCGTCCTTGAAGGCACTGTGGAGACATCGGCAATATTGTATAAATCAACAAGCTGATTTTGATTGACATGCCCTAGAAAATGAACATTTTTCAGACCCAGGTCTCGTTTTAAAGTGTTGAGCTCGTCATAGAGCTCACCATTGCCTGCAATAAGGGTCATAACATCCCCTATGTCTTTTTCATAATGCTTAGCTGCTTTTAAAAGCACATCTATGCCTTTAAAGTGGGTCAGCTTGCCTGCAAAAGAAACAATGTGCTTAGATGTTTTTTCAATATGAAAGCTCTTTAGAACAGACTCGACATTTAAGTCGGGTTTTCTCACAAAGAGATTTTCATCATATCCGTTCATAACTATCTCGCACTGTTCTTCTGGTGCACCATAAAGTTCTTTCACTTCAGCGTGAACCTGTTTTGAAATGGTAATAATCTTCTTGGCGTGTTTGGCGCCTTCAAGGGCATAAGGATGATACCGTTTATCCTTTACAAAACCTTTTAGGTCTGTCCCATGAGCCGTAACAATGTAAGGCACGCCTGTTTGTGCCGCTGCATAAGGTGTGATCCATAAATGCTGGGCGTGGATAATATCCGGTTTAAAACTTTCCACCTCTTCTTTTGCCACTTTTACAAACAGATCAACATAGTCTTTTAGCTGCTTGTCTGAAAGGTTGTAGTAGGTGTTATTGCTTCTTGGATGTGATGTGAAGCAAGGGAAGTTATATGGTAAATCAGGACGATTTTGTGTGCCATCAGAAAAGAGTAACACTCTGCTGTCAAATCCCTCGTAAGTTTTCTCACCCAGCTCCGGATATACCACTTTTACCTTATGGCCGAGCCCACTCAGTTCCTTGGCTAGATTCATCGTGTAAATGCCGCTGCCGGACCCTTCCAGTGGAAAGTGATTCATAATGAGCACTCTCATATTCGTCCCTCCAATTCTTATATTTTGCGATAAACTCTTTCCAACTTTTTGACATTGCATGGTATTGTTCGATCATCGTGTCCAGGTGTTCATAAGATGCATCCAGGGCCTCTGGCAATTTTAGAAATCTATCATCATTAAGATACTTAGCCACTGCAGGCGCACCCACTTCTAGGGCTTTTCTCTGCATCTGGTGCATTTCTTTCACATCTCGTTTTGAAATCCAGTTCAAGAATGGATTTCTACCAATCCATCCCATACATGCATAATAGAATCTGTTCTTAATGTCTTCATCTGTTATGACGTCTGGAATTTGAGGGTAATGACCGTATGTGTTGTGGAAAATTCTAAGGTCAATATCCATGCAATTTAATGTTTTTGACCTTTCCAGCTCCAGACCAAGAAGGGTGTCTTCTCCCCTTGTTAAGTATTTGTCTCCATCCACCTCATAAACAGATGAGAAGAATGGAAGAACATGTTCAAAAATACTGAGCTTCATGGCAACATTGCCCCCAAGTATTTTATTGGTTGTAAAAGGCTTTCTGTCTGGATAATTGGCTGGGACAAAACAGTGGTGTTCCATGCCAGCTTGTAAGAAGTCGCATACATTATCCTTTTGAAGCCCTTTAAACAATTGCCCCATGCCACCAAAGTTCATTGGTGGGATAATGTAATAGCCAGAGTAGTCACTGGTTGTAATCATAACAGAATCCATAGAGAGGTACTTCATATGTTCCCCTATGAAGTCAATTTCTTGCTTGACAACACCATTGACCGTTTCAACTAGAAGTTTCGGATACACATCTGTATCAACAAATATAAGTATATCTGAGCCTGTTAACATGGCTTTCATGAGCACATTATTACGGTTTTTACCGTAACCAACAAGGCCAGAGTCGTTTAAGTGTTCGCATGTCACCAAGGTTTTAATAGCCTCTTTTGACATACCGATTTCTTCTAGGGCGCTGCACATCTCATCCGCTTCATTGATTTTTACAAGGTGTACTGGGACACGCTCTTCGATTTCTCGAATGGCGTCTGGATTGGCGGCTCCAGAGTGGGCGATAACAACGCTGTATATTTCATGTCCATATCTTTTTGCGTTGTCCAGAAACTCGTCTAATGGCTCTGCGGATGTGATTTCCTTTGTAATCATTCCGAATGAGATATTCATATTACTACCCTCCTTAATATTTTTTCGCATAACGTGTACTCTGTATACCCGAATTAACTTAGAATTAACATTAATAATTGTTCGGACGTCAAAGTAAATAGTTATTCTATTGCCTTCATAAGGGGGCAAAAATATAAAAAATGTGGTTGGACAAGCACTTTTGAAGCCTTGCCCAACCACACATTACTTTTCATCTCTATTCCTCTTTTAACCACTGGTCATAATAGTGACGCAAGTAAGTCTCCAGCGTCTTGGCAGCCGGACTACAAATGGGTTCATTTCCATTTTCCATCCTTGCTATCGGACACCCGCCCTGACAAAGGGGCAAGACATTACAGTCCTCACAGGCCTCAGGTAGGGGCATAAACATATAATCTAAGTTTCGTTTATTGACATCTATGTCGGTAAATACGGTTCCCACCCTGTGCTCTGGCTTGCCCACTTCTTCATAGCATTTGAATAAATCGCCTGCTGGGTCAACGGCATAAGAAGCCATACACTGCGCCCCACAAGCCATATTTGTTGATTTCGGAAAATACTTTTTCTATTTTTTTCTGATGCTAAGAATTCTGGCATGAGCCCTTCATAGAGTGGCAAAAAATCATGACAGCTATAGCAATGACTATCGTAACCGCTGGTTGACTTAACATTCTTAATGGAAATCATAAAGCCAGGGTGATCTTTATAGCCCTCATCCTCATAAAAAAAACTTCACAAGATCTGAGCTTTCTTTTGAGTTTTCTTTGTCTAGGTTCATTCGCAGGGTAATGGCCGAATAGGGCAGGGCTGTTCTGATATTTTTAACGATTGTATCAAAGCTATCGGACTTGTCCTTCATGAGCCTGCGCTTATTATGTGTTTCTGCCATACCATCCACCGTGATCTGAAAATCACGAACTTTACAGTCTCTCCCCAATATTTTACTGGTGCCTTCGTCAAGGAGGACACCATTTGTGATAATGGACGCGTAGTAGTCACAAGATGTGGTCTCACAAAGCGAAATGAACTTTTGGCTCATGCTTGTGATTGTGTCCAGTGCCATCAATGGCTCCCCACCAGTCCAAGTGACATGCAGTCGCTTGTAATCAGCCATCTGGGTTTGAACAAATTCCACAAGGGCTCCAGCTGTCTCATCATTCATAAACTGGCCTGTTTTATCCTCATAGCAGTAGGCACAGGCCATGTTGCAGTCTAGGGTCACTGCAATCGTCATAAAAAGGGTGTCACTCCTGTATGCTGCCTTATTTTGTTCAAACTGCAACACCCGCTTTTCATCAATGTCTCTTTGCACTAAAAACCCCATGTCTATCAGGTGTTCCACCACTTCTTTTTCATATTTTTCAAGATGGTCCGTCTCATCTAAAATACTTCGGTTCTTCTCATCAAGGACCACAAAGGACGTGTTCTTTGCATTAAATAATAAGGTGTTGTCTGCATCAATGGAAACAAGTGTATTAAATTTAGATGGTTTCAATTTCATTATGCTTCTCTCCCAGTTTTATCTACATCTATACGGGCCCTAGTCATTGGTTCCCCTAAAAAATATTATTCCATTAAAAGGCTTGCCAAGTAAAAGTTCATCTGGCATAGCCATCAAATATATATGTCACTTTGAAGGCGCACATGCATTAAAAAAGCAATTAGAAAGCGAGCTTTCTAATTGCTTTCAGACCATTACATCCAGTACTCTACGCAGTGAGCATAATAACAACGATCTGTTTGAGCTTTTTTGCCTTTTTTAATAATCTTCATTATTTCCCCTCCCTCAAGTTGATATGTAAGACAAAATTATTATACAAAATATTTAACAGAATTTTCAGTCTTCTTTTACATTCAGACCTTTAATTGACATGATTTTTAAGTCTTTATCATGAAGGCCCTTACATGCAAAGATCCCTAGTGAACTTATATCACTAGGGATCTGATGGACAACAAAGTGTCGTGGAATATTTTCTTGAGGAACCGGCTTTGAATATAGCTTCGTATCCCTGTTTGCAGTATAAATTATTCAAGTCTTTCGACAGTCTTCCAAAATCCCTTGACCTTTTCTTGCATCTCCTGGTATTCAAGCAACTCTGGTTGCCAGTCATGGGGAAGCATGTTTTTATAATAGCGGTTGGTATACCTGTCATCTAGGAGAAGGATGAGTCCAGCATCTTCCTCTGACCGTATCAGACGCCCTGCAGCCTGCATGACCTTGTTAATGCCTGGAAAGGCATAAGCAAAAGCAAAACCGGCCGATTCCTCTTCATCAAAATATTTTCGAATAAGGTCATTCTCAAGGCTCACAGTGGGCAGGCCCACTCCAACCACACAGACTCCTGTAAGTCGGTCTCCCAGTAGATCTATACCTTCTGAGAAAATCCCCCCAGAACACAAAGCGCCACCAGTGTGTCCTTTCGGTCGGGCTGAAAGGCCTCAAGAAAGTCTTCTCGTTCTTCTTCAGACATTTCTGTGGTTTGAATCTGAAAGTCTATATGGGGCATTCGCATTTCCAGGCTCTCATAAACCGTGTTTAAGTACTTATAGGATGGGAAAAGACGATGTAATTGCCCTTATGCCCCTCCACAAAGCTCTCAATATACTGTATGAGCCTTTCCATGCTCCTTTCCCTATCCTTTAATCTTGTGCTCACACCTTTTGAAAGCATCATAAGGCGACGACCAGGGTCAAATGGGGAATCAAAAGCCCTTATAGGATCATCTTCTAACCTCCAAGAATCCGTCTATAATACTTGAGCGGTGTCAGGGTTGCTGAAAAAATATAGCTGATCGGGCATTTTTCAGTTTTTCCGATAAGTTGAAAGATGGATCTATACAGTACATTCTTGCACGAATATCTTTTCCATTTTGCTCATACAGGCATATATAGCAATCATCATAAATTTCATAAATACGCATGTAGCGCATGGCATCAAAATAGAGATCTAACACCTCTTCATAACAGTCAGCCTTCTGATTTTCAAGAAGCCAGTCTTCCGTCAGCTCAAGGAATTTTCTCACCTGTGGATAAATGGCATCTGGTGGATTATAATCCACAAAATATCCATCTTTTTCACAGTCTTTTTTCCACTCTAAAAAGACCTTATTCATTTTTTCCAGGGCCTTTATAAGAGAAGTATTCCATTTGGGCACAGCCCGCTTGACCGACATGATTTTTTCCTTTGATAATTCTGCCGAATACATTTCCCGAGCCCGATCCACTAGATTATGGGCTTCATCTACCAAAAATAGATAGTCATCTGACTCTCATCAAAGAAGCGTTTCAAATATACCCTTGGATCAAAGGCATAGTTATAATCACATATGACAAGATCAGCCCAAAGAGCCAGATCAAGTGAAAACTCAAAGGGACATACGCGGTGTTTCATAGCCACACTTTCAATGTTTTCCCTTTCCCAGGCATCCGTCGTCCCCATTATGTCCCAAATGGCCTCGTTGACCCGGTCAAAGTGACCCTTTGCATAGGGACATTCATCTGGATTACAGGCACTTTCGGGTTCGAAGCATATTTTATCCTTAGCCGTAAGCGTTAAACGTCTTAAGCGAATGCCCCTTTCTTCAAGAAGTGACGCTGTCTTTTGTGCCACTGAACGTGTGATTGTTTTAGCCGTTAAATAGAATATGCGGTCTGCAAATCCCTGCCCCAGGGCTTTTATGCCTGGAAAAAGAGAAGACATGGTCTTGCCTATGCCTGTAGGGGCTTGGTAAAAGCCTCTTTGACCTCCACGTATTGTCTGGTATATAGCCACAGAAAGTTCACGCTGGCCTTTACGGTAGTTCTTGAAGGGAAATTCTGCTGATTTAATGGATCTATCACGGCACCTTAACCAGTCTCTTCTTTCATAAAGCCACTGAATATAACGATCCACAGTTTCTTCAAAGAAGGCTTCCAACTGCTCAAATGTAAACACTTGCTCTATTCTCTTTGTTTCATATGTGTGTTGTTTCACATATGTCAATTGAACCCCATACTCATCTTCAGGATGGGCCCCATCATCACAAGCTTGTATGTATGCATAACATTTTCCCTGTGCCCAGTGGACAGGAACACCTGCATCATCTATTTCACTTAATTCTCTTGTAGAAGATTTGATTTCATCGATCATTGTGATGCCCGCATCAATAAAAATACCATCTGCACGCCCTTGGACAGTCAGCTCAACACCTTCTAGGATAATACTTTTTTTCAGCATGACCTCCGCCTGGTAATCAGCCCCCATTTGAGACTGGATATACTGGTGGGTTTTGGTGCCTTCTACCGCAGAGCTTCTGCCTTGAAATCGAAGGTCTAAATCTCCACTTCTATCTATAAACTCGACAAGATTTCTAACTGAAATCGTCTGTTTCATGTCTTTCGCCTCCCCTTATATCTCGGCGTATTATATTCTTATATAATAACATATGTTCGGGTTGGATATGTAAATTCATGCCACTAAAAAATCCCGTGAGCACTGTTTGAGTCACTCACGGGATACCAGTCATTCATTTTAATCTGATTATTGTAAACCAGCTGCAATACGAATGGCAGCCTGATGCTTGCTGTCCTGACGTCCGTCAAGATGTCTTGTACTGCCTGCAAAGTGTAAATCACATACACCATCCATGTCGTTGTTCTTAATTTTATCTAGGTTGTAGCCATAGCCATAACCAAGACTTCTATTATAAACAAGGGCCTCCGCTGGCTTGTCATCGCGACCTGCGTGTGGCATAGCTGACATAGATGCTGCTATGACCCGGTCGTTTACAAAAACTAGGACCGGTCGTCTGCCCCAGCTAAAGTCACCACCGTATGTCTGTTTGATAATTTTAGAGTCTTCCGCTGTCATGGCTTCAACATCTGCATGGTTGCCACCAAACGTCATCATAACATTGTACTCAAGACCTGTATATATATCACGTATTCTCAGTTCTGTTCCACGGTCTATGATCTTGCCCTTAACGTCTGACCACCAGTTCAAATACTCACCGTGCTGAACTCTTGACACACTACGGCTCACCGTCACTTCTTCAGCAATGATTGTTAAACCGCGTGAAGCCATAATTTCTAAAGTGGCCGGACCAACAATCCCATCCACATCAAGTTCAAAAAACTGTTGAAAAGCCTTAACACCATCCACAGTGGCTGCATCATAATATCCGCTGATCTGGGAATCATCACTCAGCCAGCCGCTCTTATAAAGTGCTCTTTGAATGACAGCCACATCCTTGTGTCTGTCCCCTAATTTATAATATGACTTTGAGAATGTGTAGTCCTTGGTTTCAATATCGCTCATCTTGAGCATGCCTATGCTCAACATTTTATCCACGACAATTTGATCAACCACACCATCCTCTTCAAAGCCCCACTCAGCTTCGAAGGCCTTCACAGCATTTGCATCTTTTTCTTCATCCGTCAGTTCTTCATCTGATACAGTGTAATAACCCGCTTCATAAAGCGCCTTTAACACTTCAATTTCAGTCTTTGCCTCATCGTTTTCTGCCCACGCAAATGACCCCATACCCAAAGATAAAACTCCGAGCACGAGGAGCGCCATAACCTTCTTCAATGTTAGCCTCCCTAAAATAAACCTATATGAGTTTTCAATAATCCTTGCCCGCGCGTGGATTTTTATTTTTGTTTCCTAAGCGCTCTAGAACTGGACAAGTTTCTGTTATGTATTTTCTTGTTTCAAATTTTCATGCAGGTATATCATATCGTATATCAAAATGAATTACCAGTAAGATAAAGGTAAAAAGGTTACATTTTTGTGAACCTTTTCGACTTTTTTCGACTTAATATTTAGACTTTCTTTCCCTTTCATTTTCCGTAAAAGGCTGTCTGTTGTAGATCATTGTTTCATTTAACGAATATCTATCTATTCTCTATCTAACGTCTATCTATTGTCACTAAATAGAAGACCTCCAAAATATAATTTTGGAGGTCTAAACGTTTCTTTTCATTTGTTCTATCTTTTCATTTGTTCTAATCGTTGTAGGCTAAATACTTATTTGCTTTAGACAACACAACGCGGGAATAGCTTGTTTTCATACGTCGCATATTTTTCATAATATTTTTGGAGATTGTATGGACCACGGTTATACTCCGACAAAATACGGTTGTAATTACTTCCATAAGCTGTTTTTAAGTGTATTTAAGTAAACCACGGCAAGCCCAATATTGTATTCTGGTTCATAAATGCGCTCTGGATCATATTCAAATCCAAGTTCATCTTTGAAGGCATTGGCCAGCCATTTTTCCGTTGGAGGAATAATTTGCATGTAGCCTCTGTCTTGAGATGTTCCCACTTCATATTGATTGAAATTACTTTCAAGTTCCATGATGCCTAGCAGAAGAGATACTTTAAGGTCGTATCTATTTGCATAATCCACTAGTATAAGGGACGTCTTGAAGTCAAGTGGTGTTTCCAGTGAAATATCTTTGGCCTTTTCCAGGTCTTCATTTGTGTAAGAATCCAGATCAATGAACTCTTCAATTCTTTTCACTTTTGCTTCAAGTTCTTTCTTTTTCTTCAACTTCTTTTTTGAGTCGCTCCATTTCCTGACTCATTGATTCAATTTCCATTTCGTACTTGTCGGATTTTATAGCGAGCGTTTCCGCTTCATTTGCTTTTCATCTCCAAAACGTCAATGCGGTTCTTTACCGAATAAAATGTACCGCTGACCCCGACGGCTATTCCGGTCAGAACGCCTACGATTAGGATCATGATCCTTTTCATATCTGACATGACCGTTCACACCTTTCTAGAGTTCCAGGAGGCTACAACCTCCGTCTCATTTTCTCTTTTTATTTTGCTCTTATATGAGCCTTTAGAAGATCTATAATAAAATAAAAGATAGCCCGAATTTTTTTCGGACTATCGATTATACCTTAGCGATTATATCACAATTTTTTTTATCCTTCAAGCTTATTTTGAACAAAAACACAAGCCTGTAAAATACATAACGCTTTCCAAGCAAAGCAGTTTTACCTATTCAAAACTAGTATTTTCAACACTTAAGGCCTATTGACACCATATGATCATTCCATATTTTGCTCTGGAATTTTGTATATATACTCCACATTTGTATTGAATTTTTCGAATGGTATGAATATTTCAACAACCCGTTCAGTCGTTTCTGTATTCATGTTTACAGGCACTAATATATAGATTCCTGTATCTGACAAGTAGAAATCAGGGTTTGAATTTTTATAAAAATCCTCTAAGGAACTGCGTAATACGTACGACTTTCTTCGAAAAATGCTTTTACCTTGTTATTTATATAGTCTCGTCCCGCTTGATCACCAACCACATCTCGAAGCCTAATATTCTTTTTCTCTTTCAAGTTATAGTTGAGGGCCTCGGTTGTCCAGTAATATGATTCATCAGCCTGTTCAGTGTAAATATCTATACGAAGGGAAATCCAGTTTCTTCTATTAAAGGTTAACTCGAAGTCACTCCAGATATAGCTTCCACCTGTGTACATGCCATCAAAGCCTTGACCAAGCATGCGCTTTTCTATAATAGAACGAGCCATTAAATTCAGTTTCCCTTCTTCAGCCCGATCTGTAATACCACTGAAAACTGGATAGTAATACATGCTATCCGTGCTTGTCCATCCATAGGCCACATCTACAAAGGCATCCGGATAGACGCTTGAATTTAGATACCGTTTTCTATAAAACTCAGGATAGTGAATAATATAGTTGTAAACGTCTTCTGTCCAGTACCTGTCTGATGCGTTTAAGGCCTCAACCAAACCTGCAATAAATTTTGTCATAAGTGTTTCTTCTTTATAAGAGGCAATTTCTAAATACATGTCATAGTAGACAGGCTTGATGAGGTCACTTTCATCGTATGGGTGATTGTCCTCATAGCCAAAAACCATGGCAAGTAAATATGCATTGGCAATATTGCTCACCTCGAGAAGTCTTTGTGACTTAGGATAACGGTTGATATAAAGATCATACTTCATTAACCTTTCCATGGCCTTTACAGGGTCGCCCACAATGCCGTTTCATCAATTTAAAGGTTTTTGCTTCTCTAAGCCATCAGCTCAAAGTAATCTGTGGCCTCCCTAGCAATATGCCCTTCAAAGCGCTTTAAGATTTCATTAGTCAATTTCAACTTTATACAGCCCCATATCTGACTTTTCCAAGGTATAGCCAGAGCGGACAAGGTCTAGTAGTACCGCCTTAAGGTCTGGCTCTTTTATGTTTTCAATACCACTTTTATTGAATCTATTTGGAAAATAGGAATAGAGGTCTTCATGATTGCCCCTATCAAAATCTTGTTGCTAAACTCTGCTTTTTCTTCTATTAAAAGCTTTTCATACCTTAATACATACTTGGTGAATGTTTCTTGATCCAGATTGTTTTTACACTTTTCTATCACAGATATGGTGTTTATGGTTGGATTAGAACTCTCCACAGCTTCATTAAAAGCCTTGCAGTATTGTTCTTTGTATTCAATTTGAGTCTTATAACCTATCTCATTTGACTCGGAACATCCACTCAGGAGAAACATGAATGACGATGCTAAGACGAATACTATAAATTGTTTTTTCATCTGATTCATAATCCACCTTTTCTAGAATGATCTGTCTTTCTTCATTTCAAAATAGAATGAGACGCCTGTATCTGTATTGGAAATTCCGAAGTCCACATTATGCTGAACAAGGATCTCACGCACAATTGACAAACCGAGTCCCCGAGCCACCGCTGGCCTTACTTCTTGAGGGATCAACCCTATAAAAACGATCCCATACATGGGCCAAATGATCTTCCGGTATTGGATCACCAGGATTGACAATTGTGATCCGTACAGCCTGACGACCCTCACTGAGCTTAACTTGTATTGTTGAACCCTCATAGGAATACCGCATGGCGTTATTGAGTCCATTTGTTAGAACCTGTTCCATACGACGCCGATCCGCATAGACCAAGGTTGGGTCAAGTTCAACACTTAATTTTAAATCCATGCCTCTCTCAATAATTTGTGGCTCAAGTTTCTCACAGATAGACCTGACAAACGCCCCACATTCAAAGATTTCAAGATCAAGGCTGTTGGGATCATGTTCTATGCGGGAAAGATCTAGCATATCTTTTACAAGGGCATCCATCTTGTCCGCTTCTTCGAGAATAACATCTACAAAATAATCCGTTTTGCCTTGGGCAAGCCCATCCTTAATGCCTTCTGCAAAGCCCTGTATAATGCCAATCGGAGTTTTAAGTTCATGGGAAGCCCCACTTATGAACTCCCGCCGCATGGTCTCGAGGCGCCGTTCTTTTTCTATATCTTTTGAAGTTGAGCATTGGCCAACTTCAGTTCTTCCATATTGCTTTGAAGATTCATGGACAAAGTATTGAGACTTTGCGACAAATGACCAATTTTCATCATCCGTTCTGACTTCAATATAGTTGCTGAAATCAAGGTCCGCCATTTGCCCCGCAATGGTGTTGATTCTTAGGAGGGGCCTTGTCACAATTCTGGAAACCAAGTAACTTAGAAAAACACTCATAATGATAGCTGCGAGAACAATTATGGCATAATAAGAACTCAAGGTTTCCACAGCTTCAAGTATGGGAAGTTGGGATGCCACAACAAAAGCATAATGAATCTGATCCCTTTTTCATTGGATAAACCCGGGTCAAGTAGCGCTCACGAGAGATGGGCTCGCTAAACACAAAGGCTTGTTTCTCAGGATTGTCCATAAGCTCTTCTTTTTGCCCCTTCATGTTGGAAGCCGTTTTGATATTGTAGTGCCTGTTCCAGTAATCTACAACTGACCACAGGGCATGACTTTCAACCCCCTTGATAATGGCCTCTTCCGTTGGGAGATTCGAAGCTTTCATGCGCCCAGCAATCCGGTCCAGATTATCACTGGAGCCGTCATAGCCATAAACCGGCTTATAGTCAATTATGACTTCATCCCCGACCACAAGGCGAACTGGAGACATGTGTAGACTTTCCACCTTCCCAAGAAGGAAGCCTTCCGCGTGAATTTCAGCACCCATTTGAATGTCCTTGATCCGGCTAAATTCCTGATCACTAAGAGACGCATTTAGTTCCAAGCTGACTTCAACACCAGAATAGTCTTCAACAAGCATATAGTAGGTTTCATCATTCAACATGTTTATTGACTCATCCACAATGGCCATACGAACCCCATTGGCTCTTTCAAAGGCCGTTGTATTGAGCCGCAGTTGGCGTGTTGTCCAGTCTGAATCGGAATACAAAGCACTAAAGCCCTCCATCTTTTGATCGAGCGCTTCTGCTTTTCTTGTCGTATAAAAGTTTTCAAAAAAGGCCGTCTGCATATAGAGGGCCCCTGTGATAAAAACAATGAAGATCGCTAGCATGAGTGCAAAAACCTTGGCTGAAATTCCTCCACGCAGCATTTACTTCACCTCAAACATATACCCTGCACGAATAATTGTTTTGATCATCCCCGCAGAGCCATTCATTTTGCTTCTTAACTTTTTAACATGGGTGTCTACCGTCCGCAGGTCCCCAAAATAGTCAAATCCCCAAACTTGGTCAAGTATCATTTCTCGAGTCATGACCTTGTTTTTGTTTTTCATCATAAATAGAAGGAGATCATACTCCTTTGGACTAAGGTTAATGGACTGGCCGCAAATCTGGACTTCACGTGAATTGACGTTTACAGTGACTTCGCCAGCCTTTATCAAGCCTTCATCGCCACTGACCCGCCCTTGAGCACGTTTGAGAAGGGCCTCTGCACGAGCCACCAAGACTTTTGGACTGAAGGGTTTGGTGACATAGTCGTCCGCCCCAAGGTCAAATCCAAGCAACTTGTCTTCATCTCACTTCGTGCGGTTATAATTATAATCGGAATGTCTGACTTTGTGCGCAGTCTCTTGCAAACAGTCCATCCATCAATTTGTGGCATCATTATATCCAACAGGACCAAGTCCACTGTTTCATTTTCGAATAAATCTATGGCTTCAAGTCCATTTGAAGCTTCTAGGACATTGTAACCTGCTGATTCAAAGTACGTGGTCACGATTTCTCGCATTCTTTTTTCATCTTCAACAATCAATACTGTATACATTCTTAACTCCTCGCAAATGAATCCCATCCGCAAATTCACTCAAACTGATACCCCTCTTGTTCAAGCTTTTCAAGGACATAGGCAATAACCATACTCTTAATTTGTTTATTGGATGTGTCTTCCATAAGTTTTTCAAAATCTTCGGGAGTATTCTCCTACAAGAAATTCAAGACTTTCTGTAACTATTTCTCGTTTCCACATATCCATATAGCCCGATAGGGTCTCGTCCACAATAGACTTGGCCTGCTCTTTATCAAGGCCTGTGTTAATCTCTTCTCGAACAGCCAGCATCAGCCCTTCATCAAAACGAGATGCATCAAAAACCAGAAGTTGTTCCTGAATATGGTACCTAACACGTTTAAAAGCCTCTTCAGGTAAATTCTCAACATCTTTTGCTTCAGGAATTTCCTCTTCTATAGGCACATCCTCAATCTCGGGTTCAGGCGCTGCCTTTTTGGCACACCCCGTTAAGGCAATGACAAAAAGCAGTATAGCGATTAAAGCCTTTTTCATTTTAGGCCAATCCTTTCCTTTTCATGACTCTCTGCTGTTCAAATAGATACCCCAAAATAAGGTCTTCCTCCCTAGTGGATATCTTTTCAAATTTCGCCCTGACATCAAAAACGTCTTATTGAATCTCTTACATTGGAGCACTGAATGACCTGACAAAGCAAGTCCAGTGTGTCTTCCCCTAGGGTGATCCGAATTTGAATATATTGACCTGCCTTGTACTTCTCAAGAGTCACAAAACGTATACCGCCAGCGCTTAAATTGGTTGTCGTCATCTCCGAAAAGGCTTTCGCCCACCTCTTGAATAGCCTTCCACTAAGACGGGCAACCTAAAATATTTTCTTCTATTGTGCTTCTTTGCCTCCCCCTGAATGACCAGCCTGGCACAGACAATGGCTCCAGACATAAACCGGGTTTGCACTTCTGTCTTTTGAACAAAGACTGAGTCATCTTTATAATATATAATTTCAATAAAATGTGCCACTTCTCATGGAAAGGGCACCACTGCCCACCACAGGTATTTCAATTTCCAGTATTTCCTTTTTCACATCGTGAATTTTGGCTCTATATTTAGGGGCGTCATCCACCCCGTATTCCCTTATTTCTATAGATTGTCCCACTCTTAAAATATCGTCCACTTCGCTTGACCCCTCCGTATTTCTTACCCTATTCTTATTGTATTCGAAATAGAGGCAAAAAAGGGCATCTGAACCATGAAACGTTCAGCGCCCTGACTTGATTTTATACTATCGGATTTGTCCTTGTCCACGTAAAATGTACTTGGTGGTTGTCAGTGCATGAAGTCCCATTGGCCCACGTGCATGGAGCTTTTGTGTACTAATTCCAATTTCTCCGCCAAATCCAAAAACACTGCCATCGGTGAATCGCGTTGAAGCGTTTACGTAAACCGCCGAAGCGTCCACCCCATTTAAAAACAATTCTGCTGCATTTATATTTTCCGTAATAATTGACTCTGAGTGTCTTGTGCCATACATTTCAATATGCTCCATGGCCGCCTCTATGTCCTCGACAACTTTAATGCTTATTTTAAGAGAGAGGTATTCTGTGCCCCAATCCTCTTGAACAGCCAAGCCAACATCGTGGGCTAAAGCCCTTGTTTTTTCACATCCTAAGACTTCAACCCCCTTGGACTTGAGACTCACAATCATGGACTTTATCCACTTGGCATCAATATCTTTATGAATGAGGAGGGTTTCAATAGCGTTGCAGACACCCGGGCGCTGAATTTTGGCATTTTCTATTATAGGAAGTGCCATTTCTAGGTCTGCATCCTTATCAACATAAATATGACAAATACCAGCTCCAGTTATAATAACAGGCACACTGGCTTGCGCAACGATGGCGTTTTCAAACCCTTGCCACCTCTAGGTATAATCACATCTACCAGATCGTCCATTGTAACCAGATCTTTTACAAGAGCACGATCTGTACTCGAAATGAGTTGAACGGCCCCTTGTGGCATACCTGCCTCAATACCAGAATCATTTAAAACAGTCGCTAAGATTTTATTGGTTTCAAGAGCTTCCTTGCCCCCTCTTAAAATAATGCTATTGCCTGATTTAAGGGCCAGGCCTGATGCATCCACAGTCACATTGGGTCTTGACTCATAAATCATGCCAATAACACCAATTGGCACGCGAACCTTAGACGCGTGAATACCGTTTTCAAGCTTCCACCCACTTTCAACCTCACCCACTGGGTCACTGAGACTGATCATAGTTCGAAGACCTTCCTGCATCCCTATTAATCTCTCTTCATTTATAATAAGACGATCAATCATGGCACTGCTTAAGCCATTTTCTCTTCCCGCAGCCACATCAAGGGCATTGGCATCAAAGATTTCTTTCTTTCGGGCGTCAAGAGCCACGGCCATGGCTTCGAGAATCTGATTTTTTTCCTTCGTCCCTAGCACAGCAAGTTTTCGAGAAGCCCCTCTTGCTTGTTTCGCCATTTCACGAATATCCACTTTTATGTCCTCCTTAAAATCATATTATCCACATGTATGATTTCATCATAGTCCTTATAACCGATTTTTTCTTCTATTTGGTCTGTTTTCACACCGATCAGATGCCTGAGCTCGTCAGCGGCATAGTTTGTTATACCTGTGCCAATAACATGGCCATCTGCTGAAACAACTTCCACAGCCACACCTCTTAAAAATGCCCCTTCCACCTTTGTCATACCCGATGGCAAGAGGCTCTTTTTATTGAGAAGGGCTTTTTCAGCACCTAAATCTACATATATATGACCTTCCACACGACTCCCAAAAGAGATCCAGTGCTGTCTGGCTTTCATTTTTTCCTTTTGCCCCAGAAAGAGAGTGCCCATTTCTTCCCCGACACTATCCTATTGAGGACATCTGGCACACTGCCGTCCGCTATGACCATATTGACACCGGCAGCTGTTGATATTTCTGCCGCATTTATCTTTGTCGCCATCCCACCTGTTCCAAGCTTGGTGCCTGCACCACCAGACATGTCATGAATCTTCTGATCAATGGTCTCCACGATTTCAAGACGCCTAGCCTCTGGATTTGTATGGGGGTTATCTGTATATAGACCGTCCACATCGGAAAGAATAATATGCAGGTCTGCTTCTATAAGACTGGCCACTAGAGCCGATAAAGTGTCATTGTCTCCTACTTTGATTTCATCCACAACCACAGCATCATTCTCATTCACGATGGGAACAACATCTTGACGTAGCATTTGAAAAAGCGCATCTCGCGCATGTATAAATCGTCTTCTATCAGAAAAATCATCCTTTGTCAGAAGAACCTGACCGATGGTTTTCCCAAACTCTGAGAAAAATTTCTGGTACATATGAAGCAAAACACCTTGACCGACTGCAGCAGCGGCCTGCTTTTCGGGTAAAGTCTTGGGCCTTTCGTGCAGTCTGAGTTTCCCCATACCTGCGCCGATGGCGCCCGACGTTACCAATACAATCTCATGTCCGCTATTTTGCAAATCCGACAGCTGTTTCACCAATTTGTCAATTCGACCTAAATTGAGGAGTCCAGTGTCATAGGTTAGAGTGGAGGTTCCCACTTTCACCACGATGCGGCGGACATCTTTCATGATTGTCTGCTTATTTCATTTTTTCACTCCTCATTACAATTTTGTTACATTATATACGATTTACACAGACCTGCCTAGCATAAACATGCATAGTTCCCATTAAATTTACAGTCCTTTGTAAGAATACTATAAAAGTATACTTTTAAGCTTTTCAAGAAAACTTTCTCCTTAGACCATCTATAAGCCAGTGCTTGCAAGTCTTGATAATCATTATCATTTCTCAAGAGAGTTGCGAGTGTTATCATTTCAATTTGTAATGATTTTAATATTGTATTTGTTACTCATTGTGCTATACTGTATTTAGAAACGACGAACACCCCACCGGGTGACAGAAAATTAAAGGAGGCAATATCATAATGGAAAGAATTGTAGGCCGTAAGGCTCCAGACTTTAATATGGCAACTGCGACAGGCGATGGCAAAGACTTCGGTCGTGTCAGCCTAGCTGATTATAAAGGCAAATGGCTAGTGATGTTCTTTTACCCACTAGATTTTACATTCGTTTTGCCCAACTGAAATCACTGGATACTCAAAGCGTTATGAAGAATTCAAGGCTCTGGGTGCCGATGTACTCGGTGTAAGCGTTGACAGCGAACACTCTCACAAAGCTTGGATCAATGGTGATCTAGGCCAGCTGACATTCTCGCTTGCATCAGATATGACTAAGCAAGTATCCCAAGATTATGGGGTGCTAATAGATGAGGCAGGTATCGCCCTTCGTGGTCTATTTATTATTGACCCTGAAGGTGATGTTAAATACTCTACAGTTCACGACCTAAACGTCGGACGTAGCGTAGATGAAACACTTCGTGTTCTAAAGGCTCTGCAAACTGGCGGATTATGCCCTGTAGACTGGACCGAAGGCGAAGATCTCCTCTAAAAAGTACTGAACTCTCTCTTTAATACATCCCTAAAACACTCAGCCGACCCCGACCCCTGGCTGAGTGTTTTTATGTGTAAATATTTTAAAAGCCCTTTCTCTGACCCACCCACGGAGGCGAAGCTTCTCAAGATATTCATCCACACTGGGACCTTTTAACTCTTTTAGTCTCCAAATTCCATAAATATAGGTTAGTGTTAAGACAAATACGGTTGCAGGCACCCCCATTAGGACGCTGTATATTGTTAAGCTTTGCAAACTTCCATAAAGGAAAAACCATATTTGAATGAGTGCACGAACAGCGAAAAAAACACTCCAACCAATGGTCACTTCGTAATATGCCGGTAAAACATCTTTTCTCCAGTACCATTCTATGTCCCACCCCCTGGTCAAGTGACTTGCCCAAGCGGCTAAGGGTTTTTTATACATAAGGCTACCCAGGGCTATGCAGAGTATGAAAGCGTTGCCCATTAAATCGGGGAGAAAGTAATTTTCAGACCTCTGACTTATCAAAGTGAATACAGCGGCAGTTACACTTCCCAAGCAACCGAGAGCAATATATTTAAGCGGTTTTCCCTGCTTTTTTCTAAGCAAGATAAGGAATATGGAAAACACAAGTGTTGAGAGTCCAGCTGTCTGAGCTCCCCATCTGTTGTTTATAAACAGGAAGGCAATAGGCAATACGACAGCATCCCCTGTGCCTGTCATTGAGATTGTTTTAAACTCATCCCCAATTTCTTTTATTTTTTCTATCATATTGGCCTCCATTTATAAGTGTTAGCGGTATCTTATCATTACCCCTCCTGTCTCAGTTCATGCTTTGACCTTTTACAAAAACAAATCAAAATGAAGGCCTACCATAAAGAAAGGGTCCTTTGACTAGGACGCTGTAAAACAATTTACCGCTTCCTGGTCAAAGGACCCTTGTATTCTTTAATTTGGTCTTACTACAAACTATATTGTGCCCATAAAAACCTCAGAACCCCAGGGTTTTGTCCACACTTACTGATTTTTTTCATGGCTTGATATTTCTTCATTTGATTGAGTTTTATATGATCCACTTGGCTCGTCTTAGGGACACGTTTTGGTGCTTCTGGTGTTTCTTTTTTCTGAAGCTCATGAATCAACATATCAATTTTATCTGCAACCTGCGTGTTCTGGGCCACATGATAACATTTCCTGACCTTTTCAAGATCATACTGGGCAAGACCAAGAATAATTCGTGCTTGCCTGTCGTTGATGGGTTCTTCAATCATATCCATAACTGAAGAGACCAGACTTTCTCTATCAAGAACCTGAGCCTGCTGGTTTTCTCTAAAAGCCACAACCGCCGGTTCGCTCTTTTCAATCCACTGTCTTACAGAGTCTGACTGTTCATGGATGGATTTTGTAAGGACTTCTGTATCCACATCATCCGTTTTTTCAGAAACTTGATTCACATCATATTCAAGGACATCCTGTCCCTTTAAACTCTTTGCATTTTGATAATTCAGTAGCCCCCTGTTATAGGGTGCTTTTTTAGGCTTGTCTTCCATTTGACCTTCATCATCACCAGACCTATTTTCAGCCTCTTTTGAAACAGCAAGCAACCTGTCCAAATTGTCAAAACCATCTTCTTCAATATCCTCGCTGGTCAGGTCTGAATCCTTTTGATTTTCAAGATGATCTAAGTTTTCAAAAACCACAGATTCCACCTGGGCTTTTTGACTGTCAGATTTTATAATGCCCCTGTCTTTTTCATCTATATACGTTCCAACTTCAATGTCTTTTATGTGATGATCACTTCCCTCAACAAAAAGTTCGGAAGTGCTATCAACATCTATAAGCCCTTTTGCCACAAGCCCTCGAAGAGCATTTAAGGCCATTTCAGAAGAGACCCCCATCTTAACTGCGATGATGTCTGTGGTCAGTAAATGATCAAACTCCGGTCGTCCAGCATATCTGGCTAAGACCATGCCACATAATTTCTCATAGGCTGTCAGATCATTTCTATCCACCAAGGAATTTTCAACAGCAAACCACGTTCTCATTAAGAAGCCTCCAGTCTCTTTCATCCTACACATGTAATATCCACTCATAGGAGCGAGACACTTTATAAGTGTAGGAAATACATTCACTTCTATGATAGCTTACCACACTTTCATGCGTCAACGAAAAGCATGAGAATCCTTTACGAGCTGTCCCCTATATTGATCAAAACCACCCTAATTACATTCGGTTTTCGAATGTGTTTTATCAAATTCTAATACATTTTCTTTGTTTCGACATATTTCGACCTTGAAATGACATAATTGACTGAATTATTGCAATTATTTCATTTTATAATTAAATTGTTGTAAAAACCCATTTATTACTGGGTATAACTTTCTATTTCTTAAGGGGGAATATTTTTGTACAAAAAAAGACTGAGTTTACTTTTAGTCCTCATGCTTGTTCTTAGCAGTTTCACAACAAGTTTTGCAGGCTCGCTAAAGGTAACCGACCAAAAGAGTTCTCGACTCGACAGCGCACCCGTCAGGGTCATTGTCGAAGTTGAAGGTGAGTATGGTCTTAATCTAGCGAAGACCATGCGCACATCTGTTTCTGATCTTGATGCAGAAAGCAGAAAGGCCATTGTGAAAACACAAGAAGATGTTATGGAAGATTTAAAGGACACGGGGATTGACCTTGATGTCCATGAATCATATACAAACATCCTCAATGGGTTCTCAATGACCGTGGACGAAAGAGATATTGATGCGGTTAAAAATACAGAAGGTGTCAAAGCCGTATACCGAGTCAATGAATACAAGCGTCCTGAGATGGATTACAGCGGTGAGTACGTCAATCTTGATGAAGCACTGGCTTACAGAGATGGAAAGTATGATGGACGCGGTACAGTCGTTGCCGTTATTGATTCAGGTGTCGATTACACACATAAAGATATGAAGATCGATTATCCTGAACATATTAAATTCGATAAAACTGATGTCACAAGTAAAATTATAAACAGTGCCTCAACGGCAAGTACTTTACAGAAAAAGTGCCTTACGGCTACAACTACTTTGATAAGACAAATGAAGTTATAGACATTAGCGAAGGCGCTTCCATGCACGGTATGCACGTTGCCGGAACAGTGGCGGCCAATGGAGATGAGGACGGCATTAACGGTATCGCTCCAGAAGCTCAAGTCTTGGCTATGAAAGTCTTCAGCAATAATCCAAACTATGGTTCAACATACGGCGACATTATTATTGAAGCCATTGACGAATCCATTGCCATGGGGGCAGATGTTATCAATATGTCCTTAGGTGCAACAGCAGGAACACCAAACAGCAACGATCTTGAACAAATGGCAGTGCAGCGTGCTCTTGACGCAGGCATCGTTTGTGCAATCTCAGCTGGAAACTCCTCCTTTAGTGGCAATGGTGCCCTTGATGAAGGACAATTACCAATATATGCAGCTGATATCGGGGTCACAGGTTCACCATCTGTCACACCTGAGAGCATAACAGTGGCTTCCCTTGAAAATAAGAAGCTTTCTGCACAAACCCTTACATTCACAGACAAAACGGACAAGGCCCATAAAATTTTCATTAGCGTTGGCACAGAGGAAGACCCGGCTGATGTTTTTGAAAACCAAGCTATCCAGGCCGTCTTCTGTGGCCAAGGTGGTGCGGATGAATTCCAAAACATCAATGTCATTGACAAGATAGCTCTTATCGAGCGTGGTGGCCGAACATTTAAAGAAAAAATCGACAATGCCATGAAAAACGGGGCCATTGCAGCCATCATTTTCAACCATGAGGCTGGTGGAGAATCCCTTATGAAAATGGGAGGCGTGGAAACATGTGAGATCCCTGCCGTTTTCATGGGCCGTTCAGATGGTCTTAAGATTAAAAAAGACGGTGGCTCTGTCACTTTCACAGGTGAATCTGTGGTCATTGACAATGTCACAGCTGGAGAAATGTCTGATTTCTCATCTTGGGGAACACCAATCACCCTAGACATCAAACCAGAAATCACTGCTCCAGGGGAGATATTCTCTCAACTTTTAACAACAACACATACGGTATGATGAGTGGTACATCCATGGCTTCCCTCATATCGCTGGGGCATCGGCATCTATCATGCAACGTGTTCGTGACGATTTCTCCCTATCTGGTCAAAAGTCACAGGAAATGGTCAAACTTCTCATGATGAACACAGCCAACCCTAAGATTTCTGAAGGCGTGGCCCACAAGAAGTTTGATGATTTCTACACAGACGATTACAAGTGCTACAATTCACCAAGACAACAAGGCGCAGGTATCCTTGACCTTTACGGAGCTCTTGAAACACCTGTAACTGTCTCTGAAAAAAATCCGGTCTGGGCGAAGTTAACCTAGGTGAAATTTCTGAGTCAAAGGGTGAAGTGGCATTTGACTTATCTTCAAAACCACAATGATTCACCTGTCACATACGAAATCGAACAACAAATCAACACTGCAGCACTCTTTGACAATAAAATTTGGGCAGATGCCATGCCAGTTCTAAAGGCTTCTGACGCAAGTGAAACCACAAGCTATGAAAGATTAACATTCGATGTAACTTCTGATGGTTATGACAAGACTTCAAACACCATCACGGTTCCAGCAGATGGCACACTCAAAGTTTCTTTCTTTGTCGATCTTGACGAGGACCAGGCACTTGCCGCCGATTCTCACGAACCAATTTTAGATGCCTTTGAAAATGGAACTTTTATTGAAGGCTTCATTCGTTTTATTGATACCAACGACACCCATGCAGATTTAACCATGCCATACCTTGGTTTCTATGGTCAGTGGGATCAGCTTCCGATTATTGATAAAACAATGTATCCTGATGACACAAACCCTGGCCTTTACGAAGCTGGTTTGTTCTATGATCAAACCGACGACTATTTAGGCTACACTGAGTTTTCAAATGGATACAGCCTAAACTTATCTGATATGGTTATAGGCCATGTGACAAACGCGTCAGGTAAAAAAGTGGGCTCAAGCGGTATTTATGGCAACTTGTCTTTGCTTCGAAATGCAGAGCAGATTAAATACACCATTCTTGATGAAAATGGAAAACTGGTTGAAACCATTGCCCATAACAAGGATGGAAAGCGAAAAATTATTACGACGCAGGCGCTGGTGGCAAAACATCATCTTTAGGCGAAGGCTTCTGGGATGGTCTGATTAACGGTGAACCAGCACCAAATGGACAATACACCTACCGTATTTCTGCCAAAATCGTTGGTGAAGACGCAGACTGGCAGCACTATGACTACCCTGTCTTCGTAGACAATTGCAGTGCAGAAATTACTGGTCTTGAACAATCACTTGGTGATGGTGGCAAATTGGAATCTGTAACAATTCAGGCCAAAGCCAACGAAATTTTCGTTCGAGATGAAAAAGATCCTTCTAAAATAACTTCACGAATCACTGTGGAAGAAGGAAAATACAAAGGCATTCGCAAATACGGTCTCATGGAACTTGGCGGAAGCTTTAAGGTCATTGTCAGCTCACCTGATAGCACCCTTAGCCTGAAAAATGTTCCAGAGAACACAAGTCCAAATTCCGATGGCTCATACACACTTGTGCCTTTTGTTTTATCGGCAAATGGAGCCCTTGAAATTGGAGCAGCCTTCTCCTTCACTTTTAAAGACGGCCTTCCAGTCACAGATGATGGCGGGGACAAAATACTAAAGATGTACTCTTTGAAAATTACACTGTCCACAAGGACATTTCAACAGTGGCCGGAAAGACCTTTGAACCAGAATTTAAAGGCGCTTACGCAAGCACTTCTGATGGTGCCATTGTCGTGACAAAGGCATTTGATGAAGACCTCTATTATATGGATGACTATGATGCTTCTGCATTAACATTTAAGAAAACTCTGAATGTTGATGACAAAGTGACACTCACTATTGATGAGTCATTTGATGTGGCGGCAGGAAAAACACCGCTCGTTGCAGTTTATCCAATCTCGGATCAGATGAAAAACAAACTGAACTCACAGGATGCAGTTTCAGAGAAATACCTAGCAGAGATTAAGGCCTATCTGGAAAATAACGGCTATAAGTCCGTGAAAATTTCAACAGATGACAATCTAATTTCTGCCATTACAGCACATCCGGAAGTGGCTTCAATCCAATCCACATCGGGATCGTCAATCACGATTGATATTGCATCTAGCCCACTTGTAGCAAAAGCAAGTGTCCTTGATGGCTTCAAAGAAGGCACGGACTATTTGAAGGCCTATACCCTGATTGTAGCAAGTGACGACACTTACACAGAACCTAGCACTGCCGTTCTTGACGATATTGTTCCACCAACTGTTACAATTGATTCTCCAGAATTCTGGAGTGAGTTCACAGAGGATTCTCCAGCAATTGAAAAGGAAACTGTGGATGGAAAAACCGTCTATTCTGTTGCATTTTCAGGTCATGTCAGTGATGAATCTGCCTTAACAGGCCTAAAGCTTGATGGCGTGACTGTTGAAAGCACATTTAACACCAAAACGGGCAACTGGGACTTTGAAGGACAAGTGCCTGTAGAAGATGGCAAAAACGAGTTCACAGTTCTTGCAAGCGATAAAGCTGGCAACCTTGTTGAATTCAAGCAAGCCTTCTTTGCAGACCTGATTGAACCAGTTCTATCGATCGACTCAAATAAAATTCAGTTTAAGCGCATCAATGGCAAATACTATGTCAGACTCAATGGCTATGTGAGTGATACATTCCCAGTGCTGAAACTAAAAGCTGGTAAGGAACTCATAGTGAATGAATCTGAATCCTTGCTGAATATAGCGACCTCTTAAAACCACTAAAGGTCGAAACTGAAAAACACATATGTACCAATTGAAAAGAACCAAGAATCTCTCTACATTAAGCTTGTTGATTATGGTGGCCATGTTGTGAGCGAGCGTATAGAAATACCTCAGCACATATTCAAAACATCAAGCAACAACCATCGCGATGATGACGATGACAAGAAGGATAAAAAGAAAAAATCGAGTGGGTCTTCTGGTGGCGGATCATCAAAGAAAAACAATACAGCAAGCTCCGCAAGCACAATCAAGGATGACGCTACAAACATATCAGCAGACACATTCAAAAAAAGAAAATCTTTCAAAGGAAGGCCGCGTGGTTATCAAAGCCCCTGCTCCTTCAGAAAAAATTGAGGTTAAGCTCAACCTTGATAAGAAAGCCATTCAAGCGGCACATACCAACAAGGCTGTTCTTGAAATCGATGCAGGCATCGCCAAGCTTCATATTGATTCAGAAAATCTGAATGGTGCAAGCTCTGATTCCGCTGAACTCAGCATCGCGTCTGTCAAGGGCAGTGATGCCGTTAAGATTCAGAAAAAACAGGCTCGAACAGAAAAGTTTAAAGCCAATTGGAGATATTATTGACATTAAACTAAGCCTTGATGAAAATAGTGAGGATGTCCACCAGCTCAAAAAGCCAGTGGATGTTGAAATACCACTAGATATTGATACAGATTCAGTGGACACAGACAAGCTCGGCCTCTTCTACAACAACGAATCAACGGGCCAGTGGGAGTATGTTGGTGGGAACTATGACGCAGCTTCTAGGACCCTTCGTGCCACTCTCAGTCACTTTAGCCAGTACTGTGTTATGGAACGTGAAATTCAGTTCACAGATACCGATGCACACTGGGCAAAATCTGTCATTGAAAAAATTGCTTCAAAAGACATCGTTTCAGGCTATGCAGACGGATCCTTTAATCCAGATGGTACCATCACCCATGCTGAGTTCCTGACACTTGTTGTGAAAGCCCTTGATTTTGAGACATCCTATGAAGGGGATATGTGGTATGACACATACATTTTCGCAAGCAAATTAAATGGACTTATTGCACCTGAAGCAGAATTTGATCCTGAAGCCAATATCACCCGTGAAGAAATGGCTGAAATTCTTGGAAAGTACCTTGAAACAAAGACAATTGAGCCAAAGTACGATCCAATCACTTTTATTTGACGCTTCTGAAATGGAAGAAGATGTGCTCAATGCAGTGAATACGGCCGTACGTTTTGGCCTCTTCTCCGGTCGAGCAGATGGCTCTTTGATCCAGATGCCACTGCGACAAGAGCCGAGGTTCACAAGTGATTTATGACCTGGTACAGGTTACTGGGTTAAACTAAGGCCGATTGATTCTAATCTATTAGAATGGCTTTTAAAACCCAAAATCCCGCGAACGTGTTCGCGGGATTTTTTTATATAATTTATAGGGTCTTATATACATCAAGCAGAACGGTTGCAGTACTGCTGTTTCTTTCCTTTTTGTTTTCTCACTTCAATAAGGGACTCCACCTTGGCGATATAATTCTCATCGTCTGAAATACGTGTGAGCGATGTTAAAAGGTAAAAGTTAAAAGATCTTGGTATAATGCGATGTGTGACACAATGAATGAGCTTCTTGGCGATTTGAAAATTATGAACGTGTGAGTGTTTTTCTTTAAAGTCATAGCCAGCATTGTGAACGATATAGTTGTGTCCTGCTCTATATACTTTATAAGAACCTTCTTGATAAACTTGCATTCCCATAGCGACACCCCTTTCGGCCTGCAGCTCAACCGCCGCTTGGCCGTTTCACTGTATTTACCTCCAGTTTAATCGCTTTTGACTCACCTCCGTGAACAAGTTGCTCTTCTTATACATATTATCGGTTTGAATATTCTGAAACTTTAACTTTTAATCAAATTTATTAATAAACATTCAGATTAAACTGTACATTGTGCTGTCTTCATTATAAATGATTCGCTATTTTACGACTCTATATTCTATGTTAACCCTAGGTTTTGTTTTTGTTAAACCCTTTATACTGCAGGCACTTTGTCGAGTCTTACGGCTATAGAAAATCCTCTTATCTATACAATTCTACATTTTCCGTATGAATTCCTTCTTTTTTACATTTTTCCATATAGGTGCATAAAAAATCCCACAAACCGTGTCAAATACAGCTTGTGGGATCAATATTTCTATTCAGCCTTTTCTTAAATGATTTGCCATAAGGATGTATAAGCAAACTTTAAGCAAATAAAACTCTATGGAACTTCTTCTTACCCTTTTGATAAGAAGACCCTCATCTCCGAAATCTTCCACAGTGATTTTCTATCAATGCTTGTGATCTTTTCACCGTTGATGGATACCCCGCCTTGTTGAACGTTACGACGCGCTTCACTTCTTGATGGTGCAAGACCACACTTATTCATTAGGTCAAGAATGCCCATGCCTTCACCTTCAAACTCTGATTTTTCAAGTTCTGTGGTTGGTACATTTGACATATCTGCGCCACCTGCAAACAGGGCTTTTGCAGCTTCAAGGGCCTTTTTCGCCTCTTCTTCACCATGAACAATTTTAACGAATTCAAAGGCCAGTGTTTCTTTGGCCTTGTTAATTTCAGCCCCTTCAAGAGCTCCCAGTCTACGCACTTCATCCATTGGAAGGAATGTCAGTAGGGACAGGCAGTTTTCAACATCTGCATCTTCAACATTACGCAGGTACTGGAACATTTCAAATGGCGTTGTTTTTCTGGATCAATCCAAAGAGCACCAGCTACTGTCTTGCCCATTTTAACGCCTTCAGACGTCGTTAACAGCTTAAATGTTAAGCCAAACACCTGCTCTTGTTCCATTTTGCGTGTCAGCTCAACACCAGCAATAATATTTGACCACTGATCATTACCACCAAGTTGCATCTTGCAGTTGTAACGTCTGTTTAGCTCTAGGAAATCGTAGCCCTGCATGATCATGTAGTTAAACTCAAGGAAAGTCAGTCCGCTTTCCATACGCTGTTTAAAACACTCTGCTTGAAGCATTCTATTCACCGAGAATTTTGAGCCAATTTCTCTTAGGAACTCGATGTAATTTAGGTTGTCAAGCCAATCAGCATTATTTGCCACATAGCCTTTTTCACCATCAAGAACCAGGTATTTTTCCAGTTGCTTTCGAATGGCATTGCCATTGTCTGTCAGCGTGTTGTTTGTAAGCATTTTCCGCATATCTGTCTTGCCTGTTGGATCCCCAACCTTTGCAGTGCCTTCACCGATGAGTGCGATTGGCTTATGACCCGCATTTTGCATGTGCTTCATAACCATAACCTGAACAAAGTGCCCCAGGTGTAAGCTGTCTGCAGTTGGGTCAAACCCTATATAAAATGTCACACTCTCTTTAGCAAGAAGTTCTTTCACTTCCTCTTCATGTGTAATTTGCTCAATAAATCCTCTTTCCTGAAGGATATCAAATACATTTGTCATTCCCATGACCTCCTTTTTACTCGTTCATACTCATCCATACTGCTCATTGTTTAAACCTTATTTGTCCAGCCAATCCCTCTAAAATAAATTTTTAAGGGCTTACAGCTGATTTTAGAATACAAAAAAGCTTACCCCACCCTATAAGGGTGAGATAAACTCTCACGTTACCACCTTATTTCATCGTTATGTTTAAACCATTGCATAACGACCTCAAACGCCTTTATCGCAGACGATACGTGGTCATTTCTGACCATGGCTCAGGGGTGTAATTCAATACCACATCAGGGCATGCTTTTCACCAACCAGCATACTCTCTATATTCCTGTGTCGCCTCTACTTTTCCCATCGCAGCCTGTCGATCTAATCCAAATTTTTGGATAGACTTAATTTTGTGTATATCATAAAGCAAGACCGTGAACGTGTCAAGTCCATGTTTCATTTGACCTACTGACCTATATCCAGTCTTTCAATCAGTTCATCAACTTGAATAGAATGTTCTTTGACTAAATCAACGAATTTTCACCAACTTGAACGACTGGTCGCGTCGGAAAATTCACATCCACGTAAATAACTGTGCCTTCTTCACCCGTGCTGAGTCTTACTTTCTTGCCCACGAAAAACTCCGCCAAATTGCTCAAAAATACATAGCAAACTTTTGAATCAAGCGTTGTTCCCGACTGCCAAGAAATATATTCTGCAGCTTTAAATGGTGATACTTTTTTTCTATATGGTTTGTCCGTGGTCATAGCGTCAAATATGTCGCAAACCATGATAATTTTAGCAAACTCATGTATTTGACCAGATTTTAATCTTAGGGGATACCCGCTCCCATCCAGTCTTTCGTGATGCTGTAATGCACTATACTTAATATTATTTGTTACGCCCTGCGTTTTCATCAACACACTGTAGCCAAACTGGGCATGCCTTTTAATCACTTCAAACTCATCATCTGTGATAGGCTTTTCCTTATTCAATATAAAATCTGGAATTTTCATTTTCCCAATATCAAATAATAAGGCCGCTTGTCCAAGTTCAACAAGCTGTTGTTTGCTGTATCCAAGCCACTTTCCAATCATGCTGGCTAAAATTGACACACGTAAACTGTGCTCAAATGTATAATCATCTGATTCCTTCAACTGGTTTAAACGCATAAGCACATCGTTGTTGCGAATCATATCCGGAAGGGCTTCTTCAATGTTTTCCTTCACAGAAGATAAATCTATATCATTTGATTCCTTGAGATGATGGAACATCTCTTTCGTTTCTTCAATCATTTCTTCATGTTTAACGTCAATTGGCGTGTTACCATCACCTGTAAGAACGTTAATGACCATATTGGCATTAACGACATTGGTCACCACGGGAGCATAGTTTTCTTCTTCTAGCTCCTCAAGTTCTGACTTAAACTTTTCAACATCATATCGACGACCTGCTTCCTTAGCAGCGCTTTCAACCGTATCTGCATCAAGGGATGCTGAAGTTGGTTTTGCAGTTCGATTTGTGCCCGAGTACGGCGGTTCAAAATCTGATATTTTGACTGCAAGAATCCCCAGGCGCTTTAACAGCTTAATATGACGCTCGCTTAGCTCTGCACCAGCACCCAACAATTCAACAGTCCCATCTTCATTAAATATGGCTTCTGCTAGGATCATACCTGGTTCAACTTTTCCGATTTCAACGTATTTCAACTTTGATCACCTACCCCGCTAAAAAATCCAGACAATAGATGAATTCTCCATTTGGACTGGATGTCCTTTATTTATTACCCTTTTTCTTTAAATTAATCCCGGATTCTTCATGAAAATTGTATATTCGTCAAAAAATGCCCATATATTTCAAAAGGCCTTATCTATTTGTATTCTATCATTTTCTGTAGGTGGATTTGGAAAAACAACAAACTTGTTTCCAAAATTCCCTCGCCCAACTAAAAAACTCCCTTTTGTGGGAGTTTTTTTGCTATGGTTATACTATGTTACTATGATTTTAACAAATACGCTTCAAAATATTATTTAATCATACCCACTATATAGCAGATGTAATAACATCCTCAAGTTCTAATAACATACCATTTGGCACGTAGTCTACAAAGAGTGTTATCCAGTAGCCTGTTTCATCTGCTTTAACTGTTTCCACACGGCCAACAACACTGTAAATCACTCGACTCACTCTAATATCCACTCCGATAAACTCGCCAACCTTCATGGACGTAAAAGTTCTAATTCGAACCACTCGATCAAAAACATCGGTTAAATCAATTTCTGCAGGTGGTGCAAAATCTGCATAACGCTCGTTGACGTAAAACATTTCACTTAGCTCAGATTGATTTGCCAGACGGCCGTCCACTCTTTTGTCTTTCAAATTCGCAGTCATGGTCATCCCACCTTTACATTTGGATACGCTGCTCCTTTATTCGACAATATTTCGATTTTTATAATTATACATCATTTATCGTAGAAACAGCGATTTTTTAAGGTTTTTGTAACATAATTCCGAAAAAATTTACAATTAAATTTATATTCTTTATAATATTCTACCCATTTTGTGGTCTTTTTAATCCATCCCTCTATACTTCCTGTCCCTTATCGCCTATACAACATGACCGATGAGAACAGTGGGAATATCAAAATCTAAGAGAAGGTCTTTTTTCACAACGACAATGGCCACAGAAGATGGTCCGCAGGATTTCTCCATATCCAGTTCCACCCCTTCTATAAGCTGGTAACTTTCATCTCGACTCACAAACATATCATTCAGTTCCCCCATCACACCTTTTGAACCCACTGGGAGAATCTCTCGAACAGCGTTCATTTCTAAAAGACGCTTTATAGTCGATGCCTTTAAAAGTTTGTCACTATGGTCTATAACCTCAGGCCCGACTGAGGGGCGTCCTATAACATACACTGCATCCCCCCTGTGAAAGGGACTTCTTTTTATGGTTTTCGCTAGACCGTTGACAACCACACCTAGGGCTGTCATCGAGGTGGGCATATTCTTTTCCATGCTTGTTAGAACAGGCACACGAAGTCCAAATTCATCAAGACATGATTTAACGCCTTTTAAAAGACGTCTTCCAGTTGCATCAGGTTCATTGGCTATGGGCACAGCCACACTCACCACCGATGCCCCCAAGCTGAGAACCTCAAGCAGGGCCACCCTTGCAGTAATCGCCCCTACGACTTCAGGTGGCGCCTCAAGGGTATCATCTCGCTTTAATCCAATTCCACCACAGGAGTCACAACCCGTAACTAGAATTTGGTCATTTTGAAGTTGTGTAAGTATCACATCTCTATAGGTCATCATCTTTAAATCCACGTGCCAATTCTGTTTTTGAAACGGCTCCATTTATAACAACTGCCAGAATGACATTTACAGCACTTGCAACTACGAGAGCCGGTATAAACACCACAGCCATTTCCCATTCAAAGCCGGGCACTGTCACAAGAGCCACAGGCATGACAAGTCCATTCATAGCGATTGCCACTATTATACCCAGGATACTATGAACTTTCTTCGATGCCAGGGCAAACAAATACACCGATAAAAACATCAGCAATGCTATGGCGCCATGAATAGGCAATCCAAATGGGAAACCCGATAATGCCGACGTCATTAAATGACCCATAAGACCAACAAAACCACCGTAAAAACCACCCATGAGTATCCCAGCGAAGTACGCTGGAAAGGAATCAAGCGCAATTGTACTAAATGGGCCCGGTAGCTTTATATTGGCACCTACAAAGGAAAGGGCGATCATGAGAGCAACAGAATCAACCTGTTGAGTTTATTGTTATCAGCCACTTTTATTACTCCTCCTCTGAACTTGTTAACACTTATTTCATTAAATATTTAAGTGATCGACTTGAAATCACAAAATAACAAGCCCCACCTTATTATAGAAAGAAACTTGCAGGCTAAACCATGCAAGTTTCTTAATCTGCTGATAAATATTATAACACTTTATTGGAAAGAAAGCCTCTTGATCTATGTCTTTTTACGCCCACGGCCCATAAACATGCTGGCGACCTTCACCAGTGGGTTCCTTTCAAGGTCACTGATGTAAGCCTTTTTCCCAAGCTTTCTGATGATTTCAGAATAAGTAGGATAGGCATAAATCATGTCTGCTGCCTTATTTAAACTAATTCCGTAAAACTTAAACATGAGAAGCTCATGGATGAGCTCTCCAGCCCTATTCCCAAGAATATCTGCCCCGTAGACCATGCCTTTTTTATCACAGTATACAATGGCACGCCCCAGGGTTTCTCTCTCTGTTATTGCCCTATCTAGTTCTGAATAGTCCTGCTTGTATATTCTTAAATCTGAACCAAGCAAGTCCCTAGCTTCCGCTTCGCTCATCCCCATATGGGCCATCTCAGGGTCTGTGAAAGTCACCCAAGGCACATTATCATAGTTGACCTTGCGCTTAACGGGTAGACTTGCATTTACAACAGAGATAATAGCGTGGTTTTCAGCTATATGGCTGAGTCTGTAAGGTCCAACGGAATCACCAGCACCATAAATGCCTTTTTGCGTTGTTTCCAAGTGTTCATCCACAACAAGGCCCCGGTCTGTGTAGGCAACACCAATTTTTTCAAGTCCCAAGCTGTTCAAGTTGGTCTTGCGACCTGTGGCAATAAGAATTTCATCAAAATCCACCACTTCTTCACTTTCATCATAGTGCTTGATTGTTATTTTCCCTGGATCTACCCTTAAAATTTCCGTGTTGGCTCTAAAACGAATGCCCTCTTTATGAAGGCGCTTCATGAGTAGTTTTCCGAGTTCATGATTGTCTCTTTCAAGAATGATCTCACGCCTTAAGATAACCGTCACCTTTACGCCAAGGCGCTGCATAGCCTGGGCCATTTCCATGCCTATTGGACCACCCCCAATAACGACCATGCTTCCAGGAAGCTCAGGCATCTCAAAGAGATTTTCATTGGTCCTGTAAGCAACTTTATCAAGGCCAGGAATAGGTGGGACAAAAGGAATCGATCCTGTACAAATAATAAACTTATCTGCAGTAACAGGCTTTCCGCCAACATCCACTGTATTCCTATCCATAAATTTTGCTTGACCTTCAATGACATCAATGCCCTTCGCCTTCATGACCTCTGGCGTCTCGTGGGCATAGACGCCATGAATAACGTCACGGACATTATCCATAATGCCTATATTTTCTGGCAGTTGGCACATACCAAATCCTAGATCAGTTGCCTTGTACATTTCGTTGGCAAGCTTTGCTCTTTTCACAAGAGCCTTGCTTGGTATACAACCAGACCACGTGCAATCTCCACCAAGTTTATTTTCTCAATAATCGCCACACGTTTTCCAAATCCAATCGCTGTCATAGCCGATGTTATGCCGGCACTACCGCCGCCTATAATAAGTATGTCATAATCAAATTTCATTACCGTGCCCTCCTTTTAGGGTAGTTTGTCATGTGTATACCCTATGGGAATAAAGTTATTCCACATGTTCATGAGATTTATTTTATTGATAGGGGTAAAGATTTCATATAAGCTAGAGCCGCGTGCTCAATTGACAATATGCATGCATTATGTTAATTTCTATAGCAATACACTGGCTTAAGGAGGGCGATGAAGACGTTTAAACTAAAAAGATCTACCCAAGCATCAGCACTATACGATCCTGCATTCATAATGCTGGGATTTATGGCATTCATTCTTGCAATCATCATTTTTTCAGGTGAAGCACTGCCCTTCAAAATACACCTTTCAAAGGCACTGGAAACGCATCTTGAAAATGCTTTAAAGCTCACACTGGCTTGTATTGTTGGGAGTTTTATAGGCCTTGAGAGAGGCAACAAGAATAGACCAGCAGGCATTCGAACCAATGCTCTGGTTTGTGTCGGGTCCGCCCTCATCATGATTATTTCCTTTGATATTTTCTTCAAGTACAACCACCTTGCGAATTTTGATCCCGCTCGACTCGGAGCACAGGTTGTGACAGGTGTGGGTTTTCTTGGCGCAGGTACAATCATGCGCAACGGAACCAATATTAAGGGATTAACAACCGCCGCTGGACTCTGGGTCGTTGCCAGCCTAGGTCTTGCCATTGGTGCAGGCCTATATATAGAGGCCACGCTTGCTTTTATGCTGGTTTACTTCACCCTTCACCAACTCAGCAATATGGAGCAACGTCAAAACCTCAAACGAATTCAAGTTGAATTTTTTATTATTTCAAAAGACAAGGCTGGTCAAATCGGTGCCATTGGCCAGGCGCTTGGAAAAAAAGGGGTTCGAATCACAAACTTAATGATGGAACGTGATGACGATGCCCACTTTGAAGACCACGAGATCGATGAAACAGAACTTTGTCTTCACCTACACACCCGCCTGCCTAAAGGGGTTCGGGGCATAGACCTTCAAAGAGATTTGGAGACCCTTGATGGTATTGTCTCTGTGGAGTACAAGTATATTACTGATATAATCTAAAAAAATGCCCTGTCCACCAATCTTAATTGGAGGACAGGGCATTCTATCTATTTCACTTTATTCTGTAACCTTTTCTATGTCCTTGTCTTCTTGCTCACCTGAAAAATCAGCTTCTTGCGACGTGTCATTGACTTCATCCATATGAAGCTTTTGTATATTTTCTGGATCAGGCATTATTTTTACATAAACTGTCCTGGTTCGTGGACCATCGAACTCAGCTAAATACACGCCTTGCCATCGCCCTAACAAAAGCCCCCCCTCATAAATTATTAGGGGCAAGGATACGCCCATCATACTGCTTTTTATATGTGCCGCTGAATTGCCTTCTGCATGGGCATAATTGTCATCTCTTGGAACAATGAGCTCAAGCTCTCCAAGAATGTCATCCACCACATCGGGATCTGCATTTTCATTGATAGTTACCCCAGCTGTTGTGTGGGGGATAAAAACATGACACATACCACTGTCCACACCACTTGCCTCAACGGCTCTGTACACATATGGTGTGATCTCAATAAACTCTTCTGTCTCAAATGTTCTAATGTTGAATTCAAATACCATATGCATCACCTCAATATCTCTTTTTGAATATCGACAATAAAATCCACCACTTCAAAGCGATAGTCTTCATCTAAAATATGGCCAACTTGTTTATACATGGACTCTAGTATGGCTTTATTTGATGAAACACCTGCAAAACCGATTTCAACAAGATTCCACAGACTTCCATCATCTATGGTGGCCACTGATAGATTATGTTTTTTCTCGATTTTTTGGGTCACACTTCGAACAACCTGTCTGCGATCCTTTAAAGAATACGCTTCATAAATTCTGATTTTCACATAGCCTATACCAACAACATAACCATCGCCTCACTTTAATTATACCCTTATATAGGGGATTCGACACGTATA
>LQAG01000082.1_pt1 | contig 45455 bp, 62 predicted proteins | sample 1535801 | NCBI WGS metagenome assembly LQAG01 (sample SAMN04331584, study PRJNA305678) | bioreactor metagenome | isolation source: bioreactor_3 inoculated with Wadden Sea sediment 1st replicate of a... | place: Germany:Bremen
AATGACAATTGCCTATGACGGTTCTAAGTATAAGGGCTGGCAAAGACTTGGTACCACAGATAAGACAATTCAAGGGAAAATAGAAAGCACGCTTACAAAGCTCCTTGAGAAGAAGGTTGAAATTTATGGATCCAGCCGTACAGATGCAGGCGTCCATGCCAGAGGACAAATTGCCAACTTTAAGTTTCCTGAACCCCTGGATTGTGAACCCCTCGTGGAAGACATCAACAAGTATTTACCCGAGGACATCAAAATTTTAGATATGATAGAAGCATCAGACGATTTTCACTGCCGATACAATGCATCGGGGAAATATATGCTTATCAAATATGGAATGGTGGCAAGCCAGATCCTTTTCTAAGAAATTATTTTGCTCATGTAAGCGAGCCTCTTGATATTAATGTCATGCGAAAAGCGGCCAATGACTTTGTTGGAGAACATGATTTTACAACATTTACATCAGCGAAAGCCAAGAAAAAATCAATGGTACGCACAGTCACAGGCATCAATATTGACCAAGAAGGCGAGCGTATTTTTATTCGTGTTTCGGGACAAGGCTTTTACACAACCAAGTAAGAAGAATGGTGGGGTTCTCATCGATATAGGCGCGGGCAAAAGAAGTGCAGATATTGTACCAGCCCTTATTGCATCAAAAGACCGAGCAAAATGTGGAACGACAGCGCCTGCTCAAGGTCTCTTTCTTGATAAGGTCAAGTACGAAAACTTTTAGTCCCCTAAACACATCCGAACTATCATAATTTAAGAAAACACCTTGATAATGTGACTGTTCTATATGAATAGACATTTCAAGAGTTTACGAGTTTACTGTACTTCATAAAAAAGCTCTGAGTCAACCGTGTGCCAAGATATTTAAAGGCGGGACGGCAAACTCAGAGCTTTATTTATTTTAATTCGTGAAGTGTATAGGCGCTATTATATGGCCACTTCAGATCTTTTTTTGCAGGTTTTTTTAATTCGTGAAGTTCCTTACGGATCATGACTAAAGTCACCATAGTTGACAGAAAATCAGATAATGGGAAAGCGTACCAAATGCCCCATATACCAAAGAATCGTGGGAATATAAGCAACATTGGTATAAGCAGTAGGAACTGACGCAGTAATGACAGTACCATGGCTGGCTTGGCCTTGCCAAAGGCCTGGAAAACTGATGAACTTATAATTTGAATGCCTATAACAGGAATGGCTAAAACAACCACACGAAGGACTGGTATACCTTGGGTAACAACCGAAATATCCGAGGTGAATATGCCAAGTAAACTCGGTGCAAAAGTTTCTGCAATGGCCCAGCCAGCTATGGTATAAATAGTCGAGTATTTGATGGAAATAAAAATGGCTTCTCGAACGCGACCAAAGTTTTTAGCGCCATAGTTAAATCCGGCAATAGGCTGGAAGCCTTGTACCACACCGAAAAGTGGCATGAAAATGAACATGATTAGACGGTTGATCATACCGAAAATTGTAATGGCAACATCGCCACCATAGTAGCCTAGAGAGTTATTAAGAACGATAGCCAAAGCACTGCTGCCCACTTGCCTAGCAAAAGCAGGGGCACCGACTGTGAATATTTCGGTCATAATAGCCTTATTAGGTTTAAGGTGATGGGGTTTTACTTTAAGCTGACTTTTGCCACTGTAAATGTAAGCCATGACAAAGGCAAATGACATGAACTGTGAAATGATTGTGGCAAGAGCAGCACCACGAATCCCCATGTCAAGGGTGAAGATGAAGATTGGGTCAAGGATAATGTTTAGCCCTGTACCAATTATCATAGAAACCATGGCAATAAAAGCATTGCCTTCAGCACGAATTAAATTATTTGATGCAACGGCAAACATAAAGAAGACACTACCGCCAAATATGACTTGCATGTATTCTTTTGCATATGGCAGTAAGACATCAGATGCACCAAATATTCGTAGGAGCGGGTCAATAAACCGCAGACCAATAAGCACAGTGACTATGGCAATAGCGATGATAGAAATGTAGGCATTGCCTGCAGTGTTATCCGCTTTTCCACGTCACCAGCACCAAGACTTCTGGAAATCATAGAAGCGGCACCAATACCAATCATTTGTGCAATGGCCATAATAAACATTTGAATTGGAAATGCAATGGCGAGACCGCCTATGGCCATAGGCCCAACGCCTCGACCAATAAAAATTGTATCAACGACGTTATAAAGGGCGTTGACGATCATCCCTATTGTTGCAGGCAAGGAGAGTTTCATCAGGACCTTTGAAACCTTCTCGTTGGCCAGCATATAATTTCGATCATTCATTTGACTCATTTTTGTCTTCCTCAACTTTCTTACAACATCTCTTTAAATCACCGGCACCATAATGTTTAAGAACATTATCACTGATGCGGGTCATGTAACTAATTAGCTGGTCAATTTCATCCTGATTAAATCCCTCAAGGAGCATATCGTTCCACTCCCTAAACATAGACTCGATTTCAGGGCGGATTTTTTCACCTTTTTCTGAAACAAAAAGCAAGTAAGACCGTTTGTCGTTTGGGTCCTGCCGTCTTTCTACAAATCCGTCTTGAATAAGTTTTTTTACAGACCGCGTGACATTGGCCTTATCAATATTGAGCTTACGTCTGAGGGCTTCCTGTGAAATGCCCTGTTCTTTATATAGAGTAATCAACACACCATGATGACTCTGTCCCAGGCCAATATCAGCCATTCGGTTTTTGAAAAATATCATTGCGTATCTATGTGAAATAGAAAAAAATTTTCCAATTCGTTTTCCAGTCATAAGACCCTCCTTTTATAGTTGCGCTCGCAACTAAATTATACACGAAAGAAGTTGCGCGCGCAACTACTTTTTGAAAATGAAATATATTATCATAATAATTTTTACTTTGATTAAACGGGGCTTTTAAACGAGACTTCTACTTCGAAACGAAACTTCTAAACGAAGCTTCCTGTAACCGGGTCAGTTCTGATTGACCATATGCATGAAGTATGCTCATAAATTGCTAAATCTTTAGGATGTAGATTGTCATTCGAATTGAACTCCATCTGGTTTCTTTGTGTTATGAATACCTCTATAAGGTGTGGGGGAGACATCTGAATACTGTTCTTCGTTCTTGAGTTATGCTTTAGTTATGAATAAAACTATATGAAATTAGGGATATTTGAATCTATACAAAGGACATCTAGATTGTTATAATGTACGATATTTATCAATCAACTTAGGTATTAAACAGAAAGAAGTGGCAGAATATGGGTCAATTTGACAATGACATTAAAATTGAAGTTGCATTAAATGACATAGACAGTATCAAAAAGGTCTTTAAAAAAAATACCAAGACCTGTTAAAGACAGACCAAGCGGTACAAGATCAAGTGTTTCAGGTGGAGTTTGTTAAGCGCGTGGATGGGGAAATAAAAGCGCTTCAGAAGGAAGATGGAGACATAGACTTGTTAAGGTCCTTGAATGTATGGGAGGAAAGCACCCTGTCAAGAAGAGAGATCTCTTTAAATGAAAATGCTTCAGAGGTTATTTTGTTTTCGCACGCCCTGACATACGAAGCCCTGAAAATGGATGTGGTTGAGACGGCCAGAGAAATGGTTCGCTACGCCCGTCGCCACAATGACACTTGGGAAATGTGGATGGATGACATGGAGGTGTTTGGTGTAGAGGCGCTTTACGCCCTTTCCCAGAAGCATCCTGAATATGCCTATTTATTTGGTGCTTTCATCATTCCCTACTGGGATACAGAGCACGCTGATTACGCCCTATCTTATCCCTATGCCCCTTGTAGACAAATTTGGACTTGATGACAATATGCTAAAAATGTTTTGCCACTGTGATAATAGTGAGGCCCGTGCCATGATGTTGGGCAGGGACTATTATGGTGAGTCTTTTGAAACTGACTTAGCCAAGCACTTTGAAGAAAACCCTCAGCGGTATGAGCGCTTTCAAGAAATTTTACTTGAACGTTTTAAAGATCAAGACTACTTACAGTATTCGAAACAAGATCACACGGCCCTGCCGGTACATGAATTTTACCAGACAATCATGCTTTCAAAAACTGAAAATCAGGGCAATTATGATCTATATGATCACCCCTGCACTGGAATGGAAAGTCCCTTTATGACCACAAGTTTTGATGATGAGGCCACCCTTCTTCACAGTAAGATAGAGAAGACTCTAGGACGTCCACTTACAGAGCCTTCAAGAGATGAAGATGATTTATATGAAGATTTATATGAAGATTATTGTGATGCGTGGGTAGACTTTTTTAAAGGTTTATGTGAAGGCGAAAGCGTCTGGAATTACATACAAACGGGTCAGGGAGAGGAGATTTTAGAGGATCTTAAAGCCCTTGATCTTGAGGCGTTTACAAAAGATCATGGATTAAAGCTCTATGAGGCGGTTAAAGAGGAGGCTTCCCAGTATGGTGGGCTTGAAAATAACATTGACCGTATTTTTTGCAGATTATATCAATGCCTATTATGAAATGTCAGAAAAACCAGACATGATCACAAGAGTGAATGGGGAAGATATAACTGGTCGTGACATGATACTAAGAGCTCTAGATGTCCTACATAGACTGCTTCCTCATAAGGCTCTTGAAAATGACTTATATGAAAGAATCATAGAAGATAAGGTGATCAGTCATGAGGGCTATAATGCTCGCTATGATCAAAGGTTCAGTGTTGCAAGTGGCGCCTTTCAATTTATTATAGAGAGTGCCCTCGTTCCAGTCACTGATAAGCCTAACGCCGACCTCATGACAAGGGCATATCATATTATGAAACAGGACAGGACCAGCTTTTATGAAGGCCTTATAAAAGAAGAGGACCACCTAGATGCAGTTCTTATGTTTATGATGTTTGCCCTCCATGAAGACTATAAAAGTCGTCTAGGAGATGATGTGACAAAGAATATGATGGATTATGTTGCAAACCACTGGCTTGAAAACCTTCTGGAAAAACTCAGTGAGGATGGAAACTTTTCGAGCTCAGACCTAAAAAAAATAAGGGTTCATATTGAAGGGCCTCAAATGCCACCTCAAAGCCTTATGATGAAAGTCATGCAGGTGGGTTTGGATGGACTTAATCAAGATGAAAAAGCCTTGATAAAAAGTGCAAAGCAAGACCAAGTGTCTTTTGAAGAGGCGGTGGGTCTTTTAAAGGCCAAGTTATCAAGGTATAGAGATGACCCAACAGAGCCTAGGGAGTATATGATACTGACTTCATCTGATGAGGCTTATCCTTCCTTCTTCCAAGCTGGTACTTTAGCATATTTAGGATACCTGCACCTTTTTCAAAGCAAATGGTCAGTGCTTTAAAACTCTTTGTGGATATAGCGCCGGTCAAGACGTTGAAAATGATTTCAGACATGTTGTATAGAAATTTTGATTCTGAATTAGATGAAACGAATGTTCTTTATGATATGGAACAGGATTTGAAAAAAATAGGCGTGAAAAACCATCATTTTATTGCCCTAGATATTGTGAAGGGCAATGGTGAGAAGTTAGACGCTCTCTATGAGGCTTACATTGAAAATGACACAAGAGGCGGTTTGTTTGGAGGTCCTTCAAGGGCTGAAATTGACAGGGCTCTTTTGGAACTTAAGTCTTACACTCAGGAAAACTTCATCACTGAGATTGCAAAAAGAGACAAGGCGAGCGTTATGGACCGGTACATGACCACTTTCAACAAAATGATGGAAAGCTATGTCCTAGAGTCCATGCCTCTTGTGGCTGTCTATACAGAAAAGATTCTGCAAACCTATGATGCCATTGCCTATAAGTCGTGGGACAACCTATCAGACGAGAAGAAGGAGAAACTTCTAAAGTGCCAGACGGACTTAAAATATGAAGACATTGTAGAGGACGCTTATGCCCAGCTTTTTTCACCGGGGTATGTTTTATTTGAAGAAAGTGACAATGACTTGCATCTCATTTGTGGTCATGAAATTCTTGAACTTATTAGGCCAGCTGCAAAAGATGGCAGTGATTTAAGTCAAATGCTTAAAGAAATAAAGTTTGTTCAAATCAATCAAGGCGATATTTCTAAAGAGGATCTTGCCGATATTCAAAGAAGCAAGACAGATATATCAAGAGGTCTGTCCCAGACCCTTCTTGAGTATATTCTCAAGGGACACCATGAAAAAGAAGCCTGGATATATTCCATACATTTGAACGACCACGCTATCATGACAGTTTAAGAAAAAATTCTGTGTTCTTAACGGATGCCCAGCACGAAAGGTATTTGAAGCTGTTATTAACCACTGGTAAAGATGGATTTGATATGGGGTACAGACAAGGTGTGGATCTGCCCTTTAACTATGGTGTCAAACTCAAAAATTGTGGTGCCGCTCTTTCTGATATTGCCAAATGGTTGATTGATGAAGATGAGGTGGAAGCCTTTATTGGGTTTGCCCACAAGTATGGTTATGACTATGTTGTTGACTGGTCAATAGAAGAACGTCTGGACCTAATCGATTCCCTTAAAATGCTTGAAAACGCAGAAGACATTATTGGGAAATTAGTGGATGACAAGATTATAAGGGTTAGAAACAGAGCCCTTGAAGCCCTTGAGTTTATTAAGGCACAAATTGAAGAATAGAAAAGTGAGAAGCTGAAGAAAAGCGCAAGATGAATGAAATCATAAACATCGGCCTTTGCTTTAGGGACAGTATAAAGTAAAAGCCGGATAACACCTGGTCAACTCACGTATGAAAAATACGTCAACCGATCAGGTTTTATCCGACTTTGCTATTCATTTCTCTTCATTTTATGCTTGCAGTCTTGTCCTAATATACTTGTGGAGCGAGCTGATTTTGGGGCAATCAAATTTCAATGACTTCCCCGGCTTCGGGTGCATGAACACTAAGACCAAGCTTTTCTCGAATGGATAAGGAAAGAGCATCAACCGCAAGGGCTTCCCCGTGGTTTAAGAAGACGCGTTTCACGCCCTTAATAGAGGATAACCAGTGAAGCAGTTGGCTTTCATCAGCGTGACCAGAGAAGCCTTCTACACGAATGATTCGGCTGGCAACTTTGATGGTTTCATCTAAGATTTCAACAGTTTGGGCACCATCTAGTATTTTCCGTCCCAGTGTGCCTTCACCTTGGTAGCCAACAAAAATAATGGCTGTGTTTTCCTTCCAAAGATTGTGTTTTAAGTGGTGCCTGATGCGACCGGCATCACACATGCCACTGGCAGAGATAATGACCTTTGGTGTTTGGTCCTTATTCAGACCCATAGAGGTGTCCATCTCTTTGATGATATGGAGATTTTTAAATTTTATAGGGTTGCCACCGCCCACGAAGACATTTTTTACAGGTTCCTTGAAATACTCAAAATTCTTTTTGAAAATTTCAGTGGCATCAATGGCTAGGGGGCTGTCGATATAATATGGTATATCAAAAATATCTTGGCCTTTTTCATGGGTTTTCATGTAGTTTTTGAGTTCATAGAGTATTTCCTGGGTTCGTCCGACTGCAAAAGCGGGAATGATAACTGTGCCACCATGAGAGACGGCCTCAGAAATGGCTGCGGCAACGCGTTCGCCTCTCAGGTCCATATCCTTGTGCTGCCTGCCTCCATAAGTGGACTCCATAAAGACATAGTCAGCTTTTTTTAAGACAGCTGGGTTCGGGAGCAGTTGATTTTTACCAGTACCCAGATCCCCAGAGAAAATTAAATGCTTGGTTTGACCATCTTCTGTGATGAAGAGTTCGATACTGGCTGAACCTAAAAGATGACCAGCTTCTCGGTAGATAAATTTTATGCCGGGAGCAACCTGGATTTCTTCATTATAATCAACGGGATTTAAGTATTGAAGGGATATGACGGCATCGTCCATGGTAAAGAGTGGATCGATTTTATCAAGACCTGCCCGCTCTCTTTTCTTGTTCTCCCATGCCGTTTCAGCCTCATTAATCTTGCCGCTGTCCTTTAAAAGAATGTCAGCCAGATCGGATGTTGGACGTGTGCAGTAAATTCTATTGTGAAACCCACGTTTTACCAGCAGTGGTAAACGACCTGAATGATCAATGTGTGCGTGGGTAAGAATTACAAAATCAATTTCAGAAGGGTCATATGCAAAATCTTCCGAATTTAAAGCGAGGATTGGCTCTGGTCCTTGAAATAAACCGCAGTCAATTAAAAATTTGCTGTTGTTTGTCTCTATTAAAAAATTACTTCCAGTCACTTCACCTGTTGCACCTAAAAAATGTACTCTCATAGCCTGCCTCCTTTTGCCGTATAATATGTTTCGGCTTTTTATACTTGTACCCGCCAGAAAAAAAATGAACACAGAATAATGCACTTGCGGCCATAAATGTATATAATTGGGTCAGGTGTTACAATTCATTTACGAGAAGAATGAAATTGATAAAAGTTCACTGTGCAGGGGTATGTTATAATTACATACGGCTTTTGTCATAAAAAATGTAACGATCTCAGGTCAACGAACAAATAGACCTGTGCTATAATTAGAGAGATGATATTTTGTTCGAAAAGAGGGCTAATACTAGGAGGTAACTGATATGAAGATGCTAAAAGTCATAGAGAAAAGACGCTCTGTGAGAGAATACAAAGATAAGGCATTATCAAGCAAAGATTTACAGGCAGTTATGAGCTATTGTGATACATATCCTAAACTATCTGAAAAAACGGATGTGACATTCAAGTTTTTAGAAGACGGTTCAGATGTAGCTTCTAAACTTGATGGTGTTGCTGGGTATTCAGGGGTGATGATTAAGGCACCTCATTACCTGCTTGTTATGGCATCTGCATCAGAAACAGCATATGAAGCTGCAGGGTATGCAGGTGAGTATGTGATATTAAATGCAACAAAACATAATATAGGCACTTGCTGGATTGATGGTGTTGGACAAAGCGATAAAATTAAGGAACTTCTTAATATCACGTCTGACCAATTGGTTATTGGGCTCATCACACTGGGCTATGCGCAGTATGAACCAAGACTTGCCAAAATCTATGATACAAACATGGAGGGTAGTGTTTCTCCACTTACAGATCTTGGCTACCCAAATATTGATCCAGAGTACTCTAAAGAACCGGTAAGCAATAGGTTATCAATTGAAGATATTTCCTACTTGAAAAAGTGGGGCGTAGCAGTGAATTCAGAGGAATTACAAAAAAGAGGATATGATCAAGTATTTTACTACATGCGTATGGCACCATCTTGGGGCAACCGTCAACCTTGGCGATTTGTTTTAGATGGTACGAAAATCGTTCTTGTTATGGAACGAGATGACCGTGTGGATGATCGAGCAGAAGAAGTGGAAGCTGGTATTGCAATGCTGTACTTTGAAGTGGCAATGCATGATATTGGTCTTCCTGGTTCATGGAAAACAGATGACCTTGCAGATTCAAGCAAGTATGAAGTTCCAGAAAACCACTTCATCGGCGGTTACTACACATTTTAATTAGAATTGCCATAACCATGTGGTCTGAGGAGTGTTGATATGAAACGAAACAGACTATGGATAGGTTTTGTTGTCGTCTTGGTTTTTGGTCTTGTGCTGACGCCACTGCGTGTACATTTGCTAATAGCGGCAGAGGGTGCTGAAATTGAAGGCACTGAACCTGCAACTTCCCTTGATTCAGAAGAAGAAGGCACAACGGAAGTGTTAATTATTGACACAGAAGATGAGTCTTCGGCAGAAGAGTTAACCGAAGAATCAACTGAAGAGGAGGCCATTGAGGCTGAGGCGACAGGTGACGAGGCTTTGGGAGAGGAAGCTGTCAAGGATCAAGGTGTTGAAGAAGACCAGGATTCTGGTGAAGTATCTGATCCAGCAGAGATTGAAACAATTCATGACGAGAAACGCCTTGTTTCTCAAATTGAATACAACGAAGATGGACATGAAGTGCTTGAAAAATACGATGAACCACTACCAGAAGGTCTCATTATGGAACTGGACTACACGGACTACTGGGTGAGTCCACAATATGTGGTTGTACTCAGCGGTTCGGTTAATATTCGTAAAGGGCCTTCAACAGAGTTTGAAGTTATCCGAAGAGGATACTACGGGGAGAAATTCTCCTTGTCTGAAAAAGTACGTGGCGAGTACTTCAGTAAATCTGACTCAGACGAATGGTTTAAGCTGTTTTGGTGGGAAAATGGAGAAATGGTAAGTGGATATGTGTATTCACCAATTGTGAGTCCAAGAGAATTCCGATTCAGTGAAATGTTTGAAAAAGTAACAGATTTAAAAGTTGCTGTAGATGCAACTGATACAGGTTACATTTATAATGTGGGCAATTCCGTAGGTCGACCACCACGCTACAAGGGGCAGTACCTAGAAGATGAGTATAATGTGCCAAGATATCAGGCTGCACCAGCCTATAGAGAAGCAGATTGGGATGCCAGCAACATGCGTTACATGCAAGATGGTATCTTACTCGCAATACTTGAAGAAACAGAAAGCTTTTATAAAGTTAATGCATATGATTATGAAGGGGAATACTATGTCCCTAAGCGCTATGTCACAAGACGTAACGCCATAGAAGACCTTAAGCAGGTTATTGTTGTCGATATTGCAAATCAGAACCAGGCACATTTGAATATCGCGATGGCATGTGGCACCTTATTCCTATTCCTATGCAACAACGGAGCGGACTCTAAGTATAAAGAGCCAACCATTCCTGGGAGTTATCAGGTTATTGGGAAACAAGATTTCTTCCGTTACAGAGATGACATCACCAAAGTTATTGCAGGGTATGCACCATATGCTCTAAGATTCAATGGTGGGGCCTTTATTCACGGTGTTCCAGTAAATTATAAGCTTGTTAAACAGACCTTTGTCATTCAAGAAGAAATCCTTGATGAAGAAGGCAATGTTATACAAGAGCGAGTGACAGAAGAGCGTATTGTAGATCGCTTGGATCCTGGACATATAGAATATTCGGGGTCTTTAGGAACGGTTCCGTTATCTCACAAATGTGTACGAAACATCACAAGTCACGCAAAGTTCCTATATGACTGGGTTGTCCTAGGTGAAGCGTCAGTGGTGGTAATAGATTAGACTGATGCTGTTGGGTCTGTAAGACAAAATAAAAACGACGGGGTGACCTATGAATAAGAAATACCTGCTCATTGGCGCGGTTCTCATTGTGGGACTGATTGCTGGGGGCAAATATGCAACAGATGTTGTAGCAGCTGAAAAAAATAGCTAAGGAAAAAGCTGCAGCTGAGTTACAAAGTAAAGATTGAAAATGAAGAAGCGCATCTGGCTCAAGCCAGAAGCGCTTTTGATACGTACCTTACAGAAGTAGAAAAAGAAAAGCTTGAACTTGTGAAAGAACAGGCTGAAGCCGAAAGGCAAGCAGAAATTGAGGCAAACACTTTTGTTGTCAAGAAAAAGAACACACCAGTCTATGCTTCAGCAGAGGGTGGAGACAGCATACTAAAGCTTGATAAACTGACATCTGTTTATGTAACAAGTCGGGTGCAGGATGAATCTGGTGTGGACAAATGGTATGAAATCCAATATAATTATGAAGATTTAGATACCATTGGGTGGATAGAAGCTGATAAACTGACGGCGCGTCGCCAAGACCTTATTTATAGACCATATGACAATGTGGACTATGAGGCCTGGGACAAAGTCGACAGTTATGAAAGCAACCCCTACACAGAAGCCAAGGGCATTTACGTGTCGGGTCATATTGCAGCCAATAAAAGACTGGATGATCTGATTGATCTGGCCAATAGAACAGCGCTGAATGCCTTTGTTATTGATGTGAAAGATGACAACGGCAATATGCTCTTCTATTCTGAGTCTGCAGCAAAGTATAGTCCATCAGCCAATGACCGCTACTATATTAAAGATATGGAAGCGCTTATGAAAAGCTAAAGGACAACAATATTTATACAATAGCGCGAATTGTAACTTTTAAATCGCCAAGATATGCCAAGGATAACCCAGACAGGGCCATTCTAAGAAGATCGACTGGTCAGGTCTACCAAAGCAAGGACGGTGTACACTGGCTTCGCCATATGACCGCGATTTGTGGGACTACAATGTAGGCGTGGCACTTGAAGCGGCTGACTGGGGCTTTAATGAAATTCAGTTTGACTATGTCAGATTCCCGGCTTCAGGCGGTGGCAAGCTAGATAGCAGTCTTGACTATAGAAACCATGAGAATGAGACAAAACCAGAAGCCATCCAGAACTTCCTGAAATATGCCTATACACAAATCTCTGAGAAGGAAGTTTATGTGTCAGCAGATGTCTTTGGATGGGTTGCTTCGGCTCAAATGATGTGGCATTGGCCAGCACTGGGAGGCCCTCACAAACGTGGTGGATATTATGTGTCCGATGATGTATCCAAGCCACTATGGCCCTGGAAATTATGGTCTTAGTGTACCGGATGCTTTCCCTTATGAGACAATCGATAGGGCATTAAGGATGCACTAGAGCGTGACGCGCATGTGGACACACCAGCCAAACTCAGACCGTGGATTCAGGATTTTACTGCACGCTGGGTCAAGGGTCATATCAAATATGGACCGGCTGAAGTGGAAGCGCAAATTAGAGCGCTTGAAGACAACGGCATTAACGAATACTTACTCTGGAATGCAGGAAACTACTACACAGAGGGTGGTATTCGATAGTCATACCCTTAGGACTCAATGTAATTTGGTGGGTTACAAGGGATAAACCTTTAAACTTAGTCCTGTGAGACTAAAAAGGGTGGGGCAAGTGGCCTCATCCTCAGAACAACTGAGGAGGAAATGAATATGTTAAATCAAACGATTGCAGGTATGCTACTGGACATTAAGGCTGTAAGTATTGTTGACGAAGACAATCTGTTCACATGGGTCTCGGGCATAAAGTCTCCGATTTACTGTGACAACAGACTCACAATCAGCTACCCAGAAGTTAGGTCCACCATTGCGGATGGCTTTGCAGACAAAATCAAAGCCCAGTATCCAGATGTGGACATTATTGCAGGCACAGCAACAGCGGGTATTCCGCATGCCGCTTGGGGTGGCCGATAGAATGAACAAGTCCATGGTCTATGTGAGAAGCACTTCTAAGGGACATGGTAAGGGCAATCAAATCGAAGGTGTTGTTAAGCCAGGCGATAAGGTTGTGCTGATTGAAGACTTAATTTCAACAGGCGGAAGTTCCCTTAAAGCTGTAGAAGCTTTAAAAGAAGCGGGTGCACAAGTCGTTAAAGTGTTTGGTATATTCAATTACAACTTTACAAAGATGGAAAAGAGGTTTGAAGAGGCTGGGGTGGCGTTTGAAACCCTAACGGATTATAAGACTCTTCTGCCGATTGCTATTGAAAGAGGTTATGTTCCGGCGAAGAAGAAGGACACACTCCTAAAATGGTGTGAAAATCCTGAAATCTTTACCAAATAAACCTATAAGTAAAGAAATCAATAATAAAATGAATCAATCTATAAAGAAAGGGGCTGTTGCAAAATACAGCCCTTTTTCATGTCCAAAACAGGGAGTGGATAATTCACACTTGCAAAGACTAGAATTCTCCATTGCGAATATGCGAAACCCTGTTTTTCATCAAAAGTGGATATTATGTAACCAGCCCTTTTCTATATTCAGGGTGTTTTCCATGGAAATCAAACCTTTTTTAAGTTATAGACCACCTGGTATGAGATGATAATACGCCGGAATTATTAGAATATATAAACTTTAGATATTTTACTTTACACCTGGGTATTCATGTGTTAATATTACTCTTGTGCTGCTGAGGCACATAACCGACATGACCCATTAGCTCAGTCGGTAGAGCACCTGACTTTTAATCAGGGTGTCCTGCGTTCGAGTCGCAGATGGGTCACCAATAAAACGCCTTATCTTCGGATAAGGCGTTTTTTTCGTGTATAATATTTTCGTGTGTATTCGTGTATAATAGGAATGAATGTTAAATGAGCGACTTGCAAAATATCATTCAAGAACTCTCGCATAGTATATATAGATATTTAGGAATGAAAATTTATTTATATGCTATGGCGAGGGGGTGGAACTGTAACTTGCAAGCGCCTGCAATAAAAATTCTTAAGAATTGTTTGTTAAACAAATACGAAATGAGCCCTTGCAAAATGACAGTTGTGAATCATATCGACAGCCCGTCTAAATAGACATGTCCTTGTGCAAGCGCCAAAAATAGGAGAATGAAATGAGAAGAAGAAGAAAACCAGGATCAAAAGAAAAATTATTAAGCCATGTGGAATATGTAACAGAAAGCCCGCAAGATTTTAAAGGCAAATGGAAAGAAGAGTGGTTTAAGAATGATAACCCTATTCATCTGGAGCTTGGAGCAGGCCGTGCAGCATTTTCTATAAAATTGGCACAAAAGCACCCTGAAATCAATTTCATAGCTGTTGAACTCAAGGAAGAGGTTATTTTACCAGGGGTTGAACAAGCAAAAGAGCTTGGACTTGAAAATATTGCTTTTGTTTGGGTAAATATCATGAATATCCATGAAATTTTTGCCACGGATGAGATAGACCATATCTATCTTAATTTCTCAGATCCGTGGCCTAAGAAACGACACTATAAAAGACGTCTGACATACAGAGGTTTCCTAACAAAGTATGCAGAAATCTTAAAAGAGGATGGTCTTGTGGAATTTAAGACAGACAGTGACGTTCTATTTGAATTCACCCTGAATGAGTGTGCCCAGTTAAAACTGCCTATGCAGGACATTGGGCTGGATCTACATAATAGAAATGATCTGGATGAGATCATTACCACAGACTATGAAGACAAGTATGTGGCGCAGGGCAAAAGAATTTTTAGAATGCTCTTTGGGCTTTCTCCCTTACGCGTGGATGAGAAAGCGTAAACTGGCCTAAAATGAGGTGGCTTTATGGGCAAGTGGATTAGACGTTCAATATTTTTTCTAATCATTATTGAAATTGTATTTGCCCTGTCTGGGGCTTACGATAAAATGCTCGAGATGGAGATCATTGCAGCTTTTTCATGGGATGGATTTCGGGTCTTCATGAGTTGGTTTTTGCTGTGTATATTTTCTTAATTATGGCTCTGGTATTCTTTGAAAATAAGAATCCAAGTAAAATGATTGCCTGGCTCTTGGTTTTGGCGGTCCTTCCCGGTGTGGGATTTGTATTTTATATTTTATTTGGACGCAATATCGCAAAGCGCAGACGTTCCACGAAAAAGAAAAACACAGACGAAAATCGCATGGCCTATGCAGCCAAGATACAAAGGGATATCATGCGCTATGTCACCTATTTTAAAGAAATGAACAGCCCGGTGGCCAGCCGTCTTGCCATGCTTCTTATGAACTCTGCCGATGCGCCTTTTTTAATCAATAACAGGGTGGACATTCTGACAAATGGCGACGAAACATTTTCAAAAATTCTATATGCCTTGGAATCCGCCAAAGATCATATTCATATGGAATACTATATTATACGTGATGACAAGATCGGTACAGAGATTAAAAAACGTCTTAATTAAAAAGGCCAAGGAGGGCATAAAAGTCCGCCTTATTTACGATAGTGTGGGATGCTGGAAACTAAGTGCCAAGTATGTTCACGACTTGAAGCTTGCAGGCGTGGAAATGTACCCGTTTTTCCCAGTGGCCCTGCCTATACTTTCCCGTGAACTCAATTACAGGAACCATAGAAAAATTGTTGTGGTTGACGGACGTGTGGGCTTTGTTGGTGGTCTAAATATAGGTGATGAGTATTTGGGTAGAAGCAAACAGTTTGGCTTTGGAGAGACACACATATGGCCATATGGGGTGAGGCTGTTTATGGCCTTCAAAACACCTTTATAAATGACTGGAATTTTGTTTCCAGACAAACCCTCGACTCAGAAGTCTTTTTTCCCAAGCAGGCCCATCAAGGCGACACAATCGTCCAAATTGCAGCCAGTGGACCAGATTCAGAATGGCACTCAATTGAACAGGCTTACTTTACCATGGTGTCATCGGCCAAATCCCGCGTTTATATCACAACGCCATACTTGGTTCCAGGTGAAAGCATGATGTCAGCCCTAAAAACAGCGGCCTTAAGTGGAGTGGATGTTAGGATTGTTATCCCTGCAAAACCAGATCACTTTTTGGTATACTGGGCATCAAGGGACAATATTGAAAGTTTGCTTGAAGCGGGTGTACGTATATACGCCTACGAAAAAGGATTTGTTCACAGTAAGCTTGTTATTGTTGATTCAGAGGTTTCCACAGTGGGCACAGCCAACTTTGACTTGAGAAGTTTTCAAATTAATTTTGAAGTCAACGCATTTATATATGATGGGGATGTGGCACAAAAACTTGAAAGAGACTTTTTTAATGATTTAGATGCTTCAAGTGAGATAAACCTAGAAACACACTTGAATCGTGGTATTCACATAAGATTTCTTGAGTCCCTTGGACGACTTGTATCCCCTTTGCAGTAGCAAGCTATCAAGCTATGCATGACACCACCTAAAATTGGAGGAAAGAATACATGATTTACTGGATTTTAATTGTTGCAATGATTTTGATAGATCAGCTGGTCAAGTATTGGGCTGTGACTTCACTCAAACCGATTGGAAGCATTCCTCTGATACAAGATGTTTTTCACTTAACCTTTGCCAAAAATACAGGTGCGGCCTTTAGCATCCTAAGGGGAAAACAGATATTTCTTGTTGTTCTGACGTCCCTTGTTATTGTAGGGTTAACATTTTTAATGGCTAAGAACATAAAAAATGGCGGCAATAAGATGATGACTCTGTCCTTGGCACTCATTATTGGCGGGGCCATAGGAAACTTTATCGATAGAGTTCGACTGGACTATGTGATTGATTATTTGAATTTTACCCTAATCAACTTCCCAATATTTAATGCCGCGGATGTCTTTATTGTTGTAGGAACAGGCCTTTTGGCGATTCTTGTGATCTTCTTCAATATTGAAATGCCGGATTTTAAGTGAGTTCATAAAAATAGCCGACACCTTTTGAATTGTTGATTCAAGGGGTGTTCGGCTTTTTGTTTTTGATTGATTGTTAAAACATGAATACTTTATGCTATATCTCGCCAAGGGCCTCCATGGCCTTTTTGATAATGGCTGGAGCCTTTCTGCATTTTTCTTCTGAAAACAGCACATGGTGCAAAACGAATCCCTTTTGCAAGTGCAACAAGATAAAGATTGTCTTTTTTAATCTCTTCAGCGACGGCCTGTGGATTTTGCAAGGCATGGAAATAAAGAAACCAGATTTAAACGGACAAGTCTTTAAACCGATCTTTTCAGCCTCTTCCATGAAGGCGCCTGATCTTTTGTCAAGGAGCTCACGGAAGACTTCACGTTCAGATTCTACCTTAGCGAAAAGGGCATCGTCAGAGAAAATGTCAGCAAGGGTTCTCATAGCCGCCCTGGTACCATTTGACCAAGCTGCACGGTTGGAGAAGCTACATACAGCCTTGAATTCTTCTGCAATTTCTTCAGTTTTGCAACACAAATAATTGCACCACTTCTCATGCCATAAAGCGTATAGCCCTTAGACATACTAAAGCCAATAAGAACAAGCAAGTTCTCAGGTAGGTCGTTGAAGTATTTCATGAAAGAGCGCGTTTCTTCCACAGTGCCTGCAAAATCGATATAAGCCACATCGGCAAACAGGACAACTTTCTTTTCAGGGTTACGAGCACCCTTTCTAAGAATTTTGCATCACTTCTTCCCATTCGGAATCCTCTAGACTAAAGCCCGTTGGGTTGTGTGCAGGGGCATTGATAATAACAAGAACCTGGTCTTGCTTTTCTAGAAGAGCATCAAACGCCTTATGGAAGGCATCAATATCAAAATTGCCATCTTCACGAAAAACATTATAAGTAACAAGGTCGCGACCATGCTCTTCGCAAATTGTCTTATAAGGTGCCCAGTACCAGTCTGAGGTTAGGACAGCGTCACCAAAGTTTGTGTAGTTCCAAACAGCATGTTTAATAGCGCCTGTACCACCAGGTGTAGCGACAGAACGAATGTGTCCGTTTGGTTCATAGCCTCTAAAACAAGCCTCTTGTACAGCTTGCAGGTACTCTGGAAGACCGGCGATTGGTGCATAGGCCGCCAGTTCTGCATCTGTAAGACCACGAATATGATCCATAACGGAATCCAAAAAGATCAAATTTCCATTATCGTCCATCATAGCGCCTATTGTAGAATTTGTTACATTTTCAAAACCATACTTTTCTGCTGCTTCTTGCGCGGCCTTGCTCGCTCCAAAGATTCTGTCCGGTTCAACAGGACGCTTGGAGTGAGGGGCAACCATTGAAAAATTGCTCATAAATATAACCCCCTATGTATAATATCTGAGGATATTATAACACAAGGGGTTAGAATTTTGGCACGATTTTCAACAATTGTTGCAATAGTTAAAATAACTTCACAAATCAGAAAAATGCTTAAGCGTGTTTCTGATTGAAATAATAGTTTACAAAAGATCCACCAACAATGAGGACAGCCCCTGTTAGGCTGAGTGCGTCAGGCCACTCTGACCAGATAATAAGTCCGAGAAGGGTTGAAAAGACAACGTTGGCATAGGTGTAAATTGAGAGCTGAGAAGCTGGTGCATGTCTATAAGCATTGGTCATCAGTAACTGGGCAACAAGGGCAGACAAACCGATTAAGACAAGGCTAAAGAGCTCTGTGCCAGTTGGTACAACAAACTGTCCTGCCGCCATGAATGGAATTGTCACCAGTGTGGAGAAGAGACAGAAATAGAAAACAATCAGTTTAGCGCTATCATAAGAGCTAAGCTTTCGTATGGTTGTATAAGCAGAACCGGCAAAAAATGCACCTGTTAAACCGATAAGCGCTGGGAAGAGTTCAAAATTAAATCCAGGCTTTACAACCAGTCCAGCGCCTATAAGGGCCATGAGAATAGCGGCAATCTGATGTTTTTTAATTTTTTCACCTAAGAATAGCATGGACAAGATAATGACAAAAATGGTGACAATTTGTTGATAATGACAGCATCTGATAGGTTGAGCTTAGATAATGATGTGTAATACATGGCCACACCTGACAGTCCAAAAACCGATCTGAGAAGAACCAGTTTGGGATTGTTGGGTTTAAAAGAAACCCTGTGTCTTAGCATGGGTATTCCCACTGCGATTAAGCCAATGAAGTTTCGAAAAAAGACTTTTCAGCCAGTGGAATGTTTGGAACAGATTTTACAGCAGCGGCCATTATGGCAAAAATAAGGACGAACATAAAATAAGGACGACCCCTTTGTTTTTCTCTTTCATGATTTCACTCCAGTCTATATTACAGGCAATTGATTTTTATAGTATACATCAGAATGATTCTCATTGCCATTTGAATTGGCGAATCTATAAAAAGTGTTCAAAATTTAGTCGGTGTTTTTTTAATTTTTTTTTAATTTATTTGTGTGAAAAACACTGTACTATAATAGAGAGGGAAGATTCTAAAAATTTGCATCTTCTTAATAGGGGTAAAAAAGAAAATTTGGAGGGTGCGATGAAGGAACAAAGAAATTTAGAACAGGTTTTAACTGACTTTTTAACGAATATATTTAAGGGGATTCTTTATTCCCTTATGCTTGGACTTGTCGGTGCAATGCTGTCCTTTCTTATGAAATGGCCATTGCTGAAGGGGAGCTATATTTTAGTGCTCTCAGCCGGTGTTTTAGCTATGTTTGTGGCTGTGATTGGTTTTGTGGGCACACCGAAAACACGGTTTGAATTTTTCACTAGAATGAGAAAGAAAAACGGCAAGGTTGAAGAAATCAGCAAAGAGGAACTTGAAGAACTTGGTGAAGCAGGGGTTTCGCCCGCTGTGATCGGCACAGTTATGATGGTCATAGGCTTTGCCATAGAAGCATTCATGCATTAGGGTCAATTGGTCTTTGGTCGGACCGTTAATTTGACCTGGACGATTATAAATAATTATGGTGGTCCAGGTGTCAGCTTGCCAGATATAAAGGCAAGGATATATGAACCTTGGAAAAGGGGGATTTTATGGAACTTCAGAACATCATTGTCGAAATTGACAAGAGTATTGCACTGGTTAAGTTCAATCGTCCAAAAGCGCTGAACGCCCTAAACTCAGAGACCTTAAAGGAACTGAGTCAAGTGGCATCGGAACTTTCAGAGGATGATAATGTACGTGTCGTCGTGTTCACAGGAGAAGGCAAGGGCTTTATCGCCGGGGCTGATATTGGTGAAATGTCGACACTGACTGCGGAAGAGGGCCGAAAATTTGGCGCACTCGGACAGTCTGTATTTAGGAAAATTGAATTAATGTCAAAGCCTACAATTGCAGCGGTCAATGGTTTTGCTCTTGGCGGCGGCTGTGAATTTTCTATGAGCTGCGACATTCGTATTGCAAGTGAAAAGGCTAAATTTGGTCAGCCTGAAGTGACTCTGGGTATAACGCCAGGTTTTTCTGGTACTGTGAGACTGCCAAAACTTGTGGGAATGGGTAAGGCAAAAGAACTCATCTACACAGGTAAAATGGTTAATGCGCAAGAAGCAAAAGAGATTGGTCTTGTCAATCAGGTGGTTGCCCCTGAAAACTTACTTGAAGAAGCTATGAAAATGGCTAAGACGATTGCTGCAAACGCTCCGCTGGCTGTATCTTATTCAAAGTCTGCTATAAATAAGACTTGTGAAATGGACACTGATGTGGCCAATACAATTGAAGAAACTTACTTTGGACTGTGTTTTGCAACAGAAGACCAAAAAAGGGTATGTCAGCTTTCTTAAACAAAGAAAAGGCGACATTTGAAGGAAAATAAGACAAAGAGGAGTTTTGTTATGAATAAGATAGCTGTAATTGGATCAGGCACTATGGGCTCGGGTATTGTTCAAGTATGCGCTCAAGCGGGCTACAATGTGATTATGAGAGACATCAATCAAGACGCTCTTGACCGTGGCATGAAGACAGTGAATAAGAACCTGGACCGTCTGGTGAAAAAAAGAAAAGATCACTGAAGATGCAAAAGCGGAGGTTGTCTCAAGAATCACACCGTCACTGGATATTAATGACATTGCAGATGCAGACCTGGTTATTGAGGCTGCAACAGAAAATATGGAACTCAAAAAAATTATTTTTGCAGAGCTGGATGAAACCCTAAAGGCTGATGCTATTTTAGCAACGAACACATCTTCACTATCAATCACTGAAATTGCTGCTGCAACGAACAGACCTCATAAGGTGATTGGCATGCATTTCTTTAACCCAGTGCCTGTTATGAAACTTATTGAGGTTATAAACGGCATAGCAACAGACAAAGATACATATGATGCTATTTTTGGCATGTGTGAAAAACTTGGAAAGACAGCTGTTAAGGTGGAAGAAGCTCCAGGTTTTGTTGTGAATAGAATTCTGATTCCAATGATCAATGAGGCTGTGGGCATACTAGCTGATGGCGTTGCAACAGCAGAGGATATCGACAACGCTATGAAGCTTGGCGCAAACCATCCAATTGGACCACTTGCCCTTGCTGATTTGGTTGGAAACGATGTCAACCTAGCTATAATGGACGTGCTTTATGAAGAGTTTGGTGATCCTAAGTACCGTGCCCACCCACTTCTGAGAAAATGGTGCGAGGCGGACTGTTGGGACGTAAGAGCGGCAAAGGTTTTACGATTATTCAAAGTAAGACAATAGGCATATCCCCGAATATAATACGGGGTCGTCGATTCAAGTGACTGGATGTTGTTTTAATTTTGTTCGCTAACATTCTAAGCAAGAAAAATAAGCAGATTTGATCCTTATGAGGGTCAAATCTGCTTTATTAATGCCTTTATAAATTTAAAGTTCACTGATTGTAAATTGAGCGACATGCAAAATACCATTGGCATTATTCAGAAATTTGGTCACTTTCGACTTCAGCAAGATCATTAGCAGGCTCGAAAGTGATATGGAAGCGTCCATTTTCGTGTCTCATGTTGCCGAAGTAACGAACCGTTTTAGTGCCTTCTGGTGTTTTCCAAACAAGCTTGGCTTCTGTAGTGGCTTCATACTGAATGGTCCAGAAGGTCCAGTCATCAAGGGAACTTTCTGCGGTAAGAGGGTCATCGCCCATGATAATTTCTGTTGGTGCACCAAACTCTTGAACGAGTTTGTAAAGGCTTCGCCGGCGCTTGAGCCTCTTAGGTCGTAAGAACTGTATTCGGTGGCATGGACCCTATTGTTCTTAATGCAGTAATACTTAAGAAAATCTGCATCTAAAGCAAATGGATCAACCTTCTTATTATCCGTTACATATCCATCTGCTCCCATTTCTAGACCACCGGAATAGATGATCTTTTTTTCTTCTGTGGCAAACTTTCTTTCTAGATCAGATAGTGGCATGCCGACCAGGCTCTTGATTTCCATCATGTTCATGTCTGGTTCATACATCACACCATCAGACGACACATTCAGCCCCACTTCGTCTGACCAGTTTGTTTCAAGACCAAGACGGTCAGCATTTTCAAAGGTAAGGGGCATATAGATGACGCCATTGTAGTTAAGAAATGGATAATTTTCACCTTCCGTGATTTCTTCGCCGTTAAAGTAGACCGGTGCCTCATTGATGCTCGCCTTTACAGACTCAGCAGCAAAAGTTGGTGCGCATGTTGAAATTGCCAGTGCTGAAAGGGATAGTGCAATTAATCTTTTCATAATAACCTCCTAAAATTTGTAACGAGTATAAGCTGATTCTAACACGAAATTCCATTATATGTAAATAAATAAGTTGATTGTAATGAAAATGTAAACACGGACTTTTCTATATATGATAAAATGAAACGTAGTTTTGGGCAGGAGTATAGCCACGGAAGGGGATAGAGATGAAGTACTATTTAAAAATTTTCCTGATCTCGTTCCTATGCTTTGCTGCCATGTTCGGTTCTGCGATATATGCTTTCACTCAATTTGCACCTGAGCCGGAAGCGGCCGTTCCTGACAAGAGCACAGAAACGATAGAAATTGGTATAGACAGACCTGAAGAAGAGGAAGTCGTAGACAATAGGACAGAGCTTCAAAAACTTGTTGATGCAAGTGGCCGGATCAATGTTCTTGTATTTGGTACAGATGGCGCACGTGCAGATACCATCATGCTTGCCAGCTATGACCCTGATGCTCAACAGGTGGATGTTCTATCAGTTCCGCGAGATACGTATCATTATGTGCCGGGGCATGAGCGTAGCGATCAGAAAAAATCAATGCAGTGTACGGGTTGGGTAATGACGATGGTGGCTCCCTTGGAATGAAGCAAGAGATTGCCAACTTGTTAGGGATACCAGTACATTATTATGTAAAAGTAAGTTACAATGGCGTGGCAGACATTATTGATCTCATTGGTGGTGTGAAGATAAACGTACCATTTAACATGAATTATGACGATGAGTATGCCGATCCGCCTCTTCATATTCACATTAATAAAGGGTCGCAGGTTCTTGATGGCACCAATAGTATGAAATATTTACGCTGGCGTCAAAACAATGACGGCTCCAATCAAACGGGAGATATTGGCCGTATTAAAAGACAACAGGATTTCGTTATCGCTGCTGCGAAAAAAGCCATTAGTCCAAGACTTCCCGTTGTCATAAAGACAGCCTTTAGTTATGTCTATACGGACATGGGCATTAATGATGCTATTTATTACGCCAATAACCTGGTTGAGTTCAATACAAATAATATTGATACCTATAGACTACCAGGGGAGTGGACGGGCTTCTACTATGTTCACGATCCAGCAGAGACAGAGACGATTCTTGAGGAAATCTATTCCAAGGGTCAAGAAAAGTCGGAAGACACCCAGTAATTTGAGCCGAGGCTAAAGAAGACACTTAAACGCACCTTGATGGATGTTTGCAATGAAAGCAAATGACATGAGGTGTGTTTTTTATTTTTGGGGATGGGTTCTGCCTAAGGAAATCCCAGACTTAATTTTACTGAGCCTGTCATTCTAATGAATTGTTGGTATAATGTTCATAGACGAAGTGAGGGGAGGTGTTAGAGTGAGCAAAGAAAAAAGCCATTTGTCTCTGGTTAAATTGGGCCTTGTCATCGGAGGCATAACGGGCCTTCTCAGCACAGGATTCAATTATAGTGTGCAAAAACTCATTGAGATCATGATGCTCTGCCACCCCGTGTCCTTTAAAAGCAGGATGATTCTGATTCCCATTGTGGGAGGTCTCTTTCTTGGATTAATACATAAATATTTTATTGGTGAAGCGGACTATGGATTTGGTGTTTCTGGTGTTATGGAAGAAATAAAATCCATCAACAATTATTTGATGAAACCCTTGGTGGTCTTGGCAAAAACCTTTTCAACGATCTTTACATTGGCTATAGGTTGGTCAGCCGGAAAGCATGGTCCCATTGTTTACATTGGCGGTGCAGTAGGGTCTTGGATTGGATACACCTATAATTATTCAAGGGATCATATTAAAATCCTCATAGCATGTGGTGTGTCAGGCGCCCTAGCCGGTGTTTTTAATGAGCCTATTTTTGCAACCCTTTTTGTTTTAGAGGTCATTTTACACCGGGACTATTTGAAATACTTCACCCTGTTACGGTTTCGGCGATTTCAGCGTCGGCTGTGACCCATGTGATCGGGCGTGATCAACGGTTTATACATATTGAAGGGGTCTTTAACATAGCAAGTGATATGGAACTGGTCTGGATGGTTGTTCTAGGTCTTGCCATGGGACTTGTTGCAGTGGCCTACATACGAACTTTGAAAACAACCCGACAGATTTTCTCGAAAATTCAGTCCCCGGTCCTGAAGGGCCTTCTTGGGGGTGGCATTATATCGGGGTGCGGATATTTTCTACCTGAGCTCTATGATATTCACCTCAATTCCACTGCGAAAATTGTAGAGGGACAATTTGGACTGAAAGTCTTAATACTCTTGGTCATAGGGAAAATAATACTAACAGGCATCACCCTTGGAGCTGGTGGCGTTGGTGGCGTATTTTCGCCAGGCCTTTTCATAGGTGCAGCCTCAGGGTATATCGTTGGTATGGGAATCGACATTTTGCCTTTTTCAAGCATAAGCGGTCCGGATACCTATGCTGTTGTCGGTATGGCTGCCATGTTTGCTGGTTTTGCGAACGCGCCTTTGTCAGCCACCTTGCTTGCTGTTGAGCTTACGGGGCAAGAGGGGCTGATCCTTCCGTTCTTAATCACAACAGTGGTGGCTAGTGTGGTCACAGAGGCTATTCAAAAGGATAGTATTTATGGACACTCCAATTTTGTTTGGGCTGGTAAAGAGACGATTTCTGATGAAAAAAATTCATAAATGACCTCAGGGTAAATTATTGAATTAATTTATATTTAAAGGCTGTAACAATTGTTGAAATTGCAAGTCTTTCCGTGTTAATATGCATTTGAAGCAAATATAGTCGTGGATGATGGCATATTGAAGAAGCGTAAGCTACCGTAGGAGAAAGACATGTTGGCTTAACCATGTTGAAACTCTCAGGTCGAAAACAGTATGTCGGACACATCCCTGGAGAGAACCGATCAGGTCATCGAAGAAGCAACCCTTAATGGGGAAACTTTCAGATAAAAGGACAGGGAACAAGAGCATCTTATTTAGGTGTTTTTGTTCCCTGTCCTTTTTTTGTTGTAAACCTATAGTCAGGCTGGCACCAGTATATGAGGGGGTAAAGGTCGGGCTGTCAAAACAGAGGAGGCATAATTATGGAAATCATCAAGGGGATGGTATGTTGGGATCACACTCATCATATTCTCAGTGTTTAGTTTTAAGGCGCCAAAGGGGCAGAAAGCCATGTCAGGACTTGCAGGTGCAGCGGTGGCCACTTTTTTAGTGGAAGCCATTCATAAGTATATTAGTGGTGATTTTCTAGGACTGGCCTTTCTTGGACAAGTGGGCGGTGTTTCAGGGTCTATGGGAGGCGTTGCAGCGGCAACGATCGTATCCATGTATCTTGGTGCCAGCCCAATATATGCAGTGACGGCAGGCGTGGCCTGTGGTGGAACGGGTATATTGTCAGGATTTTTAGCGGGCTATGCAGTGGGTCTTATTGGACCTGAACTGGAGAAGAGGCTGCCAAGTGGTCTAGATATTATTGTGGGAGTGCTTTTGATTGCACCTTTTGGAAGACTGATTGCTACAGCAACGGCCCCTTATATTGACACCACACTTGGCATGATTGGAAATACCATAGCTGTAGCAGCCCAGCAGTCTCCAGTTATTATGGGTTTTCTTCTGGGAGGGATTATTAAAATGCTGTGCACTTCCCCACTCAGTTCCATGGCCCTAACAGCTATGCTTGGGCTTGATGGGCTAGCTATGGGAATTGCATCTATAGCATGTGTGGGTGGTTCGTTTACAAATGGCATGGTCTTTAAGCGCTTAAAGCTAGGGGAAACATCCAATATGATTGGCGTTATGCTAGAACCCCTGACCCAGGCTGATGTTGTCACAGCCAATGCACTTCCCATTTATATGAGCAATTTTATAGGTGGAGGCCTGGCGGGAATGATGGCAAGTTTACTGGGCATCATAAACAATGCGCCTGGCACAGCGTCACCAATTCCTGGTCTAATTGCTCCCTTTGCCTTCAACGAACCAATCGTTGTTGTTCAGGCTATTGCACTTGCCATTCTAGGTGGACTTGCAGGGGGCTCATCGGAACACAGCTTTATATGGCCTTAAGAAAAGTCGCGCGCAGTGTCAAAGAAAAATCCAGTACAAGACGCGGTGTGGCTGTTTAGGAAGTGTAAAGAACGAGGTTGATAGGCTAAACTGTTGATGAAATCAATAGGATATTAGAGAACAGACATAAAGAAATCCCGGCTGGAGCTCATAAGGCCGGGATTTGTGCTATAGCTTTAAATCGTCAATGACGTTTAAAGTCTATTTACTATTTTGTGTTTGGGTGATTCAAGCTGAAGGCTTTTATTTGCTATCCACAATTTGCTGGCCCAGTTTATAAATGTCACCAGCACCCATTGTGAAGATTAAATCGCCATCCTGAGCGTGCTCAGCTAGATAAGTCTTTATATCATCAAAAGAAGCGATGTAAGTAACCTTTTTGCCCTCTTCTCGTATTTTCGCAACAAGGTCCTTTGCATGGACCAAGTTTTCATCCTTTTCTCGTGCTGCGTAAATGTCAGTGACAATAACCTCGTCAGCGCCAGAGAAAGCGGTTGAGAATTCATGAAGGAGTTCATGAGTCCGTGTATAGGTGTGTGGCTGGAAAACACTGAAAATTCTGTTGTGAGGTACCTTATCGGCAGCCGCTAGTGTGGCCTTGATTTCTGTTGGGTGATGGGCATAGTCATCAATGACACGTGCGCCCTTAAAATACCCCAGATCTTCAAAGCGTCGTCCTGCATTTGTAAAGGTCTCAAGGGACTTGGTGATGATTTCACATGGAATGCCAATATGATGGGCAACCGCAACAGCACTTAGGCCGTTATAAATATTGTGTTGGCCAGGGATGCTTAAACGACAGGTCATAATCACTTGACCATTGAAGGCGACATCAAACTGTGGCAGACCCTTGTCATTAAATGTAATGTTTTTGGCCTGATAGACAGCATCTTGAGTGATGCCAACTGTAATGACGGGACATGTTACATGTCCAATGACCTTTTTGGCATTGTAGTCATCTGCATTGATAATGAGGGCACCTTTTTAGGAATTGACTGGGCAAATTTTACGAATGAACGCAGAATGTGGTCCAAGTTCTCAAAATAATCAAGATGGTCTTCGTCAATATTTAGGATGACGCCATGTGTGGGTCTGAAGTTTAGGAAACTGTCCTTGTATTCACAGGCTTCCATGACAATAACATCATCACTTTTTCCGATTTTTGCATTGCCACCAAGAATGTCAAGATGGGCACCTACAAGAAGTGTGGCATCCTCTTCTGAATGTGCAAGAATCACAGACAGCATAGACGTTGTCGTAGATTTGCCATGAGCACCAGAAATGGCAATGCTTTTTTTATACTGATCCATGAGCTCGCCTTGCATTTCGGCCCGGTTCAGTGTTGGAATTTCGAGTTCTTTTGCCTTTAAAAGTTCCACGTGGTCATCGCCAATGGCAGCCGTGTGTACAACAAGGTCTGCACCGACCACATGGTCAGGATGATGTCCAATATGAATTTTAGCCCCTTTTTTTGTAAGACGCTCCGTAATAATGGACCCTTTTAAATCGGAGCCCGTTACAATATACCCTTTGCAAGTAGGATTTCTGCAATCCAACTCACACCGACACCGCCAATACCGATTAGGTGAACGTGTCGTGTATGCCCTTTAAGTTTGCTCATTTTATTCGCTCCCAATAGCTCTAGGATTATCTTCAGTAATTAAACCCGAATCAATCATGCTCTGTGCATCGCACACACGTACCACTTAGAAATCGTTCTTTTCGCGGTGCGTAAGCATTTCACATTTAGAATACGCGTGTAAGATTTCATTTTTAATGATGATAGCACGGAAATTATATCATAATTCAAGTGTATTGAAAAATATTGTAGGAACTTACCACGGGACTTTAAGTTGAAATTAATAATAATTACGAGGGAATGTTCGGATTTCTATTGAATAATATCCCGAAACCGAATAAAATGTTATACAAGAATACGAACATTCGGAGTGTGAATCCATGAGTAAAATGAAAAGAAACGAACGAATCGGTGCCATAGTAAAAATTTTATGTGACAGACCGAACAAAGTGTATACACTGAACTATTTCACAGAAATGTTTCAGTCAGCAAAGTCCACCATTAGTGAAGATCTTGTGATTGTCAAAAAACTAATGGAGAACCTGTCCCTAGGACGGGTGGAAACTATTGCAGGAGCTGCAGGCGGTGTAAAATACATCCCGTATGTGAGTCCTGAAAAGAAAAGGGAGCTTGTTGATGAACTCTGTGAAGTCATCAGTGATCCCAAGCGAATCATTCCAGGCGGCTTTGTTTATATAGCGGATTTGCTCTATAATCCGAGCTATGTGAAGCGTGTGGGCGAAATATTTGCAGAAAAATATGCAGAAGCTTCCATCGACTATGTTATGACAGTGGAAACAAAGGGTATACCATTAGCAATGATGACTGCAAGCCATCTAAATGTGCCCCTAGTGATTGCAAGACATAAAAACAAGGTGACAGAAGGCTCGACGATCAGTATCAACTATGTGTCGGGATCAACAGGTCAGGTTCAAACCATGTATGTTTCCAAGAAGGCTATTAAGCCAGGGTCAAACATCTTGATTGTTGATGATTTCATGAGAGCGGGGGCACTGCAAAGGGCATGGCAGACCTAGTCAAAGAACTGGATTCCAATGTAAGTGGCATAGCTGTTTTAATTGAAACGCTACAGCCTAAGGAAAAAATGGTAAAGGGACATATCTCTATACTTATTCTTGATGAGTCAAATAAAGAAAAGGTTAGAGTGTTTCCAAGTGACGGACTCATGAGCTTATAACTTTGCCCGGTTAAGTTATAGGCATATTCTCAAAATGACGAAATTTTTAGATTATTTCAAAAATTTTCACTGATTTTGAAGGAAAAAGTGTTCCTTTGCCGAATAGTAAAAAATACGCATTGATTGACCAATGATTCGGCAGAAAGGTAGGGAACGCACGTATGAATGTAACCGATGTCAGAATTCGAAAGCTTCGAGATGAGGGTAAAATGAAAGCCGTGGTTTCCGTGACGTTTGATGATGCATTTGTTGTTCATGACATCAAAATCATTGAAGGACAGAACGGTCTTTTCGTAGCGATGCCAAGCCGTAAAATCGGTGAAGCAGATTACCGCGACATTGCACATCCTATTAATCAGGAAATGCGAAATTTGTTGACAGATGTCATTTTCGAGGAATACGAAAAAGCGAAACACTTATCAGAATCAGAAGAAACAGAAGAATCAGAAGAAACAGAAGAAACAGAAATTGAACAAACAGAAAATGTTCAAGAAGCAGAGCAGTAAGTCCGGTGACTTAGAAGTAAGTCTCTTGACTTAAAAGAATACAGGCGTTTAAGGTCAGGTGAATTGTCACCTGGCCTTTTATCATGCTGTTTATAAAGAGGGCATTTGATGTTAATTCGTCTGAGAATAGACAGATCAATATTTTTCCTGAAATCATAACAATTCTGAAAAAACACTCGTAATCTGACCACAATGATGTATAATAGTGGAGGCTTTAGCATATGAAAAGGAAGAAAAACTCTTTTTGTTCGGATGACAGTCTTTCGCATTCGAAACACGAACATGATATAATGCGCTTAGATTCGTGATAATAGGGAGGATATATAATGAGTCAATTGATGTCAATTATTCTTGCAGCTGGTGCAGGGACTCGAATGAAGTCAAAAATACCAAAAGTATTACATAAAGTAAGTGGCCAAACCTTGTCGACCATGTGGTGGACGCTGTTGAGGAAATTGGTTGCAATCACATTGTGGCGATCACAGGTCATGGCCGAGAAGAAGTGGAAGAACAGCTTCAAAGCCGTGGTGTCAAATTTGCCCTCCAGGCCGAGCAACTGGGCACGGGGCATGCTGTTCAAATGGCAGCTGACCACATTGGTGATGATGAAAACGTGCTTATATTATGTGGGGACACACCACTACTTGAGCCTGCTAGTCTTAAAGGACTCGTGGATTTAATGGTGGAGAAAAATTATAGTGGCGCCTTACTGACAACCTTTGCCCAGGATCCAACGGGTTATGGCCGAATTCTTAGAAATGATAAGGATGAGGTTGTTGGCATAGTGGAACATAAGGATGCAACAGATGAGCAAAGAGCCATTAAAGAAATCAACCCAGCCGTTTACTGCTTTAAGGGGGATGTTCTAAAAAAGGCCCTTGGTGAGCTTGATAATAACAATGCACAGGGAGAATACTACCTTACAGATGTCATAGGCATTATCAGGGGGTATGGTCATGTCATTGGTGGCTATGCCGTTGAAGATGCATCGCAAATGTTAGGGGTTAACTCACGTGTTCAACTTCATGAAGCAGAACAAATTATGCAGTCGCGTATTTTAAATAAGCTTATGATTGAAGGTGTTACAATTATAAATGCAAACAACACTTATATAGAAAAGAAAAGTTCAAATTGGACGTGACACGATTATATATCCGGGATCATATATTACAGGAACCACGACAATTGGTGAAGACTGTCATATTGGACCAGATGCCCGCATTGAAAATACCAAGGTGGCAGATCGTGTTGAAGTGAGATCGTCAACATTGCTTGACAGCTGTGTGGATGATGATACAAAGGTTGGACCGTATGCATATCTTAGACCAAAGAGCACAATTGGCAAGAATGTAAAAGTCGGTGATTTTGTAGAAGTGAAGAACTCAACGATTGGAGACAATTCGAAAGTCTCCCATCTAGCATATATAGGCGATGGCGATGTTGGTCAAAATGTGAACATCGGGTGTGGCGTTGTGTTTGTAAACTATGACGGTAAAAACAAGAACAGAACCACTGTGAAAGATGGTGCTTTTGTAGGTTGTAATGCCAATCTTGTGGCACCGGTTACAGTTTCAGAAGGCGCATATGTTGCAGCAGGGTCCACAGTGACTGAAAATGTTGAAGAGAAATCTTTAGCCATAGCCAGAGCCAAACAAGTCAATAAGACAGGTTGGGTTGAAAAGAAAAACCTATTAAAATAAGAGGCCAAAAGCCCCTTACGTAAGTCGTTTCAGTGATTTTGGGAGGTCAAAATGCATAGCAAGGGAAAAGCAATTAAAATCTTCGCGGGTAACTCAAACAATGAGCTAGCAAAAGCGATTTGTGGCGAACTAGGTGTTCCGCTGGGTGATGCGGAAGTTACCAACTTTAGTGACGGAGAAATTGCTGTAAACATCAAGGAAACAGTTCGTGGCTGTGATGTTTACGTGGTACAGTCTACATCTCGTCCAATGGTTAACCGCTATCTAATGGAACTGCTAATTATGATCGATGCACTTAAGCGTGCATCAGCTGGTCGTATCACAGCAGTTATTCCATACTACGGATATGCACGTCAAGATAGAAAAGCCAAAGCGCGTGATCCAATCAGTGCAAAACTGGTAGCAGATCTTATTACAGCAGCAGGTGCAGACCGCATGCTGACAATGGATCTTCATGCAGCTCAGATTCAGGCTACTTCAACATTCCTGTGGATCACCTTGTTGGTGGACCAATTCTTTCAGAATACTTCGTTTCAAAGAAACTTGAAGATGTAACAGTTGTATCGCCAGACCTTGGGAGTGTTACGCGTTCAAGAGCTTTCGCAGACCGTCTCGATGCACCGATTGCCATTATAGATAAGCGTCGCCAACAAGCCAATGAATCAGAAGTTATGAATGTTATTGGTAATATTGAAGGTCAAACGTGTATCCTGATCGATGATATGATCGATACAGCGGGGACGATTTGCAACGCAGCCAATGCTCTGATGGAACGTGGCGCAAAAGAAGTCTTTGCATGTTGTACGCACGGTGTGCTTTCTGGTCCAGCCCTTGAAAGAATCAAAGGATCAGTGATCAAGGAACTGGTTGTTCTTGACACCATCTATCTGGATGAGTCCTTTGACATTCCAAATCTTAAGCAACTTTCAGTGGCGCCGATTTTGCAGAATCAATCAGAAGAATTTTCCACAATGATTCTGTAAGCAAGCTGTTTGACTAAAATACAGCATAAATTTCATAGCCTTAAATATAAGCTATAAATCATTTAACCCCCAGTGCATGCACTGGGGGTTTTTATTTATATTTATAAATATTTGTCGGAGGCCGAGTGTGAAGGGGGTAAGAATCTTTTGAGACAAATATCTATGACAGGAGGGATTAAGTTGGCAGATAAGAGCAAAAAAATAGGGAAATCTGAAAAAGAAACAAAAAGCAAAGAAACCTAGACGTGACAAAGAAAATGAATGGAATGAGGCATAGAAGCATTGGAACGGTGATTATGATCATGTTTATGGTTGTCATAGTCACATCGCTGAGTGTCCTGGGATATATTTCATACTGGACAGGCACCAATATGCTTAAGAGCAATTTCAAGCAGATGACAGGGGAACTCTTAACCAGTGTGGAAGAAGCCACAACAAAGTATTTAAACCAGTTTGAGTTTATTGTGGACTATCTGTCAAAAGACTCCAATGTCCTGAGTGTAGACACCTTCTCGGATTCAGAAGAGTGGCTTATAAAGGTTCTAGATAATGTGCTGGAGTCACAATCAGATGTTTTAAATGTATACTATGCCCCTGATGCTGGTGGATTTATGTTCGTCCGGCTTCAGAGCTTCCAGAAGGTTTTGACCCACGCGAGCGACCGTGGTATCAAGACGCTAAAAACGCTGGTGGTGAAACCGTATGGACGGATCCATATCAAGACACAGCAACCGGACAAACAGTCGTGACGGTTATTAAGGCTGTTTATGACGGCAATAAGTTTGATGGTGTTATTGGTATAGACGTCTCTCTTGCTAACGTTTCAGAAATGATGAACGGTATAAAGATCGGCAAGAAGGGGTATCCAGTCTTGATGGATGCAAACCTAAAAACAATGACGCATAAAAATCCTGATATCATTGGAAGTGACTTACCAATAGAAACCATTGCCGCAGCGATGAAAGCTAATCAAAGTGGTGCAGTAGATTATCAGTGGGAAGAGGATGACGGTCTAAAGGACAAGTTCGCTGTTTTTGGGACTGTGCCTGTTACAGGTTGGCGGATTTTAGCGACCATGTATGAAGACGAAATTGAAGAAGAAACCGCAAAGATTCTTCAAAATATCCTTTTCGTTGGTATTTTCGCTGTCATACTCAGTTTGCTGGCAGCATGGATATTCTCCAAATACATTTCAAAGAATGTCAATTCCATCCTTTCTGGAATGGAACTTGTAAAGCAAGGGGATTTGACAGCAGAACTTAAAGTCACATCTAATGATGAGTTGAAAGTACTCAGCCGTTATATTGAAGACACCCTTGATGAACTTGGGAGCCTCATTGGTAATATTAAAGGTGTTTCAGAGGATATCAACCATGCGGCTGAAAATTTGGCGGCCACATCAGAAGAAACAAGTGCTTCGGCAAGTGAAGTTTCAAGAACTGTTGAAGACATTGCAAGGGGGCACAAGATCAAGCAGAGGACGCTGAAAAAGGCGCTATGATTGCCCGCCAGCTTTCAGATCGATTCAGAGAACTTACGGATAATATGGATAGAATGAAAACGTCCGCAGAGGAAGTGGACTCAGCCAATCAAGGTGGAACAAAAGCCATACATGGCCTGCGTGAAAAAGTCAGCTCACCGACGAGGCCAACAATCAAATTGGTGTGGTTATTGATGAACTTAACAATAAGACCCAAGATATTGGCGCCATCCTCGATACGATCAGTTCCATTTCCGAACAGACAAATCTACTCGCCTTAAACGCATCAATTGAAGCGGCACGCGCCGGCGAACACGGCAGGGGATTTGCGGTCGTGGCTGAAGAAATCAAGAAAACTGGCTGAAGAATCTGCCCAGGCGACTGATAAAATCAGGGATATTGTCATAAATATTCAATCAGATAGTGAAAAGACGGTTAAGAGTATGGGCAATGTGAGACGGATCAGCGAAGAGCAATCAGAAGCGGTTAAAGAAGTGAATGAGTCCTTTGTTTCCATTTCAAGATCCATTGAAGGCATACTTGATCATATTCAGGCCATTTCTGGAAATGTCAACGTTCTCAATGATGACAAGGAAGAAATCGTGTCTGCCATTGAAAACATTTCAGCTGTTTCAGAACAGACAGCTGCAGCGTCTCAGCAAGTCACAGCCACAGTGGAACAGCAAAACATTGCTGTTGATGAAGTGGCCCGGGCAGCTGAGCAGCTGAACTACATGTCAAAGAACATGAATGAGAATATCAGCAAATTCAAGATTAAATAATGGACAATAAAGGTGTATAATGAGAAAGGGAAAGCCCGGGCAACCGGGCTTTGCCTTGCAAAAAAACAAGTGAGGTATTAAATCCTCGTGAGATTTAATGCCCTTTCCTTGAAAGTACATACTTACTTTGGTATAATGAGCGCCGCAAAGTATGTCATATAGAAAAGAGGTGGGCGCATGTACGTGGTTGTAGGTCTTGGAAATCCAGGCAAAAAATATGAAGGAACACGTCACAATATAGGATTTGACGTTCTTGATTATTTAAGTGTAAAACTGGATATTCCAGTGAATAAAATTAAGCATAAGGCACTGATCGGTGAAGGGCGAATGGGCACAGAAAAAATACTTCTGGTCAAACCCCAAACATATATGAACCTAAAGTGGAGAGTCCGTTATGTCGATTTTAGAGTATTATGATGTACCAATGGAAAATCTCATTGTTGTATATGATGATATCGACACAGATCCAGGTAAAATCCGCATTCGTAAAAAGGGAAGCGCTGGAACGCACAATGGTATGCGTAATATTATATTCCTTTCAAAAGACGACAACTTCCCAAGAGTGCGCATTGGCATTGGACGTCCAAGCGGTGGACGAGACTTGGCGGATTACGTTATAGGGCGTTTTTCCAAAGAGGAAGCCAAAGCCATGATTCCTGTCGTTAAAAACGCTGGAGACGCCATAGAAACCATGATCACTGACGGTGTTGATCTTGCTATGAACCGGTTCAACGGTTAGACGGGAGCAACCCAATGATAAATGCATTATTTCAACCAATGGAAAACGCAGTAGCCACGAAGGCCCTGGTCCGCAGTCTGGATGAGGGTTATCAAACGATCTCTGTAACAGGTGTTTGGGGAACTTTAAGTGCTCAAGTTATTGCCTTTACAGATAGAAAAGTGGATTCGGGGAGCCTCGTCATAACAGGTTCTGCCAAAGAAGCCAAGGCCCTTGTGGATGACCTGAATGCTTTTGGCAGTGAAGCCATGTACTTTCCAGCAAGGGAAATGGTCTTTTTTGATGTATATGCCCATTCCAATCAAATTGTTCACGATAGGATCCGTGTCATTGAAAAGCTCCTTCGTGGAGAAAAAATTGTGGTGGTTACAACGGCAGAAGCACTGCTCATGCGATTGCCAGCTAAGCGATACTGGGAAATTAACCGCCTGAAATTTGTGCTCGGCCAGTCCAATGATCTTAAAATGTGCCTTCATACCCTTGTGAATATGGGCTATGAAAGCGTGGACATGGTTGAGTCAAAGGGACACTTTAGTCTCAGGGGTGGTATTTTAGATATTTATGCACCAAATATGGAAGACCCTATCCGTATAGAGTTTTTTGATGACGAAGTGGATTCTATAAGGGCCTTTGATCCTTCAACACAACTGTCACAAGATAAGATGGAAAGGGTTGAGATTGGTCCTTGTCGCGAAGTCCTTTTAGACGACGAAGTTCGAAAACGACTCTCAGATAAACTGACAAAACGTATTTCTACAATAAAAAATGAAGAGCTTGTGGCAAAGCTTAAAGAACTCAAAGAACATGTGAATGAAGAAATTTATGTAGATGGTCTGGACCGATATTTTGATCTCATGTATGAAGAAGATGCAAGCTTAATGAACTTCCTTGCTAAAAGAACGCCAATCTTCATTTCAGAGCCAAGTCGGACCCATGAAAGGGCAGACCGATACATTAATGACTATAAAGAACGTTTTAAAAATTATTTTGAACGGGGCGCCCTCCTGGCGGACCAAGTCAACAATATATTCGGATATGACCGGGTGCTTGGTGATTTTGACAACCATCCAGTCATATTAATGGACAACTTAACAAAGCGCATTGATGACTTTAGACTGGACCAGATTATACACTTTCAGTCTGTTGAAGCCCCTCTTTTTCACGGCAAGAACAAGGCCTTGGCTGAGGAGCTCATACAATGGCAAAAGAGAGATTACCACACAGTTTTAGCTGTTTCAGGAGAAGAAAAGGCAGAACGCCTTAAAAACATTCTTATAGATTATGATGTCAGTGCCATTGTGGCCAAAGACATTGAAACCGCTGTTTCCACAGTCCGGGTCATTATATGTCCTATGAACCTGAGTCATGGCTTTATATTAAGAGATATTCGCTATGCTGTTCTTACAGATAAAGAACTTTCCGGTGTTCACCGAAAGAAACGAAAGAAGAGAAAAACAGGTCAACTGATAAAGTCCTTCAACGAACTATCTGTTGGAGATTTTGTCGTTCACGAAGCCCATGGTATAGGCAAATATGTGGGCATAGAACAACTTGTGGTTGACAGTCAGAAGAAGGATTATATGCGGATCACATATTCCGGGGATGATGTGCTTTACATTCCTGTTGAAAATATGGATCTCATTCAGAAATATATCGGTAACGAGTCAGCGAAAACCAAACTGAGCAAACTCGGTGGTGCTGAGTGGAAACGTGCAAAGGCAAAAGCGCAGAAATCCATTGAAGACATGACCGATGAACTTCTAGCCATCTATGCGGCAAGACATGGTCGAGTGGGATACGCTTTTGGTGCAGACACCGAATGGCAAAAGCAGTTTGAAGACATGTTCCCATATGAAGAAACCCCTGACCAGCTCAAGTGTATCCGTGAAATCAAGGTGGACATGGAGAAACCAGCTCCGATGGAACGTCTACTGTGTGGCGACGTTGGTTACGGTAAGACAGAAGTGGCCATTCGTGCTATTTTCAAAGCGGTTATGGATTCCAAGCAGGTGGCCCTGCTGGTACCGACAACACTTCTTGCCCAGCAGCATTATGACAGGCTTAAGGCAAGGTTTTCGAAATTTCCAGTTAAGGTGGAGATGTTAAGCCGGTTTAGAACGGCCAAGCAACAGGAAAAAATTACAGAAGACCTTCGTGCAGGCGTACTTGACGTTGTTGTAGGCACCCATAGGGTCCTTTCCAATGATGTTCAGTATAAAGATTTGGGTCTGCTTGTAATCGATGAGGAACAGCGTTTGGTGTCAAACACAAAGAAAAGATTAAAAAATTAAAGGAATCTGTAGACGTTCTAAGTTTAACAGCCACACCGATCCCGAGAACCCTTCACATGTCTATGATTGGTATTCGTGACATGAGTCTGATTGAAGATCCGCCTGAAGACAGATACCCAGTGCAAACCTATGTGACAGATTACGATGAAAATCTGATTGCAGAAGGCATTGAAAGGGAAATTGACAGGGGGGACAGGTTTTCTTTGTTCATAATAGGGTCAGTGACATCGATCAAGTCACTGCTCGTCTTCAAAAGCTTGTTCCAGACGCTAAAATTAGATTTGCCCACGGTCAGATGAGCGAAGTCAAACTGGAAAAAATGATGATGAATTTTTTGAATCATGAGTTTGATGTGCTGGTTTGTACAACCATTATAGAAACGGGCCTTGATATATCCAATGTGAATACCATCATCATTAACGATGCAGATAAAATGGGTCTATCTCAGTTGTATCAGCTTAGAGGCCGGGTGGGCAGAAGCAATCGTATAGCCTATGCCTACTTAACGTATGCACGGGACAAGGTGCTTACGGAAGTGGCTGAAAAACGATTAAAAGCGGTCAAGGAATTTACAGAGCTTGGTTCTGGATTTAAAATTGCCATGCGCGACTTGGAAATTCGAGGGGCAGGCAATATTCTGGGCGCGGCTCAAAGTGGACATATGGCAACTGTCGGATACGAAATGTTTGTTAAAATGCTTGAGGAAAAAGTCCGTGACATCAAGGGGGAAGTTTCCTCTGCGCCGGTTGATACTCTAGTAGAGTACAACATCAGTGCCTATATTCCAGACACATTTGTAACCAATCCTCAACATAAACTAGAGCTTTATAAGCGAATTTCGTCCATACGCGATCAGTCTGATGCCTTTGCCATAGAAGAGGAAATTGAGGATCGCTACGGAACACTGCCAACGGTGGTTTATAACCTTATTAGGATATCCTATCTGAAAGCCCTGGGCATTCAGTCAAGAATTTTGCTCATTAAGGAAGAAGGCAATACTTTCCGTTTTGAGTTTAGGGATGCAAAGGATTTAAAAGCAGAAACGATCGCCCTGGTGACGCAGAAATATGGCAGACGAATTCACTTTAATGCAGGTTCAAAGCCATACTTCCAGTATAGGTTCCTCAAAAAAGCCATTTCAAGAGAAAATAAATTGCTTGAACTGATTACAGTCATGGAGGATATTGTCGGTTTCCAGAACGGTCAATATGAGATATAATAATGTTTGGAGCACTTATATGCGAGAATTTATACAGAAATTGACTAAGGAGTGAAAAGTAAAATGGGCTTTAAGAAAAACATTGCACTGGCACTCACGCTGCTGATGCTGGCTGCAACGTCTCTGACAGGATGCCAGCCCCAATCAGGTGGGGATGGGTCATCTGCGGGGGCATCAAAGGAAGTTGCTGTAGCAACGGTAAACGGGGGATGTTGTATCAAAAACAGCGTATGATAATAATTTTTGCGCTTATGGAACACGCTTACAATGATATGTTTGGTGAAAATATCTGGACCCAGGAAATTGGTGGACGTCCAGTAAAAGAAATTGTTAAAGAAGAACTTCTTGAAAATATGATCCGAGAAAAACTGATTATGGCCTATGTTGATAAAAGTGGATATGAGCCATCAGAAGAAGAAATCAAGGAAGCCTTTGATAACTTCAAAGAGGTTTTAGAGACAGATGAAGAAACAAAATCTTTCTATGAGGAAATGAGCTTTGGTGATGATTTTATTAAAAATCAAATTAAGTCTCAGTTCTATGCTGAAGAGTTTAACAATATGATTCGTGAAGACATTAAGCAGGATGAAGAAAAACTGAATGCCCTTTACGAAACGGAAACGGTTTTAGTGAGTGCAAGTCATATCCTCGTGAATGATGATGCCACTATGGCCCTTGTTCAGGAAAACTTGACGCAGGCGAAGATTTGCAGAGCTGGCAACAGAGTATTCTCAAGATCCTGCCAGTGCCTCAAATGGTGGCAGTCTGGGATACTTCCCACGTGGGAAGATGGTACCAGAATTTGAAGATGTGGCCTTTAATCTTGAAGTGGGCGGCATCAGTGAACCGGTTCAGTCACAGTTTGGTTTCCACATCATAAAGGTGGATGACGTTCAAACCATTCGTGACCTAGAAGAAACAGGTGCCTCAGAAGAGGAAATTGAAACATATAAAAAGTCCATTGTCGATTCACTCTCGCAGACAGCCTATGCTGAAAAGGTCAAAGAACTCCTGGACTCAGCAGAAGTTGAAAGATTTCTTGAAAAAATAAACGACTAATATAGACCTGTAATTCTATAAAGGGTCTAAATTGGAAGACTATAATGAAAAACATAAGAAAAGCTGGTGTTTACCAAAGGTAAGCACCAGCTTTTTATCGTCTTATTCTAAACCAAATTTATATACTTTAATTTGGCACTGAATTTTATTTATGATAGTCAAACATAAGTTGAAGATCTTCTGCTAGACCTTGCAGGTCTTCTTCGTGTTCAACTTCGTCTTTAAGGATCTGCATTGCCATGTCGTAAGTGATAAAATCCACGCCGTTGGTTTCCGTTAAAAGATTGTTGTAGACATCAATAGCACACTGTTCGCCCTTGATGTTTTGCTCTAATATAGCTTTTACAAAAGGATCTTCTGGCGTTTCATAGCCGCAAGTGGTCCATTTTTTCCAGTCATCAGGTGTAAGAACAGGTGTGCCGCCCAGCTGAACAATTCTGTCTGCAACCATTTCAGCATGTGTCATTTCTTCAGTGGCGTGTTGAATAAGTTCTGCTGCAATGGCATCCTTCATCGGGCCTTTTATGATTTTTGCCCCAATCCAGTACTGGTAGTGAGCATACCACTCATCAGCTAGAGCCTTGTTAAGCAGTTCAAGGATTTTGTCTTTTTTTATCCCCTACAAGTTTTTGTCCATATGTACCCATTATATAACCTCCTTGTGATTCTTATGTATTGTTTAAGACCGCAACTAAACTATTCATACCCAAGTTGGAATGATTATAACAAGAGTTTTGAATGAAGCTAGACCTTTCACCCCATGATGGCTTCTGATATAATGGTTATGTTTTAGTAACTCAGGGCAATGCCCCTGACACAGGAGGAAATGATGACGAAAAAAACAGGACAATCCTTTATGAAGGGTGCCGCTATTCTTGGGGTTGCAGCAATCATTATAAAGGTTATGGGCGCCTTTTTTAGGATTCCCCTTGCGAATCTAATTGGCGATGAAGGTATGAGTTATTATCAGACAGCCTATCCTATGTATAACTGGCTGATTGTTATATCAACGGCAGGTTTTCCAGCAGCGATTGCTAAGACGATTGCAGAGAGAAATGCTGTAGGCGATTATTATGGGGCCCACAGGGTCTTTAAAACCATTTTAAAACTTATGGCGGCAGTGGGCTTTGTGGGCATGCTTGTTATGATGCTCGGTGCAGAATGGGTGACGACATATGTTAAGAACACAGGGGATATTATTCTTTTCTTGCCCTTGGTCCGGCCATTCTATTTGTAGCCGTCATGTCAGCTTTTAGAGGCTACTTCCAAGGACTTCAAGATATGAAGCCCTATGCTTTTTCACAAATTATTGAACAATTTTTCCGGGTTGGTCTAGGGCTTGGTCTTGCCTTTATGCTCTTTGGAAAAGGGCTGGAGTTCGCTTCGGCCGGTGCCACATTTGGGGCCACTTCAGGCGCCTTTTCAGGATTCTTGATCATTTTTATCTACTACCAACGTATGAAAAGAAAGGTGCGCTGGGGACATTGACAACAAACTCCCAAATCAACCGGAAGAATCAGAGAAAGAAATTATTGGCAAGGTCATGAAAATTGCCATTCCGATCACAATTGGTGCATCAGTTATTCCTATTATGACAATGCTTGACCTCTTTATTGTTATGAGGCGACTGCATGATATAGGGATTGTGGAACAGGCCAATGACCTCTACGGTCAGCTGACAGGATATTCTCAGACCCTTGTCAACTTGCCCCAGACGGTTACAGCGGCGGTTCAAATTAGTCTTGTTCCTGCTATTGCAGCCCTTTCAGCCCGTCGAGCTGGTAAGGAAATGAACGAAACCATCGAAGCGGGTCTGCGTCTTGGTCTTATCATTGGACTGCCTTGTTCCCTCGGTCTGGTGACATTGGCCGAACCTATTATGAAACTGCTTTATCCCATGCAAATTGAAATTGCATCTAGCACAGGTTCCATTTTAGCCATTTTAGGGTGGGGGTGCTTTTCCTCTCCATGTATCAGGTCACAACGGGTATACTACAAGGGCTTGGAAAGCAAAATCTGCCTGCGCGCAATCTTTTTATGGGAGCGATCTTGAAGGGCGTTTTAAGTTATACACTGGTAGGTATTCCGGCGCTTAACATTCGTGGTGCGGCCATAGCGACTGTGAGTGCTTTTGCATGTGCGAGTATTCTCAACTTTGTCAGCCTTATGAAAATTGTTGATTTCAAACCAAACTGGACAAAAATATTCTTTAAGCCAGCCATTGATGGTGCTGTTATGGTTGTTGCCGTAAAAATAACATACTTCATTGTGAACAAACTGGCCCTTGGTGGATTTGGGGTCTTAAATGCAGGTCGTGTGGCGACGGTTGCAGCTGTAGCTGTTGGTGGATTGACTTTCCTCATTATGATCTTTGTCACAAACACTCTAACAGAGGAAGATATGGATATGATGCCCGGCGGAAGCAAGCTTAAGAAAATTTCTAGAAAGCTCAGCTTTAGAAAGGCGGTTTAGATATGAATAGAACCATAAAAGTGGTGGGCCTTGGACCTGGAGGGATGAATTACTTGACCCTTGAAGCTCTTGAGACCCTTGAATCAGCAGGACTTGTTTACCTGCGAACAGAAAACACCCCGTGGTAGATAAGCTAAGAGAACGGGGCATAAATTTCGAGTCATATGACGCTTATTATGAAAAATACGAAACCTTTGAAGAAGTGTACTGGAATGTTGCAAAAGATGTGGCCGAAAAATCTGAAAAAGGGCCTGTGGTATATGCTGTACCGGGCAATCCTTTTGTGGCGGAAAAACGGTGGAACACCTTCAGACCCTTGCCCTTGAAACGGGTATTGACATAGAGTTTGTCCACGGTGCAAGTTTCATTGATGCCATTGTAACCCGTCTGAAAAGAGATCCAGTTCATGGGCTTAAAATAATGGACGCCATGCAGATTGAAGCCCAGATTCCTGATGTGACTATGGACAACCTGATCATTCAAGTCTATGACAGGATGATTGCCTCAAGGGTTAAACTGGCCCTTGGCAAATACTATGAAGATGACCAAGAGGTTATAGTTGTGAGAGGGGCAGGCATACCAGGGGAAGAGCGTATAGAAAAACTTATGCTTTACGAACTGGACCAGAAGGAAGACCTGCATGACCACTTGACATCCCTATACATTCCTGGCATTGCCATGGATGGGGAGAGAAAAAGGTTTTTTGAAGACTTAGTGGGCATTATGGAGATTCTAAGATCACCGGATGGTGTCCGTGGGACAGAGAACAAACCCATGAGAGTCTCAAGCCTTACCTGATTGAAGAGGCTTATGAAGTTCTAGATGCCATTGACAGACAAGACTTATATGAGCTTGAAGATGAACTGGGCGACCTTCTTTTGCAAGTTGTTTTCCATGCGGCTATTGCTGAAGAACATGGATACTTTAACATTCATGACGTTACAACAGCCATAAGCAATAAACTCATACGTCGTCACCCGCATGTTTTCTCAGATGTGAATGTGGATGATTCTGACCAAGTCCTCACAAATTGGGAGGCCATTAAGAAAGAAGAGAAAAACGAAGACATGCATGTTGAGTCTATGGAACGAATACCAAATGGACTTCCTGCCCTCATGCGTGCCTATAAGATTCAAAAGAAGGCAGCAAATGTCGGATTTGATTGGGATGATATTAAAGATGCCATTGCAAAAATCCATGAAGAGCTGGATGAATTCTTAGAAATTTATGAGTCAGAAGACCAGGAAAAAATCACAGATGAACTCGGTGATCTTTTGTTTGCTGTTGTAAATGTTTGCCGTTTCCTTAAGGTTAGACCAGAGGTCGCTCTCAGCCATACCAATGAAAAATTCCTAAGAAGATTTCGTTACATAGAGGAGAAAACACTGGAAAAAGGTAAAAATTTAAACAATATGACCCTTGTTGAGATGGATAATCTGTGGAACAGCGCAAAAAAACTGGATTTGTAGCAAAAAATATTAAAAAAAGTATTGATAAAAACCGCAGTTTCAATATAAGATATAAATAGCCAATGTGAGCTAGAATTTCAACTGATTGAGGAGGTTTTACTGTGAATAAGGCGGAACTGGTAACAAGTATGGCAGAAAAGTCGGGTCTAACTAAAAAAGACGCGGAAATGGCTCTGAATGCTTTTATGAAATCTGTTGAAGAGGCACTAGTAGCTGGAGATAAAGTTCAGCTTGTAGGTTTCGGTACTTTCGACGTTCGTGAGAGAAAAGAAAGAAAAGGCCGTAACCCAAGAAATCCTGAACAAGTTATTGACATCCCAGCATCTAAAGCACCTGTTTTCAAAGCGGGTAAAGCTCTTAAAGAACTAGTTAACAAGTAATAAAAGTTAAAAGCAGCCTCGCTGCTTTTTCTTTATATTAGAAAGAATCACTTTTTTCTAATATGTCCCTAGTGGATTCACAGCCTTCACTCGTGGAAATCCTTCTATGGAGTAACCGAGTGTGGGTTTTGTGAATGGCTTGGGTGGGATCTGGTGACAAGAAATCTACGAAATTTGAGTGACAGGCCGTAGCTAGACCATATATGAACCGACTGTGAGTATCTATATATGGTGTCGTTATGCCCTGGAGTTAAATTCTATAAATGGCGAGAGCCACTGAATATGGAGGCGGACTATGAGAGTGGACAAATATCTTAAGATCTCCAGACTGATCAAAAGAAGGACTGTGGCAAAAGAAGCCTGTGGACAGGGCCGAATTCTAATCAATGATAAAGCGGCCAAGCCGGGATCGGAAGTTAAGGTAGGCGATATTTTGACTCTGGGCTTTGCGGCTAAGACAATAAAAAGTGGAAATATGTGATATTAAAGAACACGTTCGCAAGGAAGAGGCGACAGACCTGTATCGCCAGCTTCAAGATTAGCTGGAATCAGAAAGGGTATTAGCATGAAAGGAACAAGACGGTTTCTAAAAAGAAATAGGGTCGTTTGTTTTATTTGCAGCTTTCTTTCTCATATATGTGGGTGTGACATTTGTAAGGCAAGAGATCAAGTTAAGACAGCTGAAAGTTGAACAAGCGGCGTGTCAGGAGAAAATTCTCTTACTCAATGAGGATGTCAAAGAACTTGAAGGAGAACTTGAAAATGCTTCAAGTCCTGAGACGATTGAGCGAATTGCAAGGGAAAAGTTGAAGATGGTCAAGCCGAATGAAATTATATACATTATTCAAGATGATGACACGCAGTCGGAAAGTGTTGTGTCAGAAGTTTCTGATTGATTCTTTCTGCCAGTAGCGTGTATAATATTTGAGGGAGCTATACCCTGTATTGTTTTTCAAGAAC
>LQAG01000083.1_pt1 | contig 45365 bp, 74 predicted proteins | sample 1535801 | NCBI WGS metagenome assembly LQAG01 (sample SAMN04331584, study PRJNA305678) | bioreactor metagenome | isolation source: bioreactor_3 inoculated with Wadden Sea sediment 1st replicate of a... | place: Germany:Bremen
ATTGACAGGTTGACTAAAGGGCGTGAACGGTTTTTTTGTGGTTCTGCGCCTTGTGTTGCAAGTTGAAAAGGTGCGAAAATCGTTCTATGAAAAATAAAACCGAACGGACTCTTTTTGTTTTTTTCTCCTGGTTGCAGGGCTTATTGGCACTGGCATGGGACTGTGGAATGCCTATGGTAAGCCGTTGCAGGCGTATGATATGGATCAAAATATGTCGATAGCGAAGACTGTTGAACTGAGTAACCTGCCGCCGTTGGATTTAAATCGACCTGAACGGACAGAGTTTGCTCTGTTCGCTCTGGGCTGATTCTGGGGGATCGACTCCCGGTTCGGGAGTCTTCAGGGTGTTTATCAAACCCTCTCCGGTTATGCCGGCGGAACGAGCCCAATCCCAGTTATCTCCAGATGAAGGATTACACCGAGACTGTGCTGGTCGAGTTCGATCCCAAAGTGATCAGCTACAGCCAATTGCTTGAGGTTTTCTGGGACAGCCATGATCCAACTCAGGAATCTTATGGTCGTCAGTATCGCAATGCCGTCTTCTATCGCAGTGAAGAACAGCGTCAGGCGGCTGAACGCACCAGTAAAACGATTGCAGAGGCAAAGAAGAGACCGGTCTTACGGCGATTGAAGAGGCGGGTGATTTCTATCCGGCAGAGGATTATCATCAGAAGTATTACCTGCGCCGAACCGAGCCTCTGTTTAAAGACTTTCGATCGATCTTTCCGGACGATGATCGGTTTGCTGCGTCAACCGCTGCAGCCCGAATCAACGGTTATCTTGGCTGCAACGGCCGCAAAGAGGATTTGCAGAGAGAACTGGGACAATTGGGATTGTCGCTTAAGGCTCAGAATTATCTGGTTGAATACCTGACGCTAACCTGCAACCGCTTTGATGGCATGACCTGTCCGGCACCACCATCTCGCTGAGAAAAAAGGATTGTCCTTAGGTTTCCCTGCTCATGGACATGCCGGCTGGCGAACACGTGGGCCGATCCGTCGATACCGGTCAAACGTGATTCAGCATCAGGTCATGAAAAAACATAAAAAAAGTCCTCCTGAACCAATATCAGGAGGACTTTGATGGTTTGTTGATCTGTCTGAATCTTTTTTTAAAGCTCCTTGGGACGACAGACATTTTTGGCGTCGTGAACCTTTGCGCCACAGTTGGTACAGGCATAGCGTGGGTTCTCGAACATTTTTCAATGTCAGGATGGCGCTCGTTTGCGGTTAACTGGCAAACGTGCAAATCACAATGTTCTTCAGGGTTTTCACAACTGTGTTCTGTCATGGTTTTCTCCTTTTCCAGAAATGTGTCAATTCAGTATGCATTATCTGATTATAGCCGCTTCTCCGTGATTAATAAACTCCCGATCAATCTTGCCGTCAAATATCGTCTTTCTATTTGCTTTCAGTCGGCAGCCCTGCTTTTTTCCAGGCTTTGATAACCACCAAGAAGTGGCCAGACCCGAGTGTAACCATTTTCCATCAATGTCAGTGCCAGACTGGCACTGGTACCTTCTTTCGGTCAGGTACAGTAGGTAACAATCGCTCGATCCGGCGGGACGATTTCTTTAAAGCGGGTCAGATCTTCGTACGATTGCACCCTCATTGCTCCCGGCGCTTTATCTTTGGCACGTAACCACTGCCCCGGAGCTCTGGTGTCAACGACAACGATTTCTTCCTGGGCTTTGAGCTGCTTCACTTCTTCTGCAGTGATCCGCTTAACGTCACTGATCCGTTTGGGGGTTTCTGCCGCGGTTGTAGTGCCGACGAAGCTGAACAGCATGAGCACCGTCAATGCAATGCTGAGCTGAAATCCTTTTTTCATAAGGTCTCCTCTATTGAAGTTGACACATTATAGCATGAGGTCAGGGATTACTGAAAAGAGGTGGATTGAAAATTAATCCTGACAGTGTACTTTGTCCTATTGAATCAAACCTTGCTCCTGCCAGAATTTCAACGCTTCGGGGTGAAGAGGAATTATAATCCCTTGAAGGCTTTTTTTAAGTTCAAAATCGTGGGCGATTGGATATTTGTCACGTAATGTTTTTATCGTCTGTTCATTGAAAAGAACGTTCATGGTTGCATATACGATCTTCGAGTCAACCCCCTTGTGACTGACGAGAATCGTGTTGTCCTGGTAGGTCTCAACGATCTGTTCAACGCCGGTGTAGGTACCGGCGGGAATTTGTGTTGCTGTATAAAAGGGAAAATCGACAAAAAAGTCACTTGCGCGGGCTGCGTCGAGTAAATTGAGCATACGAATGGGATGGAACTCACTCAATTCTCTGATGGAGGGGCTGGGAACGCTGGCCAGCTGCCAGACCGCCTCTGCCCGTCCTCTGTTCATTTCCTGGATACCGAGGTCGTATCCCATATAGAGTGGAATAATCTTGTCCCACAAGCCAAGGGCGCCAAAAAATCGCTGGGCACTGTGAGCTGAGCCGGAACCGGAACAGCCGACGGCGACGCGTCGATTGGCCAGGTCGTAAGGGGATTGAATGACACTGTCCTGTTTAACGACCAGCTGAGCTGCAGAACCAAAAACCCGGCCCAGGGCCAGGGTGTTTTTAAACTGAGGCTGCCCTGAAACGAGATTGCCCTTGTAGCCCAGATACGCATCGGTCGCATAGCCCCAGGCCAGGTCAAGTTTGCCTGCTTCAATGCTGCGCAGATTGGCCACAGATCCACCTGACCCGATAACGTTTGCATTAATCTCTTCACTCTCTTTTTCGAGAAGGGTCTTTAACTCCTCGGCAAAGACGATCAAGGCGCCTCCCTGGGGGCCTCCGCCAATCCAGATTTTACCTTGTGGACGAGGTTTATTGGAAATGGCGACAGCAGCGATGATGACCAGCGTAATCGCCAGCCCTATGAGAACACTTTTCATTCTATACTCACCTGTATACGTTAATAATTAAAAGCTATCACAGGATCAACAGAAGAACAGCTCCGGGGCGATTTTATAAGTTGAAATTTCTCATTAATGGTTGAGGGGTGGCAATTGGGTATCCTTGTCTTCTGATCCGTTCATTCAGCCTTCAATCCGATCCTCCGGGTGGGGTGTGAGGCCAGCACATAGGGAAATTTACTGCCGGCGTCCTCCGCAAGACGGGCGAAAAGCTGGTGCGCCACCGGCGTGACCGTAGCGAGCTGTGAGCAAGTCAACACCGAATTGATCTGCCGCCGATTCCTGTGACTGCGAGTATTTAACCTGAAAGGTCAACACCGCCTTTGAGATCAGACCGCTGGCTGAATTATTTTCTCCAAGGAGTAGCGCTGTTGCGACGGCCAGTCCCAGTCCTCTCCCCAGTCCGCGCATATGGTCGCGGTGGGCAAAGTGGCCAAGCTCATGGGCCAGGACCATGGCCAGTTCATTTTCCGATTCAACCTGATCAAGCAACCCCTTAAAGACGACAATGCGGCCGCCCGGCAGGGCGATGGCGTTCACATCGTCACTATCTGACAGGTAGATAGTGAAGTTGTATCGGTGCAAAGGGGAATCGTCCGGGACCTGCTTCAGCAGGGCCTCAAGTCGGGCTTTCAGTGCCGGACTCTCTTCCGCCGGGAATTCAGCGAGAGCCAGATTGCCGAGCCAGTTTCAACTTTAACCGGTGTTTTCGACGCCGCCCAGTCAGCGCTGATGCCAAGCAGAACAAAGGTCACCCCGACCAGAAAAATAAGTCCGCCAACCATCCACAGCAGTTCAATCAGCGGATGGGTCTTTGATACGTTGACGTTACCGTCCAACTGTTTCGGGGTGAACTTCATTACCGATTCTTGACGATGGCGGTGCCGTAGGCGATCGCCTCAATGCTGCCGACCCGCTTTTTCTGGTTGGCACTGCGGCCGATGGTTGAGGTCTCCAGACGCATGTTGATGACCATTCCCGCACCCAGATCACGCGCTTGTTCCTTCATGCGCAGAATCGCTTCGCGGCGCGCGCGATCGACCAGTGATTCGTACGATTTGACCCGACCGCCGAAGATATTGCGCAGGATTGCCAGAAGACGTTTGAAGTAATCGATCGACACGACCACGCTGCCAGAAACCAGATGGGCTTCAGCGACACGATCGGCTGGAAAACTGCCTTCGGCGGTGACTACCGCCATTTTCAGCAATTCGTTTTCGCGTTGGATGATGGAGCGATAGTGTCTTTTTTCCGACCAGGTTCCGGCACCGTAACCGAGTCCGGCCAGCAGAAGAAAGATGATGATATCCAGATTAGCCAACAGGAGTTCCATAATGATAAGTCCTATTCAACCCGAACGGCGGTTCCGTAGGCAAACAGTTCAGCCGCACCCTGAGCGACGGATGATGTGGCAAAGCGTATGTTGACCACAGCGTTGGCACCCATCTGCCTGGCTTGCTCTTCCATGCGATTCATTGCTTCCTGACGCGAATCCTGAAGCAGTTCAGTATATCCTTTAAGCTCTCCGCCAACCAGATTTTTAAGGCTGGCCATCAGGTCGCGGCCGACATGCTTCGCTCGGACAGTACTGCCCTGCACGATGCCGAAGTGTTCGATGATCTTCTTGCCGGGGACGGTATTGACATTGGTCATGATCATTGGTGCGCTCCTTGAGCAAATAGGTGGGAACTGCTTGCGGAGAATAGTAGCTTGAAATTAGCTGATGTCAATTATTAAATCTGTCTCTTCATGCCTGCATCGTCGTTATAAATGGTCTGATGAAGAAGAGGGTCTGCCTGTATGATTTTGTGACTTGAGCCAAACCTGCTGCTCCCTTATCGATCGATGGCGGCATGCAGAGCGGAGAGCGAATCAATGCCGCGCAGGGTTGACTTGACAGCGGAAGAGGTGGCCATGGTGAGGCTGATTGAGTAAACCGCTGTAAGCTGACTGCCTCTGAATCTGGCGGCAAGAGAAGCATATTCTGGATCACGATGTGTAGGCTTTTGATGAGGGCGTTTTTTGCCCCTCCCGTACTCCATTCATAGTGACCATAACCCACTTTCAGTGAACCGGAGTCTTTTTCGTTCATTGTCACCAGCCATCGACACTTCAGCCTGTTCTGCTGTTGTTCAATGCTGTCGCTCAGACAGACGGTGCAAATATTTTTGTAGCTCTGGTTGAATGAGCGCACCAGGGTCTCGGTAATCTGGTCACGGCCCTTAACTTCCGATGGGAATGAAATCTCGTCTGTTTTTACCTCCATGTACAAGATGGAGTCTTCCTGGAAAACCTGCTTCAACAGGTGAGGCAGGTTCTCGTCCTTAGCTCGGATATAACAGTCGATCAAGTTTTTAAAGTGGCTGTCCATAGAGCGCTCCAGATAGGTAGAGTCACAATCGAATGTCCTTTTCCCATTTGTGCATGAGCAGACGCTGGTCTGTCCGTGTCGTTTTTTTTAAAATTGATCGACAACTTCAATCTTCCGATTGGTCCAACAGACAGAGCAGTGCTCCTGCAGCAACTGAACCATTTTCAAGAGCGTTCATGCTGGTGACTATCCCATCGATCGGTGAACAGATTTCATTCTCCATTTTCATGGCTTCAAGGATGAGCAGGACTTCACCTTTCTTAACGCGGTCCCCCTGTTTTTTTTGGACCTTCCAGATATTGCCGGCCATTGGACTCTTGATCTCCTGGCGACCGCTGCTTACGGACGCCATTTTTCAGCTAGTTTTCTTTTTCTCTCATCAACGATAGCAACATTATAATGCTCACTTTTGAGTTGGATGGAGTAGCTGTTAGCTTCTTTGACACTGATATCGACTTCGTAAGATTGTTGATCGATGATTAGTGAATATGTTCTTTCCTGAGGGTTGGAAAAATCAACCTCATAGCTTTCTCCGTCAAGATTGACGCGGTAACGTCCAGAGCCGGAGTCTTCGACCTTGACCTGTGATTTCTTCCCTTGGCATGTCGCAGTGTAATTCATTGGTCCCTCTCTTTTAGCGATTGTTCAAAGACTGTATACGGCCGGATAGCTTCCACGGATTCAGGTCACTCTTCTCTCTGTCGGTGGAGAAGGTCATATCCAATCTCTCGCGGTCGAGACGGAAAGACTTGATTGCTGCGGCAATGGTCGCGATTTTGGCATCAGAATGACTGTTATCGTTTTTGTTGGCATTAAAGTTGTGATTGTCGATGAAGGTTGTATTGTAGTCACCATTGATGAACGTTTCATTTTTCATCACTTGGAGATTGAAGGGGATGGTTGTTTTGATCCCTTTGACGATATATTCCGACAACGCGCGGCGACATCGGGCGATGGCACTCTTCCGGTCACGATCAAGGACCGCGAGCTTGGACATCAAAGGGGAATACTCGGCAGGAACCTCGAACCCTTCACAGGTGCCTGAATCATCCCGGACGCCAGGTCCCCCAGGGATGCGGAGTCCAGCTATCCTGCCAGGTGTCGGCAGGAAGTCGTTATCCGGATCCCCTGCAAAGATCCGGCATCCAATTGCATGGCCCCGGATCTGCACGTCTTCCTGCCTGAGAGTTAATTCCTGATGAGCGGCAACGGCGATCATCTCTTTACAAAGATCGATCCCCGTGATCATTTCGGTCACCGCATGTCCGACCGTCAGGTGAGGATTCATTTTCAGGAAGAAAACTCACCGGTTTTGGTGTCCAGAATAAACTCTACTGTGCCTGCACTGTCATAGTTGATGCTGTGAGCAATCGCAATTGCCATCTGGCCTAAACGTTCACGCTTCTTATCGTCAAACAGCGGGCTGGGAGCCTCTTCAATCAGCTTCTGGTGGTTACGCTGAATTGAACAATCCCGTTCCCCCAGATGGATCAGGTTCCCGTAGCGGTCACCAAGAATCTGGACTTCAATGTGGCGGGAATTTTCAATGTAGCGCTCCATATAGACCGTGTCATCAGCGAAGATCGTGTCGGCTTCGTTTTTGACTGCGCGATAGGTCGGAAGGAGTTCGTCAGGACTGTCGACCTTGCGCATCGCCTGGCCACCGCTTCCACCATCGGCTTTGATTATCAGCGGGTAGCCGAGCCTGGTTGCCCATTCCTGACAATCATCTTCGCCCTGCAGGGCTTCCATCATTCCTGAGATCGGTGCAACCCCGGCATCGGAAACCGCAGCTCTGGAGGTCAGTTTTTTACTCATAATGCGGATGGCTTGAGGGTTTGGGGCGATGAACTTTATGTCATGGTTGGCACAGAGCTCAGCGAATCCGGCCTCTTCTGAAAGAAAACCGTAACCGGGAAGGATGGCATCAGCCCGGGCGGCTCTGGCAACTTCGATAATCCGTTCGGCATTCAGGTAGGATTGCTCGGCCGGAGCTGCTCCTATATGATAGGCTTCATCTGCCGCGAGGACATGAAGACTGGAGCGGTCGGCATCTGAGTAGACCGCTACAGTAGTAATACCAAGCTCTCTGCAAGCGCGGATGAGCCGCACTGCAATCTCGCCTCGATTGGCAATCAGGATTTTTTTAAACATATTTTGCTGTCTCCAGAATGGTTGACTCGTCGCGGTTAAAGCGGAATGTTGCCATGTTTTCGCGGCAGATTGTGATCCCTCTTATTTTTGCTCATCTCCAATGCACTGATGAGCAGGGGACGGGTTTCGAGCGGATCGATCACCTCGTCGACATAGCCGAGTTCGGCAGCGCTGTAAGGGCTCGCGAACTTGGTGCGGTAGTCGGCAACCAGTTCCTTGCGGGTCGCCTCGACATCTTGGGCTGTCTTCATCTCGTTGCGGTGAATGATATTGACGGCCCCTCAGGTCCCATGACGGCTATTTCCGCTGTTGGATAGGCATAGATGTAGTCAGCGCGAATATGCTTTGAATTCATGACACAATAGGCACCGCCATAAGCCTTACGGGTGATGACCGTCAGCTTTGGAACGGTTGCCTCAGCCATGGCGTAGAGAAGCTTGGCTCCATGCTTGATGATCCCGCCCAACTCCTGTTCGACACCGGGCAAGAAGCCAGGAACGTCCTCAAAAATGACAAGTGGAATATTGAAAGAGTCGCAGAACCGGACAAAACGGGCTCCTTTGGTCGATGAGTCGGAGTCAAGGGCCCCGGCCAGATAGTTTGGCTGGTTGGCGACTATTCCGACCGGTCGGCCGTTCAGGCGAGCAAAACCGATCAGGAGGTTTTTGGCGTAATGTTCCTGAACCTCAAAGAAATACAGATCGTCAACAACGGCCTCGATGATTTTTTTCATATCATAGGGGATGTTTCGGATTGGCCGGTACAATATTCCTGAGCACTTCCTCACATCGGTTAGGATCGTCTGTGCAGGGTTTGCGTGGAGGGTCTTCCTGATTGTTCAACGGGATGAAGGAGTAGAGCTCGCGCATCATCAGCAGACAGCACTCATCGTCTTCTGCAGCGAAATGAGCAACCCCTGAGATTTCGTTATGAGTCATGGCGCCACCGAGCTGCTCCTTGGTCACTTCCTCTTGGGTGACGGTCTTGATGACTTCAGGACCAGTCAGAAACATGTAAGAGCTGTCACGTACCATGAAGATGAAATCGGTGATCGCCGGAGAGTAGGCCGCCCCCCCGGCACATGGGCCCATGATTGCGGACAACTGAGGAATTACGCCGGAAGCCATGACATTCCGGTTGAAAATATCGGCATAGCGGCCAGAGCCTGGACCCCCTCTTGGATCCGCGCACCCCCTGAATCATTAAGGCCGATGAGGGGAGCTCCCATTTTTGTTGCCATGTCCATGATTTTGCATATTTTCTCCGCAAAAGCTTTGGATAAAGAGCCGCCGAAGACGCCAAAATCCTGAGCGAAAACGTAGACCAGACGCCCATCGATCTTGCCATAGCCGTGACGACTCCGTCACCGGCTATGTGTTGCTTATCCATACCGAAATTGGTACACCGATGGACGACGAATTTGTCCGTTTCGTGGAACGTTCCTTCATCAAGAAGGATGGCTATACGCTCACGTGCGGTCAGCTTGCCCGCCTGATGCTGTTTTGTGATGCGAACTTCGCCTCCTCCTCGTTGGGCTTCGATGTTGCGCCTGTTGAGTTCGCTCAGTTTATCTTCAATCGTCATGACCTGCTCCTTTTGTTCTGGTGATTTCCAGATCATCTTAATTAATTTTAGGGTTTAATATGTCCATAGGTTCGCGGTAGAGTAGAGGTTCAAATTCGAGTCCGAGAGGTGGATTATGGCTAAAGACACATCCAACAAAACAAACAAGACACACGAACTTCAACAAACTCAACTGGCTGAGAAGCCGCGCTTGGTTACCTCTGCTCACCTCGCGACATCTTATCCCGAACTGTCGGAATTTGAATTCGGACTCATCATCGCGTCCAACGCTTTCCAGCGCTGGCTGATCCGTTGCATGAATGCAGCCGGAGCCAAAGATATGGCGATGATGGAAGTCCTTGTCCTGCATCACGTTGCTCATCGCGGCAGTGAAAAACGTTTAGCCGATATCTGTTTTGTCCTCAATATCGAGGACACCCATGTTGTCTCCTATGCCCTGAAAAAACTCGTGGCAGCGGGACTGGTGCAAAACGAGAAAAACGGTAAGGAAACACTCTATTCAATCACGGCAACAGGAACTGAGCTGTGTGAGCGCTATAAAGAAGTGCGTGACAGCTGCCTGGTTTCCAGTTATTCACATGCCGAAGAGGAACAAGCTCAACTGGCCGATGTTGCTAAATTTTTAAGAAATCTTTCAGGTGTCTACGATCAGGCTTCTCGCGGCGCGTCTTCTTACTGATTGACAACTAGAGCTGGATGTCTGGTAGTCCGACGACGCTGCAGCCCGCCTTTTCCAACCCGATTTTGACTCTTCTGGCCGTTTCGGCCGATTCGACGTTGTCACCGTGGACACAGATGCTGTGGAACGGGGTCGGTATGAACTTGCCATTCCGGCTGACAATGCCGCCTCGTTCAACCATGCGCAGCACATGCGCTACGCATTCTTCACTGTCATGAAGAACCGCTCCCGGCTGACTGCGTGGTACCAGATGGCCGGTGTCGGTGTAAGCGCGATCAGAGAATATCTCCAGCGCTACCTGAAGCCCGGCGTTCACACCCGCATTGGCAAGCTCCGATAAAACTGGAGCCAGAAGGATGATGTCACGATTATACTCTTTAACAGCCGTGGCGATGACCTCTGCCAGGAGAGCATCTTCGCAGGCCATGTTGTTGAGTGCACCATGCGGTTTAACATGAGTGACGCGTGATCCGATAGCTGTGGATATACCGTCCAATGCACCGATCTGATAGATGAGTGCTGCTTTAATATCCTGAGGGTCATCTTCATGACTCTGCGCCCGAAGCCCTGGAGATCGGGAAAACCCGGGTGAGCGCCGAGGCTGACTCCTTTGCTTACAGCCTGGGCCACTGTCTGGGTCATTACCAGGGGGTCTCCGGCGTGAAAACCACAGGCGATATTGGCAGATTTTACGATCTCAAGAAGCAGGTCATCGCTACCTATCTTGTAGGCACCGAAACTTTCCCCCAAATCGGCATTCAGGTTGATTTGCATTGTCTATTTAGTTCCTTTACTGAAAAGAGCGGATTCTGTTTCGTCCAAAGCATCGATGACACCACTGACGAGACCGGATTGGTACATCTTCTGGAGATTAACGCCATGCTTTGCCTCCCATGACTCGATACTTTCAAGCAATGTTCAGCTTCGCTCGCTTGGTGTGCAGGAGTTCTTCGGCTTCTTCGGGCGTGACCGCCTGGAAGCGGACGAGTCCCCTGGCGGCATGCCCGCAAATTTAGGCAGGTCTGCGGTGATGATTGTGGCAATTTTGGGATAACCACCGGCTGTTGGGCCATCCATGAGCAGGACAATGGGGGCACCATTCCCCGGCACCTGAATTGCGCCCGGAACGATGCCGTCGGAAATGATTTCAGGTTTTTTTCGGGATTATGGATCAGTTTAGGTCCCACAAGACGGCTTCCCATTCGATCAGATTCCCTGCTGACGCTATAGATACCATTGAGAAAGTCCTCACGCGCTGCGTCAGTGAAATAGTCTTCCTGGGGACCAAGGATCACCCGGACAGTCGCTGCCGGACTCTCTTCATCAACAGCAATCAGTCCAAGAGATTCAAGCTCTGGAACACCCGGTAGTTGACGTTCTTCTTTTCCTTCGAAGTGAGTCTGGGAGACGGGGAGACCCGTATTCGGCTGTAAGCGGTCTCCATTGACGCCGCCAAACCCTCCGCGCATGTAGGTCGCGCGGCTTCCCATGATCCGGGGAAGGTCAAACCCGCCTGAGATTGCCACGTAACCGACCTTGCCGTGCCTTGTGTTCCCCAGCTGCAGTGTGTCACCAGCGTTGAGGGTGAGCGTCCGCCAGGATTGCAGGGTTCGTTTAGCTCTTCCCCGAGTTAATTCAATGTCGAAATCACCAGCAAAGGCCAGGCGCACCGTCCCCTTTCCAGACGGAATGAGGGTCCCGAAAGAAAAAATTCGATCACCGCTTCATTCTCGCAATTACCAGCCAGACTGTTGGCGATGCAGGCCAGATCAGGGTTCATAACTCCCGATTGGGGACTCCGAAGCGTCTGAAGCCGAAACGGCCAAGATCCTGTATGGTCGCCAGAGCTCCAGGGGAGAGAAGCATAAATTGGGCTGTCATGCATCGACCTCCTCAATGAGAAACATGGACAGGTCAAGAGCATTCTGTTTATCTCCGGTCAGTAATTGCCGGTAGTCCTGCGATGAAATAACCTCAAATTCAACCCGGTCACCAGGAGCGAGTAGAGCCGGGTTTTGTCGCCGGGGGTCGAACAAGGTGAGCGGGCAACGGCCTATCAGCTGCCATCCGCCGGGGCTCTCCCACGGATAGATTGCTGTCTGCTGTCCGGTAATGGCGACTGATCCAGCTGGAACCCTGACCCTGGGTTCAGTACGTCTCGGCATATCCAGAGCAGGTGTCACATCACCCATGAAGGGAAAGCCGGGAAGAAAGCCGATCATATAAACCTGGTATGTTTGTTTCACATGCAGATCAATGACCTGCTCAATATCCAGTTCTTTGGCTTCAGCGATGGCGGCGAGATCCGGTCCATATTCTGCCTCATAGCAGACAGGAAGCCGCCAGTGTCGGTTTGATTGACCGGCAGCTGATCCCGTTTCACCCAGCACGCCCTCCAGGTAGTCGATCAGCGTTTTTTCTGGGAAGCGCTAGCGGATTGAAAATAACGGTCAGAGAGCGGAACGTCGGTATCGTTTCAACCACTCCGACAAGATGTCCGGTTTCGATATCCCTGTTCACTCGGGTATCAAGTGCGACAACCGCTGCAACAAGCCGCTGATCGATGGCATCGCCAAATTCCAGGGTCAGGGCACTGTCGCCCAAATTCAGAAATTTCGGTTGTATCATGTAACCTTCCTGCATCGCTTTCAACTGTTGTTATTACTGGCCGACCATGACGTTAGGCAGATAGAGGACCAAATCCGGGAAAATAGACAGAATGACGACCATCAGGATCATAATCAGGAAAAAAGGGATTGTCGCCTTGATAATTTCACTGACCGGTTCAGAAGCAATCCCCTGAATAACGAAAAGGCTGAACCCGACCGGTGGAGTTATCTGTGACAGTTCGACCATGATAACCAGAAAAATACCGAACCACAGAGGATCGAATCCGGCTGTTATGATGATTGGAAGAACGATTGGCAGCGTCATAACGACGATCGATATCCCATCCAGAATCATCCCGAGAATCAGATACATGATGCCGAGAACAAACAGGAGCATATAGGGGGACGCGTTGAGTCCGGCGATGTATGTACTGATACCCCGGGCTATCCCCGTGAAGCCAACGACCTGGGACAGGAACGCGGCACCGGAGATGATCAGGCAGATCATACAGGTGGTTTTTACCGCACTGAGCAGCGCTTCGCGGAAATTTTCCCAGTTCAGACAACGATACGCGGCTGCCAGGATCAAAGCGCCAACAACGCCAATGGCGGCGGCTTCAGTCGGTGTTGTAAACCCAAGATAGATGCCACCGAGCACAACAAAAACCAGGAGCAAGACCGGAAATAACTCTTTAAGGGCAGTCATCTTCTGGGCAAAGGTGTAGATTTCATCACTGTTTGGGACGATGCTTGGCGTGATCTTGGCCTGAATGACGATGTAGATTGTGTAGAGAGTCGCAAGCAGGAGTCCGGGAATAACACCGGCAATAAAAAGTTTGCCGATGGATGAATCGGACAGGACTCCGTAGATAATCATAATGAGACTCGGTGGAATCAAGAAGCCGAGAGTTCCTGCTCCAGCCAGCGAGCCAATAGCCAGTGAGCGGTCATAACCACGCTTGGACAGTTCGTCCAGGGTGATCTTGCCGACAGTCGCTGTTGTTGCCGCACTGGAACCTGAGACGGCAGCAAAAAGAGAGCAGGCAAAGACGTTAATATGCAGCAGTCGTCCAGGAATGTGCGACAGCCAGGGAACAAGACCATTCAGCAAGCGGGTGGAAATAGCGGTGCGAAAAAGAATTTCCCCCATTAGAATGAAAAGGGGCAGAGCGGTGAGCGCCCATGAATTCATGCTGTTCCACACGGAGTTTGCCATAAGCCCACCGATTTTATCCCAGATCGACATTGAAGCGGGTAGATTACTGGGATAAAGAAGCAGGCCGGCGATGCCGACACCGAACAGGGTAAAGCCGATCCAGAGTCCGCTGATTAACAGCAGCAGTAAGACCGCGAACAGGCAGATTGTCAGGACTAATGGTTCTGAGAACAAAACGGAAGCCTCCTCACGAATAGAGCAATAAGCTGCAAAGCCAGGCTTAACAATCCGAGTGGGACAAAACCTGCGGAAGGTAGAGCGGAGTTCCGAGATCGAGTCCGCGCGCATATCGTAGCTAAAGGTGTCTGCCACCATCAGGACGGCATGGTAGAGCGCAAATAGAGTCATCGCTGTCGCAAACAGCGTAGCTATTAATTCAAAGTTGCGCTTCTGCTCTGGTCCGAGCTTGGCTAAGAGGATTGTTATCTTGATATGTGAATCGGTTTGCAGCGTAAAGCCCAAGCCCGACATTACGGCGGCAACCATCAGGTAGCCACTGTACTCATCAGCGATAAAGGTCGATACGTTGAAAAATGAACGACAGATAATTTCTACAACGATCAAACCAACGATTGACAGCATACAAAAGGCAGATAGATACGCGCCCAGCTTCGAGCACGCATCTACACCCTTTAACAGTTTCTCTATCATTTTGAATATTTATCGAGGACTTTAACGACGTTCTTTTCGACTTGGCTTTAAACTCACCGACAATCTCCTTGGCGGCGGCGTCCAATTCTTCAGTGAGCTCAGGGCTTCCTCTGAGACGATCATGCCATGCTCCTGAATCACTTTCAGACCTTCTTCATGCCGGGCCTGTGAGTTCTGCCACTGCATTTTTTCAGTTTCAGCTGCAGCTTTAAGCACTGCTTCCTGTTGTTCCTTGGATAGAGCTTTCCAGTAGTCTAAGTTGATTGTCACCATGTTAAGAGGATATGCATAGTTAATCATCTTGAAGCCTTTGAGAACTTCCCAGAACTTGCCGTTTTTAGATGATTCTGACGAGGTGAGAACTGAATCGATCATGCCTGTGGTCAAAGAGGAGTAAACTTCTCCCCAAGGGAGGGAGACGGGAGAACCGCCGAGAGAGCGTAAAAACTCGGCACCATTTTTATCGTAGGTCCTTGTCTTGAGGTTTTTTAGATCCGCTTTTGTGTTGATGATTTCTTTAGTGGCCAGGCCGCTTGGGGGCCATGGAGCTGCATAGAGAAACATCTGCTTCCACTTTTTTGCTGCTTTTTCGTAAAGCGGTTTGCTGTCGGCGTACAGTTGTTTGGCTTCGTCGAAATTACTGACCAGGCGCGGCAACGAACTGATGCCAAAGGCATGTTCGCTCCCTGCGACCACACCCATAAGAATATCGGACATGGGGATCTGGCCATCTTTGACGACCTTGAGCAACTCTGGACCTTTGAAACCGAGCTGCCGCCTGGGTGAACTGTATTTTTACGCTGCCGTTAGAGTACTTGTCTGCCAGTTTGGCAAACTCGATAGCTCCGATCGTATGGAAGCTTGTTGCACCATAGACTGCATTCAGGTCAAGCTTGATAACGTCTTGCGCCCAAGCTTGTGGGACCATAAATAGTCCGATCATGACGATTGCCAGAATACTTTTCTTCAGCATCTTTTTCTCCCTTTTGTTTGACAGTTGATTGTACGAATTTGCTGCGGTTGTCCGCTGCTTATGGCGTAATCTTAGGTCTTTCAGGGTGAATCTTTATCTTAACTAAATGCGTGGTTGTATGCATGAGTTTGATAACTGAAAAAAAAGTGTTTCCCGTGGTGAGCTGAAAACGCTGTTCTGATTTTTAGAGTAGGCGTGATTTAAAGCAAAGTCAATATAAAATACAGATAAAATGTAGATAAAATGTGTTGATTGGGTTTGTATCGATCCTTTGCCGCTTGGTTAAGTTGTTGACATGTTGAATTTCCAGGTATTTTGTGTGCCCGGTTAGTGGATCCAGAGATGATTATTTTGATTTTTATTATTTTCATCCGACGGTGTGTTTTGATCTGATTGTTCATAGTTCTATAGAAACATTATAAAATAATTGTGGAGGAGAAATATGCCCAAAGGGGGTGGGGGCAATGACGACGCTATAAGGTTGCAGCGGCATCAGGAACAGATTGCCCCCAATTTTCGCATGCCATTTTCCATCTTGTCATTCCACACACCATTGCAACTTAAGCGAATGAAGTTGTTATATTTTTCCTGCGTTGAAAAAATAGGTCCCGGTGCGATTCCAATGCCTGCCTGACGTGCTCGATAGAAGTAATCTATGGCATCAACCTGAGCGGGTAGTTCAACCCAGATCGATGCTCCTCCCTCAGGAAAAACTGCTTTTGTCCCTTCGGGAAAATGGCGGCGTAAACTTGGCAGCAGGGTTTCCATCTGATTGTGAATGGCACTACGCAGGCGGCGCAGATGGCGCTCGTAGTAACCTTCGGCCAGAAAAGCTGCAATGGCCATCTGGTTGGGAGCTGCGGTGCAGATGTTGGTGGTGGTTTTTATTTCCAGCGCTTTCCCGTAATAGCGGCCCGGGATCATCCAGCCGACCCGATAACCGGGGGCAACTGTCTTTGAAAAAGAAGAGCAGAGAATAACATTGCCCTCCCGGTCGTAGCTTTTACAGGTGGCCGGTCGTTCCTGTGAAAGGGAAAGGTCTCCGTAGACATCATCTTCGATCAATGGAATTTGCCGCTGCGCGAGGATCTCAACAATTTTTTGTTTGGCTTCGTCGCTGGTCAAACTGCCGTCCGGATTGTTAAAGTTGGGGACCAGAATGGTCGCCTTGATATCGAAGCGTTCAACAGCTTTACGGACATCTTCCGGATCGATGCCTGTCGAGGAGGAGGGGATTTCGATGGCGCGCAAACCACAGTTTTCAAGGAGCTGGAGAAAACAGAAATAGCTTGGTGACTGAATCAGGACATTGTCACCGGGACGGGTTAAGGCGCGCAGTGCAATGGAAATAGCTTCCATGGCACCTGTGGTCGTGAGTATTTCATCGGGATGGATCGTCATGCCGGCGTTAACTGCGCGCATGGCGATCTGGCGGCGCAGTTCAGCATTGCCGTTAACGGGTGAGTAGTTGAGAGCCTGAGCCGGATCAGAACGCAGTACGGAAGAGAGGATACGGCTCAAAGTTTTGGCCGGCATGACCTCGTCGGCAGGACAAACAACGCCAAAAGGGAGCAGGTTGGGGTTTCCCAAGGCTTCAAGGACCGTCTGTATCAGTTGGCTGCGGCTGCTGAAAGTCGGAACCATGCTGGGGCGGGGCCGACTGATTGGTGGCGGCAGCCGTTTGTCGACGGCATCAACAAAAAAACCTGATCGCTCGCGCGCAGCGATGATGCCCTTTTTTTCCAACTCCAGGTAGGCTTGGCTGACAGTCGAGATGCTCACCTGCAGCTGCTTGCTTAAACTGCGGAGAGAGGGGAGCTTGTCTCCCTTTGTCAAGATTTTGAATCGACCAGCTGAAGGATATGCTGTTCGACCTTACGATAGCGAAAGTTGTCTTGTGGCGTCATGAAGGCTCCGGAAATCTGTTATGGTCTGATTTTCGGTGATCTGTATCTGTTTTGCAAACAGATTATATATTTAAATTCCAACATTCAAAGAAAATTAACTTTGACATGAATGATAAGGAGCAGACTATGAAGACAATTGGACTATTAGGTGGAATGAGCTGGGAATCGACAATCCTCTATTATCAGTTGCTTAACGAAGGGGTGCGTGAGCGCCTGGGGGGCCTTCACTCAGCCAAAATCTTGATGAACAGTGTTGATTTTGCCCAGATCGAACAGTTGCAGGTCAATGGTCAATGGCGGGAAGCTGGAACTCTATTGGCAGGGCATGCCGCCGGTCTGCAGCAGGCGGGGGCCGATATGATTCTGATCTGTACCAATCTGATGCATAAAGTCGCTCCGATCATTGAAGCGGAGATCGGCGTTCCATTGCTGCATATTGCAGATGCCACGGGGCGACAGATAAAGCGTCAGGGCTTAAAGACTGTTGGTCTGCTCGGTGCGCGTTACACGATGGAAGAAGGTTTTACCGTGAACGGCTGAAGAGAGGTTTGAGCTCGAGGTTGTGATTCCTGAAGCGGAGGACCGCGATTATGTTCACCAGAATATTTTCAGGAATTGTGTCAGGGAAAGTTACCGACACGGCACGGCAACGTTATCTGGCGATTATTGAACGACTGCGACAGCAGGGGTGCCGAGGGAGTCGTGCTGGGGTGTACCGAGATTCCGCTGTTGGTGCGCCAGGCTGATATCGATCTGCCGCTGTTCAACACGGCCGCTCTGCATGCCGGATATGCCCTGGAGTCGGCGTTTGAATAGAATCGGAATTGGCCACAGATGGACACGGATAATATCCGAAAGGAAAACATCAATCTTTCAATCAGGTTTCCTTGGTGTTCTTTGTGTCTTGGTGGCTAAACCCTTGTCTTTTTGAGCGTTAATCAGGAACCTTCCTTTGGGTTATAGAGCCGAAAAAAGAAATGATTATTGTGCTTTTGACGTTTTCCGTGCTCTCTGTGTCGCTGCGGTCAACGGCCCTGTATCCCTTTTAAGTCAGTGCCAGCCACCAGGCCAGAAGGACTGTGGCTGGTGTCACTAATGCCAGAAAAATATTGACTGTCTGTCTGGGCAGATCGGTCCAGTTGAAGAGCAGATGAGTTAAAAAGCCGATAGCTATTCCAGCGGCAAAGCCGAACAGGTGGGCCCCGATATCGGTATTTTCACCACCGACGCCGAGCAGGGCTAAAAGCCCCACGGCGGCTGCGACCGGTAACGGCCAACGGCGCCACATGCTGTGTCTGAAATGGAGCATATTCAGAATTGCCAGGAGGCCAACGGCAGCAAAGACCGCGGTGGACGCACCGATAGAACTGTGGGTCGATGATTGAACCAGCGCGTTGACCAGATTGCCGCAGACTCCACTCAACAGGATGAGAAACCAGGCCCAGCCAGAGCCGAGTATCCAGCATAGCCGGGTGCAGAAGATCGCTCCGGCGACAATATTACCCACCAGGTGCAGCGATCCGGAATGAAGGGTCAGGGCTGTGATCAGTCGCCACCACTCACCAGACAGAATTTTACCGGCTTGTGCTGCACCTGCTGTGACCCAGTCGAGAGAAGTGGTTCCCAGCGGGTTATAGCGTTGGACGGTCAGATTATGAAACAGTGCCAGGAGAATAAAGACCCAGAGGGTTGATGCGGTGTTTTTGTGAAGCTTTCTTTCTGCCGGTGGGGGGGAGGCCAGTCACGGTTTTCATGTTCATATTTTTCAGTTCTTCACAGGCGGTTTTGAACTGATCGGCCGGAACCAGCAGCTGTCTGCCTCTATCGGTCTGGGCTGCTTGACAGGGAATACCCCGGGCGTGGAGAACCAGTGCCCAGTTTTTCTGATTTTTCCTTGCCAGAGGCTGAAGCGACAGTCCGGGCTTTAATTCTGGTGGGATGGCAACCCATTCAAGCTGTTCTATATGGATGTCGTCTGCTGGTTTCATGGCAACTGCTTCACAGAAAATTACCCAGAAGTGAAATCGGTTATTCGGTTCTCAAACTCAGCTTGAAAGCGCTCTGATTATCGTTGTAGCTCTCGATGCAATTGAGACAGATACAGGCCTGTCTTTGTTGTTCAACGGGAACCAGATCGATCAATTCCTGCGGAACCCGCACCCTGTGGCACCAGCAATTGTCGGGATCTGTCTCCGCCCGGCAGTTGTTCGGTTGTCCACATAGCGGACAGCGTTTTGGATCTGTATCTGCCGTGACCATGCACATTATTCCTTTTTTGATATTGAGGGAATGGACTCAACCAGAGTGTCAAAACGCTTGTTTCCCTTGAGATTGGTAAAGGCCTTTTCCGTTGTCAGTTTTCCCTTAAAGCTTCGGACAGGCGCAAAGCGATGGCGATATCGTCAACGGCGTCATCAATCAACCCCAGTTCAGCTTTAGAACAGGCCCGTTGCCAGTAGGCAAAGGAATACTCGGGATCCTTTTCAATTGCCTGGTCAGCCAGAGACAACGCCCATTTTTTCTCACCAATATCGAGCAGGACTCCTGCTTTGTAGGCGATTGCTTCTACATCTCCAGGGTGAATTTCCAGAATCTGGTCGTAGATGCTGATCTTTTCCTGCTCGTTTTTCTCCAGACCTGCCCGCATCCAGAGAGAATGAATCTGATTCGTTCTGGAAATCTGTTCCTGGTTCTGGAGAATCTGGTCCGAGCGCAGCTTTATGTTGTTTTCAATTTCTTCTAGGCGCTGTTCGTATTCTTCGGTCAGTTCCGCCAGTTTTGCCGAAGTAATCGACTCGACACTTTCTCGGATCTCACGGAACGAACGCCAGCCGACCAGGACCAGAATTGAGGCTGCTGCTGTAATGATGTAGAAGATGTTGTTGGTCGTGTCGGCTGTGTAGCGCATGGCCCGGTCTGATGATGTGAGTTTGGCGTCGGCAACTTTTCCGCCATTTCCGTTCTGAGAGTCAGTTGGTCCTGACGCAGTTGCTTCAGTTCATCAAGAATGTAGCGTTCAATGAAAGGCTTAAAAAGTGGTTTATCGATTAACAGTTGCTGTTCTTCCTGATCGGCTTTTGGTTGCGCCAGAACAGGAGAGAACCAGCCTGAAAGGAGTATCGTCAAGACCAATCCGAAGGTCATGCTTTTGCTCATCATAATTTAACCTATTGTATATAGATGTTATCAATTCAATATTCTGTAACGTTTTTTATATTGTTATTTTTGAAGAACTACAAGGGAATACCTGTTAAAATTCCTGGAAATTGGTATTTTGGGAAAAATAAAACTGGTTTCAATTCAATTAACTGTTGTTTCCAGCAAAAGTCCCTTGAATCGGGATATTATAAAAACTCCTGTTTATTATTGAAAAAAAAAGTACATAATCATTGATCAAAAGTATTTTTTTCTTTCCTTTTGGGAGGTGTTTCCATAGGATTGCGCACTTTTTGCTGTCAATGATCTAATGGGCTGATAGCTCGTAGAGATAATAGAGATGTGGTTTTTTAAATCCGGATACAATATAGAGATTGATTAAGGTCGACACTGCTGAAAAAAGGTTTAATCATGATAGAAATTGGTTGGCGAGAATGGGTTTCACTCCCGGACTTAAATGTTCCTGCAATTAAAGCCAAGATCGACACAGGGGCAAAAACGTCCGCTTTGCACGCTTTTTTTGTTGAACCCTATAATGACAATGGTCGCGATATGGTGCGTTTTGGTCTTCATCCGCTACAGAATCGTGACGATATTGAAATTATTTGCGAGTATCCTGTGAAAGATTATCGTCAAGTTAGTGATTCTGGCGGTCACCAGGAAATGCGTTACGTTATAGAAACAGATGTGGTCCTCGGTAATCGGAGTTGGCCGATAGAAATGACCCTGACCAATAGGGACAGCATGAAATTTCGCATGCTGCTGGGGCGTACTGCCATGAACGGAATCGTTGTCTGCCCGGACCGGTCATTTTTATTCGGAAGACCAAAAGATACTGTAAATCAGAAAGTGAGGTTGTTGTGAAAATTGCCATTTTATCGAGAAATACCAATCTTTATTCGACTCGTCGCTTGGTTGAGGCCGGAGAAGAGCGTGGCCATGAGGTTAAAGTCATCGACCCGCTGCTCTGTTACATGACGATAGCAACCCAACGCCCGACGATTCACTATCGAGGTGATGAACTGGTGGGATACGATGCCGTTATCCCCCGTATCGGGCGTCGATTACGTTTTATGGAACCGCCGTTGTTCGGCAGTTTGAGATGATGGGGGTCTACAGCATTAATGAATCGGTCGCCATCAGTCGATCACGCGACAAACTGCGCAGCTACAGCTGTTGGCGCGTAAGGGGATTGGATTGCCCGTCACCGGCTTTGCTCATTCAACCAAATATACCAACGATTTGATCAATCTGGCAGGAGGAGCACCACTGGTGATCAAACTGCTGGAGGGAACCCAGGGGATCGGAGTTGTCCTGGCGGAGACGGGTAAAGCTGCGGAGAGCGTTATTGAAGCGTTTCGTGGATTGAAAGAGAATATTCTGGTGCAGGAATATATTCAGGAAGCTCGTGGTGCCGATCTGCGTTGTTTTGTGATTGGTGACAAGGTTGTTGCCGCAATGAAGCGGCAGGGAAAAGAAGGGGAGTTCCGTTCCAATCTTCACCGTGGCGGCAGTGCTTCGATTGCCCGGCTAACCCCTGGAGAAAGAGGGACCGCAGTTCGTGCGGCCCGCATTATGGGGCTTAATGTTGCTGGTGTTGATCTCCTCCGTTCAGACCATGGACCTGTGGTCATGGAAGTTAATTCTTCGCCCGGCCTTGAGGGGATCGAGTCATCGACAGAAAAAGATGTCGCCGGGATGGTGATTGAGTTCATCGAAAACAGGCAAACCGGGAAAGACGAGAACGAGAGGCAAAGGATGACCAAAGCGACAGATTTATGATCGGAGGAACTGCGGTTTCTCCGGGATCTCGTGTGACCATCGATCTTCCGATGGCGCGTCTTTATACCCATAACGAGATCACTCTCCCTGTTCATGTCGTTCACGGTCGGCGTGCCGGTCCGGTTTTTTTTGTCTGTGCCGCGGTTCATGGCGATGAAATCAATGGTGTTGAGATCATTCGCCGTTTACTCAAAATCAAAGCGCTTAATCACCTCAAGGGGACTTTGTTGGCAATTCCGATTGTTAATCCTTTTGGTTTTATTCAGCGTTCCCGTTATCTCCCCGACCGGCGTGATCTCAACCGATCTTTTCCCGGCAGTTCCAAGGGATCGCTTGCCGGACGCCTGGCTCATCTGTTTATGACGGAAATTGCCGAACGCTGTGATTTCGGGATAGACCTTCATACAGGTTCAAATTTCAGGACCAACCTTCCTCAGATCAGAGCCTGTCTCAATGATTCGCAGACAAGAGAACTGGCCAGTGCTTTTGGTGCCCCGGTGATTGTGCCGTCCGTTTTACGCGACGGATCATTAAGGGGGCCATCTCCGAACTAGGCAAGCCTGTTCTCGTTTATGAAGGTGGGGAAGCCTCTTCTTTAACGAGACCGCCATCCGGATCGGTTTGCGCGGCAGCATCAATTTAATGCGTCATGTCGGTATGTTGGCTCCCCGTCGCAAGATGGAGCAGCCTGAGCCGATTGTTACTACGAAATCAAGCTGGATCAGGGCCAGTATGAGCGGTACTTTTTCCCGTCGGTGAAATTGGGCGAACTGGTCGAGAGAAAGGATCTTCTGGGGATTCTAAATGATCCTCTTGGTGATGACCAGGAAGAGGTTCATGCACCATTCACCGGAGTTGTGATCGGTCACCTTAACCTTCCCCTAGCTCATGAGGGAGATGCCCTGATTCATCTGGCGAGGGTGCCTAATTCAGATGATGCTGAAAATACTCTGGATGAATATAACTCTTCACTGAATGAGGATGACTTCAGCTTAGAGCACTAAGGGGAATCTATGCAACTCTTCAGCAAACCTTTTGAGACTGTCACTTCTCTGTTCAGGAGCGAGCCTAAACAGATCGGCCTTGCCCCGGGAACGCTGATTCATGTCGGCGAACAGAAGGTCGAGCGCTCCATCTTTTCTTTTCTTGATTATGACGGCGATCATCTGACGATGGAATCGGACGTGGATCTCGAACGCTGTCTGGCCCTCAAGATGTCGCCAACGGTGAGTTGGATCAACCTCGATGGAATTCATAACGTCGCGGAGGTCGAAGCCTTCGGCAATGCTTTTGATCTGCATCCCCTGGTGATGGAGGATATTCTCAATACCGGACATCGTCCCAAAATAGAGGTGTTTGACGATTATATCGTGATTATCCTGAAGATGTTTGACTTTGATGATCAAAGTGGAGTGGTCCAATCTGAACAGGTCAGTTTTGTTCTCACCCGGGAGAATGTTCTCAGTTTTCAGGAAAAACCGGGAGATGTCTTCGATGAGGTCCGGGAACGGTTAAAGCGTAAGAACAGGCGTATCCGACAACGTGGTGCTGACTATTTAACCTACGCCCTGATTGATGCCATAGTTGACAGTTATTTTCATGTGCTGGAAAAATAGGTGACCGGCTTGAGACTCTTGAAACTGAGTTGATCAGCCAGCCGACGCAATCGACATTGCAGCAGGTTTACCATTTTAAAGGGCAATTGATACTGCTGCGTAAATCGATCTGGCCATTGCGTGAACTTGTCAATACCATGTTGCAGGATGATTCTCCTCTGATCCACGAATCGACCAATGTCTATTTGCGCGACCTCTACGATCATTGCATGCAGATAGGGGACACTCTGGAATCTTTCCGAGATACGGCCTCAGGACTGGTTGATCTGTACATGTCGAGCATCAGTCATCGGATGAATGAAGTGATGCAGGTTCTCACGATTATGGCATCATTGTTCATTCCTCTGACCTTTGTCGCCGGTATCTACGGGATGAATTTTGAGCTGATGCCAGAGTTGAAATGGCGCTGGGGCTACCCGATGGTTGGGGGTGATGCTGATCAGTATTGTCGGCATGTTGACTTTCTTTAAGAAAAGAAGTGGTTTAGGGGCCTGTCGGATTGTGTGGATCGAAGCGAAAAAATGATTATTCGAGCCTCGATTTTGATGGCTTGAGAGGGAATAACCAGGTTATTTGTCGAATAGGTTCTGATTCAGGAAGGTGAGCATGGTCCGCTTATTTTTAATAATTCTGTTGACTTTCCCTGTCTGTTGCGGAAGTGTTTTCGCCGAGCAGCAAACAGAAGAAGCTCCAGCGATTGTCTATCCCGGTCTCAGCGAAGTCGTCCCGCGCGCTTCGGCTTTGACCGAACGGGCCAATAGCGATCGAGAAAGGCTTGAAGTCTTATCCGATACCGGAAACCTGGTTGATCTTTTGCAACAGGAGCAACAGCGATATACAGCATTAAGGCAGAGGATTGCGGATTACGGTGAAATGGACAGCTGGTACTTTGATCGTCAGCTTGAAATTAATTCGCAGCTGAAGGCTTTAGGCGCCGGTATTGCTGATCTGGTTCAACGGATTTCCAGCCAATTAGAGGAAGTTGACAGTATTTACCGGTACTGGCAAGAGCGTAAGACCTACTGGCAGAACTGGCATAAAGAACTCCGAAAAATGATGTGCCTCTCCCGCTTGACATCTTTTCACAGGTTCAACAGCAGATTTCATCAACGCAAAAAATGGCAGAACAAAACAATCAGCCATTGGTCCAGTTGCAGAAAGAGGTGACCTCTCTCCAGGAGACCATACAGTCTCAACGGGGGCAGCTTGAAGCAGCGTTGAAGGAACTTCGTAAAACCTGCTGAGGCGCAACGGTTATTCGCTCTTCAGTCGCGCGTACTGGCAGCAGTTTTCACCGGAGCTCGTGCAATCGATCCGTCAGGAAGCACTGGTCAGTCTGCAGGTGCGGAAAGAGTTTTATCAACAAAACGCACTTTTAGTCAGTCTGCAGCTCATATTTGCGCTGGTTGTGCTGTTCGTGATCCAGCGTTACCGCAGTGTCATTGCCCAGTCAAAACGTTGGAAGATCATCAGCCAACATGAAATCGCAACGAGTGTGTTTGCCGCTGTTGTCGTTTTCAGTTTTTTCTATCACGGCCTGCCACCGCTGTTTCGATTGGGGCTGACCTGTCTTGGCCTGTTTTCAGCGGTTCGCCTGTTCATTGCGTTGCAGACTATTCGTTCGATCAATCACTATTTATACGGTTTTTCAATCCTCACGCTCATGACTCTGGCTCTACGTGTCTCCGGTTTCCCCCTTCCGGTTTACCGCGTTTTTCTTGCCGCTGTCAGTGTGGTTCTCATGGCAATGCTGATGCGTCTTTGCCGACGGGTCTATTTGGCCGAATCAACAAAGAGTCTTGTTCTGTTTCGCATCATGGGGGTGCTGCTGCTGTTCTCTCTGCTTGCCAATAGTACAGGCTATGTCGCTTTGTCTTTCCGCCTGTTAGAATCCTCGCTGGAATCCGTTGTCGTGATTCTTTTTGCCGTTCTCGGCTATCAGATTGGCGTCGGGGGACTGGCTTTACTGTTGTCGCGTCTGCCTTTTGAAAGGCTGCAGACAGCGCAGGATTTCAGTCGGGATTTTCAGCAGCGTATCGAAAAATTATTTTTGTTGTTCCTGGTCGGCTACAGCTGTTTGCAATTGACCGTTGTCTGGGGGCTGTACAGTTCAGTCGGGCGGACCTGGGCCGCCATGACCAAATATTCCTGGACCATCGGCAGCTATCAATTGCAACTGACAACGATCTTTCAGGTTTGTTTTGTGTTCTATCTCAGCCTGGAACTGTCATGGTTGCTGCAAGCTTTTCTCGACCGGCAGCTTTTTGATCGGCGAAGCTACGATCGCGGTGTGCGCGATGCCGTTAAAAATTGCTTCATTATACCCTGGTTCTTTTTGGCTTGTTGTTTGCCGCCAGTGTTGCCGGTTTTGAACTGCAAAATATCATGGTTCTTGCCGGAGCCTTTGGTATCGGTATCGGCTTTGGGTTGCAGGATATTGTCAATAACTTTCTCAGTGGAATTATTCTGCTTTTCGAACGGCCGATCAAGGTGGGCGATGGTGTTCTGATCGATGGAGAATACGGAACCGTTTTGCGTATCGGATTACGTTCTACCGTCGTTGAAAACTTGGATCAAGCTGAATTGATTGTTCCGAATTCACAGTTGATTTCTCAGAAACTGACCAACTGGACATTATCAACCCGCCGCGTTCGAGTGGTTATTCCTGTTGGCGTTGCCTATGGCAGCGATCTGACCCTTGTCTTGAAAATACTGGCAGATGCCGCTGAACAACATCCGGATATCCTTTCAAACCCTAAACCATCGCCTATTTTTATTCAGTTTTGGAGCGAGTTCTCTGGATTTTGAATTGAGGGTTTGGATCAGCGATGTCGATATGCGTTTAAGGGTGAAAAGTGAGTTGTTGCTCTTTATCGACCAGCAATTTCGTGATGCTGGCGTCGAGATTCCTTTTCCTCAGCGCGATTTACATTTACGCTCCATTTCTGATGATATTATTTCTGCCTGCAAGGGCGGTCCGGTCAATAGCGAACCTGCTGCGTCCGACGAATGATATAACGGAGAACACCTCCGCGATTTCTCAGCCCGCACCTGTTGTTCAAGGTGCGGGCTTTATCGCTTAGCATTCAGCAAATAAAGGAAAGGTTTATTCCGTGCCGGGACCACTCATAGCACGTCTGGCCTTGCCGCGCTCGATCGATTGCAGTGCCAAATACTCGAGGCCGAAACGGTCGAGGTTGTCAATTTCATTATCATACTGGTCGTAGTGACGTTCTTCATCAATAACCAGATCTTCAAACAGCTTTTTTGAGACGGAGTCAGCGTTGGCACTACACTCGTTGGCCCAACGATTGTAATCCAGTGCGCTCTGCTCTTCCATTGCTCTTGCCATCGCCAGCATATCTTTAACATCGGTTACTTTGTTGACGTCGCCAGAGGCTTTCAATTCAACGTCTCCATTGAGAAACAGGATGCGATCAGCTAAACGTTCGACATGGATCATCTCTTCGATCGCTGTTTTTTGAACAGATCGGCCAGCAGGTCGAAACCTTGATCATCGCAGTGAAAGTGAAAATACATGTACTGGTGCAGTGCGGTTACCTCATCGCCGACAGCCTGATTCAGCAGGGTGATACTTTTTTCGTGCATGTTGTCGCTCCTTTGTAGGTCACTATGGCCTGTGTCATTAACAGACGCGCGTTAACTGAAAAAGTGCTCTGCATGTGTTTGTCTTTTATCTTGCCAACACTAATGTTAACAGAAAAAATGAACAACGGATTCAGCCGGGAAAAAATAATCGGTCCCATTTTTCTTTGCTTTCCAGTACACTCTGATTCCTGAAATGGACTTATCAAAATTGAGGATAATAACGATGATTATTGGATTTGCAGGAAAAGCGGCTTCAGGAAAACCACAGCTGCACGATATATACTGGAACGTCTGCTGATAAATTGTGATCCTGCCGATGGCTCAGATGTTGCGCGAAGAGGTGGAAGGATTCATTCGTCAGGTGGGGGCAGAAGGGAAGGTCGCATTAGTTTACGGTGATCAGAACGATAAGGTTCGTGTTTTTTATATCGATGAAGAAAAGGCTTTGCAGGTCTGTCCTGCATGGCGTGGATTTATTGAAATCAACAAGGATATCCAGGACTGTTCCGGTAAAACAGCGGTCACTGTCAGGCGGATTCTGCAGTGGTGGGGAACGGAGTATCGACGTGCCCAGGATCCTGACTACTGGACCAAGGCCTGGGCAAAAAAAGTTCAGCAGATGGATCTGTCTACCAATCACGTGCTGGTGGATGATGTGCGTTTTGTCAACGAATTGGAGACGATTCGGGCCAATGGCGGACGTTTCATCCGTATAGTGCGGCCAGGTTTTGACGGAGCCAATAATCACAGCAGTGAGAACTCACTGGATGATTATGATGATTGGGATCTGGTCATTACTAACGATGGCAGCCTGGAGGAGTTTATTGCCGAGATCGAGACCCAGGTGCTGCCGTTGCTGGAAGGATAACACCAGATGCCCCTGTTCGGTCGATGCCGGATTTCCGTTACGTGAAGATTCGCGGCACCAACGCCTGGGCCTCCTGGCATTGAGGTTCAGATCCGGGGAGATTTGTTTAATTGAGAAACCTGGCATTGTGGCAAGGTTGCCGCTTTCGGTTTGAACTCTTTTGAATACTTATTTCTGCGTTGCATGAGCACACCTCCAAAGGCATTATGCCTCTTTTTGACGTGTCCGCTCAACTAGCTCCCGTTCGCTGACGCGGCCGTCCTGGCCGCTTTTCTGACATTCAGTCAGCGCTCACTTTGCTTCGAATCCCCTCTTTGTTCAGATACAAAAAAACGCCGATCTCTTAAAAAAGATCAGCGTTATTTTTGCTTTGGTCGGAGCGAGAGGATTCGAACCTCCGACATCTTGGTCCCAAACCAAGCGCGCTACCAGGCTGCGCTACGCTCCGACGGAGGCAGATAAGTACCACTGCTAAATTGAAAATTCAATACTTTTTTGGCCGTCAGTTCACTTTTATCTCTGCTGAGATTTGATAATCTTTGAGTTAAGTTCATTCTGTTTGAGGAGATTAGCGGTGTCTGATACGCAGCATCTCACTTATTATCGCTTGAAAATTGAGCAGTTGATGACCTTACTCGGGACCTCGGAGCAGGGACTGTCTCTTGCCGAAGCTGACGAGCGTTTGAAACATGTCGGAGTCAATGAGCTGGAAACGAAAACGCTTGTTAATCCGATCTTGATTTTTATTAATCAATTTAAGAGTTTTATTATCTATATCCTTCTTTTTGCCGTGTTGTTCTCGGTTGTTATCGGAGAATATATTGATTCGACCATCATTCTGATTATTTTGCTGGCCAATGCCGGGATCGGTTTTTATCAAGAGTTGAGTGCCCATAATTCGCTTGAGGCGCTGAAGAGAATCAGTACATTGACAGCTACGGTTGTACGTGACGGCCGTCCCCGTGTCGTTGCCGCCAGAGAGTTGGTCCCTGGGGACGTTGTCCTGCTGGCCGCCGGGGACAGGGTCCCTGCTGATTTACGGATCATTGATTCTGTTCAGTTGCATGTGGAAGAATCTGCCTTGACGGGGGAAAGTGTTCCTGTTTACAAGCAGAGCGGGGTCGTGGATGCCGAAGTGCTCTAGGTGATCGTTATAATATGCTTTATTCGGCAACGACCTGGCGACAGGAAATTGCCGTGCGCTGGTCGTGGCCACCGGCATGAAAACTGAGCTGGGGCGAATTACAGAACTGGTCAAGGCTGCAGAGGTGCTACAGACCCCACTGCAGAGACGCCTTGATCAGTTTGGCCGAAAGCTCAGTATTGCCATTATTGCCATCTGTCTGATTGTTTTTGCCCTGTTTGCTTACCGGGATTTTCTCAATCATGGAGAGACAGGCTCATCGATTCTGTCTCTGGTTCTGATTGCCGTCAGTCTTGCCGTTGCGGCTGTCCCAACCGCCCTGCCTGCCGTAGTGACAATTGCTTTAAGTGTTGGTGTCAAGCGTCTGCTCGATAAAAAAGCTCTGGTCCGTAATCTTGCGTCGGTTGAAACCCTGGGGAGCTGTGATGTTATTTGTACCGATAAAACTGGAACTTTGACCGCAAATCAGATGACGGTTCGCTATGCCTGGACTTCAGCTGGAGAGGTCGCTCTGAGTGGGAGTGGTTACCATCCCTCTGGAGATGTTGTCGGGCCGGTTGTCGGGGAACTGTTTACCTGCGGTTTGCTCTGCAATAATGCTTCTCTTCATTTTGATGCCGGAGAATGGAAAACAACCGGCAATCCGACTGAATCCGCTTTATTGGTCAGCGCTGCCAAGGTTGGCATCACCGATGAGCGGCAACGGCTTGGGGAACAACCATTCAGCTCAGAGCGTAAGTTAATGACCGTGCTGGTGGGGGATGGAGGGACGCGCTGCAGTTACAGCAAGGGGGCGTTGACTCAGCTGCTGGAGCGCTGTCGAAAGATATTGGTGCATGAGCGAGAAGAACCTCTGACAGCGGAATGGCGCAGCCGGATTGAAAAACAGAATACCTTCTATGCCACTCAGGCTTTACGTGTCATTGCCTTTGCCATGCGAAGGCAAGCAAATGATTTGACTGAAGATGGGTTGACCTTCATCGGTCTGCAGGCGATGATCGATCCGCCCCGGGCAGACGTGATTGAATCTTTGCGAAAGACTGAGGAAGCCGGTATTCGGGTGATCATGATCACTGGGGATTACGGGGAGACGGCTAAGGCGATTGGTCGCGAAATAGGTATCGAAGGCAAGGGCTTGACCGGTGCTGATCTGGCCGCGATGAGTCTGTCCGAACTTCAACAGGCTCTTAAGGATAATGTGAATATTTTCTCTCGTGTTTCCCCGAACATAAGCAGAGAATTGTCACTGCATTGCAACAGCTGGGAAAAACCGTGGCGATGACGGGTGACGGGGTCAATGACGCACCAGCCTCAAGAAAGCCGATATCGGTATCGCCGTCGGTAGTGGGACGGACGTCGCCAAGGAAGCTTCGGATCTGGTTCTGCTTGATGACAGCTTCACTCATATCGTTAATGCCATCGAAGAGGGGCGGGGCATCTACGACAATATCCAGAAGTCGATCATGTTGTTGCTTTCCGGCAATCTCGGTGAGGTTCTTATCATCTTTTGTGCTGCTCTGTTCGGTATGAATCTCCCGCTAACCGCAGTCCTACTGCTGTGGATCAATATGGTCACAGACGGAGCTCCTGCGCTTGCATACAGTGTCGATCCTTACGGAACCGATATTATGCTGCGCAAACCCAAATCACATGGTGAAGGTATTTTGCCCGCCGCCAAATTGACTCTTCTGGCTGTTCTTGGAACTGCCGGAAGTGCGTTGGCGTTGTTGCTGTTTTCTTATTTTGGCGGGACATCTGAAATACCCCGACAGTTGGTTTATGCGCAAACCATGGTCTTTAATTTCGTAGTTCTCTACGAAGTGATTCTGACTTTCGTTATTCGCAGTAGCTATCATGTTCCATTTTTTCTAATCGTTGGGTCTGGGCGGCCGCTTTGATGTCAGTCGTTTTGCAGGCACTGCTTCTTTATACTCCGCTTGCGACGGTTTTCAAAATTGTTCCGCCGGGGCTGATGGATCTTACCGTCCTCCTGTGTGCTGGAGCTCTGTTTGCGCTGATCAGTTTTCTGTACCGGTTTTTAGCTGATCGCTGGTGGGTAACGGACAAGTATTCACCCTAGGGAATTGCATCCTCGGAGTTGCGGTTTTATCCTAAATCGTTTATCTTCCGCACTTAGTATGTTTGAGGAAAATGCCCTCGTGCAGTGGCGAACTGCAACCAACTTGGTTATCCTCTCTTTATGGTTGACAAAACCTCTCTGATTTACTCCTTCAACGAGGATTTTTATGAATACTAAAAAACTGACCCCGGGCCAGTCTCTACATGGCTTTACTGTTGAACGCGTTGATGCTTTACCCAGTATCAATGCATCTATGATCCGCCTGCAGCATGAAAAGACAGGAGCACGTTTCATGCACCTTGAGCGCGATGACGACAACCATCTGTTCGGGGTTGGATTTCGCACTCCACCGGATGATTCAACCGGCGTGGCACACATCCTTGAACACACCGCACTGTGCGGTTCGAAGCGTTTTCCAGTCCGGGATCCATTTTTTTCAATGCTAAAGCGCAGCCTCAACAGCTTTATGAATGCCATGACGGCCAGTGACTGGACTCTTTATCCCTTTTCCAGTACCAACCGGAAGGATTTTACAATCTGCTTGAAATTTACCTGGATGCTGCTTTCTTCCCCCGTTTGACTGAGCGAGATTTCAGGCAGGAGGGGCACAGGCTCGAATATCGTGAGCTGGACAATCCTGATTCTCCGCTCGAATACAAGGGGGTGGTCTATAACGAGATGAAGGGGCCATGTCCGATCCATCTTCCCTGTTATCACGACGGATGGATAAACACCTTTATCCCACTACCACCTATCGTCACAATTCAGGCGGTGAACCCGAAGATATTCCGTCTTTGACCTGGCGCCAGTTGCGTGATTTTCATGCCCGTTATTACCACCCGAGCAACTCGTGGTTCTTCAGCTCCGGAAATCTGGAACTGGCCGACTTACTGGCAGTTGTTGATACGCAGGCTCTACAGCATTTTGATAAGATCTGCCCGGATAGCGAGGTTCCACCTGAACAGCAGATGTCGACGCCGTTAAAGGTGACCGAACCCTATCCTCTTGATGCAGGTGAATCGTTGAAGAATCGTTCTTTGACCCAGGTGGCCTGGCTTGTATGCGATATCAATGACAGCTTTGAACGCCTGTCCATGTCATTGCTCTCTGCTCTGCTGCTTGGAAATCCGGCGGCGCCGCTCTATAAAGCACTGCTCGATTCGGGCCTGGGGGATAACCTGTCGCCCGGTTCAGGTTATCATGATGACAACCGGACCACCTATTTTGCCGCCGGATTGCAGGGCACTGATCCTGAGAAAGCCGAGGAGATTGAACAACTGATTATAACAACGCTTAAGCAGGTGGCGGATGAGGGGTTTACCCGTCAACGCATCGATGCGGCGATTCATCGGCTTGAATTTTCTAACCGTGAAATTACCGGTGACAGTTATCCTTATTCTCTGTTGCTGCTGATGCGTCTGCTCGGCCCCTGGATTCACGGTGGCGACCCCTTGGCTACGCTTGATTTCGAGGATAACCTCAAGCGCTTGCGTCAGGAACTGGAGCAAGGACCATTCTTCGAAAATCTGATCAGAACAGTTTTACTCAACAATTCGCATCGTGTGACCTTGTGTCTTAAACCAGATACCGAGCTCGGTCCGAAGCAGGAAGAGGCGACCCGTGCCCTCCTTGACGAAATTGATGAAAAACTGGATGAAGCAGACAGACAGCGGTTGGTTGATCAAGCTCTCGCCCTGAAAAATCACAGGAAGAAGAGGAGGACCTTTCCTGTCTTCCCAGCCTGGAATTGAGTGATATCCCGCCACGGGAGCAGGCGGTTGCCGTGGTCGAAAACAGCTGTCCGGGGTTCCGTCGTTCTGGTTTGACCAGCCGACGAACAGAATCGGCAGCGTCACGCTCAATTTTACCCTGGACGGGTTGACGCCTGAGCAGTTGAAATATCTTCCCGTCTTCAGCAGTCTTCTGACCCAGGTTGGTGCCGGAGAACGTGACTACTTGAAAATGGCGGAAGCGATGGAGGCTGTAACCGGTGGTATCTCGGCGCGGACGTCTCTGCTGGATAACCCTGAAAACCTGAATGACTGGTCGGCCAGCTTCGAGTTGAAAGGGAAGGCCCTGGTGCGTAACGCGGAGCCTCTGTTCAGCTTGATGACCGACTTTCTCCTGTCCCCCGACTTCAATGATTATCAGCGGATTCATACGGTATTAAACCAGTTGAAGGTATCGCTTGAGAATTCCGTTCCTCATTCCGGTCATACTTATGCCGCCCGTACGGCTGCTGCCTGCCTGTCCTCGGCTGCCCGGTTACGTGAGGAATGGAGCGGGTTGTCGCAGGTTGGACTGATCCGAGAGTTAGCCGGGCGCTCTGTCGATGAGATGGAAGAACTGGTTTCAATTTTCCGGCAGATTGCCGCTCAACTGTTTCATTCCTCTGCTCTTAAAACGGCGGTCACTGTTGAAGAAGAACACTTGCGCTGTTTGAAGCACCGTTGCAGAAGCTGGTCGATCAACTGCCGAAGCATGGTGCCGGTCCTGCGGTTGAGCCTCCCGAGTTCTGTCCGCAGCCACAGCGTCAGGGCTTTGTCTGGTCTCTGCCGGTTAACTATGTGACCCGCGTTTTTCGTGCTGTTCCCTTCAATCATCCGGACAGTGCGGCACTGACGGTCCTGTCGAAGTTGTTGAGATCGGAGTTCCTGCATCGTGAAATCCGCGAAAAGGGGGAGCGTACGGCGGCCTGGCCAGTTTTAACTCTGAATCGGGCATGTTCAGCATGCTGTCCTATCGCGATCCGCATATCCAGCGAACTCTGCAGGTCTATGAGCAGGCGATTGAGTGGGCTGCCGCTGGTGACTATCCCGATGGTGCTGTCAAGGAGGCTGTCCTGGCGGTCTTCAGTGATCTTGATAAACCCTTGTCCCCGGCAGGAACGGGGGACAGGAATTGCCAATATCCGCCAAGGGATGACTCTTGAGATGCGTAACCACATGCGCCGGCAGTTGCTGGCCATTGATGCCGAGGCATTGAAAAAGGTTGCAGAGCGTTACTTGAAGAATGGAGACAGTGCTGTTTCCGTTCTGGCTGGAGAGAATACTCTGTTGGCCGCCAACGAAGGTCTTCGCTCTGAAACATTGATCCTGCGTAAGATTTAATTTTTTAACGCCAGAGATTCGGGGGATGGCTGCACTGTTCTGCTGCCTTCTTTGACGCTCTGGCGTTTTTTTAAGGTTTAACAGAATGGATAAGCAACATTTTTTGCCACGGCAGCCTTGGGGCTTGAACCTTTGCTGGCCGATGAACTGATTCAACTGGGTATTGCCGAAGTCAAGGAAGAACGTGCCGGGGTCAGTTTCAGCGGAACTCTAGCTGATGCTTACTCTGCCTGTCTGTGGTCACGTCTGGCCAGTCGCATTTTATTGCCGCTGGCACGGTTCGATGCTGTTGACAGCGATCAGCTTTATCGTGAAGTGCTCAAGATTGATTGGGCGGAGCATCTCTCCAGCTCCAGTACTCTGGCGATTGACTGCTCCCTGTCCCAGTCGCGTATCACCCATTCCCGTTATGCGGCGCTGCGTGTCAAGGATGCAGTTGTCGATCAGTTTAAAGCCGGAACCGGTGATCGACCGTCAATATCGGTCGAGCGTCCTGATCTCAGGTTGAACTTGTATGTTCATCGCGATGTGGCGACTTTGAGTCTCGACCTCTCCGGCGAGAGTTTACACCGGCGCGGCTACCGGATCGATGGAGTGCATGCTCCACTCAAAGAAAATCTGGCAGCGGCGATTTTAACAAGGGGGGGTGGCCCGCTATCTGTGCTTCCGGTGGTGCTCTGGTCGACCCGATGTGCGGGTCGGGCTCTCTGCCATTGGAAGCTGCCCTTATGGCCACCGATACTGCACCGGGTTTGTTGCGTGTTTACTTTGGTTTTTTAGGCTGGAGAAAGCATGATGCCGAATTATGGGCCGATCTGCTTGCGACGGCCCGGTATCGCAGTGAAACAGGACAAAACCGGCAGCTGCCCCCAATGATCGGCTACGACAGCGATCGGCGGGCGATCAAGGCCGCATGGCAGCATGCTGAACAGGCGGGAATGGAGCACCTTGTTCATTTTGAACGGCGAACCTTAAGGGAATTCAGCGCGCCGGCTCATCTCGAGACGGGTTACTGGTCGCGAATCCTCCCTATGGCGAGCGGTTAGGGAAAGCGAGAGAACTGGGGAGCTTTACAACCTGCTGGGCGAAAAAATGGCCGCTCATTGCCGAGGCTGGCAGGCAGCAGTCATTACGTCAAACCCGCAATTGGGTCGAAGCATTGGTTTGAGGGCCGGTAAGATCAATGTGCTCTATAACGGAGCACTCAAGTGCCAGCTGCTGCAGTTTCTCTGGATGAGCATAATCGTTGGCAATCGCTGGAACAGGGCGCTGGTAAAATGCTGAAAAAACCCTTGAGCGCTGGAGCGGAGATGTTTGCCAATCGGCTGCGTAAAAAATGTCAAAAAATACAAAAAAATGGGCCAAGCGCGAAGGAATCGATTGCTACCGGCTCTACGATGCCGACCTGCCGGAATATGCCGTTGCTGTTGATATTTATGGCGATGAAATTCATCTGCAGGAATATCGAGCGCCGAAAGAGATAGAACAGAAAAAAGCAGCAGAGCGATTGAATGATGTTCTGGCCGCGTTGCCGCACGTGCTGGAGGTCGATCCTGAAAAAATACATTTGAAGGTGCGCCAGCAACAGAAAGGGACGCAACAGTACGAAAAGCAGGATAGACGTGGGCAGCTGAAAGAGGTGCGTGAGGGGAATTGCCGCTTCTGGGTCAATCTCAGTGATTATCTTGACAGTGGATTGTTTCTTGACCACCGTCTGACCAGAAAATTGATACAGGATCATGCTCAAGGCAAACATTTTTTGAATTTGTTTGCCTATACCGGTGCTGCAACGGTTCATGCCCTGATGGGAGGGCGAAAACAACGACTTCTGTCGATATGTCTAAACTTATATTGAATGGGCGCAGAAAATATTGTCCTTAATAACTTTGATGAGGGCCTGCAGAAGTTGATCCAGGCAGACTGCCTCTCCTGGCTGAATGCTGCCGATGGCGAGTACGATCTTATCTTTCTTGATCCTCCAACCTTCTCAAACTCAAAAAACATGCAGACTACTTTTGATGTCCAACGGGACCATGTTGAACTGCTGCACAAAGTTTCAGCACTGTTGGCTGATGATGGAATGCTGGTTTTTTCCAATAACCTGCGTAACTTTAAAATGGATCGTGGAGCGTTATCCGGGTTGAAGATAGAGGATATCAGCGGGAAAACAATTCCCTATGATTTTGAGAGGAATCCGCGGATCCATAATTGCTGGATTATAAGAAAGGCTTAAGCTTTTTCTTTGTGAAGGTGATGTTCATCTGTTAGTCTTATTAATCTTTAATTTTTGGTCTTGGTCTCTGGAAGTTCAAACGGACACTCCATGTTCAGTCATGAGGCGAGCCAATTCAGCGGAGATGATATGTTCAATCTGGACCCGCGGTTGCAGAATGATACTCATGTCTTTGGTTCTCTTGGTTTATCGCGTTTGCTGTTAATGAACGACAGCCGTTATCCCTGGTTTATCCTTGTCCCCAGGTTGTCGACATTACGGAGATTCATCATTTGCGACCAGAGCATCATGAGCAGCTATGGAAAGAGTCGCGTCAACTGTCCTGTGGATGGAAGACCACTTCAGATTCGATAAGTTGAATGTTGCTGCACTGGGAAATGTCGTCAGTCAACTCCACTTTCACCATGTCGGACGATCGATGGGGGATCCCGCCTGGCCCGGTCCGGTCTGGGGACACTCCGCTGCGATTCCCTATGCAGCTTCAGATGTGGAGACAATGCGCCGGCTTGCCGCGGCTGAATTGTTGCGTTTGTAATAGACAATAATCATTATGTAAGGATCTTTCCTGTCGATGAACGAGTCAGCTGAAATCGTCTTATGCTGGTGCTGTTGTGATCTGTACCATCATAACTCTGGGATTCGTTTTATCAGCTCAGCGGGCTGCAACAGCGTGATATCGAACTGGCGCAGAGGGAAATCGACACTTTTCAGCAGAGCGCCCTGACCAGTCTGCGTGAGGCTCTGTGGAATTATGACTGGCATATGGTTGAAATCATCGTTTCCAGTCAGGTGAACCCGGTTCTGGCCCGGATCGAAGTCTGTGACACCGGGGCCGCCAACTGTATCGTCAGTGACCAGTCAAACGGTTTGCAAATGCTTGAACGGCGGTTTCCGATCTCTTATCAGATTTCTGAACAATCCCCCGCCATTCAAATAGGGACCGTCAGGCTGGGGCGAGCTTCAAGTCGTTTTCAGTCCTTGTTAATGAACACATGGCTTTGATTGTCATGACAAACGGCCTCTGGGTGTTTGGCGTTGCCATCAGCATCTTTCTGTTGTTTCATGTATGTGCTATCCGACGGCTCGAGCAGGTCGAGGAATTTACCCGTAATATCGATTTGACGGATGTCGAAAAACTTCCTCCTCTGGCTTATTCTGTCGACGACAGGGCGCGAGACGAAGTTGATATGCTGGCTGTGGCTGTCATCGATCTGACAGATCGGATCAAGGAAGAGTTTGCCCGGCGCAGACAGTTGGAGCAGCAATTGAATCAGACCCAGAAGATGGAGGCGCTGGGAACCTGGCGGGAGGAATTGCTCACGATTTCAATAATATTCTTGCTGCGATTCTCGGCTACTCGCAACTCTGTCTCAATTCGGCCGAAAAGGGTTCGCCGATGCACAATCGCCTGGAACAGGTCGTTGCCGCGGGCCAGCGAGCTAAATCCCTGATTTCTCAAATCCTCATATTCAGTCGTAAGTCTGAGACATACACGGAGACTTTCTGTCTGGCCGGAGTCGTGGTTGAGGCTCTGGATTTAATTAATGCGGCTTTGCCTGAAGTGGTTGCGGTTGAAACCGACCTCGATGAAGGCTCTGGATTGCCGGCGATGAAAGCCAGCTGCATCAGGTGGTGATGAATCTTGCCACAAATGCAGTTTTTGAAATGGCTGACACGGGAGGGGTTCTCAGGGTTTCCGTGCGATTGCACGATCTTGAGCGAGAACAGGCAGAACAGTTGAGTCTGGATGAAGGGAGTTACGTCCAGTTGACCTTTTGTGATGATGGTCCCGGCGTGGCCGAGGATATCCGAGAGCGGATTTTTGATCCTTTCTTTACCACCAAAAAAACTGACGAAGGAACGGGAATGGGCCTGGCGGTCGTACATGGCATTACACAGGCTCATGGAGGGAGAATTCTTCTTAATCAGGAGTGTGACAAAGGAGCCTGCTTTCAACTCTATTTTCCCATGGCGAAAAAAAGTATTGTTGAAGGCTGTGATCCTGCTGTTCCCTTGGCAAAAAGGCAGGATCACTTACTGCTGGTTGATGATGAAAGCATTATCCTGAATATGGGGCGCGATATGCTCGAATCACTCGGTTACCGGGTCACGACCTGCCTCTCTCCGGTAGATGCGTTGCAGAGGGTCAAGGATGATCAGAGTATCGCCTTGTTGATTACAGATCTGACGATGCCCGACATGTCGGGCATTGAGCTTGCTGAAAAAGTCAAAAGAATCGCTCCCAATTGCCCGTGCTCTTGTGGAGTGGGTATGCCGATATCGATGGACAGCAGTCTGCGGATAATGAAATAATCAGCTCTCTGTTGCATAAGCCTTTCACTCTTCAGGCCTTGGCGCAGGCCGTTTATTCCGAGCTTTATCTTTCTGATTAGACGGTCAGCTGTCCAATTCAACAAAATTGCGAGGTGTAAAATGAGTTTTTTTCGTTCGACGTTAATCCTGGCTGTTCTTTTTACTCTTGTCATATTTGCTGCAGGCTGCAGCGTGACAACACGTGACGTTGGTTCGGATGAGAAGGTGATTTATGATGAGGGGTATCATTTTTCCGACAAGAAAGCGATCGTCAATGACATGGTCGATTCTCTTCTGACTCAGCATCCTCTGCAGAGGGCAACCGATCGTCCTGTCCTGATCGTGTACGGCATTGCTAATCGTACCAGCGAACATATCAGCACCAGTGCAATGACCGATGATATCCGTCAGGCACTGCTGCGAAGCGGTCGTGTCCGTTTCGTTAACAAAATTCAACGCGACAACATTGCCAGTGAAACCAGCTATCAGTATGGAGGCAGTGTGGCCGCAGAGACGCGTATCCGGCAGGCCCGTCAAGTTGGTGCCCGCTATATGCTGACAGGGACGTTGCGTTCTATTAAAAAACACAGCCCCATCAGTTTCGCTTCAAGAAGAAAGTCCTGATGTATTACAGTCTGAATATGGAGTTGACAGATCTTGAGACCGGGTTGATCGAGTGGGCCGACAGTACCGAGGTTATTCGTGAGTCTTCCAGACCATTCGTCGGTTGGTAACGAGCGGCCCGTAATGACCATGATGGTTTCTTGTCCCATGTTTTACCGGTCCCTGATGCGGTTCTTGTCGGGGGCCTTTGTTTTCGGCGTTATGGCCTGTCTCCTGGCAGGCTGTGGCGGAAATCTGAATCGAGCTGCTGATCGGTATTATGCCGGGCAAACGGCAAAGGCCCTTGATCTTCTGGCTCAGGGAGGATGGCAGGAAAAGCGTGACAAGCTGCTTTATCTGGTAGAACAGGCAACCATTCTCCATTACGAGGGAGAATACAGGAAGAGTACCGCTCTGTTTCTGCAGGCTGATCGACTGATCGAAGAATTTGAACTCATCAGCGTCAGCGAGCAAACGGCTTCTTTGGTTGGCAACGAGTGGTTGACACGCTACAAAGGTGAGTATAGTGAGCGTCTCTGGGTCCATACCTATCTGATGATGAACTACCTGTTAACCGGCAGTTACGACGATGCTCTGGTTGAAGCCAAGCGTGCTCAGGTCCGGTTTGAGGCTTATCCTTCCGCGCTGCGGCGCGATTATTTACCCGTGCCCTGATGGCGTTGTGTTTTGCTAATGTCGCAGAAGATAATGATGCCTTGTTGATTTATCGGCGCCTGGCAAATGATCTGGCTGATACCAGGGCTCTTGCTCCGGATATTGTCTATCACGCCCGAAGGCTTGGTATGGACGATCTGATAGAGCGTTTTAGTCCTTTTTCCAGCCCTCTCCGGTCAGATCGGGAGGGAGAGCTGGTCCTGTTTCTCAGCAGTGGACGAATTCCAGAAAAAGTACCGGGTAATGTTTTCCTTCCTCCTTCAATCCGTTTTTCCTTTCCTTATTACAACTCCTATCATCGTGCTTCTCCCTCGCGGGCGATGCTTTCCGACGGGATTGAAATATCACGGATCGAAACCTCTCTGGGAGCTGTTGCAGAAGACTCTCTTGATGCTCGCAGAGTTGCAATCATGGCTAAAGAAGCCGTGCGCGTTGCTGGTAAAGAAGCTCTTGCCCAGGCCGTCGGCGATCACAATGATGCGACAGCGGAGGCACTGGTCCGGATTTTATTTCTATTGACGGAAGAAGCTGATGTCCGGTGCTGGAAGACGCTGCCCGGTTATTTTGCTCTGATACGGGTAGCTTTACCTGCCGGGCGCCACAATCTCCGCCTCTGGAGTGGACATTCGTATATCGATATCCCTGAGTTTAGATTGCGCGCTGGACAGCGTTCGTTCCATGCTCTGAGGTTGGATCGTTTTCACCCTTAGCCCCGTCTATTTCACCCAACTGATTGGGCAAATCACCTGTCTTTTCTTTCCGGATATTCCGGTCTTCGCAATTTCACTCTGTTGATAAAAAATAATTTCAGGACAAAGGTTACTTTTTTATGGGGATATTCCGTAGCATAGGGCCGCCGGGGTAATCAGTCTTCTCTTGTGGCATGCATCTCGCTTGCAGCAGAGGCAACAGGGGGAACTCACCTGTCGGGGATGATATCCGTCACTTATAAATGAAGGGATTCTTTATGCGCCATTTTATTGTGCTCATTGTGCTCTGCTTTTCGTTGCCTGCTGTCTCTGCCGCCGCCGACAGCACATTTGAGGAAACCTTGAAACGGGCAGAAGCAGGTCATGTTGAATCTCAACTTGAAGTTGGGCTCTACTATGCCAAAGGTCAGGAGATTGAACAGGATTTCCCACAGCCCGGGAATGGTGGGACAAGGCTGCCCAGCAGGGGGACCCCTCTGCAATTTATTATCTCGGTCTTATGTCCGCACGTGGAGACGGTGTCGAAAAAGATATGCAGCAGGCGATGCAGAGGTGGGAAGTTGCCGCAGAGAAGGACCATATCGGAGCTTTGTTCAATCTCGGCATGCTTTATGTCGAAGGCGAAACCGTCAAGGGGGATTATGTCGAAGCCGGGCGCTATTTTAAGCGTGCCGCCGTATTGGGAAATATTCAGTCGCAGTTCAACGTGAGTGTTCTCTATTCCCAGGGCCTGGGTTTTCCCCAGAGCGATGAACACAGCTACGCCTGGGCAAAACTGGCGGCGGATCAGGGACATTCCAATGCCTTGGAATTATTGAAGACCCTCGAAATTCAGATGTCGGAAGAACAGACGATTGTCGCTGAAAGGGAGTATACGAAGATAAAAAGCAGCTTGAACCCGTAGCTGCCAACTGTGTTGTGACATGCCGAGGCCGCTTCTCGTCGATGTAGAAGCGGCTTCGATGTTGTTTTTTTATTGGCGGGTCAGAGAGCGGTACCTGATCCGGTGCGGCTGATCGGCGTCTTTGCCGAGGCGGCGCTTGCGATCCGCTTCATATTCGGAATAATTGCCTTCGTACCAGACCACCTGGGAATCTCCTTCGAAGGCCAGGATATGGGTCGCGATCCGATCCAGGAACCAGCGATCGTGACTGATGATGACAGCACAGCCACCGAAGTTCTCCAGACCTTCCTCCAGAGCGCGCATGGTGTTGACGTCCAGGTCGTTGGTCGGCTCATCGAGCAGCAGAACGTTGGCTTCTTCGCGCAGCATTTTGCCAGATGGACGCGGTTCCGCTCGCCACCGGATAAACACCAACCTTTTCTGCTGATCGCTGCCGGAAAAATTGAAGCGGGCCACATAAGCACGGGAATTGACCGATTGGCCGCCGAGCAGGATCTGGTCTTGGCCACCTGTCACTTCTTCCCAGATCGTTTTGTTGCCATCCAGTTCACGGCTCTGATCAACGTAACCGAGCTGTACCGTTTCGCCAACTTTGAAACTTCCGCTGTCCGGCTGCTCCTGTCCGGTGATCATGTTAAATAGAGTCGATTTACCGGCACCGTTGGGGCCGATTACACCGACAATACCACCGGCGGGCAGTGTGAAACTGAGATTGTCGATCAACAGACGGTCACCAAACCCTTTGCTGACCCCTTGGGTTTCCACGACGACGCCACCGAGGCGGGGACCCGGTGGAATAAAGAGTTCGAGGGTCTGCTCTTTTTCCAATCCAGCATTACCCAGCAGCTGTTCATAGGAGTTGATGCGCGATTGCGACTTTGCATGGCGCCCTTTGGGGGACATGCGGATCCATTCGAGCTCACGTTGCAGGGTCTGCTGGCGCTTGCTTTCCGCTTTTTCTTCACGCCGCAAGCGCTCCTGCTTCTGTTCCAGCCAGCTTGAATAATTGCCTTTCCATGGGATCCCCTGACCGCGATCAAGCTCAAGAATCCACCCGGCAACATTGTCGAGGAAATAACGGTCGTGAGTTACCGCAATAACGGTGCCTGATAACGCTGAAGATGTTGTTCGAGCCAGGCAACCGTTTCGGCATCAAGGTGGTTGGTCGGTTCGTCAAGCAGCAGGATATCCGGTTTCTGCAGCAGCAGACGGCACAGCGCGACCCGTCGTTTTTCACCGCCAGAGAGAACTTTAATCGGCGTTTCCGGTGCCGGACAGCGCAGAGCTTCCTCGGCTAATTCCAACCGCGAATCAAGCTCCCAGGCATCGGCGGCATCGAGTTTATCCTGAACAACCGCCTGGCGCGCAAGCAGCTTGTCCATGTCGCAATCGGGGTCGGCAAAGGAATTATTGATCTCCTCAAATTCGGCTAACAGGTCGACAATCTCCTGGACCCCCTCCTTGACCACCTCACGGACCGTTTTGCTGTCATCAAGCTGTGGCTCCTGTTCCAGGTAGCCAACGCTGTAACCTTCAGACAGAACAGCCTCGCCGTTGAATTCCTTGTCCACTCCAGCCATGATTTTCAACAGAGTCGACTTACCTGAACCGTTGAGACCCAGCACACCGATTTTTGCACCGTAAAAGTAGGACAGGGAAATGTCCTTGATGATGGGTTGCTTGTTGTAGCTTTTACTGACCCTCATCATCGAATAAATAATTTTTTTTGTGTCTTCGCTCATTATTGTCACCTCTCGGGTTGGTTGCTTTGTGAATCCGTCTGTATAGCATTCCGACGAAGATTATCGCAATAACTAGTTTTGAGCTGAGGATAAAGTCCCTGACAGATGGGGAGGTTGAGACAGGAAGGGCGTGTGAGCTTGATTTACGTTAGCTCTGCCCCGATGTTTCCAAATGCTCCAGGGCGTTCAGGAAGGAGCGGGTTAACTCTGGATGGAGTGATTTTCCGGCACTGTCCAGCATGATCTTTGTGATCTGTTCAAAACTGAGCGGTTCTCTGTAGGATCGTCGCGTGCGTAAGGCATCGTAGACATCGGATATCGAAGTCATGTAGCTGCAGGTGTTCAGGGGCCGGTCATGGGGTGTTTCAGGATAACCTTTACCGTCATAACCGATATGATGTTCATAGGCCGTGACAACAGCCAGACGTGGAATACCCGGTGAGTTGAGTAGATATTCTGCACCCCGTTGCGGGTGTTGCCGCACCAGCTCCCACTCCTGGCTGTCGAGTTTGCCCTGTTTATTGAGAATATCGGGTGAAATAAACATCTTGCCGACATCATGAAGCATGGCGGCTATACCGATTTCGTTCAACAGCGGACCTTCGATACCGAGCAGTTTGGCTTGGGCCAGATTAAGCAGGCAGATGTTGGTTGAATGGGTGTAGCTATATTCGTCCATGGAGCGTAATGGTGCCAGCGCTAACAGAACGTCGCTATGAGAGCCGAAAGCGCTAACAAAATTGCCGACAATTTCAGATATGCCGATGGCATCAAGTCGCTTATTCTGATTGACGCTTTGATAGAGGTCCATGAACTTATCGCGTTCTTGCGCGGCGATTTCGGAAAAGTCGGTGGCAACAGAGCGGCTTGGTATCTCGCGTTCACTGCCCCTTGTTGTTTTGACTTCAAGCCGGCCAAACAGAATATGCTCAGTCTTGCGTGGGATGTTGTTCGTTTTGTGACGTTCGCTCAGATTATCGACCAGGCTAATTAATTCTTCTACGGAAAGACCCGGTTCAATGCATACGTAGCTGATCTTCAGTTGCATCAGACTGTCGATCAGGCGTTCGACAGAGAGATTGGTCGGAACGGGGTGATCGTTGCAGATCAGACGTTTTTCAATGACTTTAAGCGTCAGCTTCTGGCTGATACTCAGTAAACCTTCAGTTGATCAAGGGCTTTGAGACAGAGTTTGAGCACTTGCGGGTGTTCCAGTTGGTAGAGCGAGGCATTCGCCGCCGCTGCCGTGATCTGGCGAATAAACAGCTGCAGGTATTTATCGTCCGACCGGTTCATTTCAACCCACCTCTTGATCGCAGTACGAATCGAGCTGGATTTTGCCAACTGGCTCTGCGTTCGATCACGACCTTTGATAATGGCATTCAGCAGCGGTTCACTGGTATGGCGTGGAAAGGCTCCGAGATGATTGACGATCTCCTTTTGGAAACTCTTTTGCCGACGTGAGCGGATAAACCCCTTCCGTTTCAGGAGTTTGGCGAGAATAGGAATTGTTTCAGGTTTGCCGTGGTAGGCCAGAGTGTTAAGCAACATTTTTTTTTATATTCAGGTCTTCATCATGTTCGAGATCGGTCTGTAGCAGTTGATGGAGTTGGTGGATAACTTTGGCATCTTGACTGCACTCCGCCAATTGAATTGCTGCAGACAGCGCTTTTCTGTTGCCGCATGAGAGTTCCTTGAGCAATATCCGGTTCGCTGTTGCGGGGTTGTGACGGAATAGAATCCGTAAGGCTTCCTGGCGGACC
>LQAG01000084.1_pt1 | contig 45247 bp, 57 predicted proteins | sample 1535801 | NCBI WGS metagenome assembly LQAG01 (sample SAMN04331584, study PRJNA305678) | bioreactor metagenome | isolation source: bioreactor_3 inoculated with Wadden Sea sediment 1st replicate of a... | place: Germany:Bremen
TCGTTACGGAAGAAGCCTGTCTTCGACCACACTTTTCATGGCTGAAAATAATCCGTTTACTTCGTTATTCTCACTCTTCACCACCCAACATAGCTTCCGCTATGCCTCGCAGCTCATCGATTAAAAGCCTTTCATTGCATTCAAGATAATCGTCTGCAAAGAGGCTGAATGAAGAAAAATATAAATAAGCAGAGACTACGTTCTGGCTTTCCGGCCCAGGAGCCATTCAACCCGTTCAACAATCGGCGGGTGGGAATAGTACAGTGCAGCATAAAGTGGATGAGGGAAGAGGTTACTTAAATTTCCCGGGCCAGTTTAATCAGCCTGATGCCAGCTCATCCCCACGACCAACCAGATCGATAGCAAACTGGTCCGCCTGACGTTCATGCCGCCGCGACCACCAACTGCTGATCGGGGTCCAGAAAAAGCCGACCAGGGACATCAGCCAGCCCAACACCAGAATCTGCCCAGCAAAGGATAATTGTTCCAGGCCAAACCAATGGGGCAGCACCTGACTTTTCAGCAGAAGAAAAGCAATCCAGCAGGTCAATGCGGCCATAACCTGGCTCTTAATCAACTGCTGGCGCAGGTGACCTAGACGCCAGTGTCCCAGTTCGTGAGCTAGAACAGCCAGTAATTCCTGATCATTCAACTGCTCCATCAAGGTATCGAACAACACAACCCTTTTAACTTTACCAATGCCAGTGAAATAGGCATTACTATGTCCACTGCGGCGCGAAGCATCGACTTGCAGAACCTTCCCCGCCGTCACACCGGCCTTTTGCAGCAGGTCGCGAACCTCACCTTCGAGTTCACTTTTATCCAGCGGGGTAAATTTGAAAAACAGGGGCTCGATCAGGTAAGGCGAAAGCAGGAGCAGAAACAGGGAGACCACAGCCCAGAATCCCCAGACCCAGACCCACCAGCTTTGCGGGGCCAACTGCACCAGCCACAGGGCTCCACCAGCCAACAGGGCAAACAATACAGCCCCGATCAAAAGCGACTTGAACAGATCGGTGCACCAGAGCTTGAAATCCATCCGGTTAAAACCAAAACGTTCTTCAAGTACAAAATTACGATAGAGGGAAAACGGCAGTCCAATCAGCATCTGTACCAGCATCAACACACCAAAAAGAGCAAGCCGGAGAGGATGAAGTGGTCTGTCATGCCCGCGATCAACTGATCGTACCAGGGCAAGATGCCGGCAAACAGGAAAGCGAAAGTCAGTCCGACACTGAGCAGGTCTTCGACAAAACCGATTTTATCGCCGGCCAGAGCGTAGGCATCGCTGCGCTCGAGACGTTTTTCATCGATCTGTCCGGAAAAAGCCTGCGGCAGCGGTGAGCGCTCCTTCTGTCTGTGGCGCAGATTGAGCCAATCCAGACCGAAACGCAAGACAGTTACCAGAAGGTAAATCACTATCAACGCAAGCTTCATGACGTCTCCAATTCCTGTTCTGGCCGTTTGCGCCGGATCAGGTCTCCTTCATCAGCCCAGTCAGGCAACTCGAGTTTCAACTTCGAGTTCGGTTGGCCGGCCGGAACGATTTTTCCATCAATCGTTCTGATTTCATCGACCTGAAATTTCTGTTGCCGCATTCGAGGGCCGATCAGCTCGACTGTATCGCCGGTTAAAAAACGGTTTCGCCCTTCAACCCACAATCCATCCATTTCGTTACGCCGGACAAAACCGACAAAATCATGAGTACGAATATAATGGGTATCTTGCGCATGGATCTTGGCATCGTCATCGCCATAGAAAAAACCGGTGTCATAGGGACGATGGCTGACTTTTTCCAACTCATCCAACCAGGCAGGATCATAGTCATCGGGATCGGCCCAGAGTCGATCGATCGCATCGCGGTAAACCCGCGCCGTTGTTGCGACATAGTAGAGACTCTTCATCCGCCCTTCGACCTTGAGGCTGTCAACACCTGCAGCCAGCAATTCCGGCAGCTGCTTGATCAGGCAGAGATCCCGACTGTTCATGATATAAGTGCCGCGCCGATCCTGCTCAATGGCAAAACTTTCGTTGGGACGGTTTTCTTCGATCAGAGCGTAATTCCACCGACAGGGCTGGGCACAGTCACCACGATTGGCACTGCGATTCATAAGAGCACTTGAGAGCAAACAACGACCGGAGTGAGCGACACACATGGCCCCATGAACAAAGCATTCCAACTCAATGCTGGTCCTCTCAGCAAAAGCGCGGATATCCTCCATACTCAGTTCACGTGCCAGGTTGATCCGATCGGCACCGTTCATCCGCCAGAACTCAGCGGTCTCCGGATTACAGCTGTTGACCTGGGTAGACACGTGGATGGAGCGCTGCGGGTCAACCCGCCGAACCGTTGACAGCACTCCGGGGTCTGCAACGATATACGCGTCCAGATCAAGCGGCTTCAACTCCTCAAGAAGGTCTTCCAGGAGACCGATTTCAGACGGTTTAAGCGAAGCATTCAGGGTCAGGTAAAGGGCAACACTGTTTTCTGCTGTGATCCGCCTTGCCTCTGCCAGCTGGATGGAAGAAAAATTACCAGCATGGGCGCGCAGACCGAAATCGTCCGTGCCCAGATAAACAGCATCGGCACCAAAGCGCACGGCCGTCTTCAATTTATTCAGATCACCAGCAGGCATCAGCAGTTCAGGGCGCTCTTCTCTTTTTCTCACGGTGTTCTTATCCTTAAAAAATCTGGTTATGATCAAATTCGTGGAGCATAACACATAATTCTCCCTGGATTTATGGCTGACAACAAAAAATGACGACAGCTCCCATGTTTTGTTACACTCATTAAACGTTTTGATCCAACAAGAGGGGCATTACATGATTCAGGATCCGGATAATCGCTATATTAAAGAGATCAACCGTCACGCCCCGCTACAGGGAAGGGCCGTTCTCGAGATAGGCTGCGGCAGCGGCCGCATAACGCGTGATATCCTTCGCTTTACAGATCAGGTTGTCGCCACAGATACCGATGATATAGCTCTCCGCAAAGCAGCTTCGCGACTGGCGGGAGCAAAGATTGAACTGCTGCACACTCCATCCGGTAAAGCTGACCTGCCGAAATCGAGCTTTGACATCGTCATCTACTCCCTGTCTCTGCACCATGTCCCGGCTGAGAAGATGTGCGATAATCTTTACCACTCAGGCTCATTGCTGAAAAAAAATGGTAAAATTGTGGTCCTGGAGCCGGGGGAGCGGGGATCTTTTCTGGAGCTGAAGCAAAGATTCGGCGCCGGCAGTGGCGATGAAAGCTCTGAAAAGCGGCAGCCACTGCAGCCATGGACAAATTACAGGGATGGCGGAAGGGTCCAAGAGACAGCTTCAACATCAACTTACTTTTTACCGATCTGGACGATTTTATCTCGGCCAAGCTTCCAAACTACAGGCAACTGGCCTACAAAGATCAACTGAAAATAAAGGAGTATCTTGCCGTCCACACGACAGACCGAGGCATCGTTCTTTCTTCGGAGCGCTACATCAATACACTGGAGCGGCATTGATGCCACAGAAGAGTCATTCATTCATGCCATTTTGGGACATACTCATCTTTCCAACTTGACAACATACTAAGAATTCTATAATTTTTATAAATTAGTTTTTATTTTTGTTTGGTGGAGTTTTTTTTGAAAAATCATAAAATGAAAAAACAAAACAGTTTGTCTGCAACGCTTCAGGCAGCCGCCGCTTGTGGACTGATCTTCCTGCTAGGTGCATGCGCCCCGGTCTCAACCGGCCTGGCCCCTTCAGGTTCTCTCCAACAGCAACTCAACGACATTCGTCAACAGCAGCAACAGCAAGCTCAACAGTTACAACAGCTGCAGCTGCAACTGACTCAATTCCGCCAGAACATCGCTGCCGATGAAGTCATTTCGACTCAGATCCAGCAACAACTCGACCAGACTCAGCAGCCGGGCACCTTAATCGAGCACACACCTCTATCGACCACGACATTGCCATCGGCAGGAGTTCAGGAAGTTCAGGCTGTCGCCACATCGGCATCATCCTACCTGGCTGCATTTTCAAGTCTGGCAACCGGAAACTGGGCTGATGCTGAAACCGGCTTTCAGGCGTTTCTGAATTCATACAAAGAGCACCAGTACGCTCCCAATGCCCGTTACTGGCTGGCAAATGCTCAATTGTCGCAAGGAAAAACGGAAACAGCCGTGACAAACCTGCGCCAGATTGTTGCCGACCCCAAAGGCCTGTCCAAGGCACCTTCTGCCTTGTTACAACTCGAACAGATTTATCGTCGTCAGGGCCGGACCGTTCAGGCTGACGATATCGTCGAGCAGTTGCGCAACCGGTTTCCCGACAGCCCGGAGGCTCAACATACTTACCGGAGTCGTGAAACGCAGAATTAACGCTATCTACTCCTATTGAGAGGAAACTGATGACACGGACACTCATGCGCTGGCTATCGCTGCTGACTCTGTTTCTGCTTCTGTCCGGAGCAGGTTCGGCTATCGCCGCCAAAGATCAGATCTACACCATCAAAAAGGGTGATACTCTCTGGGACCTGTCGAAAAGATTTATTGACGATCCCTATTACTGGCCGAATATCTGGTCCAAAATCCAAGAAATCACCAATCCCCACCTGATCTTTCCCGGACAAAAGATCAGGGTTCTCGATGGTCGCCTGGAAATCATACCGGCCTTTCGTGAAGCGGAACAAAAAGCTCTGCCTCCAAGCATCAACCTGACCCCGGATGAGCCGGGAAGTCAAGCCGAAGAGCTGATAACAATCAAAACATCAGGCGGTGGAGACGGTTTCATCCTCAGCGCAGAAGAAGCCCTTGGCTTGATTGTCGACTCAGTTGACAACCGTGTTCTCCTGACAGCCAACGATACCGTATTCATTAAGATGAAGGATCCATCTGCGGTTGCCGTCGGCGACACCTACGGCTTGTTTGAACAGGGCAAGATTATCCGCGATCCGCAGACCAGAAAACCGATTGGTCCCCTGATGCAGAACCTCGGCTACGTTCAGGTGACAGAGATCAACGGCGAAACCGTCGTCGCTAAAATCGGGGATGTCTTTCGTGAAGTCACCCGCGGAGCGGAACTTTTTGAGTATATTCCTCAACGCAAAGAGATCACTCTGCAGCGCGGAACCAGTGCTGAGCGTGGTTATCTTATCGCCTCAAGGGACGCAAAAGGAACCTTTTCCACCAACGACATCATTTATATCAATCTCGGCAGTAACGTCGGTGTCCAGAGTGGCAATCTGATCTATATTTCACGACCGCGCAAGGTGTCTGACGAAATCATAAAGAAAGCTGGTCATATTGACTTGCCGGATGCTGTGCTTGGCGCAGCAGTCATCATAGAGGCTAAAAAAGAAACCGCATCGGCCATCATCATCAAAAGTGTTGATGCTGCTTTCATCGGTGATAAGGTTTCAATTGTAACCGACTAGAAGACAACAGCAGACTGTCAGTATCACGCAAAAAGGGTTGAGCGGATCAGCCTTTTGCGTGTCCGGATCAATAACAATTCAGACTGTGGAGGGGCAGGATGAATCATTCTCAACAAGATCTTCTCAGACTCCATCTGACTCCCTATCTGGGTCGAACAGCCCTGTTTAAGATAAAGCGGAAATTCGGTGACTTTGCTCTGGCTCTGCAGGCATCGGCCAAGGACTGGCAAGAAGCCGACCTGTCCGAAAACATCTACAGTCAGGTCTGTAGCGCAGATGACCCCAAATTCCAGGCGATCGTCAAGCAGATGTGTGACCTCGAAGTTCGTCTGATCAGTTTTTGGGATCAGGATTATCCAGAGCTGTTGCGCACAATTCACGACCCGCCGGCTCTGATCTATCTGCGCGGACAACTTCCCCGGGAAGACTGCTTTGCCATTGTCGGTTCACGGCGAGCCACTCCGGGCGGCCTGGCAACGACCAGAAAGCTGGCAGCCGAACTGGCCCGTCATGATATCTGTATCGTCAGTGGACTGGCCCGGGGGATCGACAGCATGGCTCATTCGGGAGCCTGGAAGCCGACGGAAAGACCATTGCAGTCCTCGGCTGTGGAATCGACAGAATATATCCACCAGAGAACAGACGGTTGCATCAGCACATTCTTCAGCACAATGCCATTATCACGGAATACCCGCCGGGGACCCCCCCTTGCCCGGCCACTTCCCCGGCCGCAACCGCATCATCAGCGGACTCAGCTGGGAGTCCTGATTGTCGAAGCCGCTGAAAAAAGTGGCTCTTTGATCACCGGTGACTTCGCTCTGGAACAGGGGCGAGAATTATTCGCCATTCCTGGAACACTGCACGACAAAAACAGCTATGGGACCAACCGGCTCTTAAAGGAGGGCGCTCATCTGGTCACCGATACGCAAGATATTTTGCAAGCACTCTGGCCAGGCCGGATCAGTGGCAAAGAACGTCACAGACAGGAGAATTTTGCCGACCAGCTGTCCGGACCGGCCCTTGCAGTTTATCAACTGCTTGGCTGTGAACCGCTTCACGGCGATGAAATCGCCCGGAAGTGCGGCTTGACTCCCATGGAGCTTTCCGCTATTTTACTCGACCTAGAGCTACAGGACGGCATCAAGGCCCTGCCTGGTCACCACTACATACGCTCCCGATTATAGCTCTTTCCAGTGACGCTCCTGGACAGTACAATTTGAGATAAATGGAGAAACACCTTGCGTGAACGCGTTCTGGCTATAGTCAATCTGATTGCTCAATATGTTATGGGGGCGGAAGATTCCCATATCAGTGAACAGGAATTGATCACTGAGCTCATGGCCGTCGGCTACGAAGCCGACGAAATCAACGATGCCTTCAACTGGATGGAATCGATCGCCCTGCGACCGGCAACGGATCAGGAAGCAGCCGAGCCGATGATCCAGATGTCAACCTATCGCGTATTCAGCGAGCATGAAAAGATCATGCTGACCTCTGAGGCTCAGGGTTTTCTGGTTAAAGTCAGGGCGATGGGGTTGTTGAATAATGAAGCCCAGGAAGAAATCATCGACCGGGCAATCCGCGCTGCTGAAGATCCTGTCACTGAGCAGGAGATGAAGTTGATCACGATACTCACCCTGTTGTCACGCTCCAGCAGTCTCTGGCTAAGAGAAATAGACTGTTTCCTGGAAAATGACTGGGCGCGTATCTATCACTAGAGCAAACCGGGTTGCGACAGATCGCAACCCTTTTTTTCTTTTTTATGAAGAATTTGTCTGAGGATATAAATGGCAAAGTCACTTGTTATTGTAGAGTCTCCAGCAAAAGCAAAGACAATCGAAAAGTTTCTCGGTAAAGGCTACAAGGTTCTGGCCTCTTATGGTCATGTCCGCGCCTTACCAAGCAAACAGGGGTCGGTTGACACTGCGGATGACTTCAAGCCGAAATACCACGTGTTGCCCGACAGCACCAAGCAGATCAGCCTGCTTAAAAAGAGTTGGCAAACTGCGACGAATTGATTCTCGCAACCGACCTCGACCGCGAAGGGGAAGCGATCGCCTGGCACCTGCTGGAAGCTCTTAATATTGATGAAAAGGGCAGCAAGCCGAAGGTCAAGCGGGTCACCTTTCATGAGATTACCAAACCGGCGATCGATGAAGCAATGGCCAACCCGCGGACCATTGCCCGGGATCTGGTCGATGCTCAGCAGGCCCGTTCAATTCTCGATTATCTGGTCGGCTTCAACCTGTCTCCTTTTTTGTGGAAAAAGATCCGCTATGGACTTTCCGCCGGTCGGGTTCAATCGGTCGCCCTGCGTGTCATCTGTGAACGCGAAGATGAGATCGAAGCGTTCAAACCGCGTGAATACTGGAGCATAGAAGCTCTGCTCAGCAACCTGGCTGACAACACCTTCAGTGCCAGGTTACACTCCTGCGATGGCAAGAAACTGACCAAATTTGCCATTGAAAACGAGCAGCAGGCAGAAACCATTCTGGCTGAACTCAAACAGGCGGAATACCAGGTTACATCACTGGAAAAGAAGGCACGCAAACGCAATCCGGCACCTCCCTTCACCACCAGTACCCTGCAGCAGGAAGCGAGTCGCAAACTCGGCTTCTCGGCGCGTAAAACCATGAGCGTGGCTCAAAAGCTGTACGAAGGTATTGAAGTTGCTGACGGCACGCACGGCTTGATTACCTATATGCGTACCGACTCCGTTGCCCTTTCTGATGTGGCGACAACGGAAGCACGCGAAGTGATCTGCCACCTCTATGACGAAAGTTACGCCCTTAAAAAACCACGGGTGTTCCGCAATAAAAGTAAAAAATGCCCAGGAAGCGCACGAAGCGATCCGTCCGACTTCGATTGCCAGAACTCCGACCGAAGTCAAAAGGTTTTAAGTTCCGATCAACAGAAGCTGTACGAACTGATCTGGAAAAGAACCGTCGCATCACAGATGGAGCAGGCAATTTTTGATGCGACCAGCGTCGACATCGCTGCCGGTGAACGTTACAGCTTCCGCGCCAGTGGCCAGATCATCCGTTTTGCCGGTTTTATGGCACTCTATATCGAAGGCACCGACAACGGCGACGACGAGAACAAGGAAGGACTCCTGCCACCACTGGCAGAAGGAGAAAAACTGCGCAACGAGCAGATCACCCCGGAGCAGCACTTCACCCAGCCGCCACCGCGTTTTACGGAAGCCAGCCTGGTCAAAATTCTGGAAGAGTACGGTATCGGCCGGCCATCGACCTACGCCAGCATCATGAACACCCTGGTCACGCGAAAGTATGTGCGGCTGGAAAAGCGGACTTCTTCCCAGAAGACACCGGACGCGTGGTAACCAAATTGCTGACCGAACACTTCAGCCAGTATGTCGATTACGACTTTACAGCCGAACTGGAAGAGCAGCTCGATGCTATCTCCCGCGGAGAAACCGCCTGGGTTCCGACCCTGAAGCAGTTCTGGGATCCCTTCATCGCTCTGTTGCGGCGTAAGGATCAGGAAGTCAGCAAGGCCGACATCACCACCGAGAAAACAGACAAGACCTGCCCCGAATGCGGCAAGGAACTGGTCATTAAATTAGGTCGATCAGGTCGCTTCCTGGCCTGTTCTGGTTTCCCGGACTGCCGACATACAGAACCTCTTAACAGTGATGGGACAGAGCCGGAAGAGCCGGTCTTTTCTGAGGAAAAGTGTGAGAAATGCGGTTCCCAGATGCTGGTTAAAACAGGTCGCTACGGCAAGTTTCTCGCTTGCAGTGGCTATCCCAAGTGCAAAAACATTCAACCGCTGGAAAAACCGAAGACACTTGATATCGCCTGTCCCCAATGTAATGAAGGGCAGATGCAGGAAAAGAAAAGCCGCTATGGCAAAATTTTCTATTCCTGTAACCGCTATCCCCAGTGTAAATACGCACTCTGGAATCCACCCAAAGCGGAAGCCTGTCCCAAGTGCAGTTGGCCCCTGACGGAGATCAAAACAACCAAGCGCTGGGGTACCGTTCAACGCTGTCCACAAGAAGAGTGTAATTGGGAAAAGGTATTGATCCCGCCGGAAAAGAAAGCCCCGGCTAAAAAGGCAACGGCAAAGAAGACAACCAAGAAAGCTCCCGCGAAAAAACTGCGGCGAAGAAAGCCACGGCAAAAAGACTGAAGCGACAAAAGACGCTTAAAGGATATTTTACATAGATTTGGTTACTGACCGGTCGGGCTGTGATAAGCTCGACCGGTTTGCTGTTTATACCACCTCTCACGTCAGAGAGGACAAAGGCTAAAATAATGGATATTAAAATCATCGGTGGTGGTTTGGCCGGCTGCGAAGCGCCTGGCAGGCAGCCAAGGAAGGCTGTCAGGTCACACTTTATGAAATGAAGCCGAAGCTTTATTCACCCGCACATCAGAGTGAAAATCTGGCCGAGCTGGTCTGCTCCAACAGCCTGCGCGGTGCCGGAATGAACAATGCCGTGGGCTGTTTAAAAGAGGAGTTGCGTCGTTGTGATTCGCTTTTTATCGAGCTGCCGACGCCACGGCGGTTCCAGCCGGTGGAGCCCTGGCCGTTGACCGTGACGACTTTTCTGCCTACATCAGTGAAAAGATCGCCGCTGAACCAGGCATCACCCTGGTCCGAGAAGAGGTCACCACCCTGCCGGATGACGGCATCACCATCCTGGCCAGCGGACCGTTGACATCAGACACCCTGTCAACAGATCTGGTCCGCCTCACCGGAGCCGAGCATCTTTACTTCTATGACGCCATCGCACCGATTGTCGAAGTCGATTCAATCAATTTCGATATTGCCTGGCGCGTTCCCGTTATGGGAAGGGGGGAGACGGACTATATTAACTGCCCTCTGAATGAAGAGCAGTACCTCGACTTTGTTCAACAGCTGATCGATGCCGACAAGGTGCTGGACGCGAATTTGAAAAGCTGATCCACTTTGAAGGCTGCATGCCGATCGAAGAGATGGCGCAACGCGGTGTCCAGACATTATCCTTCGGCCCGATGAAGCCGGTCGGGCTACCCGATCCGCGCACTGGCAGACCTCCCTACGCCGTGCTCCAACTGCGTCAGGATAATCGCCACGCCACCCTGTTCAACCTGGTTGGTTTTCAGACCCGACTGACCTATCCAGAACAGAAACGTATTTTCCGTATGATCCCCGGGCTTGAAGATGCACGCTTCGAACGTCTGGGCAGCATGCATCGCAATACCTTTATCAATGCACCCAGCTGCCTGAACAAAACCCTGCAGTTCAAACAGGCTCCGCACATTTTCGCAGCCGGGCAGCTCAGTGGTGTCGAGGGGTATGTTGAATCAGCCGCTTGCGGTTTTCTGGCCGGCATTTTCGCTGCCCGCCATTTTTCGACAAACCGATCCCTGAGCCTCCACGTGAGACAGCTTTCGGCGCCCTGCTCAATCACCTGGTTGAAGCAAAGGTTGACGGCTTTCAACCGATGAACATCAACTATGGCCTGTTTCCTCCCCTGCAACTGGGCGGACGCAAAATGAAACGCGCCGACCGCCGCCTGGCCATGGCGACACGTGCCCTGGAGGCGCTCTCCGATTGGTGGAATCCGATCACCGATGAGCGCAGTGGAGAGTAACGGATGAGCGATAGATTAATCCTGGCCTCAGCCTCGCCCCGGCGCCGAGAACTGCTGGAACAGATCGGTCTTGACTTTGACGTCATTCCGAGTGCTGCCAAAGAACAGATCCGGCCGGATGAGACCCCTGAACAGCTGGTTGTCCGTCTTAGCCTTGCCAAAGCTCTTGACGTCGCCCAGCGACCAGAGGTTCAAGGGCGCTGGTTCATCGGCAGCGACACCATCGTACTGTGCCGTGACCGCATTCTGGGAAAGCCGAAAGATAGCGTGGAGGCCACCGCCATGCTGAAGCTGCTCTCAGGCCAAGAACATCAGGTTTTATCCGGTTTTGCCTTGCTTGATCGCAGGAGTGGCAGGCAGATCACCGAAGCGGTCAGCACCCGAGTCAGATTTCGCCAATTGACAGACAATGAAATTGCGCGTTACATTGCCACAGGAGAACCGGATGACAAGGCAGGGGCTTATGCCATCCAGGGCCTGGGAGTCTGTTTTGTGGCGGGCATTGAAGGCAGCTATACCAATGTGGTCGGCCTGCCCCTCTGTCGCCTGACTCTGGCACTGAAAGAACTGGACGTCCCGCTGCCGATCTGACACAGACCAGTCACCAGCACAACATCCCGATGCCCCAAGGGCTGCATGAACCGATTGCATAAGCCTGACAGTTGCCAGCGTGTAACTGCCATCCTTTTTACATAGCCTTAGTTCAGCAAAAACCTTGCTCATCGTTTGATATCGGAGTATTCGAAATGAATGCCATCGCGACCAATATTGTTCACATCCGCCAGCGGATTGAGTCCGCATGCCTGAGATCTCAGCGCAATCCTGCAGAAGTCAGACTTATTGCCGTGTCCAAGATCAAACCGGCTGAAGCCATCGAGCAGGCCTACAAGGCAGGTCAGCTGAGATTCGGGGAAAGCTATGTCCAGGAGTTCAGGGACAAATCGCCTCTCGTCACCGAACCTGTTGAGTGGCATTTCATCGGTGGGCTGCAAAGCAACAAGGTCAAATACCTGCGCGGCAGGGTCTCAATGATCCACTCGGTCGATCGCCTTTCGCTGGCCCGGGAAATCGACCGCCAGTGGGCGAAGACAGATCAGCCCGCTAATATTCTGATTCAGGTCAATGTTGGCGATGAGGCGAGTAAATCAGGTTGTGCCATCAATGGGTTGGAGGCGCTGGTCAGACAAGTCGCAGAGCTCCCCAACCTGCGGATCAAGGGTTTGATGTGCCTGCCGCCTAACTGCGATAACGCAGAACAGGTGCGCCCGTTTTCCGCCAGCTCCGAGCACTGGCCGTTCACATCGACAGCCTGAAAGTGGAACATGTCTGTATGGATGAACTGTCGATGGGCATGAGCGGTGATTTTGAAGTTGCCGTTGAAGAAGGCGCCACACTGGTCCGGGTCGGGACAGCTATTTTGGCGAACGGACGAAAAAATGAGCACACAGCCTTACCTGATTTTCGATCTGGACGGAACTCTGGTCGATTCAATTCCCGATCTGATTCTGTCGCTCAATATTTTACGCGAAGAGCTGGACCTTGCTCCCTTGCCCGCTGACCAGGTTCGTACAATGGTCGGAGATGGTGCCTCGCTGTTGGTTAAACGCGCACTTGGAGACCAGCTTTACGAACAGCGCCAACTTGAGCGCTTCATGACAATTTATGACGAACATCTGCTCGACAACACCCGTTGCTACGCCGGAATTGAAGACCTGCTCCAGGCACATCCGGCCGAGAGGATGGCTGTCGTCACCAACAAGCCCTATAATCTGACGATCAAGCTGCTTGAGGGATTGAAGATCAGAGATCGCTTCAAAGTAATTATCGGCGGCGACAGTCTCGAACATAAAAAGCCTCACCCGCTGCCGGTGCAGACAGCCCTGACTCAACTTCGCAGCGAAGCGCAGCAGGCAGTGATGATCGGCGATCATCATACCGATATCAATTCAGGCCGGGCTGCCGGAACCGCGGTCTGCTTCTGTGCATATGGAATCGGCCACAGCGACAATCTGCAATATGACTTTTACGCTCAACAGGCAACGGATCTGTTGACCCTTTTCCCCGGTTTATAAATTGATAGAAAAACGTCTTGGATATCGGGAAATTGCCCTGTTTTTTTTCCCACTGCTGCTCAATGTTCAATTGATGAGTATTTCTCACACCGTCATCAATGGGGCCCTCGCTCGACTTGATAGTTATATCACCGCTTTGGCAGGCTTTTCTGTTGCCATCGTGGTTCATATTTTTATATCTTCACCCTCCTATCAAAATCCGACGATTGCACTGACCCTCGCCAGAGGGCGGAAATCACTCATCGGTGTCGTCACCTTTATCGGCCTCATTGCTGTCTACACAACGGCCATGCTGCTCATCCTGGCAGCAACATCTGTTGGAGATTTCTTTCTCCTTAAAATTCTCGGGACCCCGCCGGAGGTGGCCGTCGAAACCAAAAAAGCTCTTGCCATCATGGCGTTACTCCCCTTTTTCACCGGCCTGCGCTCTTTGAGCCAGGGACTGCTGATCAAAGCGCGTAAGACGGGACTGGTCTCAATGGCCACCGGAGTTCGGGTGGTCGCCCTCTTCGGTTACTTGAGTATCGGTCCAACCTGGTTTTCGGGAGCCCAGCTCGGCTCCTTTGCTCTGGTCAGTTGCGTTATTACAGAATCCCTGGTCATTACCTGGCTGGCCTGGAAGACTCATAGTCCATTTGAAAAGGGTGTTGAAGAAAAGAACATCGCTCAAATCATTCGCTATGCATCACCCCTGGCATTTTCATCTTTTCTGCAGCAAACGATACCACTATTGATCAGCTCGATTGTGGGTCGCTTAAGTGACGGCACTCTCGCCCTCGCAGCGTTTGGTCTTATTCAAGGATTCCTGTTTTACTGGCCGGCCCAATGAGAAACCTGCAGCAGGCGTACCTGACCTTAGTGAAAACTGAAAAGGACTATCGGACCCTGCTCAATTTCAGTGCGACTATTGCCGGAGCGCTTGGAATCCTGCTTGTTCTTACCGCCGGGCCACTGAATCAGATGGTCGTCGGACAGATCCTCGGAGCCGATCCGGAATTGCGCCTATACCTTCGCCTGTCACTCGGAGCCTGTGCCATATTTCCATTTTTCTATGGTGGGACCAGCCTCTTGCGCGGCTGGTTTGCAGGTGCAGACCAAACGACAAAACTGAGCCGGGCAACCATTGCAAAATGCTGCTTTCTGGCTCTTGTCTGGTGGCCACTGGTCCATTTCCAGCTGCCGCTTTCCGGTATTGCCATAGCCGTAGGCTGCTCGTTTCTGCTGAAATTCTTGAAGCATCGTACCTTTATTTCATGAGACAACAGCAGCCACTCGAGGTTCGTCAGCTCGCGCCATTTTAAAATCCTCCGGGCAAAAGAAAAAGTCTCACAATATTGAATGTTTCCGGTGACAAAGCGACAAAAAGTGTGGTTAAATGCCGATCCTGAATTTTGAACGACCGAAATAACAAGGAGTGTTGCCATGTATAACTGTTCTGACCTTAAAAAGGGTCTCAAGTTGCTGATCGACAATGAGCCGCACGTCATTGTCCAGTTTGACTTCAGCAAGCCAGGGAAAGGCCAGGCCCTGTACAGATGTAAACTACGGAATATGATCACCGGTTCCCTGTTTGATCGCACTTACCGCAGTGGTGAATCATTCGAGCCTGCCAGCCTAGAAGAGCGCGATATGCAGTACCTCTACCAGGATGAAACCGGTTATATCTTCATGGATAAGAAGACCTACGACCAGATTACCCTGACCGAAGAAACCCTGGGCGACGACAAGCACTTCCTGATCGACAATATGGACGTGGAGATCCTGATGTACAGCGAACGCGGCATAGGGATCAGTCTGCCCAATTTTGTCAATCTGAGAGTCACTCAGTCCGATCCCTGGGTCAAAGGTGACACCGCAGCCGGGAACAACAAACCGGCGACAGTCGAAACCGGCTACACCCTTCAGGTCCCGTCTTTTGTCGAAGAAGGAACATTGATTCAGATCGACACCCGGACCGGCGAATACGTGACCCGCGTCAAGGAGTAAATGTGGATCCCAGCTGGCAGTTAGCACGCAAGAGGGAGACACTGCAGCAAAGAGCCCGGATCATTCAACAGATCCGGGCTTTCTTCATTGATCAGAAATTCCTTGAAGTCGAAACTCCTCAGCGCATTCCAGCCAACGCCCCCGAACTGTATATCGACCCTGTCGAATCGGAAAACTGGTTTTTACAGACATCACCTGAGCTGTGCATGAAACGCCTTCTGGCTGCAGGTTATGAGCGCCTGTTTCAAATTTGCCACTGCTGGCGCTCAGGTGAGCGTGGTCGACACCACCTGCCTGAGTACACCATGCTCGAATGGTACCGTAGCCATTGCGACTACCAACAGCTTATGACAGACTGCGAAGCCATGCTCTTGAGCCTTGTTCCCGCAGGACAGATTATCTGGCACGAAACAACCATCGATCTGACTCCGCCCTGGCCGAGACTCTCTGTCGAAGAGGCATTTAAGCATCATAGCTCCATCAGCCTTGAAGAGGCACTGGCAAACGACCTGTTTGACAGCATCATGACAGAACAGATCGAACCCAATTGGATCAGCTGAGACCCGTTTTTCTGTGTGACTACCCTCTACAGCATGCCTCCCTGGCCCGCAAAAAGCCTGACAATGCCAATGTTGCCGAACGGGTGGAGCTCTATATCGGGGGCTCGAACTGGCGAATGGGTTTTCTGAACTGAATGATCCGATCGAGCAAAGACAACGCTTTTCGACCGAAGAAGAACAGCGTCGTCAACGGGGAAAATCACCTTACCCATCTCCCTTACCATTTCTAGAAGAACTCGAATGCCTCCCCGACAGTGCAGGGATCGCACTTGGAATAGATCGATTAATAATGCTGTTATGCGACATACAAACAATCGATAATGTTGTATTTTTCACCCCTGAAAATTTATAACATACGCATCCGACCACAGAATAAACAAAACACCGTTACACAAAAATAGCAACAAAATCAAAAAAGCTTGCCTCGACTATTATCAGATAGGTAAAATCTTATCATAAATAAACATATAATTTTCCATATTATTCTATTTTTTAAATACTTAAAAAGAAAACCAACACCAAACCAAGCAGAAACCAAACCACATATAATAAAATATCATTCTATTAAAATTTTATCTGTTGACATCATTTTATAACGTCGTATTATATCGCGAAATACAAAACACATCATCACTCATTTTATAACAAAAGATATTTTAATTTATCGATTAAAAACAACCAGATAAAGACGACAAAGACACATAAAACGCAAAATTAAAGCCTTTATACCTCTACCATATCCTACATATTCAATCGACAAATAAGGTATTTAGCGCAACTTCAATACGGCCGCACAGCAGCGCCCTGAAGTTAGAAACAGCCACATGACTAAACCGGCTTTTGAATTTACTATCAATTGAGGGAAACCTCGGAACCAAGGAGAGAGGAGCCTTATCATGGGACATGGACCCGCCGTTAAACTGGGCAAAGACAATGCGGCCAGCTTCAAAACCAGGCTGGGTGTTAAAATGTTTATTGCCTACACACTGGTTTATGCCACCTTCGTTGTTCTCAACACAACCAACCCAAAGATGATGGAATCAATCATCCTGGGCCAGACCGCAGCTGTCATTTGGGGCTTTGGACTGATCGCCCTGGCCCTCGTTATGGCCGTTATCTACAACCATCTCTGCACTAAAGCAGAAAAACAAATGAACAGCTAAGGAGAGAGACACGTCATGGTATATACACAATCACCTCTGGCCATCGGTCTTTTCGTCTTTTTTGTTCTGTTTGTTCTCGGCCTTTCATTTTATCTGGCCAGACGAACCAGCTCAGCCGAAGGCTACTACGCAGCAGGTGGCAATATTCACTGGTTCACCAACGGCGTCGCTTTCGCCGGTGATTACCTGTCAGCCGCTTCTTTCCTTGGAATCTGCGGTATGATCGCCACTGCGGGATACGATGGCTGGATGTACTCCATAGGCTATCTGGCCGGCTGGATCGTCGCCCTCTTCCTGGTCGCCGAACCGATGAAGCGCCTGGGCAAATACACCTTCACCGACGCCCTCGATTCCAAGTTTAACTCCAAGTCGATCCAGTTAATGGCTGCAATCTCAACCCTTCTGGTCTCCGTCTTCTACCTGATCCCGCAGATGGTCGGCGCCGGCGTGCTGGTACAACCCTTACTCGGCCTCCCCCACTGGGTCGGCGTCTGTATCGTCGGCATCGTTGTTACCATTATCGTCGCGACAGCGGGGATGGCCTCAACCACTTATGTTCAATTCTTCAAGGGAGCTCTGCTTCTGATCATGTCGACCGTTGTCGTCGTCATGGTCCTTTCCCGCGGTCTCTCAACAGCGCCCGAGAACAATGGCGTGCCTTATCACGACTTTAAAACAATGCAAGCCTCTGCCAGCCTGGAGCTCAGCGACCCGAGCTATAATGTGGTTGCCGGACTCGATTCCGAGTATGGCAAAGCCGGTTTCGTCAAGCTGAGTAAAAACGGCGAAGAATCGGTCTGGCAGATCAGCAAAAATGCATCAGGGTACAACCTTGAAGAGACTCTGTTCATGACCAAGCGGGCTGACGGCACCAAACTTTTCAATGGGGCCGCCAAAGAGGAAGGTAAGTTCTTCCCCGTAGGTCATGTCAGCGATATCGTTGTCGATGGCAAAAGCGTTACCGCAACAGGAGCCGTCGGCCCCTTCGCCTACCTTTCTGCGCTGAAAGACTCAACCATCGTTCTCTGGGGCAAGAAATATGTCATGGAAGGTGGCGACACCACCGTTATTTACTACCAGAAGCCGACCCCAGGAGCCCGCGTTCTTCGTCCTGGGTTGAAGTTCAAGGTTGACAATGCGACAGGTCTGCAGAAATTCAACTTTATCTCCCTGATGCTGGCTCTGTTCTGCGGTACCGCTGCATTGCCGCATATCCTGATCCGCTATTATACGGTTCCAAGTCAGGCAGCGGCGCGAAAGTCCACCATCGTCGCCATCGCAGGTATCGGCTTCTTCTATATTCTGACCCTGTTCATGGGAATGGGTGCCATGACCAACGGCGTTATCAATCTGACCGACAACAACATGTCGGCACCGCTGCTGGCACTGTCCTTCGGTGTCATCCTTTTTGCAGTCATTTCATCACTGGCTTTCGCCACCGTCCTGGGGACCGTCTCCGGGCTTATCGTGGCGGCATCGGGAGCGATTGCTCACGACCTGATGGACAATTTTATGGGGATGCAGATGAGTGATCGCGGCAAGGTCCGTGCCGGTAAGATTTCAGCTATGGTTATCGGCTGTATCGCCATCTATCTGGGGATCGTCTTCGAAGGCATGAATGTTTCCTTCCTGGTCGGCTGGGCCTTTGCGGTTGCCGCATCAGCCAATCTGCCGGCGATCCTGATGCTGCTGTTCTGGAGCAAAACAACCGCCAGGGGCGTGGCCGCATCAATTCTTGTTGGTCTGGTCAGTTCTCTCGGACTGATCTTGGTTTCACCTGACATGTGGGTACGCTACGGCAAACTTCCGGCTGACGCCCCCATCCAGTTCAACAGCCCGGCACTGATCTCGATCCCCCTCTCCTTCATCGCCCTGGTTGTCATTTCTATGATGACGCAAAAGATGAAATAAAAGGCCATGCCGGTGAAAATGCTTAATTGAAACTTGATTAACAGATTGCATTCAATCTATTCTGGGCTGCCTGTTGGCAGCCCATTTTTATCAGGAAAAAACCTATGAAACGTTTTCGTATCACTATTCTCGCCATCTGCCTGATCCTGGGCTGGCTCGGATTCTCGGATCTCGGCCTGCTGTTACGCAACCAGGAGCCGCAACGGGTTTCAATCGCCGAACTGGAAACTAAAGGCGCCCCCAGAGAATGGCTGACAGTGACCGACGGGACTCAGGACCTGCTACAGGCAATTAACATGTCGGGCTCAATGACAATCGATTCCTTTCTGGTGCCTCTCAAACGCGCTCCGGAATCAAACGTCATGAAAGTATGGTTTGAAACCCGCGATCCCCAGATTATTTCAGCACTTAAAAACTACTACTTTATCCTTGAGACGGATACTCAAAAAGCTGAATTTGTCGAAGCGAACAAGCACCTGTTCATGGGGCAACGATCCCTGACCGGCATGACCGCCGACAACCTTGTTGCCAGCTCAAACAGGAATAAACTGACGGAATTGTTGCAGGAAATGAATATTGCCGTCTCGGAAGAAACGATCTTCATCAGTGAAGGAAAAGAGCCTGCCGTCTGGCGCGGTATTTTTTTGCGACCATTGCAATCGTTGGGATGGTGAAGATTTTTATCAGCTTTGCGCGCCGGGAAGAGGTTCACTGAAATCTGAATAGCCGGTTTGTATCGGTCCCGAAACATGTCGGTGTAATGCCGATCAAGCGATGAGCTGTCTCATCAATAGCCTCACCTGGTAGACCTCCTCATTTTGATCTTCGGCAGGAAATAAGCCAAGGTACGACCAATGGGGATTATAAAATGACAACGACTCATCTCTCCACCGTGGTGTTGGCTGAGCTTGCCCAGCAGACACAGTCCGATTATATCACACTCCCTCTCAATAACGCCCTAGCAGGCGGTAAAATAAAGGTTTTTATCGGCCAGGCATTACAGTCATTTAAACCAGTCCGATAAGGAGTCGACTGCCCCAACGGGAACAACCCCATATCCGCCTGCAGCGCGGGTAAAAGCGTGCAAGATGATCTCAGGGGCGGAGTGTGGGACTGTCCGTATTATGGATAATCAGACGATCACCGGGATGCAGCGGGCTGTTAAGATCGATACGATTCCATATCAGAATTGCGGCGAGAGGTACGCGAAATTGCTCGGCAATTGTCGTTAGATTATCGCCTGGCTGAACAATGTAGATCCGCTTCTGCCTTTGCTGACTCCATTCTTTGTGGTGCTGGTCAAAGCGCTGCTGAAATCCTGGGGACATCTGTTCGGGAACGGCTAAACTGTAGCTCCCCGCCGCCAGGTAGTGCCCCCGCAACTCCGGATTTAAATCCTTGATTCGTTTGAAATCCGTCTGTGCCGCCTGAGCGACCACCGTCAGGCTGGTTTCCTCAAAGGTGGTGAGTTCGACAATGGTAGACTTGATGGGAGGATAATAGTCCTCTTCATTCAGATGAAACCCGTAACGTTCCGGCTGCGTCAGGATCAGCTTGGCCGAAAGAATCCTGAACAGATAACGCTGTGTTTCCAATGGTAAATAAAGGCGATAGAAGTTATTGACTCCCTGGGCCAGAATTTCAGCCTGAAGGCCCTCTTCTCCCATATTGAATGCCGCTGCTGCCAGACTCCAGGAGCCAAAGCGCTCAAAAGCTCGGAAAATATGCTATCGCTGCCTTGGTCGAAGCGATCAGGTTTCTGCGTTGGTCGATCGATTTATCGACAATTAAGCCATGGCGTCGACCCGTCTCGGGCAGGAACTGCCAAAACCCGATAGCCCCCTTTGATGATCCTGCATGTGGTCGCAAGGCACTTTCAGCCAATGCGACATACTTCAGGTCATCGGGAAGCCCCGCTCGAGAGAGCATGGTTCAATCATAGGAGATAACGGTTGAACGCTTAACCACAAACAGCTTGATCCGGTCCCAAAGGACAACAGCAGCTCCTTTTCCATCCGCTCCAGAACATCGGAATCGTCGAGAGGTACCGTTTCACCACAAACGTCAGCGACCGTTCCAGCTGAAGACCGGTCAGCAGAGGAGGAATGCCTTCTCTTTTATCGGCGCCATAAGCAGACCCGCAGGAAAGCAGTGCAGCAATCAAAACCACCAAGAGTCTTACAGGTAAGAACATAGGCCCTCCTTGATCAAAATCAGGAAAGTAAACTATAGCATAGTGTCAGAGCGGGATGAGAGAGGATAGATGAAAGGACGTTAGGCGGATCAATCCGACCTATACACAGCAGTTGATGTCTACCTCAATTATGCAACAAGGAAAATAAAATATCCGGTATCTGCTCTGCAACGATGGAAAGAGAAAGAACGTCGGCTCTGCGCAATGATCGACAGTCATGGCAGAGCAGACAAAACAGCCTATTTTTACTGTTCTGCTACAGGCACTCCAGCTGATGGGCAAGCAGCAGATGCAGTCTGTTTCGATCTGATTTGGCGGAAAGCTTCGATCATGATTTTTCACCTGGACTTTTTTAATGCCCGGAGAGGCCGGCATTTTACGGATGAAAAGTCCGACACACTACTCGCCGTTGGAACAACTCTTGCTGCAGGAATCATAAACTTTGGCAACAAAGGGGGATGTCATTGCGCGGACCAATGCACTGTAGTTCAGTCGGAAAACAACTTCTGAACCTATTAAGAGATCTTCGCAGCGGGATTCGACGATCAGATGATCGCTGCTCGCTCCTTTGATGTCTATCCCCTTCCGTGCCTGCAAACCATCGGGATCAATATCCTGCCTTCCGAGCGCGAGAATAGCCTGAGAAACCTGGCCCCGATCTACAGTGACAGGTTTTTCGCCAAATGCATTTTGAGAAATCTGACCTGATGGCAGACTTGGTTTGACCTTCACTTCAATCACTTCGGCTGTCAACGTGATGGCATCGGTATACAATCCAGGAATTGGTCGGCGCTGGAGGGTTTCACAACCGAGCAGAATGGCTTCCCCCAAACGAAGGTCGTTGATCCGGCCGATCGCCGCCCCACTGAGCGCCCACTGGAGGTTGGCCGAATTCCCCCCCGACACGATCTCTACCCGCAAATCAAACGTCTTTTCGATCATGTACACAAGTTCGGTTAATATGGCCATGTTCCGGCGATCAGGTTCAACTCCACTGCGACAGGCGAGATTCGTCCCAATCCCCTTGAAATCAATATGCGGCAAAGTGAGTGATTCACGGATAATCCCCAGCAAATCTTCAGGCATGATTCCTTCTCGAAGGTCACCTAATTCAACCATAAGGATGACGCCATGGTGACGGTCCGCCTTTTGAGCTTCAAGTGAAAGCGCCCTTATTACCTCGATTTCAGTATTGAAGCTGGCATCGACACACGCAACAACCTGTTCCACCTGACTCAGCATTGGTGATCGGATTAAAACCATGACAGCCGGAACCTCGGCAAGCTGCATCGCTTTAATATTCTCGATACGTGAATCTCCCAATCTTTTTACCCCTGCCGCGATCAATGTCGCAGCTATCTCTTCAGAGCCGAGGGCAGCCTTGGTCACACCGGTTACCGAGATACCACATTGCCCCAAACGCTCTACCAGGGTTCTAGCATTGTGGTTAATTTTGATGAGATCAATCTCCAATCTCGGATGGCCATCATGCGTTGGCAGCCCGAATTTCTTTAAGTGCGGGAAAGGCGGACAGAACCATATTCAGCAAATATTTAGGGGAGCGAGTCAATGCATCAGTCACCGGGATACCAAGCTCCTGTTCATATTTATTTATGGATACACTCACCTCAATGTCATTCATCTGCTCATGGTTGATCGTCAGGCCGATGATTTTGGTTTCCGAAAAAGTCTCAATAAGATTAATTTCACTTGCAGGTGTTGGCATCGCCATTGTCTCAAAGTCACAGCGCATAGTCCGCCGGGGAGCGTGCTGTAATACGACACCGTCGGGGCAACTACCGCGAAGAATAAATGACGACGACGAAAAAGCAGGATGACTTAATGCACCTTGCCCCTCGACAATGATGACATCTGGGCTCTCAGTTTCAAATGCTTCAACAACGACCGCTTCCAACTCTCCAGCACAAAACTGTGACGGCACTGCGTCGAGAGCAACCCCATAAAGAGCACCCTGGATCAACCCGGTCTGGCCAGTGCTGATCATAACCGCCTTTATCCCGACATCATTCAAACAACGGGTCATAATGGTGGCCGTGGTGCGCTTTCCAATTGCACAGTCAGTTCCAAGCACTGCAATGACCGGACAGCTCACCTCGGAGATTCGACCGCTGAACATATTCAGATTTTTTTATCACTGGGCTTGCGGATATCAACAATTTTTACCTCATTAACGAGACATGCAGCGGTAAAACCGGATCATCGTTAAGAAATTCATGCAGGCCGTTGACAATATTCATCCCGTGACTCATCGCTTCAAGCAGCAGACCACGCTCGTACTTTGAAAGCATTCCACTAGCTGGAGCCATTCCAAAAATAAAGAAGTCAGGAACGGATTCGACCTGAGCAAGGGAATCAGCAAGGTCACGACAGATTGGAATTGCGTTCTGCTTTCCATCAAGAACCATGCCGGTGTCTAATCCCGTTTTTTCGCTATCAATGACCGAAAGAATTTTGTATTTCTCTGAGTGCCGAATCAGACCGTTAGCTGTCTTCCCGTCAATCTTGCCAAAATTACCTTCGCAATAAACAATCGCAGTCGCGATGGGAGGATCGTTTTCAGTAGACCGAGAGAGTACTGGTGTCATTATTGTTCTGTTTTTGTCAGGGGCAGGGGTGCTTTCGGAGTTTTTTAAAGATGCTGCGGGTGGGCTTGTTATCATAGTTTACTCCCCATGAGTATAAATCTCAGAGGAGGCAACGGGATCGTTTCGGCCAGGATTAACCGATTGTCAACGAGAAGTCCCAACTAAGGTTGATGCTGTGGAAATAAATTCCCACTGGGCTGCTTGAATTTACACACTACCACATTGATGCATAAATTATTGGAAAATAAATAAAAATCCTGGTTGTCGGAAAACATGTCTCACGGAATTTCCGCGTGAGAAGGTTTCCTGTCACCACACTTTGCCCCGGTAAATACACTGGAGTCAGTTCAGGAAACGACCACCGACGGACTGTCCTCCCTTGACAAGGGAGGACAGTCTATTATGTCAATATGGTGGATGAAAGAATACACAAGAGTTCATAGACTCTGCCTTCAAACTGGTTACAGAACAGGGAGGCAGAAGGTCAGAAGCAGCCCGCTATCTTGAGATCAACGCTGCCCTGTTGCTCCGCTGGAAGGGAGAACCAGAAGCGACACTGCAGAATGCCGGATCAAAGGCCGAGCTTCCGTCAGAATTGGTTCGGCTGAAAAATGAGAATCGCCGTTTGAACTCGGACCGGACCTTGCGTTCTTTACCGACACCTCTGTAAATCTCTTTTACCAATCTGCAAAGCGTGGCTCACCTGACCCATTCACACAAGCGTTCAACAGCCGTCAAGGTCTGCTCACAGTAGCACCTCAAAAAATCCTCCCCGATCACTTCATCTCCGGCTAACTGTTCGATGGCAGCCAGAACCTTGGCGCCATCAAAGTTGACATAGGCCAGCCGCGCGGTCAGTTCATTTTGCGGGCGACCAAAGTTACTGCCAGGCAGAATAGCCACTCCGGTTTCTTCAAGCAGGAGTCGACAGAGCACACCACCATTGACAATCCCTCTTTTTCCAGCTGCGCACGCAACGGTTCAAAATCGGGCAACATGTAAAACGCACCATCCGGCTTTGCCACGTCGATTCCTGCCGCAGTCATACGTGTCCAGATCCAATCGGCCAGAGCTTTAAGAATCCGGCGAGAATGAGACAGGTAACGCTCGATTTCAACGCTGCCTTGAAACGCTTTCACCGCGGCGTATTGAATCGGCGCACTTGTTGAGGTGAATGTTTCGCTGGCGACAACGGCCATGGCTTCCATCAACCACTTCAGCTCCGGCGGAAAAGCAAAGGTCCCGAGTCGCCAGCCACCGGCACCGGCCCACTTGCTCAAACCGCTGGTAATGATCGTCCCTTCCGGATAATAGCGCGCAATCGACTGATGGAGTCCGTCAAAGTTCAACTCACCATAGATCTCATCAGACAGCAGAATAAGCTTATACTTTCTTGCGACTTCAGCCAGTGCCTCTAATTGCTCGGGAGAATAGGAGCAACCGGTCGGGTTGTTGGGATAGTTCAGAATGACAACCCGCGGCTTACTGGGATCATGACAACACAGGTTTTCCAATTCCTGCGGAGTCAGCAACCAGCGATTTTTTTTCTTCCGTTCGCAGCCAGTGGACATGACGTCCGACAATGTGGGCTTGGGGAGCATAGGAAACCCAGCTCGGCGTTGGAATCACCAGGTCTCCGTAATAAACCAGCTGAAGGATAAACATCAGCTCCTTGGAACCTGGCCCGATCAGAACATTTTCGCCTGAAATCGGTAAATCCTGAGTTCGGCGATAATAACCTGCCACAGCTTCACAGAGCGCAGGCAGACCACGGACAGGAAGATAATCTTTTGATGGGCATTATTCTGAAGCTCACGCACAACCGGTTCAGGAACAGGAAAAGGCGATTGCCCCAAGCCCAGCTTGTAAACTTGCCTGCCTTCACTGATCAGTCGGTTACTGGTCTCATTAATTCCCAAGGTTGCCGAGACCGGCAAGCCTCTGACATTGAGGTTAAGGTGAACCTCATATTGACCATTATTCATTTCTGCTGCTCCTGAATTATCTCTGTTAATAACTCCAAAACATGTCGAATGTCGACATTATACAACATTTAATAAAAACACAATCCCTTTCTCAAAAAACTTCCCGGTCGCGCTGCAATCTTAATGATTGCCAGAACCAGACCGGCATATTATGCTCCTATGGATTTATCGTCGACAACCCCGTATTGCTACCAAAGATATACCATGAGACCAATAATGACCGACCAAATCCGCTGCGAACAAACGGACAACCATATCCATGTCGTATTCAACACTCCTCACAGGATCATCAGTTCCGCCGTTTTAAATGGCGGGTTAGTCAAGGCCAGTCACATCCTCAACCTGAAAGTAGCAAAACATTCTGAAACCCGGAATCCCGGAAACGACTTTGACAAGATATTGTAGCGATAGAGACTGGAAGGGTACAACGGTCGGGATGATGACGGCGGCATCGATGGGATCGTTTCGTCTGGTTAAAGAATCTGTTCAAGGAATAGAGATTGCCATTCTGGTGACATCGGGGCTGTCCAATCCAAGGCGTAGCGGAGATCCTGCTGAGCACAGGGAGATGACCTCTCAACCAAACAGTGCCGGAACCATCAACATTATCGCCCTGACTTCAGCCCATATGACCGACGCTGCCATGGTTGAAGCTGTGCTGATGATCACCGAAGCCAAAACAGCTGCCCTGCAGGACGCCGGGATACTCAGCCCTGTAACCTACCGCATTGCAACCGGAACGGGGACCGACTCTGTTGCCGTTGTCAGCGGATGGGGTGAAAAGACCGTTGCCTATTGCGGCAAGCATGTTCTGTTTGGAGAGGTGTTAGGTCGATTGACAACCAGAGCGGTTGCAGAGTCCATAGCCTGGTATCGTGCCAATATCACCGAGGTGCTGATCGACATACCGTCAGATCGATCGACGGTGGCCTGACCGTTTATCAAAAGGGTGTTGTAAACAGATGCGACCGGTCCGGTCACCTTCCACGCTACTCCCCACATTTCATTTACGTGAGAAGTCGGTTGCGGTAAGCTGCCGGCCGGTCAATCACATCATCATTGTTTGTTCGTCATACCGATTCCGGTTCGGAAAAATCGGTCTCAATGCTCAGAAATTATCGTCTTTCCGAAGCTGAATATATTTTCATGTCAGCTATTATCGCTCTACACACATGGCGATTCCCATCCCGCCGCCGATGCAGAGAGTCGCCAAACCTTTGCGAGCATCCCGTTTTTCCATTTCATAGAGCAAGGTCGTCAAAACCCGGGCTCCCGAAGCGCCGATAGGATGTCCCAGTGCAATCGCTCCACCATTGACATTGGTGATGGCCGGATTCAGTTCCAGTTCACGCACAACAGCCAGCGACTGAGCGGCAAAAGCTTCATTTGCTTCAATCATATCCAGATCTTCAACCCTCCAACCCGCTTTTTTCAATGCGACGCGGGTGGCTTCGATCGGGCCAAGCCCCATCACAGAAGGATCACAACCAAACCAACCATAGGAAGCGATACGGGCTAAAGGCTTCAAGCTTTTCTGCTTGACCACATTGGCACCTGCCACAACAAGAGCTGCGGCACCATCATTCACCCCCGATGCATTTCCTGCAGTCACGGTTCCCTCTTTTTTAAAAGCCGGTCTTAACTTGGACAGAGAACCTGCCGTCGTCCCGAAACGTGGAAACTCGTCATCAACAAAGGCCAACGGGTCTTTTTTTGCGCTGGGGAATCATGACCGGGACAATTTCATCTTTGAAGCGGCCGGAAGTCACAGCGGCTTCTGCCCGCTGCTGGCTCTGAGCCGAAAAGTTATCTTGAGCTTCACGGGTCAGCGAATATTTTTCAGCAATGTTTTCTGCTGTAATACCCATGTGATAACGATTAAAAATATCAAACAAGCCGTCATGGACGAGAGCATCAACCACTTCTCCATCGCCCATTCGATAGCCGCTTCGTGCCTGCGGGAGCAGATACGGCGCCTGGCTCATATTTTCGGTTCCACCAGCAACAACAACCGCAGAATCTCCGCACTGAATCGCCTGGGCCGCAGCAGCCACGCTCCGCAAACCTGAGCCGCACACCATATTAAGGGTTTGTGCGCAGCGTTCTTGCGGAATCCCGGCAGCAATCAGAATCTGACGTGCGACATTCTGCCCCAGACCGGCCTGCAAACGCAGCCCATAAGAACCTCATCGACATCTTCAACTGACAACCCGGCCCGCTTCAGGGATTCTTCGGTAGCAATCTTACCGAGCTCGACGGCTCCAACATGTGCGAGGGCCCCATTAAAGTTACCGATGGGAGTCCGTGCAGCTCCGACAATGTATACATCTTGCATAGTATTTCTCCTTAGGATGCGGGGACACAATTATCCGGTGTAAGCTTGTTTACGATCTGCTCTGATTGCACCTTCACTCATTGCCGCGTCAGCCTGGCCACTTAAACATTCGACGGTGAAATGCCGTCATCACTGAAGCTTCAGCTTTTTTCGCCTGCGAAAAGGTGCTGATGTTCGGACCGGAAACAGGGATTGTCCCCATCCTGAATTTCAAGATGGGGACAATCCAGCAACTACGAACCAATGTCTGTTATAGGAATAACCCGACCGCCGACAGGCCTGGCGATCATTTTGACTCAAGAGAGTGTCAGGTAGAGGTTAGCCCCGCCTGTTTTGCCCTCTGATGTTTTACTTCTTCAACCAGCAGCGGCAAAATCTTATGCAGGTCCCCGACGATACCAAGGTCGGACACATCAAATATTGGTGCCGAACCGTCTTTGTTGACCGCAATAATGAACTCCGACTCCTCCATTCCCGCAACATGCTGAATGGCTCCGGAGATGCCTAAAGCAAAATACATATCAGGCCGGACCGTTTTCCCTGTCTGACCAACCTGACGATCATGTTCAACCCAGCCGGAATCGACAGCAGCTCGAGAGGAGGAAACAGTACCTCTGAGTTCACTGGCCAGAGCTTCAAGGATGGAGTAATTTTCCTGGCCACCGACACCGCGTCCGCCGGAGACAAGAACATCGGCATCTTCAATGTTGATCTTGACCTTCTCTTCTTTAATCACCTCAAGGACTTCGACATTGAGGTGATTTTTTCCAGTTTTGTCTCCAGGCGGATAATATCGCCACTCCGACAACTGTCTTTCACCATGCTTTTCATAACGCCAGGGCGGACAGTCGACATCTGAGGGCGATGCTCAGTGCAGATAATTGTGGCCATGATGTTTCCACCAAAGGCCGGTCGGGTCATCCACAGATTTTCATTCTCTCCAATTTCAAGCTTGGTACAATCCGCAGTCAGGCCGGTCTCGACTCGAGCTGAGACACGTGGAGCCAGGTCACGGCCGATTGCCGTTGCTCCAATAAGCATAATTTCTGGTTTATATTGACGAATTGCCGCTGTCATCGCTTGAGCATAAGGCTCGGTGGTATAAATAGTCAACTGCTCGTCGTCAAGAAACAGAACCTTGTCTGCACCGTAATGAATCAGGTCCTGACATCTTTTTCAATATCGAAACCCAACAACAATGCAGTCAGCTCTACTCCCAGTTCATCGGCCAGCTCCCTGCCCTTCCCCAGAAGCTCAAGTGAAACTTTCTGAATCATGGAATTGCGCTGTTCTATGAAACGAATATGCCTTTGTAATCTTTTACGTTCATGCTGAAATCTCCTGCTACAGAATATATTTTTCTGTAAGTTTATCGACGATAAGTTTCGCTGCCTCTTGCGGAGAGAGATCGTCATAGAGCACACCTTTATCCTTGACGCTCTTGGTAAAGGATTTCTGTACCTTGGTCGGAGAACCATCAAGCCCGAGATTGGCCGTATCAACGTCAATGTCCTTTAAGCTCCAGAGATCGACTTCTTTTTCCCTGTAAGCGTCAAAAATTTTTCCGACCGACATATAGCGGGGAGTGTTCATTTCGGACAAAGTGGTAATCAGGCACGGCATCTTGACCCGTAGCCGATGGGCACCATCCTCAAAAGAACGTTTCACGACAAGGTGCTTATCGTCTTCCTTCTGCAGATCAAAAACGTAGGATACCTGGGGGAGATTCAGGTGTTCAGCGATTTGCGGACCAACCTGAGCGGTATCGCCATCGATGGCTGACGTCCGGCAATGATCAGATCAGGGTTCAGCTTGCGGATTGCAGCTGCCAGAGTGTAAGAGGTTGCAAGGGTATCCGAGCCGGCAAACATTCGGTCGGTCAGAAGGATAGCCTTGTCGACTCCCATTGCAAAAGACTCTCTGAGCGCCTTGTCGGCCTGAGGTGGACCCATGGTCAGGACAATAACTTCAGCGCCGAATTCATCCTTCAACCGGAGGGCCGCTTCGAGACCACGCTTGTCATCGGGATTGATAATACTCGGCACACCTTTACGGATGAGAGTCCCGGTTACGGGATCAAGCTTAACTTCTGTCGTATCTGGAACCTGTTTAATACAAACAACAATTTTCATAGGGTTGACCTCTTTATCCTTACAGTCAAAGCACGTCAGCAGCGATGACCATTTTCTGGACTTCGCTTGTGCCTTCGTAAATTTCAGTGATCTTTGCGTCCCTCATCATTCGTTCAATCGGGTATTCGCGGATATAGCCATAGCCACCATGCAGTTGAACCGCTTTTGTTGTGATTTCCATGGCGACTTCAGATGCATAGAGTTTTGCCCTTGCGGCATCAGCGCTATAGGGAAGTCTCTGATCTTTTTTGCAGGCCGCTTTGTAGATCAGCAGTCGTGCAGCTTCAAGCTTTGTGTTCATGTCTGCCAACTCGAACTGAGTATTCTGAAACTGGCTCAATGCCCGACCAAACTGCTTCCTTTCCTTGACATAACTCACCGTTTGATCAAAAGCCCCCTGGGCAATGCCCAAGGCTGGGAAGCGATTCCGATACGTCCACCATCGAGGGTTTTCATGGCCAGAGAGAAACCTTTGCCAACCTTACCGAGCAGGTTTTCCTTGGGCACACGGCAATTCTCAAAGATAAGTTCACAGGTTGAAGATCCTCGAATTCCCAATTTTTTCTCTTTTTTACCAATACTGAAACCGGGAAAATCATGTTCAACAATGAAGGCTGAAATCCCCCGCGTACCCAGCTTTTTATCGGTCATGGCCATAACCACGTAGGTATCAGCATAACCGGCATTGGTAATAAATATTTTACTGCCGTTAAGCACATAATCATCGCCATCAAGAATGGCCGTGGTCTGCTGTGCACTGGCATCGGTTCCAGCGTTTGGTTCGGTCAGTCCAAAGCGCCAGTTTTCCCCCTTGGCGAGCGGCACCAGATACTTCTGCTTTTGCTCTTCAGTCCCGAATTCAAGAATCGGGACCGCACAGAGAGAAGTATGGGCCGAAACAATAACGGATGTTGTTCCACAAACCCGACCGAGTTCTTCAACCGCCATTGCGTAAGCCAGATTATCTGCTCCCTCACCACCATATTCTTTGGGGATAGGAATCCCCAAAAAAACCAAAATTTGGCCAGGTTTACAACTGTCTCTTCAGGAAACCGCTCTTCATCGTCGATTTCGGCAGCTAAAGGTTCGACTTCCTGCTCAGAAAATTCACGGTACATGGTCCTGAGCATTTCATATTCATTATTCAGATTGAAATCCATACTGCGTTTCTCCAGTTATGACTTAAAAATACGTCTCTGCAATCATTGATTTCGATTATTCTTTTCATCCGGCATAGAGGGCGAAGACCTGTGCCGAACCCTCAGCTTAATAATACAAGCAAGCTGACTTGTGCGTAAAAACGAGGGTCCGGTCAAGGACCGGTACTATTGATAATCGTAAAATCCTCTTCCGCTTTTTCTGCCTAAAAGCCCACCACGAACCATTTTTCTAAGAAGTGGATGAGGACGATACTTGGAATCTCCAAACTCCTCATAGAGGACTTCCATGATGGCTAAGTTAACGTCATTGCCAATCAGATCGGCAAGCCCAAGCGGACCAATGGGATGATTCGCTCCAAGAAGCATCGCCTGGTCGATGTCTTCAGCAGAGGCCACACCATCGGCCAGAATACCGACAGCCTCGTTGATCATCGGAATGAGAATGCGATTAACGACAAATCCTGGAGCTTCCTCAACTTTTACCGCTTGTTTTCCCAGGCTTTCAGCGAGGGCAAGAATGGTTGATGTGGTCGCTTCGGAGGTCGCGATCCCTTGATCACCTCAACAGTTCATCACAGGACAGGATTAAAAATGCATCCCAATCACCTGTTCCGGCCTCTGAGTACTGACAGCCACGTCGGTAATCGATAATGAGGAGGTGTTCGTCGCCAGAATTGTTTCAGGTTTGCAAACCTTGTCCAATTCTTCAAAAATGATTTTCTTGATCTCCATATTCTCTACAGCCGCTTCAACGACCAGGTCACAGTCGGCCAGATCATCAATGGACGTAGTGCCGACCAGACGTGACAGATACACAGCCTTATCTGTTTCAGTTATTTTCTCTTTCCGGACCTTTCGATCCAGGTTTTTCTCGATATTCAGCAGTCCGCGCTGAAAAAAACTGGCTTCGACTTCCTTGATGATAACGCTATAACCATTTTCCGCAAAGACCTGGGCGATACCTGCTCCCATGGTTCCCGCACCAATAACACCAATTTTCATATCGTTAACCCCATCAGTTTTAATGACAGATTCCATATCAACCACTCCCACTATTAAGAAATAGCAACTAAGGTTTATACTGAGCCCTTCTTTTTCCAGAAAGGCCGACATCCCTTCCTTCTGATCCCCTTCTGCAAAGCAGAGTGAAAAGAGTTCTCTCTCCAATGCCATTCCAGCTTCCATATGAAGGCCAGTCCCATTATTGATAGCGCGCTTGGCGAGCTTTACGGCCACCGGACTGTTGACACAGATTTTACCCGCCAGTTCCATAGCCTCTGCCATCAAACGATCCGGCTCATAAACCCGATTTACAAGTCCAATCTCTCTGGCTTCCTCTGCAGTAATCACCTGCCCGGACAGGATCATTTCCTTAGCCTTGGCAACACCGACAAGACGAGGAAGTCTCTGGGTCCCGGTGAATCCGGGTATAATCCCCAGACCGACTTCAGGTTGACCGAACTTCGCCTTCTGGGAAGCCAACCTGATATCAGCGGCCATTGCCAACTCGCACCCCCACCGAGAGCAAAGCCGTTGACGGCGGCAATAACGGTCTGATCCATTACTTCCAGTCTGCGAAAAACCGAAGCTCCCAGCGTTGCGAAGTCGCTCGCCTCCGCAGGCGTTAAACTCTTCATTTCCGCAATATCCGCGCCTGCAACAAACGCCTTCCCCTGTCCGGTCAGGACAACGACGCGAACACCCGAATCGTTCTCAAGTCGATCCAAAATATCGCTGAAAGCACTCAAAACACTTTGATTCAACGCGTTGAGCGCTTCAGGTCGGTTAATCGTCAAGGTACAGATAGCGCCATTCTTCTGAACGTCAATCAGCGTACTGTTCATGCAACCTCCCGCTATTTCGGCGGCATAACGGTCGCTACGCCTTCCAGCACAACCGTCCCGTCCTGATTTGTGGCCCAGGTTTTAACCGCAAAATATTTTTTCCATCTTTTTTTCAATCACTTCAACAGCCGCATCAATCGTATCTCCAAACTTGACCGGCGCTGTAAATTTCAATTCCTGTCCAAGGTAAATTGTCCCCGGCCCGGGGAGCTTGACGCCCAGAACAGCTGAAATCAGTCCGCCAACCAACATTCCATGTGCGATACGCTCTTTGAACCGTCCCTTAGAGGCTTCGACTTCGTTAATATGAGCCGGGTTGTTATCTCCGGTAATCCCTGCGTAGAGGTAAACGTCAGTCTCTGTGATTGTTTTCTGAAAATGTGCCGTATCACCGACGTTGATGTCGGCTATTGTCAAACCCTTCATTTCTACCTCCATTTTATGCTGACCTGCCGGTCAGACCGGCAGGTCATGCTCTTTTGTATTGTCGGATCAAAGAGTCAATCCCATTTTTCCGGACGAAAGATTCGGTCGTCCATCAGTTTCAGAGATTCCGATATGACCGGTCTGAACTCCATACGAGCGAGGACATCTTTTTCAAGATCGATTCCCGGTGCGATTTCGGTTAACTCCAACCCCTCCGAAGTCAGTTTGAACACGGCCCGCTCAGTGATGTAGGTCACATCCAGATTAATGTCATTCGCGTACTCACCGCTGAAAGTAATCTGTTCAACACGATCGATGAACTTGTTAACCGTCCCTTCCTGGACAATGTTCAGTACTCCGTCAGTCGCTTCAACCTTTATTCCGCGAGCGGTAAAGGTGCCGCAATAAATCACCTGCTTCGACGTTTGGGTGATGTTGATAAAACCGCCACAACCAGCCACTTTCGGACCGAACTTCGAAACATTGATGTTGCCATTCTTGTCACACTCCGCAAGACCGAGAAATGCAAGGTCAAGCCCGCCTCCGTCGTAAAAGTCAAACTGATACGGCTGGTCCAAAACCATGGTCGGATTTGCAGAGGCACCAAATTCAATCCATTTGCGGGGACCCCGCCAACCGGTCCGGCCTCGACAGTCAAGGTCATCTCATCACCGATCCCTTCCTCATTGGCCACAACGGCAACGACTTCAGGGACACCGATACCAAGATTGACGGCCACATTCGGCCTCAGTTCCATCGCAGCCCGTCTGCCGATGATTTTTTTTGCATCAAGAGATTCATTACTACTTTTGGCAAGAACCATTTTTTTGCTGCCGGTATAAGATGCGTTGTAGTCCACACCAAATGACTGCATATGATATTTAAGTGAAGACGCAACCACCACGGCGTCAACATAAAGACCTGGTATCTTCACCTGCCGCGGATCAAGGGAGCCTGCCTGAACAATCCCCTTGACCTGAACGATAACTTTTCCGCCGGAGTTTCGGGTTGCCTGAGCAATGGAAAGTGATTCAAGCGTCACGGCTTCATCTTCAAACGATATATTGCCGTTTTCATCCGCGTAAGAACCACGCAACAAGGCAATATCCGGATTAAAATGGCGGTAGCGAAGATATTCTTTGCCGTCGAACTCAACGAGTTCAACCATCTCTTCGGTCGTTCTAGCGTTTATTCTTCCGCCCTCGAGGCGGGGATCGATAAACGTCTTTAGGCCGATATGAGTAATTGTTCCCGGTTTTTTAGCCGCAATATCCCGAAACATATGAGAAATAACCCCTTGCGGCAGGTTGTACGCTTCGATCATGTTGTCGGTCGCCAGTTTCCCAAGTTTGGGGGCAAGCCCCCAGTGCCCGCCGATAACCCTTTTGAGCAACCCGCAATGAGCGAAGTGATTCAAACCTTTATCCTTGCCATCACCCTGCCCGGCGGCATAGACAAGCGTCAGATCGTTGGGCTTGTTGTGCTCCAAAAATTTGTTCTCAAGTTCCATTTCAATTTCTTCAGGAACTCCCAGGCCGACGAAGCCACCGGTGACAACGACATGGTTGTCTTCAATCAAATCAACAGCTTCTTTGGCCGATAATACTTTTATTGCCATTTCATCCTCCGTTTTCAGACCACACCCATGGTTGCCAGAACGATAGCAATTGCTGTTGCAAACATGGGAATTGCCATTGTGCAGACCGCGATATCCATATATGACTCTTTATGCGTCAGCTTCGTGACAGCCAACAGAGTGATAACTGCTCCACAATGGGGAAAGGTGTCCAGGCCGCCTGCGGCCATAATCATGATTCTATGAATAACGCCAGGGTCGATTCCGTTAGCCGTGGCCAGAGTCAGAAAATCAGCTCCAAGGGCTTCTACAGCCAACGCAGTACCACCAGATGCCGAACCGATAATTCCAGCCAGCGCCGTTGTCGAGATTGCAACCGAGAGCAGAGGAGGCCCCGGGATACCGATAATCGCAGCCTTGATTCCGCCAAAGACAGCCAGGGATTTAATAACCCCACCATAGCCAACCTCTGATGCGGTATTAAAAATCGGCAGCAATCCTCCAACAGCTCCATCGAAAACTTCCTTGTTCGGTTGAGCAATGACTTTTCTGAACACGACCAGCAGCAGTATAATCGCGGCAGATAACGCGACGACAACGGACCAGATCCCGCTGACGCCACCATAGGGTGCATAATATTCAATCACTGATGCAGATTTGAAATAGCCATTGGTAAGAATAAAATTCAGAATAAATACCAGCAGAATGGGCGACAGTGCCAACCAGGTGTTAGGCATATAACCTTCTGTGCTCAGACCTTCGTCAGGGTGATTTCCGTACCCTTCCCCCCCGGCCATTGCCTTGGCTGATCTGTAGTTGAGCCACATAATCGATCCCAGGCACATGATAATGGCGCCGACAAGACCGATAATCGGTGCCGCATAGATGTCTGTATTAAAGGCCGGGATAGGAATAGTATTAATATATTGCGGGGTCCCCGGGATAGCGGTCATTGCAAAGGTAAATGCACCGGCGGCAATAGCACCCGGAAGAAATCGTTTAGGAATCTCGGCCTCCCTGAATAATGTTGCTCCGATAGGATAAACAGCAAAGACAACAACAAAAAGAGAAACTCCGCCGTAAACCAGAAGGCCGGTCGAAATAATAACCGCTGCAATCGCTCGTTTTTTGCCGAATTTTGTCGAAATAAAATGAGCAACGGCGCGGGCACAGCCACTGGCTCCCATCAACTTTCCAAAAACAGCCCCGGTTAAAAAGACAGGAAAGTACTTCTGAATATAACTTGCCGCAGAAGGCATAAACTGATTGGTCCAGGCGACGAGCATAGGGACATCACCTGTAAAAAACACCGTACACATGGCAAGTAACGGCGCCAGAACAAGGACAGTCACCCCCCCTGTATGCAAAATACATCAAAAGAATCAGAGACAAGACAACAGCAACGATATCCATTTGTACCTCCAGTTAAAGTGGAATCCTGAACAGGACTTTAGTGGCAGAGAAAACAAGGCATAACTCAACAACAACAAAAAAAAGACCGGCATGAACCTTGTCTTCTTCTCTATTATTTTTTTATTTCGTTCAATTAATAAAAGATGTGAGAGGCACTCTTCTGAACATTAAAAAATAATCGGAGGGCGACAGAAGAACATATTATAAAAAATAATAAAAATATGAATATCGATGATTAATTCATAATTAAATTTATATTTAAATGAAAAAATAGATATTAAAACTTAAAATTAAAAAATAGAAATAAATTTATAAGTTCATATTTAACTTTCCTTAATTCAAATTTAAAATAAGTCGATCATTACAATATTAAGAACAAAAAGAGGAAGATGGATCCATCCTAGATAAGAATTATAAAAATAGATAAATCTGAAAGAGCAAAAAAACTCCAACCGCATTATAGATAAGCTTCATATTCCATTCATTTAATGGCACCATTATTATTTCTCCTCGAACTCTTTATTCAGCAAGTCGTGTGCCACATTAAAAACTCATCTAAAAAAAACACATTCTTTACTTATAATCCAAATACTTACAATAACCTTATGTTTTATAAAACTCCTTTCTCGCACAGTCGGACTGTCTTTTTGTATACATTATCCACAGCCGAACATGAAAAAAAGCTCCACAGCAGACCCCTTCGGGAGATCTGTCTAAAATTCATACATGTCTCATCTTCATACACTGCTGCGACACACATACAAACAGGCGAGGACATAATTCAAGAGAATGGTTTTCAAATTTTAAGGAATGAAATAAAGTAATCCCTTAACAGGATGCAAAAAGGTGAGGTATGATCGGTGGCAATACTGGTTCATGGCGCATCGACAATCACTCTTTCTCCAAAGAGAGATCGGACGCCCCTCAATCAAAACGGGCGTCGCAGCTCTCAGAGAGCCAAAAGAAGACATGCTTTCTCAGCCCTTAAACACTCATCAATGCACACAGAGAAAGACAACGCACACAGGCGTCAATCCCACTGCCCGTATTCCCTCCCTTCTCATCGGATCAATATCGCCAGACACAGGAGCCGGGCAACAGCCCTACGGCTGACTGCTGTCAGACTCCCAAATCAGCCCGGCAATAAGACCACCTCAACAGATAATCAAGACTAACGGAATCAGCAATGAATCACCCTCACAACCAACATGGCCTATTGACCCATTCTGAAATCCTCGACATCCTACTCGACACCACTGACGAAATGGTCGTTATCATCGATAGTCACGGCTGCATCGTTATGTTGAGCAAATCATATAAAAACTTTTTGCAGGCAAAAGACTATTTCGGAAGACACATTACCGAAGTCATCGAGAACACGAGGCTACATCACATCCTCGAAACCAAGACAAGTGAAATTGGAACAATTCAGGAAATCAACGGCAACAACATGGTTGCCAGCCGTATTCCAATCATCGATAAAAACAAGCGCCTGCTGGGCGCAGTCGGAAAAGTCATCTTTAAAGACGCCAAAGAACTTTACTCCATGGCCCAGAAAGTATCGCGCCTGGAAAGAGAGGTCGACTACTACAAGAATGTCCTCGGCCAGGAACTCAATTCCAGTTTTTCTTTAATCAAATCAGCGGCAATTCGCCTCATCTCAAAAGGTCAAGCAGATGGCGATGCATGCCTCAAAAACAGACTCGAATGTTCTGATTGTCGGTGAAAGTGGAACGGGAAAGGAGCTTTATGCGCAGGCAATACACAACAGCAGCAAAAGAAGCGACAAGCCTTTCATCCGGGTCAATTGCGCAGCCATCCCGAATGAGTTATTGGAATCAGAACTCTTCGGGTACGACGACGGAGCATTCTCCGGCGCACGCAGAGAGGGAAAAAAGGGAAAGTTTGAACTGGCCAACGGAGGCTCTCTCCTGCTGGATGAGATCGGAGAGATGCCCTCAACATGCAGGCCAAGTTGCTGAGGGTTTACAAGAGAAGGAACTGACCAGACTGGGAAGCGAAACCACCGTAAAACTGGATGTCAGAATCATAACGTCGACAAACATCAACCTCAAGGAAGCAATGGAAGCCAAAAACTTCCGGGAAGACCTGTTTTATCGGCTCGACGTGGTAAAAATCAGCCTTCCTCCCTTGCGGGACAGGCTTTGCGAAATACGCACGATAGCCAATGATCTGCTCATGAAGATCTCAAGAAAGATGGGAATCTATGTTGAGCGGATAGACAACAACGTTTTCGATATCTTCATGAGGTACAGCTGGCCCGGCAACATCAGGGAGCTGGAAAATGTGGTTGAACGTGCGATCAACCTCCTGGATCAGGACACCGTCATCCAAACCAAGCATCTGCCCCGAGAATTATCGAAGGCGCAGACTCAAAAGGCCTCTTTGATCAGAACAAACACTCCCACCCTGATCAAAGAGATCGAAAAAAAGCGATTAAACTCAAACTAGAAGAAACGCACTACAACAAAACCTGACGTCTAAGCTCCTGGGTATCAGTCGCGCCAATCTCTATAAAAAATTGAAGGAATACCGCCTGCAACCGACTGCTACTACATTTCGGAAGGAAGATTAATAATCCCCTGTCGCCGTAGAGTCGCATAAGTAAAATCGGCATGCAGATGCGCCGGATACGACTTACTTTAATTTACTATTTGATTATTTTCCGACGACACAATCTGAAGCCGCTGTCGCAACAGACGCCGGAAACTCTTCATTTCACCTTAGCGAGATATCTCCATTTAAGGTTCTACATTTTCTCATAAAAAAAGGGCCGGGAGACAACCCCGACCCTCGTTACTATGTATTACTTATCAGCTCATTTACTGTTGACTGTTATTCCTGACCCTGTTGTTGAGAATAACCGGGTCAATAACTTCACCGCAAACGCTGCACTTCCAAGCGTCAAACGCGCGTACAAAATCATAATACTTTTCGGTGTACATCCTTCCCTTACACTTTGGACATTTCATGTTTTACCCCCATAAAAGATGAACGAGTGACTATCCTGAGTGAAATAAAAGCCTACACAAGCCATGCCAAAACGGGCCACATCTTGAACACTATTCAAACTCAAAAAAATTACATCAGTTATTTCAGCAAGTTAAAACAACAAAACTCTTTTATATTAAAATCGATACTCCAACCACTTAGCCAAATAAAAGCTAAAACAACAACAGCTTCGTCATTTTATTGACGACAAACATACCACGACATGCATGATATGTGATATTTGACCAAGCTAATCAATAAGGCTCTCTAACATTCACCTCTCGAAGGCCCAAGAATAGATCAAAACCATAGACCGTCACAAAAATGGCGGAAAAATGACTGATCGTCATTTATATGACGGACAGTCAGAGAACCCGGGAGCGGCAATGCCTACCCTACAAACTGTCTTTGTAAAGCTTGTAAATCAACCCGTCCGCCAGCGCCTGATAAGACGCATCAATGACGTTGCTACTGACCCCAACGGTGCCCCAACGGGAATCGTGGTCGCCAGACTCAACCAGAACCCTGATGACTGAATCGGTCCCCTGGCTTGAAGGAAGCACGCGCACCTTGTAATCAAGTAACTTCACCTCACCAATCCGTGGATAAAAGCTGATCAGGGCTTTCCTCATTGCGATATCAAGGGCATTCACCGGACCGTTGCCATCCGAAGCAGTATGTTCAATCCGACCGCCAACCTTTACCTTGATTGTTGCCTCAGATACCGGCTCTTGATCGGAATCTCGCAACGTATCAATAACGCGGAAACCAGCGACAGTAAAATAGTGCTTAAGCTTGCCCATGGCTTTCAGCATCAGCAATTCAAAGGATGCCTCGGCTCCTTCAAATTGAAAACCCTTGTTTTCCAGGTCTTTAATATCTTCAAGGATTTCAAGAGTCACCGGATCTTTGCTGTCGAGTGCGATTCCGCATTCTTCGGCCTTAGCCAGGATATTGGATCGCCAGACAGGTCGGACACAAGAACCCGGGTCCGATTTCCCACCAACTCCGGACGGATATGCTCATAGGTTTCAGGGTGACGCTGTATGGCTGAGACATGGACTCCCCCTTTGTGAGCAAAGGCAGAATTCCCGACATAGGCTGATGCTTGTTGGGCGTCAGGTTCGCCAATTCATAAACTTCTCGCGATACTCCGCGCAGGAGTTTCAATTGCTCAGCCTTGAGACATTCACGCTCGAGCTTAAGATTTAAGGAGGGAATGATCGAACACAGGTTAGCATTACCGCAACGTTCGCCAAAACCGTTTACTGTCCCCTGGACATGAACAGCACCACAGTGAACAGCCATAAGTGAATTAGCAACAGCACACTCGCTGTCATTATGTGCGTGAATCCCAAGCGGAGTGTCGACAGTCGCTCGAACCCGTTCCATAATGGCTGGAATCTCATGTGGCAGAGTGCCACCATTCGTGTCACACAGGACAATACAATCCACTTCAGCATCTGCAGCCGCTCTGAGCGTCTGCAAAGCATAGTCCGGATTCGATTTGTAACCGTCAAAAAAATGCTCTGCATCGTAAATCACTTCACCAATGCGCTCTTTGAGATAAACCAGAGAGTCATTGATCAGGCTCAGATTTTCATCAAGTGAAATCCGTAAAGCTTCCCGCACATGAAAGTCCCAGGTTTTCCCAAAAATCGTGACAACATCAGGGCAGCTTCAATCAGCATCTGAATATTATTGTCTTCGCCCGGGGTAATTCTGGCCCGGCGAGTTGAACCAAAAGCTGCTATTTTGCTCTGCTGAAGTGTTTCTTTCTGAATAGCTTTGAAGAAGGTAATATCTTTGGGATTCGAACCGGGCCAACCACCTTCAATATAATCAATCCCCAGGGCATCCAGCTTTTTAGCAATGCGAACCTTGTCTTCAACCTGAAAAGAAATATCCTCAGCCTGGGTTCCATCCCTCAAGGTAGTATCGTAAAGTAAAACTCTCCCCATTTCATCACACCCTTTCAGACGTTATCTCGGTCTGTTCAGACTCCACCGCTACGAGCAGATCATTAAACCATTAAATAAACAGCCATTCTAATATCAACAAAACCATGAATGGTCAAAAAAATCAGATATTCGAAAGCGTTATAATTTTAACGCCAGTTCAGACTGTATCATAACCAACAAATCCGAGCAGCTATTTCCAACTGAAACAAACCCTATTCTACGCTTATTCTCATCAATACGATCGATTTTTACCCAAAGGCCGTCGACCGTTTCATCATCAAGCTTTTCCGGCCATTCAACCAAGGCCACTCCAGCACCATGGGCATAGTCATCAAAACCGATCTCAATCAACTCGTCCGGATCAGACAGGCGATAAAGATCAAAATGATAGAGATCCAACCGGGCGGGATAGTGATTCATCAGGGTAAAGGTCGGGCTGGTGATCGGCGTCTCTTCATCAACCCCAAGACCGCGGGCAATACCTCGAGCCAAAAACGGACTTTCCGACACCTAAGTCGCCCTGTAAAAGTAAAAGAGCCGGTTGGTTCAACAACCGGCCCAGGGTTCTCCCTATTTCAAGAGTCTGCGCTTCCGACACGCTGACCACAGTAACAACGCTCAAATCAAACCTCCATACCCCGGATCATATCGAGTCGGGAAACGACCCCGATCATTTCATCATTTTCAACAACGGGTAAAAGATGAACCTTGTGCTGACTCATCAAACCGGCCATTTCCCGAATAGTTGCATCGGGTGAACATGTCACAGGGTCTTTTTGATAAAGCTCTCCAACCGTCGTCGCGGTCACCCGACCAACTTCTTCCTTAAACCGCTTTTCACTATTGAGATAAAAAAACGCCTTCAAACAGGGCCATAACCGTTGGAATGTGCAACGGTTTCTGCTGCTCAATCAAGTCGGTTTCACTGATAATGCCCACCAGTTTTCCACGATCATCGACAACCGGCATGTTGCTGTAGTGATTTTCAACAAAGAGTGAAGCCAGATCCTTAAGACTGGTCTCTTTTGTGACGGAAACCACATCTGTGGTCATGATATCTCTTGCTGTTGTCATAAGCAGTCTCCTTTGACCAATTCCTGACGCGCAACAGGAAGTTGAGGAAGCAGATCAGACGCTGCCATCCCAGCAGATCCACAATGATCGCTGACAAGCTCTGCACAACGTCCATGCAGCCACGCACCGAGCGAAGCGGCACGGAAGCCGTCAAGTCCCTGAGCCAGCAGGCCACCGATCAGTCCGGTCAGAATATCGCCGCTGCCACCACTGGCGAGACCGTCATTGCCACTTCCATTGATATTGACACGACCGTCCGGTGCGGCAATAACCGTCCTTGGACCTTTCAACAAAACGATGACACCATGTTCAGCTGAAAAGTTTCGAGCGACATTATACCGATCAGCTTCGATTTCAGAGACGCTCAAACCGGTCAGACGAGCCATTTCCCCCGGATGCGGAGTCAGGACGATCTGCCCTGCATGACCAGCGGCGAGGCAGTCGAGCTGTCGGCTCAAAAGGTTAAGTCCGTCGGCATCGATAACCGCCGGCAGCTGTAGCTCTGCTATCAAATTGCACATCAGTTGTTCAAGGCCATCACTGGTACCGAGACCGGGACCGATCGCCAACGCCTGACGCTCACTCAACAATTCGAGGATCTTGTCCAAAGAATCACTGACTAACAGTCCTCGATCATCATGCAAAGGACAACTCATCGCTTCAGTCAGCTTGATTTCAATAATATCATGAATCGATGCGGGAACAGCAACTGTAACCAATCCACACCCGCTTCTTACAGCAGACTGTCCAGCCAGAGCCGCAGCACCACTCTTGCCTGGAGAGCCAGCAACAACGAGCAGATGCCCGAAACGCCCCTTGTGACCGAAGCCCGAACGCACCGGCAACAGTTCTTTAGCAGCTATCGCATCAAGGAGCCGAACCTGACTCGACAATGGATCTCTTCCCGTTGCGGGGATACCGATATCAAAGATTTCCAGTTGTCCACAACAGTCAGAACCGGGGCGGGAGCCGTGACCGATTTTAGCCGTATCAAAAGTAACGGTGAAATCCGCCTCGACCGCGCTGCCGAGGATCTGACCCGTGGAAGCGTTTACGCCGGAGGGAATATCAACGGCAAGGACAACCGCTGAGGATCTGTTGATCAGAGAGATCGCCTCCGCTTCTAATCCACGGATGGCGGACCTGAGGCCGGTCCCAAACAGAGCATCGACGATCACTGACGGGCGACAGGTGGAAAATTCCGCCTGCAAGGCATTCTCATTACGGATAAAACTCACAGGGAACTGAAGATTCTTCATGATCTGCAGCATGACCGCAGCATCCCCGGAGACGTCAGACTCGCTCCCCAGAACAACAGTACTGACCTGCCAACCCGCTTCACACAAAATGCGGGCTATAACGTAACCATCACCACCGTTATTGCCTTTTCCGGCTACAACCAGGACAGGACCCGGGAAGAGATCGGTAAGATTCTCCGCCAGATACTGACAGCAAGCCCGCCCGGCATTTTCCATCAGTACGACCCCCGGGATTCCCCGCTCTTCTATCGCCTGACGATCCGTAGCCATCATTTCAGCAGCGGTACAAAGTCTCATCAGCTCTCCATAACAACTGTTGCAACGGCGTAATCACCATCATGGGAATAACTGAGATGAACCTGACGACCTCCTCTGGCGGCCATTTTATCAGCAGCCACTCCACACAGGTTGAGGGAGGGACATCCCAGCTCATCGCGAATAACTTCGACCTGTTGCCAGGAAAGTCCGTCACGCAAGCCCGTTCCAAGAGCCTTCAAAAAGGCTTCCTTGGCGGCGAAGCGAGCCGCAAAATGGACTGCGGGGTCATTCATCCTGAGCGAATACGCCCGTTCGGCAGAGGTGAAAATACGCTCTAATACTTTGTTGCCCGGCTCAAGAAACTTCCTGAATCGTTCAATTCGGGCCAGGTCCGTTCCAATTCCGACAATCGCCAAAATCAGCCTTTCAGCAAGTGCACCATTCACGAACGGCCTGGTCCATCCCAACCAGAACCGCGCGAGAGACAATACTGTGTCCGATATTAAATTCTTCGATCCCTCCAAGGGCAACAACGGGACCGATATTGCGATAGTCCAGTCCATGCCCGGCATTGACTCCGATGCCGAGCTTTTTTGCTCCATTAATCGCCATTTCAATACGCGTCAACTGCTCACGGCGCTCTTCTTCCGTCTTTGCCTCACAGTAAGTTCCGGTATGTATTTCGATGTAATCGGCTCCCACCTTATGACAGGTGCGGATGACGTCAAGATCGGGTTCGACAAACAGACTGACAACAATGCCGGCCTGTTTGAGAAGAGCAATTTTCTGCTTTAGAGTCGCCTGCAACAGATTGACATCAAGCCCCCCTTCAGTTGTCAGTTCGTGGCGCCCTTCGGGGACCAGCGTGACCGCGTCTGGAATGATTTTCATGGCGATAGCAACCATTTCATCGGTCATGGCCATTTCCAGGTTTAAACGCGTTTTCACCGTTTGGCGCAAGATTTCGACGTCCCGATCCTGGATGTGACGCCGATCTTCACGCAGGTGCACAGTAATTCCGTCAGCTCCAGCCAGCTCAGCTATAGCGGCCGCGGTCACAGGATCAGGCTCAGTAATTCCGCGGGCCTGACGAAGGGTTGCGACGTGGTCCACATTGACTCCAAGTTTTATCACGTGATACTCCCATACAGTATGTTGCACTCATATCAGGCGCCGATCTGCTCACGCACAGCAGCAGCAATACTCTCAGCCAGAGCTTCAATCCGGTGCTGCTCTTCTCCCTCGATCATAATACGCAGCAACGGCTCGGTTCCCGAGTAGCGGATCAGCACCGCC